>RCMY010003804.1_pt1 | contig 13241 bp, 10 predicted proteins | sample 2041341 | NCBI WGS metagenome assembly RCMY01 (sample SAMN09708234, study PRJNA481090) | Marine sediment metagenome, whole genome shotgun sequencing project. | reverse complement strand
AGCCAAGTTTTATGCCTTCCGGTAGTTCTGCCCGTTTTTTACTGGCGTACTGTTTGGCGACTTCGGCAATTTCCAGCACGTCTTGATCGCCAATTGCCATGACGGCAATACCGAGGCTGGCGCTGCCGTTAAAATAGGAGAAGCCGTCGAGTTCCTCGAAGTCGTCTTTCACGGTGGCGATATCGCCAAGCGTGAGGCGTGTGCCGTTCGGGTCGCTAATCAATACGATCTTCTCAAACGCAAATTGACGATAGGCTTTGTCTTTGCTGCGCAGCAGAATATCGCCGTTGTCGGTGCGAATGGAGCCGCCGGGCAGATCCACTGACGAGCGTCGTACTGCATCGGCCACCTCGCTTAGCGTGAGGCCGTATTTGCGCAGGGTGTTCTCGGCGACTTCTATGCTAATTTCGTAGGCTCGGTCACCGAAAATTTCTACTTGCGTGATGTCCTCGAACTCCAGCAACTCGGCGCGCACCTCCTCGGCCACTTCTAATCGCGCTTTTTCGTCGGCATCGCCGTAGACCTGCAATTGCAGGGCAGTCTGGGCAAACATCATCTCCAGCTTTTCTATTATTGGCCGTTCGGCCTGCTCCGGGAAACTTGAAATGCCGTCGATTTTGCTTCTGATTTCATTCATTAGCTCGATAACATCATATTCCGGCGCTACCTCAATTTGTAAGGTGCCGATGCTGTCTTTAGCATTTGCTTTGACCTGTTCTATACCGCGGATGCTCTCAATCGCCTGCTCAATTTTAAGCAGTATGCCTTCTTCCACCTCTTCTGGTGCAGCACCAGGGTAGGGCACGCTGACCATGATGTAGTGGCTGTCGAACTGGGGGGTGAGGGTGGCGCGCAGCGAAAAAAACAGCGACCACAGGCCGGCTACTACAATCACCAGCATGAGTAAATTGGCGGCTACGTGATTGTAGGTAAACCACGCGATAAGGCCGGGCTGCTCTGCCTGTTTCATTGACGCCCGGAGCGTAACGGCTTGTCGCTCGCTGTGTCAGTCGATAACTCCAGGTAGGCGCCGTCAGAGGCGGAGGGGTTGCGAGTTTTGGTCGACGCGATGCGCACCTTGGTGCCGGCGCGCAGGCTATTCACGGCTGCCATACTAATTTGCATGTCGTCTTGCAGGCCGTCGGCGATATACGCGGTGTCACCTACAGTGCGCAGCACGTCAACGGCCCGGCTGCGCAACTGCAGGTTTTCGTCAACCAGCCACACCTGGTTACCGGGCCGCAGCGCACCCTGGGGTATGGCTGCTACGCCAGCAATCGGCTTGCCTTCGATGACAGCTGCAACGAAAGTGCCCACCCGCAACGGCATTTTTTTATGTCGCTCGTTGCCCATCAGCCCATAGGGATCATCAACCCTCACGACCGCCATCATGGTGCGCGTTTTCGTATCGAAAACACCTTCGGTACGCACCAGCTCTCCCTGCCATTGCTGCTTTTCACCGCCGACGCTGGCGCTTAACAGCACGCCTGGTCGCACTTGAGTAACGCTGGTATTGGTTGTCGGTAAATCAAGAAAGCGCAGACTGCGTTCTGGCAAAGGTAAAGCAATTTCAACGGCGTCAACGGCAAATACGCCTGCCAGGGTCGCACCGGTCGTTATAAACTGGCCGATATCAACGCGCTTGTCGCGCAGCATACAGTCATAGGGGGCGCGAATCGTTGTGCGTTGCAGATCAAGCTGCGCTTGCTGTAGCTCAGCTGTAGCGAATTCGAGATTGGCTTGTGCGTCCTCCAACTGTGGTTTGCGCAAATAAAGATCGGTTGCAGCCTGGCTGCGTTTGCTGTTGCCGGTGCGGGCCTTCCATTCGCGGTAAGCGACTTCGCCCTGGCCCCTTTCGGTAGCAAGCCGGCTGCGCGCGCTGGCGACCGAGGCTTTGGCGCGTTTAACGCTGGCGAGGTAGTTGCGATCGTCGATCTTCAACAGCATATCGCCCTTATTGAAAAATCCGCCATTGTTAAAGTTTTTTGTCACCTCGGTCACCTGACCGGATACTTCAGACATCAGTATCGTTGCAGTGCGCGGCATGCTGCTGCCTTGTGCGACAACGGGGATGCGAACGTCTGATTTCTTGATAACTAACACGTCCACCAGCGGCGGCTGACGCACAATTTCCTGCTGTTTCGCTTCTGGTCGAGAGTTGATCAGGAGAAATGTGGCGGCTAACGCCAGCGCCAGAATCGCCAATGGTGCGAATAGCTTGAGTTTGTTGCTGGTCAAGGTAGAGAGTCCGTTGTTTTAAAGCTCATCCTTCAAGGTTAGTAAGCGTCAGCGGGAATAGTATTACAATTGCGCTGCAGAGTGATGCGAGAGAAAAGGCCGAGAATACATTCCAAGCGATTTTAGACTTAAGGCGGTGAATCTAGTTCTGCACCGTCGCGACCGCAAAAATCAGATGACTTGAGATTGCGCGACACGCCAAGAACTATAACTCTGTGCCCGCCATTGTAATCACGCGCTGAATGCTGGGTCGGGTTTTCAATTGTTGCAAGTAGCGGTGCAGGTTGGGGTACAAGCCTGCATCGACATTTTCGCCAGCCATCTTTAAGTTGATAAAAGGCGCGAAAGTTGTAATGTCGGCAATTGAAAACTGGTCGCCGGCCAGAAATTCCCGGTCGCCTATTTGCTCGTTCAGGTACGCGAACACTTTGGGCTGATGCACGGTTAGAGCTTCCTTGATCTTGTCCTCATCCGCCGGCATATTCATCATTTTGGCTACCACGCGATTGAAAAATACTTTACCAATAGCGGGTATCAATTCTTCTTCGGCGTATTTTTCTAACCACAGCGCGCGGCCGTAGTCTGCAGCAGCGGCGGGATACAAGCCGGTGCCGCCATGCTTTCGATCCAGATAGGCGCAGATGACTCCCGATTCACCCAGTTTGATATCTTCATCAACATAGCTGGGAATTTTGCCACGCGGGTTGGCCGCCAACAATTCTTCCGACGGTGGATACGGTACAACATCATCGCGATGCTCCAGCTCAATGCCCGCTTCGAAGCTGAAAACTAATACCTTGCGTACAAAGGGTGAGAGGTTGGTGCCGAGTAAAGTGGCCATTGCTGTATCTCCGTCAAGTATCAGCGCCGTAGTTTATACCAGTTTGCAGGATCGATTCTAACAATTGGCTGTAGGGTGCGCCGTGCGCACGCAATCTGTTTAGGAAATGTTGTCAAGCGCGTGCGCACAGCTCACCCTACGTGTACTGATATAATAAAGTTTACAATGATGGTTTAATTTTTTTCGCAACAGGTTTCAAATATGACAACAGTTTTCAACACCCCGGTTGACATGCTCGCGGCCGAGGGCCAGCACCTCGGTTACAGCGATTGGCTGACGATTGACCAGCACCGCATCGACCTGTTTGCCGACGCGACTGGCGACCACCAGTGGATTCATGTCGACCCGGAAAAAGCCAAAGACGGACCCTTCGGTAAATGTATAGCGCATGGCTACTTAACGCTGTCGCTGGTCAATCTGTTTTTGCCGCAAATTATGGAGGTGCGTGGTACGTCTATGGGCGTCAACTACGGCACCGACAAAATCCGGTTTCCTGCTGCTGTGCCGGTAGACTCGCGCATTCGTGGTGGCGGTGAGTTAATTAAAGCCGAAAAGGTCAAGGGCACCATTCAGGTAACGGTACGAATCACGGTCGAGGTAGAGGCTGGCGACCGACCGGCGTGTGTGGTCGATACGATTAGCCGCTTCACGCCTGCATGATGACTTATGCAGTAAGAGCCGGCTTTTGCTGCGCCGCAGCAACGCCATGTACGAACACATAACACCCGCTCCCGCGGCCACCGTCGTGTTGATACGCGACGGCATCGCGGGACTGGAAACTTTGTTACTACGCCGCAATGCTGCACTGAAATTTGCCGGCGGTTCATGGGTGTTTGCAGGCGGTCGTATTGATCCGCACGACTTTGATGCGAACAAGCCACGCGATATGCACCTGGCCGCACGCAATGCCAGTGTGCGAGAAGCGCAGGAAGAGACGGGTTTGCAGCTTGACGTCACCGGCTTACATTACTTCGCCCACTGGACTACGCCGCCTGTGATGCCCAAACGCTTCGCCACCTGGTTTTTCCTTGCTGCGGTTGCAGCGGATGGCCCCGCTGTCGAAGTCGATGGCGGCGAAATTCATGAGCATCGATGGTTTGCGCCAGCGGCAGCGTTGGCGGCCCAGCGTGCTAATGCAATTGCACTAATGCCTCCCACCTTCGTTACCTTGCAGGAACTCAGTGCCTGTGCCGACGTCGCTGCCGCGCTGCAGTGGATTAAGCACACTCCACCGCGTCGATTTGAACCGCGTTTCGTCGATGTACCTGGCGGCAAAGTTGCCTTATACGAAGGAGATGCCGGCTACTCGAGCAGCGATCCGCAGCGGCAGGGTAGCCGCCATCGCTTCTGGATGAAGGATGACGGCTGGTCGTATGAACAAGACCCTGCCGGCTAGGCAGTTTTCTTCTTGCCGGGTGCACGTTTGCTGGTTGTGGTGCGTTTTTTGCTGGCCGCCGTTGGAGCGACAGCTTTCTTTTTCGCCGTGGCCTTTGCCTTGCGAACATTCGGCGTGGCCTTCGCCTTGCGAACATTCGGCGCGGCTTTTGCCTTGCTAACTTTTGGTGCCGCCTTTGCTGTGCGTGCTTTTGGTTTAGCCGCTATGCGTGCTTTTGGCTTTGCCGCTGTGATTTTAGTTTTGCCTAGTGCTGCCGCCTTCGTTTCCGCGAACGACGTTTCCAGGCATTGACGATAAAATTCCGGGTCAGGCATCTGATCGCGGTCGCCAAGCACTGTCAATGTAACCATGCCGTCAAAACTGTATATAGAGTGGAACAAACCGCTGCCTGGAGTCAGCAAACCCAGGCCATAATTGCGCACCAATTTCGCGCCGGCAGAATACATTGAAAAATTGGGTCCCTGCACGTTGGTAATCACGCCGCAAATGCTGATCGGCAAGCGCTTACTCAATTCGTTGCGCACGTAGAATTTGGCAACGGCCTGCGACAGCGCGGGCGAGAACACACCGGCTATTTTGAGTGAATCTACCATCGGGTTGGTTGCGTTGCTTTCTTTAGCAATGTTCATGCTTTCGTGAACCGCCTTGAGGCGTTCTATGGGGTCACCGATATCGGTGCGGATTGACGCGACCATTGAGGCGATCTGATTATTTTCATCGGTTGCGGCGCGCCGAGTACGCATGTCCATGGGTATGCCGGCGGCTAACGAAGTTTCCGGTAATTCGTTATAGTGCTGCAAATACTTGCGCAAGCCGCCGCCGATCACCGATACGGCAACATCATTAAGTGTTACGCCGACAGCGTTCTTTATCGACTTAAAGTCGTCGAGGCTGAACACGGCCGCGTCGGCCACCCGATGCGGGCCAACCATTTCGTTAAAACGTGTTCTTGATGCCTCAACATTGGCACTCGGAATTTCATTATTCTTCACGCTACGCTGGTACGCGGCCATCTCCTTGGCTTTCTGTATAAAGCCGCTGCCAAGCGACAGGGTATTTTTTACGCGATTTACCGCAGCCCGGCTCAACAGCTCTGTGTTGCTGGGCTGCCGGTCGACAATCTTTGCTTCCGCCGTTGCGGACGATGGCTTGGGGTTTGGCTCCAGGTCGTGGATGGCGGTCATAAAACCTTGGCCGCCAGCGCCGTCGACCAGCGAGTGATGCATTTTGGTGTAAATAGCGAAAGCGCCTTTGGGTATATCCGGAATATTGTCCAAACCTTCAATAACGTAGGCTTCCCATAGCGGCCGCGATAAATCCAGCGAGCGCGAATGCAGGCGTGCAACCTGAATCCACAGCTGGCGCCAGTCACCCGGCTCCGGCAAGGCGATATGGCGCAGATGGAATTCGACATCGAAATTCTGATCTACCACCCAGTATGGGCGGTCGATTTGACCTGGCACGCGCACCAGGCGAGTGCGGAAAATCGGCATGGCCTGAAAGCGCTTTTCGAAGTTATCGATTACGTCTTTGAAGCGCACCTGGCCATTGGGCGCAGTGGAAGGATCGTAGATGCCCAGTCCGCCGACGTGCTGCGGCGTAGTGTTGTTTTCAAGATTAAGAAAGGCGGAGTCTAACGGGCCCAGTTGCTTCATTCTTATGCCTCTTTGTTATCGTCAGTTTTGGAAAAAGTCGGAAGGGAGATTGTATGGTGAAATGTCGGTAAAACCAACTGATACAGCATTGACTTTAACAGTATGCTGCGCCGTTGATTCTTTTACGACGGCGGAGGGCGGCGATCACGCGTCAGTGCAAACTTATTTGTGTTATGCGGCGTGGCGGACTTTCTCTGCTAGCAAAATTTGGGGCGCAGCGATGCAGCTGTCTTTGCGCACGTTTTCAGGGCAAAAAAAAGGCAGGCTCCGAAGAGCCTGCCAAATCCATAAACGTCAAAGGGGATTCGACGTTCGTGGGAAGAATAATAGGCAATTACCCTGTTGTGGAATAGGAACTGGCGCACAGCTTATGCGGTAATATATAGCAACATTTGCGGGAACTTAGTTTTGCTGGCGACGCTCCACTCTGGCGCGCAAATGTCGACCTGCCGCTAACGTTTTTGAAAGCGCAGTAACTCATTCATCAACTCGAACTCGACCTATGGAAATACTGAAAACCCACCACGCTATTATCACTACCGCAGCGAAACTACTGCTGCCATTGATGGTGTTGATCGAGCTGTACTTCAGTTTACGAACGTTTGACGACATAACGACAATTGCTCACTACGACAAGCTAATGCATTTTGCCATGCATGCCGGCAATGCAATGCTGGCGGCGTTGGCGTTTCCGGTCGCCAGAAACTATGTCTTCGCGTTGCTACTGCTGTTTTTACTGGGCCCGTTAATTGAGTTGCTGCAACATTTTGTGCCGGGTAGGGATGCATCTGTGCTCGACCAGCTAGCGAATACGGCGGGTTTGCTGGTGGGTGCTTTACTGGCACGCCTGCTATTGATTAATAAAACAGCGCTACAGCGTCATTGATATTTATGTTGGCAATATAGGCTGCACTTTACGCTAGCGCTGTTGGGCTAATGTTTCTAATTCTCTGCGGCGATGGGTGAAGGGCACCGCTATTAAGTGCTTGCGGCCTCTGCGCGCGCTGAAGATGGTCGTTAATCTCAATCCTGTGATTGCAAAATCTTGCATCATCGTTTGCACAAAAACAGCGGTGCGATTATAGTCTGCGCCAAGTTGGCGATGTAGCGGTTAAACTACTGATCTCTATAATAAAGCCAGCACGAGCGGCGGCGTTGGTAAAGCCAGGGCGTTGCCGGTTGAGTGCGTTGTAGTAAAATTCCGGCTCGGTTTTTCACCGGGTTACATAACAACAGCGGCAGGGGGCGCTCACATGAATTATTTGAGTCCAGAAATCATCACCTTCGGCCTGTTGCTGTTTGCAGCCGGTGCCTGCGCCGGCTGGTGGCTGCGTCGTCAGTCGGCAAAGTTCTTTGAACGGCGAGAGTCGCACGAGACTCAGTTGCCCGCCGCTCAAATGCTTGTGTTGGAAGACCGTTTGTCTGCCGCGAGCGCCAGCACACACGACTATGCAAGCCAATGCGCTGCCAAGGAAGTCAACGCAGCTAAATGGCAGCAGCGCTATAAAGTTGCGCGCAAAGAGATAGAAGAGCGCATCAAGATCATGGACGAAGTAGAGAGCGACAACATCGAACTCGACAGTGCATTGTGCAAGTCGATAGTCGAGCAGGAAAAGCTGCAGATGTTGCTTTTCCAGCGCAACGAAAGCCTGGAAGTGATGAACAGCGACCGCACGGCGCAAGAATCCAGACTGCTTTCTATCAAGCAAGAGCTTGACCTCGCCAATCAGCGCACTCAGGAGTTGGAAAGTATACTGCCCGCAAAACCCGATGCGACGTTGCCACCAGGCGATAAACACGAGAGTGTATTACCGCTGCCACAGCAGCTTGAGCTTGGTGAGCAACTTGATTTATTGAATCGCGAGTTGGTTGGTAAAGATCGTATGCTGGAACAGATGCGGCAAGAGATGCGGGTTAAGGATTCGCAGCTCGATGAACTGCAGCTGGAGTTGACCTGTCTGTCGACCCTAGCCAAGGCCGATGGAGTGTCGAGACAGGAAACACCGAACGGAACCAATAGCGGCATCGTAATTGACGACGACTCCGTGCTTGTGCAAGCGCCCGCCAATCTATTCAGCGTTGCACCGCAGCAGGTCGACAAGTTACAGAAAATTCAAGGTATTGGTGCCAAATTGGAGCGCACTCTGAATGAACTGGGCATCTATAAATTCAGCCAAATTGCCGAGTTCACTGCCACCGATTTGCTCTGGTTAGACCAACAGTTGGGTGCCTTCAAAGGCCGCATTGGCCGCGATAACTGGGTTGGGCAAGCCGAGTCGCTGTCACTTGAACAAGTCGACGATTAAATACAAGACGAGTAAATACAACAAACAGGAGTAACCGAGGTTGGACGATCAATTATTAGCGCGTATTGAACGGCTGGAGGCGCTCGACGAAATACGCCAGCTGGCTGCCAAATACTCGTTGTCGCTAGACATGCGCGACCTGGATGCGCACGTCAATCTATTTGCCGCCGATGTGCGCGTCAGCAAGGAGAAAAGCGGCCGCGCCGAGCTAAAGCTGTGGCTGGATGCTACCTTGCGCAATCAGTTTACCGGCACCTCGCACCACATTGGCAATCATGTCATCGAGTTTGACGATGCGGAGCACGCGCACGGCGTGGTGTACTCCAAAAACGAGCATGAAACCGGGCCAGAGTGGGTCATTATGCAGATGCTGTATTTCGACAACTACGAACGCATCGACGGACGCTGGTACTTTCGCCGCCGCCTGCCGTGCTACTGGTACGCGACCGACCTGAACAAACCGCCGATAGGCGACCAAAAAATGCGCTGGCCAGGCCGTGAACCCTACAACGGTGCCTGGCACACGCTGTGGCCCAGCTGGGAAGAGTTCTGGCAGAACCCGCCCACCGGCCTGCCCGATGTAGCCGAGCCGGCGCCGGTTGAACAGTTCCTGTATCGTATGCGCGGCGATAGTAAGCCGCCTTCTATTCGAGTGCGTTAGTACTCTTTTCCCGCTGCGCTAGCTCCTTGCACTAGAACTCCAGAATAACATCCGCGCCGATGGTGCGCGGCTGCAAGTGCGTTGTTGATGTCGTGCCGATGCGGTAGTTGACGCTGTCTTCGTCAGCTAGGTTGCGCGACCATAAAGCAACTCGTAGATTACTCTCGCTAATAGCGATGTCGCCGAGGCTGATGCGTGCGTTCAGCAGACCGTAGTCGCTGACTTCGACGCGGCCAAATTCGGTGTTGGCTAACGCCAACTGATCGTCCTGCCAGGAATAGTCGAGATGCAGGTTTAGCGTACCAAAGCTTAGCGGAATGCCATAATCGGCGATGAAGCTGTAGGCGTGCTCCGGTGCCCATACCAATTCGGTGTTAGCGGTGCGGTCTGAGCCGTCCGGGAAGATTGCATCCTTGATTTCATGATCGAGAAACGCGTAGTTAAAGCCGATGGTGAAGTTTTCGGTGACCGCCGCCAAAAGATCCAGCTCCAGGCCGTTGATTTCAGCCTCGCCCGAATTGAACACGTCGACGAACTGCGGACTGTTAACCGGGTCGGGCAGATTGTCGAGGATGATATCGTCGATCTGCATCTGAAAAATAGCGCCGTTCAGGCGCAGCCGGCGATCAGCCAGCTCCATCTTCCAGCCGAGTTCGTAGGAAATTAGGGTCTCTTTATCGAAGCCCTGGTTGTAGTCGAGGCTATTGCGACCCGCTCCGCCAGAGCGAAATGCAGTCGCCGCTTTGGCGTAGGTAGAAATGCTGTCGGTAATGCGATAGTCAAACACCAGCGAGCCATCCAATTCGTCCAGATCAGATTCCACTGCCCCGGGTGAAAAGCTATTGTATGCCCAACTGTCATTGGTGCGTGCAGTCGAACGCTCGTCTTCGGTGTAGCGCAAGCCGGCGGTTACATCCAGCGCGTCGTTGAGGGTCCAGGTGGCCTGGCCAAATGCCGCAATGGATTCTACGTCGCTGGTCATTGCATATTGACCGAGAAATAGTGGAAAAGTCGCAGTGAAAGGCGCGGCACAGGCAGGTGCCAGGCCGCCGGCACCATTGCCGCCCTGGCCGAATATGCTACACGGTGTAGGTGCAGGTGTACTGGTTAAATCCAGCGCGAAGATAGCCGTGCTGTCGACTGTGTTACGGTCGAGAAACTGCCGCTCAGTTTGTGTGCCTTCCTCTTCCAGATAATACAGGCCCGTAACGAAGGTGACACGGTCGTAGCTGCCGAGCAGCTGCAGCTCTTGCGAGAATTGCTCGTGTTCGGTTGCGGTGTTAATTTCCAGGCTACCAGCGTCACCAAAGGCCTGGGAGAAGTTGGTCGAAGAGTTGTCATCAAATTCGCGATATCCGCTGAGCGACTTGATGGTCAGGCTGTCGCTAAGCTCATAGCTGATGGTCAGATTATGCCCTTTGACTTCTGTTTCGGTGGGCGGTAAATAATATGCCAGGCGCGTACCGCCAGTTGGCGTGCGGGTTTCCTCCAGACGCTCGACAAAACTGTTGGTAATCGGATTGCCCGCGGCATCGGCACCACCAAAGTCGCCGGCGTATTGAAAGTAGGGCGCGCCCGTGGTCATATCTGAATAATCAAAGGCGTAGTCAACTACCAGGCCTTCAACACCGTCGAAGCGCAGGGCCAGGCGATAGCCTTCCTTATCTTCGCTGTAATAATCTTCGTATTCACCGCTGGGTACTTTATTCGGGCCGTCGTTTTCTACCCAACCATCGCGATCCGAAAATGCAGCAGTCAGCTTCGCCTTGAAGCCGCCAGCGTCCGGCAGGTTGACATTTGTGACCGAGCGAAAGATACCGAAATCGCCTACAGTAAGGGCCTGCTTGACGCCAAGCTCACCGGTGGGTTTGGCATTGATAAAGTTGATTGCACCCGATGTGGTATTACGCCCATACAGGGTGCCCTGTGGGCCGCGCAGCACTTCCACCCGCTCCAGGTCGGCGAGATCTGCCAGCAGGCCGGAATTGCGACCCGCGTAAATGCCATCGTAATACACGCCGACAGTATTATCTTTGGTCAGGGCCACTGAATCGGCGTTGCCGATGCCACGGATAAATAGTGCAAGGTTATTGCTGCTCGTGGGGTAGGTTGGCATCTGTAGGCTGGGAGTTGCCAGGCCGATATCTTTCGCGCTGCCTAATCCCATAGATTCAATATTGTCGGCGTTGAAGGCACTCATCGCGATGGGAATGTCCTGCATCGATTGCTGCCGTTTCTGGGCGGTAACCACTACCTCTTCCAGCATTGCCGCCGTGGCCGACGCTGTCGTTGCAACGCTCAGCATAATTGCCAGCGGTAATTTCTTGCGTTTAAAGAACAAGCTCACAGTGTTTCTCCGGTCTATTTTATATTGAGTTTCTATCTAGTGCTGGTAGCGCGGGCGCTCGTTCATGCTGCTGATTCGTCTTTGACTTTCAACGGCTAAGCATCTGTTTTATATGCGCTTTGTGTTTTTATTTTTCGCCTGCAATGGCAAGGATTTTGCACCATAACTGCAATGAAATGGCAGTGCAATAGAATAATCATTAAGGCTTATTAAGGCTGTGCAAGTTTGCTCGTATAAAGGCATTCGTCTTTGCTCGGTAAAGGCCATCGCCATGTGTATATTAATCCGCCAACTGAGCTAATACTTATGTACTATGGGCATTTGCGCCCGTTTGTAACATAGTAAGTGCATATAAGAATTAGCCTTAGTTATTGGCTAAACTGTTAGGAAGGCGGTGAGACCATGCGTGCATTAGTCGTCGATGATCACATGCTGATACGCTCCGGTTTGCATGACATGCTGGCAAACCGGTTCCCCGACATTGAGGTTGTCGAAGCGGCAAGCGGCGAAGCGGCGCTGGGACTCATCGGCAGCAAGCCGTTTGATCTGGCGATTGTCGATTTGTTTATTCCTGGCGAGGCCGCCTTCGTCTTTCTGCGCAAACTGTGCGACGCCGATCCGGAGTTGCCGGTGCTGGTATTGTCTGGTTCGGAAAATCCTATGCATGTGCGCAAGTGTATCGACCTGGGCTGTTCGGCTTTCGTGCCAAAATCCGCCGCCCAGGAAACCTTGTTCGGTGCCATTGACAGCATACTCGATGGCGGCGTTTTTATTCCTACCGAAATTCTTAACAGCAACGCTGAAGCCGAACGCAACAAGTCAGACTTGCCGGCGTTGCCAAGTGTCGAGACTGTCACTAGCAAACTGACCGATCGACAGCTGGAAATTCTGACGATGATCACCTCCGGCAAGTCAAACAAGCAGATCGCGCGTGACTTCCAGCTGTCGGAGAATACCGTCAAGGTACACGTTAGCGCCATTTTGCGTTCACTCGAGTTAGACAATCGCACCCAGGCGGGCATACTCGGCCAACAGTTAGGGCTACTGGCAGAGACCACTGAGTCGATGCGTTAGCCTGCGCTGTAAGTAATTACCTTACGCACGAGCGAATCTGTGAGGTAGCTATTGTTATCAATGACTTGTGCAATAAATATTATGCTAGTTATAACACAAGAAACTGATGACCGAAAAGTCTCTGGCGACCGAAAAGTCTCTGGCGACCGGGTCCATGCGGCTGCGGTGCAATGAAAGAGTATCTGGCGCAGTTGAGTTTGCGCTCGCGCCTGTTTTTGATTTCTGCTATTCCGCTGCTACTCATAACGGTTTCACTCAGTTGGTTTTCGGTACAGACGCGGCATGGTGATTTACAAGACGAACTAGAGCAGCTCGGTACGTCGACGGTGGAGTATTTGGCCACCGGCGCGCAGTTTGGCATGGTTGCCGGTGATGACGACAGCCTGAGCGCCTTGATGAAAGCGCCGTTGGCGACTTCCGCTGATGTGTACGGCCTGACGTTTCTCGACGACAATTTGAACGTGCTGTTAAGCAGCGGCGATATGCAGCTGCCGCAGCGCTTACTGACTCGAATGCGTACCGCGAATAATGCGCCGCGGCCAACGTTTAAGCATGAACGGCATCGTTACTTTTACCGTCCCATCTTGCTGACCGACGAAAAAATTACCGACTTCGTCGCTGCGCCGAGCAAGGCAAGTAATACCAACGCACCGGTGTTGCTCGGCTGGGTTGTGCTTGATGTGAGCGAGCAGCGCTTGTTGGCGCGGCAGCGCAACATCATCC
>RCMY010003801.1_pt1 | contig 13247 bp, 6 predicted proteins | sample 2041341 | NCBI WGS metagenome assembly RCMY01 (sample SAMN09708234, study PRJNA481090) | Marine sediment metagenome, whole genome shotgun sequencing project. | reverse complement strand
CGAAGCCGCGACTTCGTATTGGCTTTGGAGGCTCAAGATGCAATACAGTTATCGCAAACTTATGTATAACGATGTGCCAATAAGGTGACTACGAGTTTTTCAAATCTCCCATGCACATCAATATTATGCGCATCTTTTTCGCGCCCAACTGCGGTTTCTAGGTTAAAGGGTAGAAGGCAGTTTAACTTCCAGCCCAACTTTTTTACGGCCCATAACTACCGATGTGCGAAAGCGTTTCACATTGCTGTTTCCAAAAAAAAGCCTGTGCGCGACGGCTTTAAAGTCATTCGTATCGGCATCCTCTCCGATACATTGGGCAAAGAATTACCTAACAGCTCGGGATTTTCGCTTACCAATGAGCAGTATCTTTCGACCGAGGTTATCAGCTATGAACGGATCGGCACTCCGCCCGACATTGAAGTGAGGGGGGTGTAAGCCGGTTTTGAGCGGAGTGAGGATATTGTTCTTCAACGCGCCTTGGACCCTATAGGTATTCATCGATAATCTGTAGCAATTTGTTCGCTGCCGAGCGCGCCGCGGGAGCAGGCCATTGTATCAAGAGATCGAAATCGCAGATCGATCGAGTCTGCCCCATTGATTGGCCTCATTGATCCTCCGCGTTAGGCAATTTAGAGACCACTACGCAATGGCGAGTTTTTACTGAGGGAACCAGCGCCGCTCGGCCATCACGATTAGTGCCGTTGCCGTGATAGCCGCAATCAATAGTATCAGTGCCACCGCCACGTTATTCAGCAACTGCGGCGCGAACACCAGCAACAAACCCAACCCCAGCATCATCATGCCTGACGCCAGCTTGAGGATGCGCCCTTCCCGCTCCGACAATTTGCGCGCCCCGAGGGTAAAGGTAAAGACGCCGACAATGATCGCCAGCGGAATAACGTAGATCACATTGTAGGCCAGCAAATACAAGTAGTAGCTGTAACCGGGCAGCTCATTGAGTGTCAGAATACGGGTATAGACCATGGGAAAGCCCGCCGTACAAAGTAGTTCATAGCTGTTAGCGACCAGCGCCAGCACGACGGTGCCAAACAACATGGCCGGCAGGCTGCGAGCGTTGACCATGCCGCGCATACGGGCGAACAAGCCGGGTTTGACGTGCTCCGGAATCGACAATGACACGCCGCGTTTAAACCAGAAAAAATCCTTAATGTTTATGACGGCAATGACGACGGCGACAATGCCGGCAATTAGCGTTAAGGCTTTTAGCTCACCGACGAACATAAACACGTTCAGCCAGGCCGCCATAAAAACAAAATACACCAGCCCCGAGAAGGTCACGAACACGGCACCGATCAAAGCCATGCGCGTGCGGCTGCGGGCATGTACCAGCAAGCTCAACAAAAACAACAACACGAAGAATGCGCAGGGATTAAACGCATCCAGCGCCGCTATAATGACCGTTAATGCAGGCAGCGACAGATCGGCAGGGTCAATCGCACCCAGCAACGGAATGCTAAGGGGTTGAACCTGCTCGGGCTGGGGCATTGGCACCCGCTCAAGAGGCTGTTGTTGCGTGCCAGCAGCGGACTGCTGCACATGCAAGCGGTCGCGGCATTCGAGCAGACTGCGACGCAGAAACTGTCCCACACCTGCGGCACTATCATAGCCGGTTAACATTTGCTCACAAAAAATAAACGCCGGTACGGCATTGGCATTCTGGCCGGCGCGTTTGGCCAGCTCGATAAAGCGCGGCACATTTTCCGGATGATTGACGAGCTCGGCTGATTCGACCTCCAGCCAGTCGAATTCATCGCCCAACCGCTCAACAAACGGCTGTGCCGCGGCGCAATGCGGGCAGCGGGTCGACCAAAAGAAGTACAGTTTTAACGTTATCTCGCCGTTTGCATCGGTGCGATACCAGGTGTCGTCGCGGTCATTAGCGGTGCCATGTTGGCACAGCAGTAACGCCATGCAAAACACAGCATAAATAAAGTTGCGCGGTAGTTCACCGCTAATAATCCTCAAACCAACTATCACCCTTTCCTCTGCGAGTAACAGTCAGCATAAATCTCCGCCGTAACATACAGAATTGGTATTTATACTTATTTTTTGCTGTCGGCGAGAGCAAATGTATACCGCGCCTGAGCTGCCAACCTGGTAAGCGCAAGCAAGTTGCCGTTTTACAATTGCCAACGCTAGTGTGGTGTAGTAGATGCAGGCGCTGTGTCAGTGGTAATGTAAACACGGTATTATTGTCAATAGTCTTACCGCGCTAATAAATGCAACAACGCGGTAAATAGAATTAATAGCGTGAAACCCAGGGGGCGGGCATCACCGTGATAACACATGACGTCAGGCGCGCTGAGAGTAAGCCAGCCATTGCCATCGGTGGCCGGCATCATGTGACTGTGCTGTTTTCAGACCTGTCGGCGTCCAGCCGCCTCGCTCAGGCGGTCGAGCCTGAAGTTAATATCTATATCATCGACAGCATCATTGCCAAAGCGGTCGAGGTTATTGGCAAGCACGGCGGCGTAGTCAACCAATGCCACGGCGACGGCGTGCTGGCGGTGTTCGGCTTCCCAAAAATTCAGGAAGACGACGTGCGCCGCGCTACCGAGGCCGCGCTGGAATTGCACCGTGTTGTTGCCAAGCTGACATTCGATGGGCTTGGCGTGCCCGCCTGGTTCTCACCGAGTATGCACTCGGGTATCGATTCGGGCCTGGTGATCATCGGCGACGGCGACTGGATACAAGGCCAATACAAGGTGTCAGGTCCGGCGGCAAATACGGCTGCAGCGCTTTCCGGCATCGCTACGGCAGACGAAATTATCGCCAGTGCCTCGACCTTACGCGGCGTATTGCCATTTTTTTCAACCAGAGAACACGCCCCGCTTGCACTGAAAGACAAAGGCGTCAATATCGCCGCCTACAATGTGCTCGCACGCTCCACCGTTAGCACCCGCTTTGAGGCCCGCGCACAGCGCGGCCTGACGGCTTTTTTCGGGCGCACAGCCGAACTTGAAAGCCTGGAACAGGCACTGCAACAGGCCTCGGAAGGCAAGCTGCAAATAGTCAATATTGTTGGTGCGGCAGGATTAGGCAAAAGCCGCATTGTGGAAGAATTCCTGCGCCGCACCCAGGTTCAGTGCCGCGTGTACCGCAGTTACTGCGAGCACTATGGCGGCGTCGCACCGCTGCAGCCTTTTTTACAAATGCTACGGCAAGTGTTCAAACTCGACGACGTGATGTCAACGCAGGACTCTCAGCAATTGCTGCTAGCTCGGCTCGCCGCATTGGATGAACAGTTGATCGCACATCAAGACACCTTACTGCGCATGCTATCGCTGCATTCCGCAACCGACGCTGCGCCGGCAAGGCTGGCCGAACCCGACATGGCAGGTGCCTTGATTGCACTGTTCGCAACGCTGGCGCAACAACGGCCGCTGGTGCTAATCATCGACGACTGGCAGTGGGCGGATGAAGCCTCGCGCCAGGTGATCGGCAGCATTATTCGAGCCCTGCAGGGCTCACCGATTTTGCTTGTCCCCGCTTCACGCGAGCTGGAAACCCGTGTGCCTGCGATGGCAGCAGCAAAGGTTGTGCAGCTGGAACCGTTCAACGAGCTTGAATCGGCGCGCAAAATTCGCGCTCTGCTGCCACACAGCCTGGACGCAGGCATCGCCAGAATACAGCAGCAATCGGGCGGCAATGCACTGTTCATTGAGGAGCTGTGCGATTCGTCTTCGAAACAGGCGCTTGAAGGCGGCACTAACGTAGGCAGCAGTCATATTCCAAAATGGTTGTTTGGTTTGATTGAGACTCGCGTACAACAGCTACCCGAAGACCAGGCCAGATTAGTACGCATAGCGGCGGTCATCGGCAATGTGGTGCCATTTTGGCTGCTTGAGCGAATTAGCGGCTATCAACAGCAAGACGCTATTTTTCGCCAGCTCGCTGACAATGACGTAATGACCGCCGGCGAGATAAAAGGCACGCTGCGCTTCAAACACGGCATCACCCGCGACGCCATATACGAGCTGGTAGGCCAGCCAAACAAACGCCAACTACACCTGCAGATTGCGCAAACCCTGAAGGCTTATTATTCATTGGCACGCCGCCCTGAACAATACGAAACACTCGCCTACCACTATGCCGGCGGCGGTGACTACGCGCGTGCTTTCTGCTACGCCAAACGCGCCGGCGAAAAAGCTATGGCGGCATCATTTCTCGGCAACGCGCGTTCACAGTATCTAGCCGCATTGGATGCGTTGGCCATGCTCAGCCAAACGGTCAAGGTGCGCAGACTGTGGATTGAAATTAGCTTGCGCTGGGCGCTGGCCTGCATCTACGCGCCGGCCCGGGACCAACTGCTAATACTGCAGCGCACCGCTGATTTCGCCCGGGAACTCGACGATCAAAATGGGCTCGCACACGCCCAATACTGGCTCGGCTATATTCATTACGGCCTCGGCGATCAGATGGACGCGATTCAACACTGCCAGCAGGCACTGGCGCTTGCCGAAAAACTGGACAACAGCAGGCTCGGCGCGCAATTGCTGAAAACCCTGGGTCAGAGCTTCGCTGCTGCCAGTGATTATCCGCAGGCGCTGCAGTATCTCGACCGGGCAATGACAGCAAAAGACCGCCGCCACTCGTCTAAGTCCGGCATCCCGGTGGGGTCAGTGTATGCAATGGCGTGCAAAGGCTTTGTGATCGGCGATAGCGGCAACTTCAACGCAGCGCACGAGTGTGTTCAGTGGGCGCTGGACGCAGCCGGCGGGGCGGGCCATGTTATCGAAGCATCGGTGCTGGTATTGCGCGGTACGCTACTACTGTGGCAGGGACGCTGGCAGGAAGCGATCGAAGACACCATGCGCACACAGAGTATAGCGGAGCGTGTTTCCGCACCGTATACATTTTCCATGTCGCGCGCCGTGGGTGGCTACGCACGCTGGAAGCTTGAAGGGGCGACCGATGGCATAGAGTCGCTGCGCAGAGCGGCGGAGTGGCTGGACGCCCGGGAAACACGCTTGTTTATCTCCCTTCCTTATGCCTGGCTGGCCGATGCGTTGGCAGCGGCAGGCGAAGACCAGGAGGCTTTCGAGTACGGCCAGCGCGCCCTCGCTCGTGTCGGCGATCGCGATCGCGCCGGTGAGGCGATGGCTTGCCGAGCACTGGCGAGAGTGTCGGCCCGGAGCCTCGGCACGGAGTGGCCGGCACCCGAACAATACCTGCAAATGGCGCTCAAATCTGCCCAGGCACGCGGCTCACGGCACGAGGAAGCGGTGACCCAGTTACACCAGGCGGAAGTCTACGCAGCCATGGATCAACATACCGAAGCCATGCAATTGCTGACCCAGGCAAGACAAGCGTTTGCAGCGATGGATATGCACTGGCACGACGCCCTCGCCGAAGAACTTGTGCGGCGGTTGCAGTTAGCTACTCATTGAGCGACAACGTTAGTCCACCGGTGGAGCGTAGCGTACCCTCAAGTTCAAACAGCGTACTGATAATACCCAACATAGTACCGAACGCCATGCTCTGCCCCGGACAAGCGTGCGCCGTCGCTTCAGAGGAGTACTGGCCGCAGCGCTCGTCATAGTTGCCGCCAAACAGTAGCCGGGTTGCGCTTGTCTCGTTGGCGGCCGGCTTTTCAAGTTGCTGCAGCGCGGCAGACACCAAGCCTAACACCACGCGTTCGCCCGGTTGTGCAACCACATCACCTAGCTTGACTTCCCTCACAGCGGTGCGATGCGGCAGCGGCGGCGCGGGGTTTTCTTGCATGGCGCGGATCAGTGGCGATTTGAGTACTGCGCTGGCATGGCTATACCCATACCCATCGCCGGCTGGTCTGGCATGCTGCTGCGATTGTTTCTGCTGTTGTTGCAAATAGGCTTGCTGATGACGCCAGAAGTCTTCGCTATCAATCCAGGTGTAAAGAGCTGAAAGCAGGCTGCCCGTGGTGGGCGAAACAAAGCCTACCGCAACCCCCCCAATGCTGCGCACAATGTCGCCGACTGCGACACCCTCGGCATGCAGCTTACTCAGTAGCGTGTTCGCCGGTAGTGTTTGTTCGACCATTGCAGCCGCTACATACTTCTCAATCTCAGCGCGCATTGCCTGACCGCGCTCGCGTGCCCTGGCTTCGACAAATGGCGTTGGGTTAGGATAAAACACGTAACTGGCCACCATCTGGAAATCTTCCGGGCAATGCGGCTTGGTGCCAGGAGCCCCGCCTATTTGCACGCTGTCGTCATTCGGCAGACCAAACCAAAGGGCTGCAAGCTGGCCCAGCACGTCTCTGACCAGTTCTTTCAGCTTTATCTCGCCTTGCCGCGCCCTTTCTCCCAGCAGGTGCTTGTCAAGCCATTCTTCGGTTCGCTTACGTGCATCCGCAAAAGCTGTCTGCGGGCAGAAGTTAGCAATCCAGGGGTTGATCGATTTTGATTCGTGCTGATACCGAGACTCATGGTTCGGCGCTACCGGTTGCATCGCGCTGACATAATCTTCATCGAAATGATGAGGGCATTGCTTAGTCGTTTGCTGGCCTGCCGACGAACCGCCTTTTATCGCTCGCGGTTTAGCATCTATACCCAGGTAGAGCAAACCAGTGGTTTGCTGCATGCGCGGGTAAAATTCGCGTACTGAAAATACCTCGCCTTGATCACGCATCGCCTCCATGACCAGCTTCTCGTCTGCCACCAAAACACCGTAGGGAGTGCGCAGCGCACCACCTCGCGCGCGAATCGTTGCCCAGGCGTCTTCTGCATAGCGGCGGGCGCTGCGGTCTTCGAGTAATTTTTTCCAGCGAAGCTTAGCGTCGGCAGGTGACTCAATTGAATCCAGCAATAAGAACTTTTTGATCAATTCCTCGCCACGTTGCAGGTTAGCTTGAGGATAGGGCTTAACGCTGGCGTCGTTCTCGCATAACTTTTGCAGCGCGTTGATGGAAGGAACGAACATATACATACCCCACTCAAGCTTAACGAACGGTTTTTTGCCGAGGTTATAGCGCAGCACCTTGTTGTGGTGAGCAAAACTCATCGCCCGCTCATGCCCTGGCGCAACAACGCCTAATAATGGGTCGCTGTGCGCGCTTAGCACACCGGTGCTGTTGCCGCCGCTGATCCAACGCTGGATAACTTCAAATTGTTGCGCGATGTTGGCGTTGTAGGCCATAAACATCAGCCCACGGTCGGCCTCGGGGTCTTCTTCATAACGCGGTCCGTAGGCAAAACCGCGACGCATAATACGCGGCACCGGTTCGCCTGTTAGCTGAGTATCACGCGGATTGGAGCGCCTGATATGCGCGTGGAACGGGCATTTGAGCCCTTCGGCATCATTCGCGAAGTCGAAATCGTTAGCGTCGGCATAAGTCTGTGCTTTATCTTTGACAATAGGTGCTCCATCAACGTTTCTACCGACCATTTTGGCCGCCAGCTCTTCACGACCAATGTCGTCACCGTGACCGTCGAGAAACTCCTCAAACGCGGCAACATCCTGTGAGAGTTTGCGCATCACCATGAAACTGCCATTGTGAAGAATAGGATTCTGCGCTTCCTCAATAGGGTCATTGTGGTCATTCGTATGCCCGAGCAGTACTTCCCCAAGCGCAACGTGATTCGCATCGTCTCGGCCAGCGTTCGGTTTGGGCTGGCTTAGACCATCACGAAAACCGAAATGTTCGTGCACGTTGCCATTGATAAGCTTACGCCGCAGCGGTTCCACCGCAAGCAGTTGACCGCCTGCTTGCTCTACCTGTTGGGCTAGATCAGCGACCTCTTGATATAGGGGATGTTTAGCGCACCAACTCCACTTGTCAGCGTCCTGCTCAACATTCGCTTTTTGCAACTGAATAACCAGATCTACCGACGACAGGGGTACGGTATCGCCTGCCGCAGCGTCCAGCGGCCAATTGGCCTGCGGTAAATTCCAATTCGACGGATGGTTGGCGCCAATATCGCCGAGCAGACTGGCTCTTGCCTGCATTCCCTCACGAAATTCTTTGGGAAACTCCACCAGCTCGTCGTCACCAAGCCCGAGGGTTTTGAGACCGTTATAGGTCAGCGCAACGTTTAAGGTGGCACTGGCGTGGGTGGTCGCGCCTGTTGTTACGCGGGGTTGCAAACGTTGCAAAATGCTGCGCGCAGACGCCGGCGATCCCAACCGCAGCAGCAACAAACAGCCGTGGGTAATGTTCTTATAGTCGATAAGAATATTGCCTTGAATCTCCTCATACGTCACGCGCCTGGATTCGGATGGGTTGGCTGCCGCTCGGTCCGTTTTACTTTCTGCGCAGACAATCTGTTCGTACCAGGCCAGCTCGCTTGCGTAGCGGTGCCGTAAGCAATGCTCGGCGGCAATCCAACCGGTATCGAAACCCGGCAGCATAGACTTCACCAAATCGTTAAAACAAGCGCGGTCACGTTTGGCTTCCTTAGCCGCGGCAGCGAGTTCCATTGCGTCTGCGGCAGTGCAATCGCATACCGGAGGCACCGTCTGCTCTGGAAAATAGCCATCCAGTCGATACATAAATGCTATCGCTTGCAGCGCTTGTTTTGCACTGCGCAATTTAATTTGCTGATTGAGCTTCGGAGCCGTATCGAGCGGTCCTTTTATGTGCAGTTTTGCGGCGGCTAAATCACGGGCAACCGGACAGGCTTCGGCGCGCTGCAGCTGTTCCAGTTGCTTTAGGTAGCGTTTATCATTCACCGTCAGGCCAGTCACCGATGCCGCCAGAACTTCAACCGGCACCTGATGGCGGCGCACGAAATCGGTAAAGGCGGCATAACCCTGGTCACCGTTGTAGTTCTCGCAATGACACAATATTGCGTTCAGTACCGGCCCGCCATCGCCGACAAGCTTGCGTATATACGGCTCCAGCGCCTGGTCAAAAACCACTGACATTAGCATCTTCTGATCGTTGTCAAAGATAGTCCAGCTAACATGATGGATGGTCTGCAGGTGTTCGATCGGGCCTGGAAAGATGCTGTCTTCAGCCTGCTCGGTGCGCGCCTTACGCAAAGCATTCAATGTTCGCAGCAACATTCTCAGCCGCGTGGCGTACGTCATGGTGTCGCGTATATTGATTAGCCCGGGCTTGAGGTCGGCGATTACCGTCAGCTCCACGGTACCGGCTAGATGTTGGCTAGTAGCTTCATCACGAATAGGCAGTTTGGCGCGGCCGCCACCGCTGCTGGGGGACATGATAGCCGGCGACTGCCTGGTAAACAGCGTGTTGCGGCAACCGGCTGACGAATCCCCTGCGTTGGTGCAAGATTCGGGCTGTTCGCCTGCTGGCGATTCTGATTCGTTACGGTTGGCAACGCTATCGTCCATTTTGCAATCCCCTCATTCCCTGCTAGTGGTTATGCTTATGAGCAGCATGCATCAGTACTGCCATAATGCGCCTGAGAATCTCATGCGCGGTATTAAAGCGTTCAACAAGGCCTAGTATTTCGCATTTTCGCGACGGATATTAGGAACGACTTAACCGCGAAATTGTGATTTATTACCCGAGTGTTCGGGTAGTGCGGCGACTATCTACCCGAGTCAGTGCCTGACGTACAAGTGCGGGCCAGACCAGCGGCCTGTTCGCGCGTATAGAATACGCCTGCACGAGCAAAACCAGAGACGACGCTGGATTTAACCGCGATGACTTTTCCAGAGCTATCGCGTTGAACTATCCAATCTTTTGGCAGGCCATCCAATATATGCAGAGGTGCCGGCTTGCCGTTCGCGAACCTGGCGACCGCTGTCTCGTGGGATATGCAATCATGAAAGGCCGGAACGAAGCCCAGACTACGATTCTCCTGGCTGCGTGCCCCTGTGCCAATATAGGCCAGATTTTCTTGCCGCAGTACTTTGCTAGATAATCCCTGTGTCATATCCGTTCTCCCTACCTCTATTGTCCAACTTCCATTTTTTAACTATTGCATCTTCATGCAACTACTGTATTGACCTTTAGATTATGCGAATTCTAAAAAGTGCGCTGTATCAGATAACACGGCTTAGCTGTGACGTATTCACAACAAGCAAAATCGATGCGCTTAGTAACGGTCACGAATAACCTGCCCCCATTCCTAAGGTAATTTTTAACCGCATAAACGTGCGTTTACGCACTGAGAATCTCGCTACCTTCGATTAAGGTGATTTTCAATTTAGGCACGCTGTACTGGAACGGCTCAATGCAACTTTAGCGCAAATAATTTTTGAATGCCGCAGTTGTGGGGGGTGCTGGCTGCCGAATATTGCGTGTTGAAATGAGCTATAAAAGTTTTTGTAGCTTGGCCAAGTTTTTAATACTTATTTCTTATTGGACACGCGAAATTGCGATATCGCCGAGTTGGCCACGGCTCACCCACTGGATCAAAACAACGCGATGCGCCCGGGCGATCGCCTGTGCGAGCTCACGGTCACCTGCCTCGGAACGGGTTTCCTGGAAGCATACATCGAACACGATAACGACAGCCCCCCGAGCAACCAGCGTATCGATAAGTTTGGCATGCAGGGAGCGGTCTCAGTCTGATATTCTTGCCGATTGGCCGAGTCGCTCGGCAGACTCGCGATCCATGCGAACAATCAACACTTCAGACGGAGCGGCAACCGGGCCCCGCAAGTGGAACAACCATGCCAGACCAATTTCTTTTTCAAGCCTCAGACCCAACGAAGAGGCGGCGAAAATGCCACCCGCCAAGGCCGTAGCGAGCGCAAGAATTATGGCCCGTCTGGTGTTCGCATTCTTCACGCACCCGTCAAACAGGGGCACGGCATTCTCTTAGAACGTATAGATATGGTTCATTATATGCCGCGTAGCAATGGCAGATGACGCCATCCGCATTTTCAATGGAATACGCCCGCGCTCACCAGCCCGAGGGTAAGGGCTTCTCTAATACGAGATGCTTATCTTGCACACTGATATAGCCGCCGGTTTTGAGGTCTTTAAGAATGCGCGTTACCATCTCGCGCGATGATCCCACCATATTGGCAATGTCTTGATGCGTCATGGCTTCGGTCAACTGCTTGCCGTCGCATTCCGTTGCATTGCGGGTCAGGGTTTTGGCGACGCGTCCATAGACGTCCAGCAGTGCAAGCGTGCTGACGTCTTCGGTCATTTCCCGGATACGTTCGACCAACAGGCGGATAATCATAAACGAAATTGCTGGATTATCGTTCAGACACTGCATGAAATCCGCCTTGGAAATCACCGATAAGCGCGACTCTACCAGCGTTGTCACGTTGGCCGCGCGCGGCCCCTCACTGAGCACCGCCAGTTCGCCAAAAGACCCGCCAGGGCCGACGGTTCGTAGCGTAATTTCGTGCCCCTTGGCGTCGTCCAGGTAGATTTTCACGCGGCCAGACACCACCAGATACAGCGAGTCGGTCTGATCGCCGGCGCTCATGATAATGGTATTTTTCTTGAATTTTCGAGTGGTCGCGTGTTTTGCCAGCAGCTGCCGGCCGTCTTCCGGCAGATCACGGAACAGCTCAATGCCTTTGAAAATGCTGCTCTGGTCTATCATTTTTCTGGGCTACGCCTAGTGTGAGGTTAATACCGCATTGTTTCTCAGGTAGCGGCGCAGCGCAAGCTCGACGGTGCCTGCGGTGTTTTGTAAAAAAATGTAAATAAATCACAAGACCGGGCAGAATTTAGGCACCGACCTGGCCGCGATAAAAAAGCATGCTGTGTTCACTCACAGGATGGAATCTCACAATGCATATCGCATCTGCAACTTTAGATCAGGCTAAACCGGCAACTGCCGATGAACCGCAAGCCGCGGTCGAACTGGCCAAGCGCATTCAGCGTGGCGAAAAATTGGCGGAACATGACTTCATTCAGCGCTACAGCAAAGGGCTGTTCAGCTTTTTGCGGCGCAAAACAGGTGATGATGATTTAGCCGACGACCTGCACCAGGACACGTTCCGCATCGTGTTGGAGCGTTTACGCGCCGGCGGACTGGAAAACCCAGCGCAGCTTGGCGGGTTTATTCACGCCACCGCTAAAAATCTGGTGATAGCGCATTTTCGTAAACAGGCGCGGCGTAAAACCGAGCCGGATTATGCAACGGTGGAAAACACCAGCCACCACGGCATCAGCCAGAGCGACGCAACGCAGCGTGACGAGCAGGCCAAAATGGTGCGCACACTGTTGACCGAATTACGTTCAGAACGCGACCGCGAACTACTGATGCGGTTCTATTTATGCGAAGAAGACAAACAATCGATTTGCAGCGCTTTGGACTTGAGCAACAAGCACTTTAATCGGGTGATTTTCCGGGCGCGGGAGCGATTCAGGGAATTGCTGTTAAAACACGAGCAACGGGAAGATTTTAGGGTACTGCACTAAAGGCTCGCGCCAAAATTGCGAACTTGTTTTGGCGCAAGCCTTAAGTCAAAAAATGAACATCCATCAGCCAAATTGAAACGGGTGGACGTACCATTCGAGATTGCGCGCAGACGGTAGCGTACTTGTATTATGATTTAGCCTCTCGCTAATAAATCAGGGTACCAGTACAGCATGAATAATAAACACTTCAAGCGTCGCGAACTGCTAAAACAATCAAGCCTGCTTTTCGCAGGTGCTTCGGCTGGCAGCTTATTATCGCTATCGGCGGCGGCCAGTGATGCCGGCGTGATGCGCTACACAGACTATGTAAATTATGACGCAATGGGACTGGCGAATCTGGTCGCTAAACGGGAAGTCACACCACTTGAACTGCTAGATATCGCTATCGCCAGAGCGGAGCAGGTGAACGGCAAAATAAATGCAATCAATCTTCCTTACTACGACCTCGCGCGCGCAGCAATAGAGAAAGGCTTGCCCAAAGGCCCCTTCCACGGCGTTCCGTGGTTATTGAAAGATCTCCACATAATGCTGACCGAAACCCGCACCACCGACGGCTCGGTATTTTTTAAAGATACCGTCGCCGACCACAACAGCACCTTGGTTGACCGTTACCAGAAAGCCGGGCTGGTGATTTTCGGTAAAACCCATAGCCCCGAGTTTGGCGGCACGCCGACCAGCGAATCTAAATTGTGGGGCAAAACTCACAATCCCTGGAACCTTGAGCACACCAGCGGCGGCTCCTCAGGTGGCTCTTCTGCAGCCATCGCTGCCGGCATACTCCCCGCCGCCAATGGCAGCGATGGCGGCGGCTCAATTCGTATACCGGCTTCTTGCTGCGGCCTGTTTGGCATGAAGCCCACCCGTGCCAGAACCCCGTTGGGGCCAGACCACTTCGAAGGCGGCAACGGCCAGGCTGTCGTGCATGCAATTACTCGCAGCG
>RCMY010003800.1_pt1 | contig 13248 bp, 12 predicted proteins | sample 2041341 | NCBI WGS metagenome assembly RCMY01 (sample SAMN09708234, study PRJNA481090) | Marine sediment metagenome, whole genome shotgun sequencing project. | reverse complement strand
TGGGCTCATCATGCTCTCGACCAACATTTTGGACGGAATCGACGGGCAGGAAAGCCTCGGCGGCATCGATATCGACGTGCGACGCAACGCATTCGGTTCGCAAACCGACTCGTTCGAAGTGGACCTGGACGTCCCCGTCATCGGCGACACACCGCTCCACGCCGTCTTCATTCGTGCCCCAGTGGTGGAGCGCGTGGGGGAGAGCGTGACTGCGCTAGCCACGCTCGAGGACGGTCGTGTTGTCGCCGTGGAGCAAGGCAACCTGCTAGGCACGTCGTTTCACCCTGAAATGACGGAAGATCACCGCTTTCACGCTTACTTCCTAGAAAAAGTGCGCCGAACACTGTGAGTCGACATGCTTGGGGCATGAAGATCTACTCTGACTATCCCGTGCGTCGTACGTTTCAAATCGTGATGGATGTCGCAGCCATCGCACTCATCGCCATAGGCGTGTGGCTCGGTGTCGTCGTTTCTGAGGCGATTGCAGAGCTGGCAGACGTTGGCAGGAAGATTGAGGCCGCCGGCTCCGGCTTTGAGGGCGCGATGACGGACGCGGGAGAAGCACTGGGCAACGTGCCGTTCGTTGGTTCGACAATCCGCGGACCGTTTGACACCGCGAGCGGCACCGGCGGCGCGCTTGCGGAGGCTGGGCGAACGACCGAGTCCTTCATCGAGACCACCGCCATGATCGTCGGTGTAGTGCTTGCCGGCGTGATTGTCATCACCGTGAGCTGGCTGTGGCTTCGCCGCAGATACCGCTTTACCCGCCGGGCAACCGAGGCGACGCGGCTCACCACAATGAATGGCGGTATCGACGTGCTCGCTTTACGCGCACTCACAACCGGATCGTGCAAAGACCTCGCAAAGACCGGTCTGCATCCGTTCGACGGCTGGCGGTCAGGCGACCGGGTTGTCATTTCGAGGCTCGCCGACGTGGAGCTGCGTGGGGCCGGAGTTCGGATAGCTCGATAGAATCGAGCGTGATTCAAACGAAAGGCGCAGGTTCATGTTGAGGAACGCACTGTGAGCGGTCACTCCAAGTGGGCGACCACTAAACACAAAAAGGCGATTACCGACTCGCGCCGAGCAAAGGCGTTTGCAAAGCTCATCAAGAACATCGAGGTCGCCGCGAAAATCGGCGGTGCCGACCTTTCGGGCAACCCGACTCTCGTCGACGCCATCCAGAAGGCGAAAAAGACGAGCGTTCCGAACGACAACATCGATCGCGCAGTCAAGCGTGGCGCCGGACTGACTGGCGAGTCCATTGACTACCAGGAAATCATGTACGAGGGCTATGGCCCGAACGGTGTTGCGCTCATGATCGAATGTCTCACCGACAACAAGAACCGCGCAGCAGCTGAAGTGCGCACCATCATGTCGCGCAACGGCGGCACGATGGCGGATCCAGGCAGTGTTGCCTACAACTTCAACCGCAAAGGTGTGATTTCGATCACGAAAACCGACGACGTGAGCGAAGACGACATTCTGGTCGCCGTGCTGGACGCCGGTGCTGAGGAGGTCAACGATCACGGCGGTGGCTTCGACATCATCACGGACCCGTCCCAGCTCGTTGCCGCGCGCATGGCGCTGCAAGAGGCGGGCATTGACTACGACTCGTCTGAGGCAGAGTTCGTGCCGAGCCTCACCGTCGACGTTGACGCCGACACCGCGCGAAAAGTCTTTCGACTCATTGACGCGCTCGAAGAGAGTGACGACGTGCAGAATATCTTCGCGAACTTCTCTATCCCGGAGGACGTCCAGGCGCTCCTTGACGCGGACGATGAATAGATCGACGGCACCGGATGTCGCTTCGCGTTCTCGGCGTTGACCCCGGACTCACTCGGTGTGGGGTGGGCGTTGTCGATGTCGCGCGCAACCGAACAGCAACTCTCGTGACCGTCGACGTGATCCGCACGTCGAAAGATGACCCACTTGAGCAACGACTTCTGCACATTGGTGCGGGCATCGAGCGGATTCTGGATGAATTCATGCCAGACGCCGTTGCTCTTGAGCAAGTGTTTGCGCAGCAAAACCTGCACTCCGTCATGGGCGTCGCGCAAGCCAGTGGAGTCGTTCTGCTCGTGTCAGCCCGGCGAGGGCTCGCGGTAGGCATGCACACTCCCACGGAAGTGAAGGCAGCCCTTACGGGCTATGGCGGCGCTGAGAAGAAGCAATTGGGGGCTATGGTGGCACGCGTTCTTCGACTGGAATCCGTGCCGAAGCCGGCCGACGCATCCGACGCGCTCGCACTCGCGATTTGCCACGCATGGCGAGGCTCTGCGACGTCAGCCCCAGCGTCATCTACTCTCACTCCGGCTCAAGAGGCATGGCGCGCCGCTGAGCGCTCCGCGGGAAGGTCGTCGGCCGACCGTAGGCTGAGGACATGATTGCGTCCGTCAGAGGTACAGTGCTGGCCTCCGCAGGTACGACGGCAATTGTGGAAGTTGGAGGCGTCGGCCTGCAAGTGGCGGTGACGCCGGCACACGCCCTCGAATTGCGCGTGGGCAGTGAGGCGAGCATGCGCACCGCTCTCGTTGTTCGGGAGGACGAGCTCGCGCTCTACGGCTTCGCGGATGACGACAGTCGTGAACTTTTCGATTTGTTGCGCGGCGTGAGCGGAGTAGGACCAAAGTCGGCCATGTCAGTGCTCGCGACACTCACTCCCGCCGAGATCTCCACTGCTGTTGCGCACGAAGACGACGCAGCGTTCCGCAAAGTTTCGGGAATTGGCCCCAAGACAGCGAAACTGATCATCATTTCCCTTGCCGGGAAGGTCAATATTGCACAGTCAGCGGGTGGATCGACGGTCGCTGCGTCATCGATCGCTGACAACGTCGTGACCGCGCTCGTTGGCCTTGGCTGGTCAGAGCGTGTCGCGACAAGCGCCGTTGATGACGCCATGGCAAGCGCTGAGGGAAACGAGCGTGATTCGGTGCAATTGCTGTTGCGTTCAGCGCTCACGACGCTTGGTTCCGGAACGACGCAGGGATCTCGGTGATGGCTGCCGAGGAATCCACGGTGCCGATTGTGCGGCCGGTCGCCGAGTCGGACAATGAACTCGCGTTCGAAGGAGCGCTCCGCCCCAAAAACCTTGCCGAATTTGTGGGGCAACAGAAAGTGCGTGCTCAACTTCAGTTGCTTCTCGATGCCGCGAGAATGCAGCACAGGGCGCCTGACCACATCTTGCTCGCGGGCCCGCCTGGATTAGGCAAAACGACTCTCGCGATGATCGTCGCGGAAGAAAGCGGTCATCCGCTGCGCGTATCGAGCGGACCAGCGATTCAGCACGCGGGCGACCTCGCCGCCGTTTTGTCGTCACTTGTCCCAGGTGAGATTTTGTTTATCGACGAAATCCACCGCATGGCGCGCTCGGCAGAAGAGATGCTGTATCTCGCGATGGAGGACTTCAGGATCGACATCATGGTGGGGAAGGGAGCGGGAGCGACATCTATTCCCCTGGATCTTGCGCCGTTCACTCTCATTGGAGCGACAACGCGCTCCGGCATGTTGCCGAACCCGCTGCGGGACCGATTTGGGTTCACCGCGCACCTCGAGTTTTACGAGGATCATGAACTCGAAGAAGTTCTCGTGCGCGCTGCCCGCCTTCTTTCGTTGGACATTGCCTCGGATGCTACGGCCGAAATCGCTGGTCGCAGTCGCGGAACCCCGAGGATCGCGAACCGCTTGCTTCGACGCGTGCGGGACTACGCGCTCGTACACAAGACCGAAGGAATGCCCGCCGTTCACGCGGCGCTCAAACTTTACGATGTAGATGAATTAGGGCTTGACCGCCTTGACAGGGCAGTGCTTTCCGCGATTCTCGGACGATTCGACGGCGGCCCAGTAGGTCTCAACACTCTTGCGGTTTCGGTGGGAGAAGAAGCGGACACGATCGAGGCGGTCGTTGAGCCATTCCTCGTGAGAATTGGGTTGTTGACCCGTACGCCGCGAGGGCGCGTAGCGACGCGAGAAGCGTGGAGACATTTGGGGGAGACTCCGCCGTCAAATGGACTCTTCGAGCATGGCCTATAATTCAAGCTGGTCTTAACTCCCTTGCGGCGGATTGTCGCGCTGATTTCTCGAGTTGGCCACAAACAGATGTGAAAGGCACTTCGCCAAAATGGACCCCACTTTTCTACTGATCGCGGCGGTACTCGCCGTATTTATCTTCATGCAGTTCCGCAGCGCGAAGCGCCGCAAGACCGAGGCTGAGACACGATTGTCGACGATCGTGCCTGGCGTTGAAGTGATGACTGTCTCCGGAATTTTCGGCACTCTCGTCTCGATCGACGAGGAAGAGAACTTTGCGTTCGTAGAGATTGCCCCGAAGGTCATCATCAAACTTCACACTCAGTCGATCCGTCACGCGGTCACGCCACCCGAAGTAGAAGAGCCGGCAGATGAATCGCTTGAACTAGACGACTCCGACGAGTCCGCACCGGAACTGAATGAGTCGAGCGCTGTTCCCATGACTGAGCCCGAGTCCGAGCCAAAGTTTGGCGAGCGTACGAAGAAGTCGCCTCGCAAGAAGCCGACCTCGGACTCCGAGTAGGCACACAACCTTTTTCCATCTCGTTAGAAAGCTGAGTCCCACGTGGCGGCACGCTCAACCCCGGCGAAGAAAGCATGGCGTTCTCTCACCTGGCTCCTGATCATCATCATTGGGCTCGTTGGGATCAACGTGGCCGGAGTGCTGTGGGGGAACGGTTCGTGGGCGCCCAAACTTGCCCTCGACCTTGAGGGTGGAACCCAGATCATTCTGGCGCCGAAGCTCGAGAGCGGCCAGAACGTTACCCCCGAGCAGCTTGATCAGGCTGTAGCGATCATCCGCCAGCGAATTGATGCCTCTGGTGTGTCGGAGTCGGAGATCAGCACGCAAGGCGCGAACAACGTGGTCGTCTCGCTTCCCGGAAGGCCAGACCAGTCAACGATCGACCGCATTGAGTCATCGGCGAAGCTCGAATTCCGCGCGGTGATCGCAACGCAAGCTGCGGCAATCTCGAGCGTGGACGAAACTCCGTCACCGAGCCCATCGCCCGGGGAAACTGAAACGCCCGACCCCGCCGAATCTCCAGAGCCTGCACCATCGGTCAGCCCCAGCAATGCGAGTGACCCCGCGTGGGTCACTCCCGAGTTGCAAAAGGAGTTCGACAGCTTCAATTGCGCGGATGTCGAGAAAGCAAACACGAACGTTGCGCCAGCCGACAAGCCTCTGATCACGTGCGAAATCAATGGCACAGCGACGGATGAGCTGCCCGACTACAAGTACATCCTTGGGCCCGTGGAGGTCTCTGGTGAACGGATCAGCGACGCCACCAACGGTCTCGTCGCGAACAGCCAGGGCGTGAGCACGAACGAGTGGTCTGTCAACATCGTTTTCGATGGCGAGGGTGCTTCCGAGTTTGCAAAAGTGACGACTCGACTTGCGGCTCTTGAGGGAGCGCGAAACCAGTTCGCCATTGTGCTTGACGGAAGAGTGATTTCAGCCCCTCGTACTCTCGCCGTCATCACGGATGGAAAGCCGCAAATCACGGGTTCGTTCACCCAGGAAAGCTCCAAGGTTCTTGCCGATCAACTGAAGTTCGGCGCTTTGCCCATCGGGTTCACCGTTCAAAGCAACGACAGCATCACCGCGACCCTCGGCACAACGCAACTTGTCAGCGGCCTTCTCGCTGGCGCCATCGGCCTCATCCTCGTGATCGGTTACTCGCTTCTCCAATACCGCACGCTCGGTCTTGTTACCGTCGCTTCCCTCGTCGTGGCGTTCTCGATCACGTATCTGATCGTCACGATTCTCGGTTGGCGGGAAGGATATCGACTGTCGCTCGCGGGTGTCGCCGGCCTGATTGTCGCCATTGGTATCACGGCTGACTCGTTTATCGTCTACTTCGAACGAATACGTGACGAATTGCGCGACGGGCGCGCTCTCGTGTCTGCCGTTGAGTCCGGGTGGAAGCGCGCCGTTCGAACAATTTTCGCGTCGGATGCCGTCAACTTCCTCGCCGCAGTTGTGCTGTTCCTTCTTGCCGTCGGGAACGTTCGAGGATTCGCGCTCACTCTCGGGTTGACGACGCTCGTCGACCTCCTGGTCGTGACAATGTTCACGCACCCTGTCATGCAGCTCCTCGCGAACACCGAGTTCTTTGGCGGAGGCCACAAGTTCAGCGGGCTGGACCCGCGAGCGTTGGGCGCCGTATACCGGGGTCGCGCGCAGTTCCGTGAGCCGACCGCATCCGTTAAGCGCGGCAAGAATGCTCCAGCGAGCAGGGAAGCCGCACGGCGCCAGACGATCGCCGAACGAAAAGCGGCAGAGCGTGAAGCCGGTTTCAGCGGCACAGTTTCTACACGCTCCAAGGGGAAGGATTCCTGATGGCCAGCTTCTCCCAGTTTGGTAATGACCTTTACACGGGCAAGCGCTCTTATGACTTTGTTGGCAAAAAGTACCTTTGGTACGGCATCGCCATCGTCATGATTGTTCTCGCACTCGGTATCACCGCTCTTCGCGGGGGATTCGAGTTCGGAATTGAGTTCCGCGGCGGATCCCAGTTCGAGATCAGCCAGGCACACAATCTCGATCAGAAGTTTGCCTCCGACGTCGTGACGAAAGAAGTGCGAGCGGCCAACCCGCGCGTCACGATCATCGGTGGCGATTCTGTGCGCATCCAGACAGACCAGCTCACGAGCGCGCAAGACGACAACGTGCGAGATGCCCTGGCTCTCGCGTACAAAGTTGACAAAAAGGAGGTGACCGCATCCTTCGTCGGTGCGACGTGGGGCGCGGATATTACGAGCACCGCTATTCGTGGCCTGATCACCTTCCTTGTACTGGCGGCCATTGTCATGGCGATTTATTTCCGCACGTGGAAGATGTCGCTCGCTGCCATGATCGCTTTGCTCCACGACCTCATCATTACCGCGGGCGTCTACGGAGTGCTGCAGTTTGAAGTGACGCCAGCTGCCGTCATCGGGTTCCTGACAATCCTCGGATATTCGCTCTATGACACCGTCGTGGTGTTCGACAAAATCCGAGAAAACACTACGGAAGACGGCGGCGAATCCCGGCGCACGTTCTCGGAGTCTGTCAACCTTGCCGTCAACCAAACCCTCGTGCGGTCGATCAACACCTCCGTTGTGGCGCTCCTGCCTGTTGGAGCCATCCTCTTCATTGGAGCGGCTCTTCTCGGCGCGGGAACACTGCGCGATATTTCCCTCGCACTTTTCATCGGCATGCTCGTTGGAACCTACTCCACGATCTTCATCGCCGCTCCGCTGTACGCGCATCTTCGCAGCGCCGAGGACACCATCAGCAAGCAGTCAAAGAAGATTTTGCAAAGCCGTAAGACCTCTGCGGTCGTTGAGTAGGTGACGCAGGGCCAACGTGGCTCGGCGAACTCGCGAATTACAAGGTTTCCCTCAGCGCAGAATGCTAGTTTGGCAGGAGAGGAGGCGTGATGACTGAGTCAAACCCTCCTATGCTCGCGACCGATGACGACAAGGTTCCAGGGACAGACCCTGTCCAGATCCCGACGTCGATTGCCCGTCGCGCTCTCTTGCCGAGGCTTTTTTCGCGCGCGCAGCCGATCGGTGCGCTCGAGCGACTCATCAGAACTGTCAAAACGCATCATCCGAAAGCGGATACGGCCATCATCGACCGCGCCTACCAGGCGGCCAAGCGCGCGCATGACGGCCAGCTGAGGCAAAGCGGAGAGCCATACATCACCCACCCCGTGGCCGTCGCCCAAATTCTGGCCGATTTGGGAATCGGCCCTGTCACGTTGGCGGCAGCGCTCCTGCACGACACCGTGGAGGATACCGAGTACACGCTGGAGACTCTTCAGCGGGAATTTGGCGACGAAATTGCCATGCTCGTCGACGGGGTCACAAAGCTCGACAAACTCAAGTACGGCGACAGCGCTCAAGCGGAAACCGTGCGAAAGATGGTTGTCGCGATGTCGAAAGACATTCGAGTGCTCGTCATCAAGCTCGCTGACCGCCTCCACAATGCGCGAACGTGGGGGTTTGTGTCGGCCGAATCAGCCACTCGTAAAGCTCAGGAGACGCTGGAGATCTACGCGCCTCTCGCGCATCGTCTCGGCATTCAGGCCATCAAATGGGAACTCGAAGATCTCTCGTTCGCGGTGCTCTACCCCAAGCTGTACGTCGAAATTGAAAGTCTTGTCAAGGAAAGAACGCCCCAGCGCGAGGAGTTCGTCCACGAAGTCATCGACGCGGTCACCGAAGACCTCAAGGCGTCGAAGATTCGTGGGACCGTCGCGGGTCGACCGAAACAGTTTTACTCGATCTACCAAAAAATGGTCATGCGGGGACGCGAGTTCGACGAAATTTACGATCTCGTCGGGATCCGGATTCTCGTGAACTCGGTGCGCGACTGTTACGCGGTGCTTGGAGCCATCCACGCGCGCTGGAATCCCATTCCTGGTCGGTTCAAGGACTACATCGCCACTCCGAAGTTCAATCTCTACCAGTCGCTCCACACCACGGTGATTGGACCGCACGGGCGCGCCGTTGAGCTGCAAATCCGCACAGAGGAGATGCACCAACGGGCAGAGTTTGGTGTTGCCGCCCACTGGAAGTACAAGGAGCGCCTTGCCGGTGGTAAGGCCTCAGGCGCGGCTCTCGTGCCCGACAATGACATGGCGTGGCTTGCCCACATCACAGACTGGCAAGCCGACACGAGCGATCCTGGGGAGTTTCTCGAGTCGCTGCGGTTCGAGATCGGCGCTAAAGAGGTATACGTATTTACGCCTCAGGGCAGAGTCATCGGGCTCCCATCCGGAGCAACCCCCGTCGATTTTGCGTACTCGGTGCACACCGAAATCGGCCATCGCACGATGGGCGCGAAAGTCAACGGGCGGCTCGTTCCTCTCGACACGGCGCTGGCCAGCGGCGAAGTCGTTGAGGTTTTCACGTCAAAGAACCCGGATGCCGGCCCGAGCAAGGACTGGCTTTCGTTCGTCAAGAGCGCGAGGGCCCGCAACAAGATCAAGCAGTGGTTCACGAAGGAACGCCGCGAAGAAGCGATCGACCAGGGCAAAGAAGCTATCGCACGCGCGATGCGTAAACAGAACCTTCCGCTGCAGAAACTCATGGGCCAGGGTTCCTTTAGCGAGGTCGCAGCGCAAATGCGGTACGACGACATGTCGGCGTTGTATGCGGCGGTCGGTGAAGGGCACATTTCGACCCAATCGGTGCTCGAAAAGGTTGTCGCCAACCTGCAGTCAGAGTCCGAAACCGATGACACAGAGTTCGCGATTCCCGGCAAAGGCCGTGGCAGGCAAGTGCGCAAAAGCGAGTCGGGTGTTCTCGTGCGGGGTGCTCCAGACATCCTGGTCAAGCTCGCGAAGTGCTGCACGCCTGTCCCGGGGGACGAGATAGTCGGGTTTGTGACGCGAGGGTCGGGGGTCTCCGTTCATCAAAAGAACTGCACAAATGTAAAAGGCCTGGTTGAGCAGCCCGAGCGCATGATCGAGGTCGAATGGGCGCCCACAAGCAAGAGCATTTTCCTCGTGCAGATTCAGGTGGAAGCACTCGACCGTTCGGGACTCCTTTCTGACGTGACGCGCGTGCTCTCCGAGCATCACGTGAACATCCTTTCGGCAACAGTGCAAACCTCCAGTGATCGACTCGCTCTCATTCGCTTTCTCTTTGAGACAGGAGACACGACTCATTTAGACCGCGTGCTGAATGCCGTACGGCGCATCGATCAGGTTTATGACGTGTATCGGGTGAACGCGGGCTGAACTCCCGCGCGGTTCCGCCAGAGCCGCGGCAAGTCTCGTGAGCGCTATGCGCTTGTGGGGCAGGTTTCTTCTCTCATTGAGCGCGGTGATGCAATCATCGACATCGAAGCCGGAACCAAGGGATGCAAGCCCGCGCACGATTCGACACGATTCCGCGGAAAATTCGGGTTCCGTTCGAGCGAGGTCGAGTGCGGTGCGCAGTGGCGTCGTCACGAGAAGGCCACCGAGTTCAACGATCTCGTGCTCGCTCAGCACGACTTCCCTGAACGCGTAGCGCGGCGAGGAGAAGGGGCGGATGTTCCGTTGACTAGTGACGCACAACTGCAGTCTTTGCGGTTGCTGCTCGAGGATGCCGAACACCCACGCCGCCGTCAACGTCTCGGCAATGGCCCAGTCCGGAACTTCGGAAGCGATGGATGCCGCCCGCTGTTCAACCCCGATGACAGCGTCGATGGCGCAAAATGCGCTGCCGACGCGCGCGAGCTCGCCGTCGAGCACTCCAGCCTGCAGTTCCGCGGACGGCAAGTCATGCAGGGAAAGGACAGTGGCGATGCGCATTCATCCATCGTCGGAGTTCACGCGGCCAAGAGACGCGCTCCTAGCGCATCTGTGGAAACAATGCGGCGGCACCTAGGTGGTTGGGACTAGCCGATGGCCGCGAGCCAGGCCTTTCGAGCGTCAAGCGCTTCCTGAGCTTCGGTAATCTTCTTCGCGTCACCGCTGGACTTGGCATCCGCAAGCTCTTGCTCAAGCTTGGCGATCGCGTCTTCAAGTTGGTTCGCGAGGCCCTCGCTTCTGGCCTTCTTTTCAGGATTGTTTCGATGCCAGTGATCGTCATCAAGCTTGCGCACTGCAGTTTCAACCTTGCGCATGCGGTCTTCGACGCTGCGAACTTTGTCGCGCGGAACTTTACCGATCTCGTCCCAGCGTCGCTGGATTCCCAGCAGCGTCTCTTTCGCGGCATTCCGGTCCGTTGCTTTCAGGAGCGGTTCGGCCTCGGCGAGCAGCGCGATCTTCTTGTCAAAGTTTTCGCTGAACTCGGCGTCATCTTTCGCGTCGATTTCGGCTTTCGCGGCGTACAGCACATCTCCCGCGGCAGTGAACCTGGCCCACAGGGCATCGTCGGCTTTCTTTCCAGCTCTGCCCGCCTTCTTCCATTCGTCAAGCAGCGCGCGGTACGCGGGAATGCCCTCGACGCCTTTTGATTCGAGAGCTTCTGCGCGCTCCGCCAATTCCTGCTTGCGCATGCGCGCGTCTTTGTGCACGCTGTCAAGTTCGGCGAAGAACGCTTTACGTTGGCTTTCAATCGTGGTGCGGGCTGTGCGAAAACGCTTCCACAAGTCTGCGCTGTCGGTCTTGGGCAGTCGAGGGCCATCCTGCTGGTGCTGCTTCCAACGCTCGAAGAGGGCATCAAGGCTCGCCGTGACTTGCTTCCACTGCGCTTTGGACAAGTCCTGGCTCGCGAGCGTCTCAACGTCAGTGACGATTGTGGCGCGTTCGACAATCGCAGCGTCGACGACCGCTTTGGCTTCGGCCTTCTGTTGCTCTGTGAGCTCGTCGACGGCGCTGTGGAGGGCGTCAAGTCGCTTCTCAAGGGCCCCGAGATCGCCGACGGCGTTTGCGTCCGCGATCGTGCCGCGCAGGGTTGCTACGGTCTTTGCGACATCCTGAGCCGGTGTGCCGCGCTTGATTCGCTGTTCGAGAAGCGTTACTTGGCCTGCAAGTTCGGTGTACTTGCGCTCGAAGTAGGCAATGGCTTCTTCGGGAGAGCCGTCAGGGAATTGCCCGACTGGCCGCTCGCCGTCAGTTGTCCGCACGTAAACGGTGCCGGTGTCATCAACCCGGCCCCACGGTGTTGGAGTGTTCGCCAACTGTCCCACCTTGCCGATTCAGTGTGTAGAGGTTCAGTGCCCAAGCCTATTGCACGCAGGCGGGTGCGCTCGCCCTACTGGATCGTCACACCGGTGATCGTTGTCGGAACAGCCGGTCGGCCGTCTCCGGAGCCATCTTCGGTTCCCGCATCCGCAATGTTGGCAATGAGCTCGTCAAGTCCGCTCGTGACGGTGCCGAAGACCGTGTAACCACCCGCGGCGTCGTTGGGAAGCGAGCCGTCTTCGAGCATGATGAAGAACTGGTGACCTTGCGAGAACGCAGCACCTCCCGCTCTCGCCATGGCAATGGTTCCCGCGGGGTAGTTGCCATCGGCTGGCGCATTTTCAATCGGGCCGAACATGAACGCCGGATCCCCTGCTCCCGTTCCGTCGATGGATCCGCACTGGATGAGTCTCGTGGGAGCTTGAGTGAGTCGGTGGCAGGTCTTTCCCGTGAAGTAGTCGTTGTTGACGTCCTGCACGAACACCGCGACGGTTTGAGGAGCCTTTGCACCATCCAGCTCAATACCGAGAGTCGTGTCGTTGAGAGTGAGTGTGCCGGTCCACGCGCGGCCCTCTGACGCCGAAGGGTCGGGGATGTCGCCGATGTTTTCACCCGTCGTGGGATCGACGGGTGGTGGCGAAGACGTCGTTGGCGCCGGCTCGGGGGCGCCAGGCCCTGCCGAGAAGTACACCACTTGCGTCACGGCGGCCAACGCAACGATGATGACGGCAGAACCGATGGCGAGAATGTTGTCGCGGCGGCGGCGATGCACTCGCGCGGTGTGTGTGCCTTTCCGCGCGTTAAAGCGACGGAGCCTCTCACGTGCCTCTCGCGCGTCGCGTTCAGCGTTCTTGCTCCGTGCCACGGTGCTCCCTTAAATCGTTGTGCCTGTACCCAGAAGTACATTACCGGTCTTGCCAACTACCATTGCCACTATGGCCGAGCAACCGGGACTTCGCAGCGGAACGAGTCCACTCGCTGTTCGAATGCGGCCTCGAACCCTTGATGAACTTGCCGGCCAAAAGCATCTTCTCGGTGCTGGATCCCCGCTGTTGACGCTCGCGGGGGATGCCTCGGGGGAGCAAGGGGCAACGTCAGTGATCCTGTGGGGGCCCCCAGGAACGGGCAAGACCACGATCGCGAAGGCGATCGCGCAAAGTTCCGGCCGAAAGTTTGTGGAGCTCTCTGCCGTGACCGCTGGCGTGAAGGATGTCCGGGAGGTCATGCAGCAGGCCCTGTCGTCGAGGGATCTTTACGGAAAATCGACTGTGCTCTTTCTGGATGAGATTCACCGTTTCTCTAAAGCCCAGCAGGATGCCCTTCTTCCCGGCGTCGAAAACGGCTGGGTGATTCTTGTTGCGGCGACCACCGAGAATCCGTCATTCTCGGTGATTGCTCCACTACTTTCGCGCTCGCTACTGCTCACACTCGAATTGCTTTCGGACGACGACCTCGGGCACGTGGTCGATCGCGCCGTCTCCGAGCCGCGAGGGCTGGCTGGCAAGGTCGCGCTTGACCCAGAAGCGCGCGACTCGATCATTCGCCTCGCGTCTGGCGATGCGCGTCGAGCACTGACCGCTCTCGAGGCATCAGCGGCATCCGCAGCAGCAGC
>RCMY010003799.1_pt1 | contig 13248 bp, 11 predicted proteins | sample 2041341 | NCBI WGS metagenome assembly RCMY01 (sample SAMN09708234, study PRJNA481090) | Marine sediment metagenome, whole genome shotgun sequencing project. | reverse complement strand
CCCATCACGAAGTTCGGCATGTGCGTGGCAGGGTTGCCAAGCGGGCTGAACTTGAGGTGATCCATGGTCTTCTCGGTGATCATGTCGAAGCCCCAGAATGTGAAGAACAGGTGGGTTTCGATGCCTTCGCCGAGTGCAGCGTTGGCTAGCACCAGGCCCGGGTACGCCATGTCGAGCGAACCCTTCGAGCAGACGATAACCATCTTGCGGTCGGATTCTTCTTCGTCACCGAACGTGGGGATCGGGGCGGCTTCTGTAGTAGTGGTCACGTCAGCAATCCTTCCTAAACGCAGCCCGCTGGTTTTGGTACACCAGCTATGTAGGCACTCTTCTTCTGTGGCTTCTTCGGGAATAGAACAAACTGTTCCTTGGTCGGGAATCCGCCAGCTGCCTGGACTCGCCGGGTGCCGGGGGTGACCCCGTTGGTGGCGTAGTCGTCGCGGATGAATCGGATCAGTTCCCAGTGCCGGTCGGTCAGCTCGATGCTGATGTTGGCGGCTAGTTGCTTGGCGATGTCTTCGGTCCACTCTTTCGAGTCGGTGAGGAATCCCTCATCGTCGATCTGGACTTCTGCACCAGCGATCGTTGTGGTTGCCATTGTTAAACCTCCGTGGTTTCTAGTTCTTTAGGTTGTTCTTTGCCGGTCATCGACATCAATGCCGGAAGCGGGATTGGGCGGCCTTTGAGCAGCAGATTCCAATACATCCACTTGAAGAACAGTTTGCCTTGATGGTTGACCCGTGATTCCTCGAGAAGGCTGAACGGTCCAACCCCTGGGAGCGGAAACTTTCCGGGGAGTGGCTGCGTGTCGTAGTTGAAGTCGATGAGCATGCCTTTGCCGTCACCTGATTCGATGAAGCAGTTGGCGTGGCCGTCAAAGAAGTGTTCCATCGGCTCCCCAGCAACGTGGCTGACGAAGTTCTCAGCGAACAGGTCGACCGCGAAGTGAGCCACCGACCCTGCTTTCGAGGCAGGGATGTTCGACGCGTCGCCAATCGCAAAGATGTTGTCGTACTTGTCTGACAGCATGGTCTGCTTGCTGACCGGAACGTAGTTGAGCTCGTCACCAAGTCCGCTGGCGGCTACGAAGTCAGCACCCATGTTGAGTGGCACCGTGACCAACAGGTCGAACGGGATCTCGCGCTCGTCGTATGAAACGATCTTTCCTTCGTCAACCTTCTCGATGAGGAAGTCAGTCTCGACGGCGACGTCACGGTCAGACAGCATGGTGCCGAGCTGCGCCGAGGCGACTGGCTTCGTGAAGGCACCGTCAAGCGGGGTGACGTATGTGATCTCCACCTTCTCGCGCATGCCCTTCTTTTTGAAGAAGTCGTCCGCCAGGAACGTGAACTCGAGGGGGGCAACCGGGCATTTGATCGGCATCTCGGTGATGTGGATCACCAACTTGCCTCCTGGCCAGTCTTTTAGCTTGTCCGCCAGAGCTTTCGAGCCCTCGAAAGAGTAGAACTCGTGGACGGTGTCGTGGAATTGTGGTCCGTCCATACCTTCTACCTGGTCGGGCCGTGGCGTCGTGCCGCTGGCGATAACGAGCTGGTCGTAGACCAGGGTTTCACCGTTGGCGAGGAGGACCTGATTGGCGTCGGGAAGAATTCGTTCGACTGCCTCGATGACGAAATTCACGCCGTTTGGGATGAACTTGCGCTTGGGCTTGACGATGTCGTCGGTCGTGTACGTCCCGAACGGCAGGAAAAGGAATCCTGGCTGGTATAAGTGGGTGGTGCTCGGGTCGACGATGGTGATCTTCCATTCGTCCGTCTTGAGCTTCTTGCGGAGCTTGTTGACGACCATCGTTCCGGCGGTGCCGGCTCCGAGGACTACGAGGTGTTTCTGGTTGGCGGGCATATATATGCGTCTCCTTGAATGTTCTATATCAAGGTACGGCTACTCGGGCGCGAATACTCAGGGCCATTGGACCTATGAGCCAGTGCCATCGGTCGAAATCACTCCGGCGACCGTCCGCGCTCAATCCTGCGAGCGGTATAGCGTTGACGCCGAATCTGGGCCACCAACGACCTGAGCCGGGCCTTCTAACCAGCCCGGCTCAGAACCCTGATTTGGCGAAGTATCGGTCAGTCTCGATTTGATGCTGCCGCGGCAGCGGCATCGAGTTCGTTGCTTTCACCTGCCGAAACAAGCACTCCGTCAACGTTGGCAAGATGGGCCCGTACGAACCATTGATAAAGTTCAAGTGGTCCAAGTTGCTGCGTGAACAGGTCCGTTGTGACCGGGTCAAGGGCTTCTGCCTTCTTCAAGGCTTTGCGATGGTCATCGATGACGCCCGTGTAGACCAGATTGAGAGCACCAAGATGTGCATCGACGCTGGCTCGACCCAATGCGTAATCGTCCCAGTCCCGTGCCTCGACGAGGCCTCCGGCCAGACCATTGGGGATGAAACCCAACGTGGCGATTCGTTCCGCCAGTTCGTCGACCATTTTGCGAATTGCGACGAGGTGTTCGTCGAGCATTTCGTGGACGGCGATGAAGCCAACGCCGACCACGTTCCAATGAGCATGTTTGATGACCAGGCTGAGGTCGAGCAAGCCGTAGAGGCGGCCCTGGAGCAGTTGGCGCAGCTGGTCGGCGTCTGGTTCGGTTAGGCCGGCTGGCCGGAAGTGCGATTCAAAGTGGTCACTCATATCTATCCCCTCACAAGATCTAGCGGCGACAGTGACCAGAGCCGCTCGGCGGCCTCGGTCACGGAAATACCGCGGTCGGATTCGATGACAGCCTTCACGGGCTGATCGGCTGGCGTGCGGAACGTTGCTCGCCAGGCTGAAGACTCGCCGACTTGATTCCGTGCCCACGCCGCCCCGGCCAGTGCGGATGCGATCAGCACCGCCGCAATAGCGGACGTATCCAGGTTGCCGACGCGGTCGAGTACCAGCATCAGAACGACCGCCAAGATGGTCGAACCGATGGCGGCTGTCTGGCGAAGATGGCGAAACCAATCGGCGTAGCGGTCGGTCCGGGTTTGGTCCTCGGACGCAAGGTAGATCGGAACCGAGAGCTCATCGGGCTGGATGCCCATGCGTTCAAGCTTTCGAACCGCCTGGCGAGCGGTATCCGGCCCCCGGAACAGCGCCGTGAGGCGATGTTCCGGGGGTGTTGGTGCGGATACGGTCATCAGGCCAGCGACGACTTGCTTGCGGCTCGGTAAACCAGCAGGGCGACGATCGCTCCCAGAACGGACCCAATGAATCCGACCGTGGTGAGTTCGAAGCCGCCACCGTTGAACAGGTTGGCGAGGAATCCACCAACGAATGATCCGACCACACCGAGCAGCATCGTGGCGACCCAGCTCAAAGAATCGGTACCGGGGACCAAAAATCGGGCTACTGCTCCGACGATAAGACCCATAAGTAGAAATATAAGGATGTCCATGTCTTCTTTCCTCCTGAGTAGGTGTTTCCACTCTTTACCCAGGGCGGTCGATCGTGAAACGTCAATTGATCAGAATTTCGAAAACGATCTCCTCACAACATCTTTCAGGGATCGGGCCGGCGAGTTTGAAGCCGTGGGCGGTTCTGTTCGCGGTTGCCCTGTTCGTCGTCGCGCTAATTGTCGCCCTATTGAAGGGCGAACTTCGCCCAGACCGAAGACGGTCCTGTACCCCATGTGCTAGCCAGGGCGTTGATGATGGAGAGCCCGCGGCCCCCGATTGTGGGCCTTGAGGGACTATCGACGGCCGGACGCGGTCCGGGCTGCTGGACCGCAACGACGAGTTGGCGATCGTCGAGTTCGAGCGATACCTCGATCGGGTCGTCGCTCGAGCGATGAATCACGGCGTTGGTGACGAGTTCGCTCACGACGAGACCGACATCTTCACGGAGACTTTCCGGGGTTCTCCGCACGATAAATCGACGCGCTCGACCTGGGGCCTCGCTGGACGGCTGAAGTTGTAGTTGGTAGCTCACGGTCATCGTCTCGTCTCTTACTATTCACTCGGAATCGATATACCCGAACTAGTCACCTTTCAAACAGTTCAGCACGAGCGCTTGGCTTCGTTACGCGAGCGTTGGCCCAACAGCGGTCCTGGATCGACCGATCGTTTCGCAGACTGGCCTTTCTAAAAAATGATGTTTCATTCGTAGACCGTCGGGTAGGTGTTTGTGAACCTACGAAAGGCAGAAACTATGTCAGATCAAGTTGTTGTGAAAGAGGCAGAAAAGAGCAGCGCTGGCGCAGTCGCTGCGGTGATCGTTGCCTTGTTGTTGGTGATATTTGGATGGTGGGCAGTTAACACGTACATGGCCTCCGATTCCGGCGACGTTGTCCCCGATGAAATCGGCATCACGATCACTGACGAAGAACCTGCTCCTTAACCGATACGAACAGGAAGACTTACTGGAGGCGCCCGATTGGGCGCCTCCAGTCATTGGACGGTCGATATGTCATCGAACCGGAGGAGGCTGCTGGCGTTGATGCACGCGTTCGAGGCCCGGCCGGCGGGCGAATGGTAGATACGGACAGGGTCAGATTAGATGCGAATAAGCCAGGTTCCCAACAGAGTGGTGAGTGACCCAATGACCGTGTACGCCGGCCCATGACGCAGCTTCTTGGCCCGCCTCGCTTGGCCCCGTGCAGATGCGCGGCCCGGACGGCGCCGGCTCCGTCGATTGCCACTGTCCAGGGGGTCCATGGCCAGTGTGGGTAGGTAGCCAGTGCCAGATACGTAGGCTTCGAGCTGTTTCTGGAGATCGTCGGCCGTCCTGAAACGCTGGCCGGGATCGGTGCGCAGGCAGCGCAGGACTATCGCGTCGAGGTCGGCCGTAACACTGGCAATGGAACTCGGTGGCGGAGGCGCAGTTTCGCGCTGCTGCATGACGATCTCGACGGGAGTTTTGCCTTTGTACGGCACGGCGCCGGTCAGCATCTCGTAGAGGACCATTCCCAGGGCGTAGACGTCGGTGGATGCGTCGCCCGGTGCGCCGAGGGCACGTTCAGGAGCCATATAGGGGAGGGTGCCCACCACCTTGTGTTCGGTTGTCAGGCGCAGGTCGAGTGTCGGCGAGGCGGCGATGCCAAAGTCGACGATCACGACGCGATCGGCGTCGAGAACAACGTTGGCGGGTTTGATATCGCGGTGGACGATGCCCATCCGGTGGGCGTAAGCCAAGCCGGCCGCAGTGGCGCGAGCAATGCGAGCAGCTTCGGTTGGGTCAAATCGCCCATGCAGTTCGATGAGCCGTTGGAGGTTGCGTCCTCCGAGCAACTCCATGACAAGGAAAGGCCCGCGCCCGTCTTCGGTGAATTCGAATGCTTCGACAATGTTGGGGTGGTCCAACCGCAGCATCATGTCTGCTTCAGCTGTGAATCGCGCCCGAGCCAGTTCGTTCTCGACGAGATGGGGGTGGAGTGCTTTGACGGCAACCCGACGGCCGGTCCGGAGGTGCGTTGCTTCCCAAACTGTGGCTGAACCGCCGGTCTCGATCTTGCGTTCAAGTTGGTATGCACCGCGTAGCCCGTCCATGGTCTGTCTTACCCGTCTGTCGAGTGGTTCAAACGGTCAGACGACACGGGGAGGTCGAATGGTTCCCCTCGAACCGTGTTGACGTAATCTTGTGCGACTGGGACCGGGCTTCGTATAAGTCCACCCCGGTTCCGGCGAACCTCTTACGAATCTCGGTGGGGATCGAAGACCCCGACGATCTCATCGCTGACCTGAGCCAGGCCATCGGCGGCTAATACCCCTCTGGCTAGTGTTTACCTGGCTATGAGCCCCGCCAACCACCATCTTTCCGTGCGGATTCTGGCCGACAGTATTTCGGCCGGGCTAGTCGGCGCGGTCCGATCGTTGTCATTGGCGGCCCTGGTGTTTGGCGGAGTTGGACTGTCCGAGGCTCGGGCGTTCGGCCCCATCTTGATCGGGGCGGGGATTCTTGGCCTCGTCATCGCGCTCATGTCCGGGCTGGTCGGGACGCCACAATCGAACGCAGCTGCCGTCGTTGGAGTGGCTGCCGGGCTGGTAACGGCCGGCTCGACGGGATCTGCGGACCAGCAGTTTGCCCTCGTTGTGGCGACGATGGCGGTTGCTTCGATTGGCACCGGTTTGGTTCTCTACCTGGCGGGCGCCTTCAAGTTGGGTCGACTGATTCGTTTCCTTCCCTATCCCGTCGTAGGTGGCTTTCTGGCGGCAACCGGGTGGCTGCTGTTGGCTGGTGGCTGGAGACTCGCACGCGCCTCCGACGCCGGTTGGATAGCTGGGGCCGCCCTCGTGTTCGGAATCGCCATAGCGGTTGCCGCTCAGCTAGAAACCCGGTGGCTCCAGCCTGCCGTTGTCGGCTTCGCCCTGCTGACGTTTTTCGGGGTTTTGGCCGCCGTCGGGATATCGGTGGATGAGGCAGGTGCGAGCGGTTGGCTGATTGGGCCTTTCGCAGCCGACCCTGTCGCATTCTCCGACTTGTTTGCTTGGTTGTCGGCTGACTTTTCTCAGCTAGCGCCTGCCGCCCCCGTATTGTTCACGGTCCCGGCCGTGGCCGTTCTGTCTTTGCTGCTCAATGCCAGCGCCATCGAAGTTGGCGAGCGGGTTGACCTTCCGTTCGACTTCGAACTCAAAGCGGCGGGCGTTGGCAACGTGGTCGGGGGTATCGTTGGCGGCCTACCCGGTTGGCAGTCGCTGACTCTCCAGCGACTGGTGAAGTCGTCTCGAACGAACAAGGTCGGGGCGGTAGTCGTGGCCCTGGTCAGCCTGTCGGCGCTGGCGGTCGGACCCCGGGTCATCGGATACCTGCCGGTATTCGTTGTGGCCGGTGTCGTAGCTGGGCTTGGTCTTGATCTTCTGTACGAATGGATGGTGGCCTCACGGAACAACGTAACTGCCACCGACTACTCGATTGTTCTGATCGTGGTGGTCGTGACCGCGGCCGTCGGATTCGTTTCCGGCGTGGTGGTCGGCGTGCTGGCTGCGATTGGGCTGTTCATTTTCCAGTATTCCAAGATCGACGTCGTCCAGGCGGCGCTGTCAGGCGACTCGTACCGCTCCAATGTCGATCGACCATTCACCGATTCGGAACGGCTGACTGAGACCGGTGAGGCAATCGCGATTTTTCGCATCCATGGGTTTGTGTTCTTTGGAACGGCCAACCGCCTGATCAGCGAACTCCGAGAGAGGATTGCGCCGGAGGTGGTTCGCTACCTTGTTGTTGATGGGAGACGAATTACGGGATTTGACGGCTCCGCTCTTCATGCCTTCGAGCGGTTTCTTGAGACTGCTGCCGAAACCGGCGTGACCACTGTCCTGACTGGCTTCGGGCAGTTGGGAGCCAAGGTGGCAGCGGCCGAAGCAGCTGGGACCGTGTTCCGATTTCATACCCTTGATGAGGGTTTGGAGTGGGCAGAGGATCAGATTTTGAGCAACGACGATTCGTTGTTCTCCTCCGTCGAGACGCAACTCGAGGAAATGGCCGGGCCCTGGGCTAGTGAAGTGCTGGCGATGATGGAGCGGACCGAATTCGGGGCGGGTGAGACGATCATCGCGCAAGGCTCCGTCGGGCATCCGTTGCTCGTGATCGAGTATGGCCGGGTGCGGGTGGTTCTGGAGTCGACCGGCACCCGGATTCGCACAATGCGGCCGGGAGCCATTGTCGGCGAGATGGCCTATTACACACGTCAGCCGGCCAATGCATCAGTCGTTGCTGAAACTGAAGTGGTCGCCTACGCCTTGGCAGTTTCTAAACTCGACGACCTCCTGGCGACCAATCCCCGCTTGGCCGCCGAGCTCCACCGCCGCATGGCTCGAGCGCTCTCTCGTCGCGTCACCGAAACCAACACGGCCCTCCGCAAAGCCATGGAATAGGGGTCCGTTGATCAGCGGGCTACGACGCTTCTATTGCATTGGTGTTTGCTCGGTGACGGGATTGTTCCCATCGGGCGTATCCGACCACGGTGAGGAATAACTGGGCGCCAACGCCCCAGTACATCGCCTTGTATCCGAACGTCTCGATCACCCACCCAAGAAGGGGGGCACCGATCAGCGAGGCGAGCGGGAAAAACGAGAGAAAGCCCGACAGGGCAGCTCCCCGCTCCTCGGTTGTCGATCTCGCCACCACCAGCGAATTGAGGATCGGGAACGAGAAGCCGTGACCTATTCCAGCGGTTGCGCCTGCGATGCCAATAGCCATGCCGGTAGTAGCCGCGCCAAGTACCACCATCCCACCCGACATGACAACCAGACTCACGGCGAGGACGCGGATCTCCCCGACCCGTTGCGGAAGCTGCCGACCAGTCAGGCGAACAACGATTGCCATGGTCGAATAGGCCGCGAAAAACACCCCTACCGACCCGTTGCCCGTGGTGTCGACATACGTCTTCAGGAAGGTAAAGATAGAGATGAGCGTGACTGAGAACGCCGCGGTGATCAGCCAGATTGGAGACAGGTCTCGCTGGCGGACGGCTGCGATGAACCCCAGGCTCGGCCGGGTGTGCACGCCTTTTGACTCGGGAAGTGGCAACGCCATGGCGAAAGCCGCTACTCCTAAGACCACTGCCACCCAGAACAGAGACCGGTACGTGCTCGTCCGCAGAATGAAATCTCCGAGGAGACCGCCAAGGGCGAGCGGCATCTGCCCGGAAACGCCGAAGAGTGCCATTCCTTCGGTTCGGCGCGAGGGCGGCACGATGTCGGCCGTATACGTCACGATGGACGTAAAGAGGACCGCTTCGGCGATCCCGTGGAGGACAGTGAGGGCGTACACCCACCAGGAAATCGATGTCACCGTCGTCAGCGCCGCTAGACCGGCGACGTTGATGATGTTGCCGGCGTGGATAAGTGGCCGGCGTCCGATCTTGTCCATCAGTTTGCCGACGTAGGGCCGAACCACCAGGGACCCAATCGCTCCCACTCCGACGATCAGACCGACCGTGCCTTCCGTGGCCCCGAGCGAGACCAGGAAGCCGGCGTAATGAATGAAGAGGGCGAAGGTCAGGCCCATCAAGAGATTCGATGCGAAGGCGAAACCGAACGCCCGGGTGACGAGCTTTTCCATGAGCCGTAGAACCCTACACCTGTGGGGCCGCCGTCAGATCTGCTTCCTTAGCGCTGTGGAGACCGCTGGACGGTGCGGTCTCCACAGCGTGTGTCGGTTGGCGTATGGAAGGCGTAGCTAGGTGGTGGTTTTTCCTCTGAAGTATTTGCCAACCAATCCAACGGCGATCGCACTGAGCAATGCTCCGAGCACCCGCTTGGCCACGGATGGCTCGGTCGTGGCCGAAGTCACAGCCTTGTCGGCCGCTTTGGCTTGCTTCTTTACCGTCTTCTGAGCGCTGGCAGCGGCCTTTTCGGCCTTCTTGAGAGCGCTCTTCGAAACCGACTCGGCTGCGTCGATCGCCTGGCCGGCGGCCTTGGCGGCCGTTTCCGTAACGGCTTCCTTGATTGTTTCGGTGGCCTCAGTGGCGGTCTCTTTCAAGCTGTCTTTCACAGAAGTTTTACTCATGTTGATCCTCCTAAATGGCGTTAAAGAACCCATACCCTTTTTTCGGTGGTCTGAAACACCGATCCGGATCTTTTCGGAGAAGATGTTTGAGGTTCTGAAGCCAGGGGTAGAAGAGGCGAGCGCCACTTCGGGAGAAACCGATTTTCGGATTCCGGCCCGATCTGGACCACAACTAAATACGCTCCCCTCAAGTGAAGGACCGCCCCGGCGGTCCTTCACTGATTCCTAGCTGCTTCAGGCCCGTATGACCGGTCGCCCGAGCTGCGCTCGGGCGGGGAACGGTATTCACTTTCATGCTCGGAGGGGGAACCACCTCCGGCGTCGCAAGATTCAACCCCAGAATCAGGGCTGTCGCCTCGGGCCCTTAGGTCGTGTCTATACGCTGGAGGGGGATCTGAACGTGGTGAGGGCTTTCATGTAGTTGTGGCGCTCGAAGGCGGTCGGGTCGGGCGCGTTGGACTGTGACAAGCTGCCCCTCAGTTGAGACACCGAGGAATACTCGTTGTCGTCGAGCCAGCGTTCCAGATCGCAGACCATCTCAGTCAGGTGGGCCGGACCGTATTTAAGCAATGCAGCCGTCGTCATCGTCACATCAGCACCGGCCAAAAGCAGCTTCACTACGTCCTCGGCAGTATGCACGCCTGAAGTGGCGGCGAACTGTGTCTGGATCCGTCCGAAAAGCAGAGCAATCCAGCGGAGAGGCAATCGAAGGTCGTGCGAGGTCGACAGTTCCAGGTTGGGTGTGACGTCCATTTCTTCGATGTCGAAGTCTGGCTGATAGAAGCGGTTGAACATCACCAGGGAGTCTGCCCCGGCGTCGACCAACTGCATAGCCATGTTGGCGAAGGCCGAGAAATACGGACTCACCTTGACTGCCAGCGGGATCTTGATCTTCTCTTTTACGGCCTCGACGAGCTCCAGGTATTGGATCTCCATTTCCGATGCGGTGAACACCGGATTGGCAGCCACGACGTAGACGTTCAGTTCGAGAGCGTCAGCCCCGGCGTCCTCGATGAGTCGGGCGTAGTGCACCCAGCCGCCCCTAGTCGATCCGTTGAGGCTCCCGATGATCGGGATGCCCAACTCGCGCTTGGCGTCCTCTACTAGGCGCAAGTACGAGTCGGGTCCGGTGTTGTACGTGTCGAGCTCGGGAAAGTACCCACCCGGAGACTCGATGAAACTGCCGGACAGCGACTCGACCAGGTGGGCCAGTTCGGCGGCTTCGTGGACGATTTGTTCCTCGAACAACGAGGGCAACACGACCGCCGGGGCGCCAGCTTCTTCCAACTTGTGGAGTGATGCCAGCGAGCCGGTCAGCGGAGACGCCGACGGCACGATCGGGTGGGGCAGTTCAAAGCCCAGGTAACGGGTGGTCAGATCAGCACTCATTCGTGATCCTCCAGGTCAGGGACCCGACGTTCAACGTCGGCCATTTGTTCGTAGAGCTTCCAGCGGGCATCGATGTCGTCCTGGGCCAGACCGAACAGCACCTCTGCTGTTTCGGGTTTCGATCGCGCCAACATGGCGTAGCGGGCCTCGGTCGCAGCGAACTCTTTGAACGAGATCGTCGGTGCTCGGCTGTCAAGATGGAAGGGAGGTTTACCGTCGCCCGCAGCGCGCGGGTCGTATCGGTAGAGGGGCCAGTATCCAGACGTGACGGCCTCTTTTTGATGGGAGAATCCGGTGGACATGTCGATCCCGTGGGCGATGCATTGCGAGTACGCAATGATCATTGATGGGCCGTCGTACGCCTCCGCCTCGGTGAAGGCCTTGACCGTCTGGGTGTTGTTGGCGCCAATGGCCACTTGAGCGACGTAGACATCGCCGTAGGCCGAGGCGATCATACCCAGGTCCTTTTTGCCGACCTGGCGACCACTGGCAGCAAACTTGGCGACCGCAGCACGCGGGGTTGCCTTGGAAGCTTGGCCGCCGGTGTTCGAATAGACCTCGGTATCGAGGACAAGGATGTTCACGTTACGGCCCGTGGCGAGCACGTGGTCGAGACCGCCGAACCCGATGTCATAGGCCCATCCGTCGCCACCCACAATCCAAACCGTCTTGTGGACGAGAGCGTCGGCGACGGTGCGTAGCCGTTCGGCCCGTTGGTCCGTCATGCCTGTCAGCAGGTCCTTCAATTGGGCCACCCGGGAGCGCTGCTCCTCAACCGACGTTTCGTCGGCGAGGCGTCCTGCCCGAAGTGCGGTAACGAGTTCTTCAGGTAGCTGTGAGGCGAGTGCGTCCAAAAGGAGGTCAGCTTCGGCGATCTGTTGATCAAGCGCGAGTCGCATGCCAAGGCCGAATTCTGCGTTGTCCTCAAACAGCGAGTTAGCCCAAGCAGGACCGCGCCCCTGGGCGTTGGTGGTCCAGGGAGTGGTCGGCAGGTTGCCACCATAAATCGAGGAACACCCTGTCGCGTTAGCGATGCTTAGGCGGTCGCCGTACAGCTGCGACAGAAGCTTCAGGTAGGGCGTTTCTCCGCACCCGGCGCAGGCCCCGGAGAACTCCATCAAGGGCTGGAGCATCTGGCTGCCCTTGACGCTTTCGACCTTGATCAGCTTGCGGTCCTGCTCTGGCAAGGAGAGGAAGAAGTCGAAGTTTTCCTGTTCCTGTTCGAGGATGTTGCCTTTGGCGGTCATGTCGAGCGCCTTGTGTTTGGCCTCTTCCTTCGAACGGGCCGGGCAAACGTCAACGCACACGCCACAGCCAGTGCAGTCGTCGGGAGCCACCTGGATGGTTAGCGAGGCGCCAGGAAAGTCTTTGCCGGTCCATGGCTTCGATTGGAACCCGGAGGGAGCGTTGTCGAAGAAGGCCGGGTCGTAGACCTTCATCTGGATGGCCGTATGCGGACATACGAGAACACACTTGGCGCAATCGATACAAAGACTCGGGTCCCAGGTGGGGATGTGGACGGCAATCGAGCGCTTTTCGTATTTTGTCGTCCCGGTAGGGAACGTGCCATCGGCTGGCAGGGCACTTACCGGGAGGAGGTCGCCCTTGCCCTCGAGCATGGCGTTGGTGACTCTCTTGACGAAATCTGGGGCAGAACCGTTCAAGCGAGGGGCGCGAGTCGTGATTGACGGAGCAACCTCGGGAATCCGCAGCCGCCGGTGGCTTTGCACCGCATCGTCGACTGCAGCCTCGTTGTGCTCAATGACCACTTCGCCGAACTTGGCGTATGACTTGCGGATCGCTTTCTTGATGTGATCGATGGCGACCGGCGGGTCAAGTATTGCCGCCAGGTCGAAGAAGCACGCCTGGAGGACCGTGTTGACTCTTCCGCCCAGACCCGCGTCGGCGGCGACTCGGCTGGCGTCAACGACATGGACGTCGAGTTGTTTCTCAACGACTGTTGCTATTACATCGGCCGGTAGGTGATCCCACAGGTCGTCGCCGTGAGGAGAATTGATGAGAACCTTGGCACCGGGGGCAGCCACTTCGAACGGGTTCATTTGATTGAAGAACTCGAAGTGGTGCACGCCCACGAACTGGGCCGAGTCGATCAGATAGGTCGAGTCGATTGGCTTTGGACCGAACCGAAGGTGAGACACCGTTTGGGATCCGGATTTGCGTGAGTCGTAGACGAAATAGCCCTGGGCGTACATATCTGTGGCATCGCCGATGATCTTCACCGTGTTCTTGTTGGCGCCGACGGTGCCGTCGGAACCGAGTCCGTAGAACACGGCGCGATATTCGGTGTCGGCCTCGTGGTGGCGATCCGGGTCGTAACGCAGACTGAGGTGGGTAACGTCGTCGACGATCCCGACGGTGAAGTGCGGTTTCGGCTGCGACTCTTTCA
>RCMY010003798.1_pt1 | contig 13251 bp, 12 predicted proteins | sample 2041341 | NCBI WGS metagenome assembly RCMY01 (sample SAMN09708234, study PRJNA481090) | Marine sediment metagenome, whole genome shotgun sequencing project. | reverse complement strand
GCGCGCGGGCGCCGTTAAAGCGGCCTCGATCAGTCCGGCAGCGCGCGCCACGCCCATTCCCGGCCCGAGGCAGAGTGCGGTAATGCGATCATCCTCCAGCACGGCGCCCAGCGCGTTCGCATCCTTGAGTCGCGCCAGCATGACAGCGGTGCTGTGCATCGCGACCTCCAGCTGCGCGGCGGGCGGCACGCCCAGCGTGACCAATCCCGCACCGATCCTGAGCGCCGCGCGCGCCGCCAACCGCGCCGCGCCTGTCGCGCCCGGCCCGCCCGACAGCACCAGCGCATGGCCGTGGTCATATTTATGCGCGCGGCCCTCCTTGCGCAGGGTTTGGATGCGGGCAGCGCCCATTGTGATATGGCGGGCGGAACGGTCCATGGCGGCCTCCGGTATATGATCTAACGCCGCCAAAGTGCCCGGACGCCCTGCCACGAGCAAGCTGTGTCGTGGCTTGGCTACGACTTGCATCTGCCTAAAAATTGAGCACTGCGCCCAGTTTCCGGGCAGCCGCGCAAACAAATCCACTCTTGACGGGACTAGCCCTCATCCCGGCATTGAGCCTCGCGCCCGGGCATGGTTTGGCTTGCTCAAAGACAGTCACACCAAGGAGCCTCGGCGATGAAAAAGATCGAAGCGATCATCAAACCGTTCAAACTGGACGAGGTCAAAGAGGCGCTGCAGGACGCCGGAATTCAGGGCCTCAGCGTGATTGAGGTCAAGGGCTTCGGTCGCCAGAAGGGCCATACCGAGCTATATCGCGGCGCCGAATATGTCGTCGACTTCCTGCCCAAGGTGAAGATCGAAGTGGTGCTGGACGACGATCAGGTCGACGGCGCCATCGAGGCAATTGTCGAAGCCGCCAAAACCGACAAGATCGGCGACGGCAAGATCTTTGTCAGCTCCGTAGAACAGGCCATCCGCATCCGCACCGGCGAAACCGGCTCGGACGCGCTGTAGAGATATCAACGAAAAGGAATACCGACATGAGCGCATCCCTGCTCAAGACGATCAAGGACGAGGGCGTTGAATATGTCGACGTCCGCTTTACCGACCCGCGCGGCACGCTTCAGCATGTGACCATCGTGTCCGATCTGGTCGACGAGGACTTCATCGAGGAAGGGTTCATGTTCGACGGATCAAGCATCGCTGGTTGGAAATCCATCGAAGCCTCGGACATGAAACTGATGCTGGACGAAAGCACTGCGTATATCGACCCGTTCTATGCCGAAAAAACGATCTGCGTGCATTGCTCGGTCGTCGAGCCGGACACGGGCGAGCCCTATGACCGCGACCCGCGCGGCACCGCCGAAAAGGCCGAGGCCTATCTGAAATCTTCTGGCATCGGCGATACCGCTTATATGGGACCGGAGGCCGAATTTTTCCTGTTCGACGATGTGCGATTCTCGAATACCGTCAACAAGGTATCCTACGAGGTCGACGCGCAGGACGGCTCGTGGAACTCGGACACGCAGTACGAGATGGGCAATATGGGCCACCGCCCCGGTCTAAAGGGTGGGTATTTCCCGGTGAACCCCACTGATGACGCGCATGACATCCGCAGCGAAATGCTGTCGACGATGAAGCGTCTGGGCATGAAGGTCGACAAGCATCACCACGAGGTTGGATCGTGTCAGCACGAGTTGGGCCTGATCTTTGGCACGCTGACCAAGCAGGCCGACGAGATCCAGAAATACAAGTATGTCATCCACAACGTCGCGCAGGCCTACGGCAAGTCGGCGACCTTCATGCCCAAGCCGATCTATGGCGACAACGGGTCCGGGATGCACGTCAACATGTCAATCTGGAAGGACGGCAAGCCTCTGTTTGCAGGCGATAAATACGCCGACCTCAGCCAAGAAGCGCTGTGGTACATTGGCGGCATCCTGAAACATGCCAAGTCGCTGAACGCGTTCACCAACCCCACGACCAACAGCTACAAGCGGCTGGTTCCGGGCTTTGAGGCCCCCGTTCTGCGGGCCTATTCCGCGCGCAACCGGTCGGGCTGTGTGCGTATTCCGTGGACCGAGTCGCCCAAGGCCAAGCGGGTCGAGGCGCGCTTTCCCGATCCCGCAGCGAACCCCTATCTGTGCTTTGCCGCGCTGCTGATGGCGGGTCTGGACGGGATCAAGAACAAGACCGATCCCGGCGAGGCGATGGACAAGAACCTCTATGATCTGCCCGCCGAAGAGCTGGAGGGCATCCCCACCGTCTGCGGTTCGCTGCGCGAGGCGATGCAGGAATTGCAATCCGACCACGACTATCTGCTGGCTGGCGACGTGTTCACCAAAAGCCAGATCGAGGGTTACGTCGCGCTCAAGATGGAAGAGGTCATGAAATACGACCAGACACCGCATCCGGTAGAGTTCGGAATGTACTACAGCTGCTGATCAAGGTCCGTCACTATGATTTGAAAGGGCGCTCGCAGAGAGCGCCCTTTTTCATGCGCAGGGCCGACTAGGCATGGGCACGCGCACCCGCTAGGCTAATTTTTAACCTTTAGCCAACTCGGGGATATTCATGCGCCTCATCGCACTCTCGCTTTTCGCTGCCCTCATCGCCGCCCCTGCGGCGAGCCAATGCATCAATTCCAAGGGCGCATTTAATCAATACAAGCAATCGCTTGCGCAGACCGCCGCCTCGCAAGGTGTTGACCAACGGGGGCGCCAGGCACTGGCGCAGGCAAATCTGTCGGACATCACATGGCGCTTCGAATCGCAGCCCTCCAGCCAGACGGGGACGCTTCAGGGCGATCCAGCGCAGTTTCTGGCCAAGCGGTCCGGCTCCTCTGCGGATAACTTCATTGCGCAGGTCCGCAACCGCATCGCGCGCAACCCGAATACTTTTTCGTCGATCGAGCAGCGTTTTGGTGTGCCCGCCAGCATTCTGGCCACGATCTGGGGCCTAGAGACAAGCTGGGGCGGTTACATGGGCCGCACGCCCATCGTCAGCGGCGCCGTGACGCTCTCGTCCTATTGCCGCCGCTATCCGCGCTTCGTGCCGCACGCCATTGCGGCGCTGAAACTGGTAGATCGCGGCATCATCAACACGGGCACCCAAGGCGGGCCTTCGGGCGAGCTGGGTCATATGCAGTTCCTTGCGGGCAACTGGCTGCAATACGGGGTGGACGGCGATGGCAACGGCCGCGCCGATCCCTATAGCGCAGCCGATGCGCTGGCCACGGCCGCCAACATGCTGCGCGCGAATGGTTGGCGCGCGGGGCAGCCATTCGGCGAGGGCACCGGCAACTTCCGCGTCCTTTCGGCATGGAACGATTCCGGCAACTACCAACGCGCCATCGCCTATTCGGCTGAACGGGCAGGACGCTGATACACGCGCCTCGTTACTCGCCTTAAACGGGAATCCCACATAGTAGACACAATTTAATCTAAATATCCCCTAGATTGCAGGGCCAACTGATTCCGTGGACAATCGTCAGGATCGGAATAGATTATGCACCCGCAATATGCTGGAACTGCTGCGGCTTTCGAATTTGCCAGTCGCCCTCCCATAGGTTTCGAGATGCTCGTCGGGGAGTGCGACAGGAAACTGTCCCGCGCCGGCGGCGGCCAGAGCCAGTTGACACGGGATGGCGACGATATCGCGATCTTTGATCGTGGGCCACTCCGCGTTGCCCTAGGCTGGGTCGCGCCTGGCCTGCGCAAGAAGAACTGGTATCTGATCATGGTCGTCGGCCCATCGCCCATGCCCAAGGGGCCTGTCCCGGATGATGCGGCCATGAGCGCGATGGCAAACAGGGTTCTCAATCATGCCGAGGCCCGGTTCCCGACGGACAGCGTGTTCCGCTGCGACGTGGATCGCCAGATTGATTCCGATCTGATCGACTTCATGACCGAAGCGGTGCTGAGCACGGACGCGCCCAGCGCTCCGGACCCCGAAGATCACCCCGTGAACTACAGCGAAGATCCGTTGAAGAGACGCGTCAGCTGGTCGCCCCATATCCTGCTGGCCCATCAGGACGCCGAGGAGGCGTCTGTGCGGCCCAACTGCAGGAAGAAAGCGATACGGGTGCAGTCGGGCCGTCTCGTTGCGGCGGGCCTCAACCCACCGCCTTGGCCAGCGGTCGCGCAGGAGAGCGATGACGAGCGTAACCGTCTGGCCCAGCTACGCCAGATATTGACCGAGATCGATCCGGAGCAGGCCATCAGCCTGCCCATGCACCTGGCGCTTTATACCTTCAGCCTGTCGATGATGTTGCAAGTGCCCCCCGTCGGTGCCGCACTCCTTGTCTATAATCTTCTACGTGAGGATGCCCTGACATTCATCTGATTATCGCGCGTATGCGGCGGTAGGGCGTCGGATTTGGATGCGACACAGCCCTTTCCCCGGGGATACGCTGGCCCTGCACCCTGCCGGAGCCAGCGACATGAATCACCATTACCGCGACACCCGCAAGATCGACCCCACTCGTGGCGATAGGCTCGGCGATAATACCCCCAACAATGCAGACCGGGTCGAAATCGGGCCGACACAGCTGGCCTACGGCGAATGGGCAGCGGCGGGGCTGGAACTGCCTGATCTGCAAGCCATGCGCCGCTTCCGCTGGGAGCGGCTGACGCGATTCATCAATGACCGGGGGCTGGCGGGGCTACTGGTGTTTGATCCGCTGAACATCCGCTATGCGACCGACAGCACCAATATGCAGCTCTGGAACACGCATAATCCGTTTCGCGCAGTGCTGCTTTGTGCAGACGGCTATATGGTGATCTGGGACTACAAAAATTCACCCTTTCTAAGTGAATTTAATCCGTTGGTGAGGGAGCAGCGCAGCGGCGCGGACCTGTTTTATTTCGACAGAGGCGACAAGGTGGACGTGGCCGCAGATGTATTTTCCAACGAGGTGCGCCTTCTGCTGGCCGAGCACGCCCCCGGCAACACCCGCCTCGCGGTGGACAAGATCATGCTGCACGGTCTGCGCGCTCTTGAGGCGCAGGGACTGGACATCATCCCCGGCGAGGAGCTGACCGAGAAATGCCGCGCCGTCAAAGGTCCGGATGAAATCAAGGCGATGCGCTGTGCCAGCCACGCCTGCGAGGTCGCGGTCAAGGCGATGGAGGATGCCGCACGCGCCGGCATGCCGCGCGGCGACATGTCCGAGGATGACATCTGGGCCGTTCTGCACGCCGAGAATATCCGCCGCGGCGGTGAGTGGATTGAAACGCGGCTGCTAACCTCTGGACCGCGCACGAACCCATGGTTTCAGGAATGCGGCGGGCGGATCGTGCAAAATAACGAGATCGTGGCGTTTGATACCGACCTGATCGGCAGCTATGGCATCTGCGTCGATATCAGCCGCACGTGGTGGATCGGCGACGCCAAACCGCGCCCCGACATGGTCTATGCCATGCAGCATGGGATTGAGCATATTCGCGCCAACATGGAGTTGCTGCGCCCCGGTATCACCGTGCCCGAAATCAGCGAACGCGCGCATCGGCTGGACGCTGAATTCATGAAAGGCAAATATGGCTGCCTCATGCACGGGGTCGGCCTGTGCGATGAATGGCCGCTGGTTGCCTATCCCGATCAGGCGGTGCCGGGCGCGTTCGACTATCCGCTGGAGCCGGGCATGACCCTTTGCGTCGAGGCGCTGATTAGCCCCGAAGGCGGCGATTTCTCGATCAAGCTGGAGGATCAGGTGCTGATCACAGAGGACGGGTATGAAAACCTGACATGTTATCCGTTCGATCCTGCGCTGACGGGCGGCTGAGACTCTCACCTTGCCGTGACCCCGGAGACGAAAGGGATGCATCCGGCGCCGGTGATGCCTATTCTGCCTGAATAGCCTGAAAGGACGCGCCCATGCCAACCGAACGCCTGACATTCACCGGACATGATGGTGCCGAATTGGCGGCGCGACTGGACCTGCCCGAGGGGCCGCATCTGGCCACGGCGCTGTTCGCGCATTGCTTTACCTGTTCCAAGGATATCCCCGCCGCGCGCCGCATCGCGGCCCGCCTGGCGGGGGCGGGCATCGCCGTGCTGCGCTTTGACTTCACAGGGCTTGGCCATTCAGGCGGCGAATTCGAGAACACGACATTCACCAGCAATGTCGAGGATCTGGAGCTGGCCGCGCAGGCGCTGGACGCGCGCGGCATGGCGCCCGGCCTGCTCATCGGTCATTCTCTGGGCGGGGCGGCGGTGCTGCGCGCGGCGCGGCGGCTGCCTTCGGTGCGCGCGGTGGTGACCATCGGCGCGCCATTCGATCCGGGGCATGTGACGCATAACTTCGCCGGTGCGCTGGACGCGATCGCCGAAGGCGGCGCAGCCGAGGTCACCCTTGGCGGTCGCGCCGTCCGCATCGGACATGCCTTTGTCGAGGATGTCAGCGCCGCCGCCCTCGCCCCCGATATCGCCAGTCTGGGCCGCGCCCTGCTGGTGATGCACGCACCGCGCGACGAAATCGTCGGCATCGACAATGCCGCCGCCATTTTCAGCGCCGCCAAACACCCCAAGAGCTTCGTCACGCTGGACGACGCTGATCATCTGATCACCCGTCCCGAGGATGCCGAATATGCCGCCGAGGTCATCGCCGCATGGGCGGCGCATTATCTGGACCTGAAGCCGCCCGCACCGCCCCCCGGCGCGCCCGAAGGCATCGTGCGTGTCAGCGAGGCGGACCCCGACGGGTTCCTGCAAGACATCAACTCCGGCCCGCGCCACCATGCCGTCGCGGACGAGCCGCTGGCCTATGGCGGCACGGATCGCGGCATGTCGCCCTATGGTTTCCTGTCTGCGGGTCTGGGGGCCTGCACGTCTATGACGATCCGGATGTACGCGCGGCGCAAAGAATGGCCGCTGGCCCATGTGCATGTCGATGTCTGCCATGACAAGGTTCACGCGCAGGACGCCAGCGGCGTCACCCCCGAAAAGATCGACCGCTTTATCCGCACCGTGTATCTGGAGGGCGATCTGGACAAGGACCAGCGCGCGCGCCTGCTGGAAATCGCCGACCGCTGCCCGGTGCATCGCACACTGGAAGCTACCTCGCAGATCGTCACGCACGCCGGGTAACGGTGCGCCCGCGCGTTCAAATCACGCAAGGCGTCCCCACGGGGCAGACGCTGGTCGAGGATGGCCGTGCCCCTCGCCCGGTGCAGGTCGTGGCGCACAGGCTCGCGCACCTTGGCATCGGGCCGCACGCGGGATAAACCCCGCGCAACCGCCATCAACCCGAGGCTATTCGTATGATTCCCCGTTATTCCCGCCCCGAAATGGTCGCCATCTGGTCGCCTCAGACGAAATTCCGCATCTGGTACGAAATCGAGGCCCACGCCTGCGACGCCATGGCCGATCTGGGCGTGATCCCCCGCGAGAATGCCGAGGCCGTATGGAAGGCCAAGGACGTCGAATTCGATGTTGCCCGCATCGACGAAATCGAGGCCGTGACGAAACATGACGTCATCGCCTTTCTCACCCATCTGGCTGAGCATGTCGGCAGCGACGAGGCGCGTTTCGTGCATCAGGGCATGACGTCCTCGGATGTTCTGGACACCTGTTTCAACGTGCAACTGGTGCGCGCCAGCGACATCCTGATCGACGATATGAAGGGGCTTCTGGCCGCGCTGAAGCGCCGCGCGTATGAGCATAAGGATACGATCCGCATCGGCCGTAGCCATGGCATCCATGCGGAACCCACCACCATGGGCCTGACCTTCGCGCGTTTCTATGCGGAAATGGATCGCAACCTGAACCGGCTGGAAAAGGCGCGTTTTGAGATCGCCACGGGCGCGATTTCCGGCGCTGTCGGCACCTTCGCCAATATCGATCCGGCGGTCGAGGAACATGTCTGCAAGCAGCTAGGCCTCACGCCCGAGCCGATCAGCACGCAAGTCATCCCGCGCGACCGTCACGCCGCGTTCTTTGCCGCGCTCGGAGTGGTCGCCAGCAGCATCGAGAACATCGCGATCGAGATCCGCCACATGCAGCGCACCGAGGTTCTGGAGGCCGAGGAGTTCTTTAGCGCGGGCCAAAAAGGCAGCAGCGCGATGCCGCACAAGCGCAATCCGGTTTTGTCGGAAAACCTGACCGGCCTCGCCCGCCTCGTGCGCATGGCCGTGGTCCCGGCGATGGAAAACGTGGCCCTCTGGCACGAGCGAGACATCTCGCACTCTTCGGTCGAGCGCAACATCGGCCCCGACACCACCATCACCCTCGATTTCGCGCTGACGCGCCTGACGGGTCTGGTGGACAAGCTGGTGATATATCCGGACAACATGCTGGCCAACATGAATAAGTTCCGCGGCTTGGTGATGTCGCAGCGCGTCCTTCTAGCCCTGACGCAGGCCGGTGTCAGCCGCGAGGATTCCTACAAGCTGGTTCAGCGCAACGCGATGAAGGTCTGGGACGAAGGCAAGGATTTCAAAACCGAACTGCTGGCAGATGCGGACGTTCTAAAGGCGCTGCCTGCCGAGCAGATCGAAGAGAAATTCGACCTTGGCTACCATACCAAACACGTCGACACGATCTTTGCCCGTGTCTTTGGCGATCAAACCTGAAAACAGGGCCTGCAAAAACGTGATTAGGTGGCGCGGCGTATCGGGGTTACCCTTACGTCACCCAACCACAGGAGGCTTGCCCATGAAGACCCTGATCATCGCACTTGCCCTCACGCTGGCGCCGACATTGTCGCTGGCGGCGGGCTGCAATCACGGCAAGAGCGCCCAGATCATGTCCTGCACGGACGGCACCGCCTATGATGCGGATGCAAAGGCCTGCTTGCCGATCAGCAGCTGACGGCCCAGCGATGCATGCGGCTCGCCATTCTGGCGGGCCGTTTTGCGGCTTGGGCGCGACCGAGCAGAGACGTCATATTCAAAACCGCCCTTCTGGCAGCACTTCTGGCGCCCGGCCTAGCCTTTGCAGCAGGCGGTGGCGACACCGCCCCTCCTAAGCCAAGCGAGACAACCCAAACCTGCAAGGGCGGACAAATTTGGGATGACGCGGCCAAGGCCTGCGCCGATCCCGAGGACAGCCATCTTTCGCCCGACACGCTATTTGATGCAGCGCGCGAATTTGCCTATGCCGGTCAATATCTTAACGCTCAGCGCGCACTGGCTGCGATGCCCGATCAGACGGCTGCCCGCGTGCAAACCTATATGGGTTTCACCACCCGCAAGATGGGTGATTTTGAGGGTGGCATGGCGTTTTATCGCGCCGCGTTGGCGCGCGATCCCGGCGACATCCTTGCGCGCTCCTATATGGGCCAGGCGCTGGTCGAGGCCGGCGATACCGCCGGCGCCTACCACCAACTGATGGCGATTCGCGATTTTGGCGGAGCGGGCAGCTGGGCCGAGGCATCGCTGCACAGCGCGATCGATACCGGTCAGACCTACAGCTACTGACAGGCGTTCGGTCAAAAAAAGGGATCCGATTCGCGCATTATGTTCGTGATACGTTCGCACTTTAGACATTTCTTCACTCTTCGCAGCCTACGCTCGCTCGTGACGCCCTGCCATGGGGATGCAAGGGGACTGAAATGAACCAACCTACACCGCTTGCCCGTATCGCGCCGCCAGCGCCACAGCCGGGCCACGCGCCTACTGCCGCACGTCTGACCCGTCGGCAAAAGGCGGCAATCATCGTGCGGTTTTTACTTAATGAGGGGGCAGATGTGCCGTTGTCGGACCTGCCCGACGTATTGCAAGGGACGTTGACGGCGCAAATGGGTTCGATGCGGTATGTCGACCGCACGACGCTGATCTCGGTCGTGACCGAGTTCGCAGCCGAACTCGAGGCGATGGGCCTGACCTTTCCACATGGCATGGCCGGGGCGCTGAGCGCACTTGACGGACGCATCAGCCCTCAGACCGCCGCGCGACTGCGCAAGGAGGCAGGCGTGCGCCAGTTCGGTGATCCATGGGAGCAGGTGCGCGCTGCCGACATTGCCGACCTCGTGCCCATCATTCAGGCCGAAAGCACCGAAGTGGCGGCGGTCATGCTGTCCAAGCTGGACGTCGCGCGCGCCGCCGATCTGCTCAGCCGCCTGCCCGGCGACACCGCCCGGCGCGTGACCTTTGCTGTATCTCAGACTGACGCCGTCACGCCCGGCGCGGTCGATCGGATCGGTCTGTCGCTGGCCGCGCAACTGAACGACATACCCCCGACCGCCTTCGACGATGGCCCGGCAAACCGGGTTGGTGCAATCCTCAATTCCACTTCGTCGGCGCTACGCGACGATGTGTTGACCGGTCTCGACGCCGAGGATCAGGCCTTTGCCGAGCAGGTGCGCCGGGCCATATTCACTTTCGCAAACATCCCGGCTCGGGTCGGCCCCATGGATGTGCCGAAAATCGCACGCGAGGTGGACCAGTCGGTTCTGGTCATCGCCCTCGGCGCCGCAGCAGCAAGCGATCTGGGAACAGTGACCGAGTTCATACTCGAAAACATGTCGCGCCGCCTGGCCGACGCGCTGCGCGAAGAGATCGAAGTGCTGGGCCGTATCAAGCCAAAAGAGGGCGAAGAGGCGATGACGCAGGTCGTCAACGGCATCCGTCGCTTGCAAGCCTCGGGTGAGATCACGCTGATCCAGCCGGAAGAGGCAGAGAGAGACGACTGACTTTGAGCCCGGCATGAGCCGCCTCGCGCCTTGTGGTCGCGACGGGCGCGCTTTATGTCTGCCAAATCCGGGTAACGCGGCGAGGCGAACCATGAGCGAAGACAAAGATCCTTGGGCCCAGCGCGCCGGTGAGTACCTTGTCAATCTGGTGCTGCGCTCCGTGATCGCGCTGGCTGGCCTCATGCCATACCGCTGGCGCATCCCGGCACTGGGATGGATGACCGCCCGCATCGTCGCGCCACTGGCAGGCTATTCGGCCCGTGTGCGTGAGAACCTCGCGCTGGCGATGCCGGACCTGCCCGAAGGCGATGTGCGCCGCCTGATGCGGACCGTGCCCGACAATGCGGGACGCAACATGATGGAGATGTATTCCGCCGCCGAGTTTTCCGCGCGCGCGTCCCATTCGCCCGTGTCCGGCCCCGGCCTGCCCGCCATTCAAGAGGCCCGAGCCGAGGGGCGCCCGGTGATCTTTGTTACCGGGCATCTGGGTAGCTTCAACGCCGCGCGCGTCGCGATGGTCCAGCAGGGGTTCGAAATGGGTGTTTTTTATCGCCCGATGAAGAACCGCTATTTCAACGTCCATTACACCGAAGCCATGGGATCGCTCAGCCAGCCAATGTTCGAGCAGGGCCGTCGCGGCATGGTGCAAATGACCAAGCATCTGCGCGCAGGCGGCGTGCTGGCTATCCTCAACGACCTGAACGCGCATGGCGGCGTGCCGCTCGATTTTTTCGGCCAACCTGCGCTGACGTCGCTGGTCACGGCAGAACTGGCACTGAAATTCGACGCACCGTTGGTGCCTGTCTGGGGAATCCGGCGCGAGAACGGTCTCGATTTCGACATCCATGTCGAAGAGCCTATCCTGCCCGGCGATCCGATCGAGATGACACGTGAGTTCAATGCCCGCCTGGAGGTGCAGGTACGCCGCCACATGGATCAATGGTTCTGGATTCACCGTCGCTGGAAGGATGGCACCGGCGACATGGCCGATCGCGGCGCGGCGCGCATTGCGGCGCAGGCAAGCGGTGTCGACATTGGCGGCGATCTACCGAAGTAGCGCAGCCGCCTCAACCTTGCCATAGCCGGGGCGCTGCAGGATTACGACCACCGGCGCATCGCCTGGCGTGCGCACCTTCATCGCCAGCGGCTTGGCCGGATCCCATCGACCCAGCTCGGCCATGTCCGTCACGATGTTTACGTAGGAATAGGTATTCCCGGCATTCTCGCCGTGATCTATCGCGACCGACTCCTGCGGGATATAGCGCACAATCTGTATGATCAGCGGCGCGTCGAACCCCTGAACCGCATCGGCCGAAATGCTCAGCTGGCCATCCACGCGCGACAGGGTCAGCGCAACAGGTCGCGGTTCCGCCAGATGGCGTGCGATCACGGCGTCCACATCCTTGGGCCTGTTGCCGACGACATGCTCCTGCCCGTCGATGATCATCTGCGGGGTATAAACCATCTCGCGCCCGCCGGCGGCCGCATAGCCATATTGGCGCTTGGTATGGGCCGCCTTACCAAACGTATCGTCGAAGATATAATCCCAGTAATCCACATGCAGCGCCAGCGCGATCACGTCTTCGCGCGCCGCCAACTCGTGCAGGAACGCATCCGCAGGCGGGCAGGATGAGCAGCCTTGCGAGGTGTAAAGCTCCACCAGAACCGGATTGCTGACCTGCGCGACGGAGAGGCTAGGTATCGCCAACAGCATGACTGCCAAGAGAAAGGACGTGACAGCGCGCATATAATGGCCCTCGGTTGGTGGCGTTTGTTCAGCATTGAGACGCTATGGGTGCGCCGGATGAAACACCAATCAAGGTTTCGTCAGCGCGCGCATCCCCGCCGGAGATGACTTTCAGTGTGCAATAGTATACAAAAGCTGTGATGGCCTCTTGATTGCCGATTTCAAATGCGCCAGAACCATGACTGATGAGGCGGCGCGCAACTGGCACCCTGCGCCGATGATGGTCGCGTGCAACGAAACGCCCCGTCGCGGCGTTCTGTCAGGGTAGGCCATGGGCGCATCGCCCCGCCGCACGCCATTTCACGCAGGCCGCCCCGCCGGGCAGTGCCCTCAACGCTTTAGTGACGCGAAAGGATAGCCAGATGCCAATCAATGTGGGACATGATTCCGCCAAGACGCGCAAGACGCTGAAATCCGGGGACCAGTCGGTCGCCTATTATTCGATCAAGGCCGCCGAGGAGGCTGGCCTTGGCGATTTCAGCCGGCTGCCCGCCGCGCTCAAGGTCGTGCTTGAGAACATGCTGCGCTTTGAGGACGGCGAGACCGTCACCCAAGACGATATCAAGGCATTTTCGGAATGGGCCGAAAAGGGTGGCAAGAACCCGCGCGAGATCGCGTATCGTCCCGCACGTGTTCTGATGCAGGATTTCACCGGCGTTCCGGCGGTTGTCGACCTTGCCGCGATGCGCGACGGAATCGTCGCGCTCGGCGGTAAGGCGCAGCAGATCAATCCGCTGAACCCTGTTGATCTGGTCATCGACCACTCGGTGATGATCGACGAGTTCGGCAATCCCCGCGCCTTCCAGATTAACGTCGACCGCGAATACGAGCGCAACATGGAGCGGTATCAGTTCCTGAAATGGGGTCAGGGCGCGTTCAACAATTTCCGCGTCGTGCCGCCCGGCACCGGCATCTGCCATCAGGTGAACCT
>RCMY010003796.1_pt1 | contig 13257 bp, 3 predicted proteins | sample 2041341 | NCBI WGS metagenome assembly RCMY01 (sample SAMN09708234, study PRJNA481090) | Marine sediment metagenome, whole genome shotgun sequencing project. | reverse complement strand
CCTGTTCGACCGGCGAAGTCATCCCGTATTGTTGACAGCGGAAGGGCGCGCATTTCGCGAAACGGCTGAAGAAATCCTGGTTTCACTTCAGACGCAGCAAGCGCGCTTTCACGAACAGTTTCATCTTAATCGGCCCAATCTCCGTATTGCCGCGGCGACCACGCTCAATCTGAACTTCATTCCTGATTGGATACATGCCCTGGAGCCGTATACCGGGCACTTCACCACGCATCTGTCTACCCAGAATTGCAACGATATGGTTCGCCAGTTAGACGAGGGCGAAATCGATTTTGTGCTGCAATACGGTACTGAAATCATTCCCGTAGAGGCAAAGCACAACGTTTCGACTTTTGATATTCTGATCGATGATCAACTTGTCGATCCGGGGTATCAGGTACTTTCCATTTCGGTTATTAAGGAAATCAACAAAATACCCACCGCCAAGATTATTTTAAAGGATGGGGATGCTTCAGAAGAATCCTTTAAGATCAGCGAATCGGAAGAATTTTTGCCCGGAAAATCGATACGAATAAATATCGGACGTGATGGCGAGAACGGCCAAATGTTCAAAGGGGTCATCGTAAAGCATGGTATAAAAGTAAAGGAAAGCGGGGAAACCAAATTGATTTTGGATTGTAGGGACGAAGCCGTAAAAATGACCCTAGGCCGGCATAATGTTTATTACGAAAACCTCAAGGATAGTGATATTATGGAAACCGTTATTGACAGATACGGGATATTAAGCCATGATATAGAGGTTACGGGCTCCACGCACAAAGAGATGGTGCAACACCACAGCAGCGATTGGGATTTTTTACTGCTACGGGCAGAGGCCAACGGCAAATTGGTGATGGTCGACGATGGCAAGATCACTATTAAAGCGCCCGAGACGAATACCGATGCCGCCATTGCCGTATTATTCGGTGCGACATTGATCGATTTCGAGGCGCAAATGGATGGCCGTAGCCAATGGAACTCAGTAGAGGCAAAATCCTGGGATTACAGCGGCCAACGCCTTTTTGAACATGTGACCGATAGTATAGGTATCAACGAATTGGGCAACGTCAAAGGTGCCCAACTTGCGGCGGATTTGAGTCCCGAAAAATATGAACTGCGCCACTCCGGGCAGGCCATCGAAGAAGAACTACAGGAATGGACCAAATCGATGATGCAGATAAGCCGCTTGGCAAAAATACAGGGAAGGGCAAAGTTTACGGGCTTTGGTGACCTAAAACCCGGGCAGTTAATAGATCTGCAAGGTGTGGGAAACCGGTTTACGGGAAAAGCCTACGTGTCCGCAGTATTACAAGACGTTCACGATGGCTCGTGGTATACCCAGGCACAGTTCGGGTTAAATGCCGATTGCTATTCGCGGCAATACCCTGATATCGTTGATGTACCCGCGGCAGGTCTAGTACCTGCCATTAACGGTCTTCAGATAGGAAAAGTTGTGCAATTACAAGACGATCCCGATGGGGAGAACAGAATACTGGTAAGACTGCCGATTATCGATAATGCAGCAAGGGGGGTGTGGGCGAGAGTCGCTACCCTAGATGCCGGACAAGGGGGAACCAACGGCGGACGGGGGTCATTTTTCTTGCCGGAAATCGAAGATGAGGTAATCGTAGGCTTTATAAATGACGACCCTAGGGATGCTATAGTTTTAGGTATGGTGCACAGTAGTACGCACCCTGCACCAATAAATGCCCAGGATGCAAATCATGAAAAGGGATTTGTGACCCGATCTGAAATGCGGGTTCATTTTAACGATGATACCAAAACAATTACCATTGATACCCCGGCGGGAAATAGTATCCGATTAGACGAGGACTCCACTTCAATAAACATTGAAGACCAAAACGGGAACAGTATTAAAATGAATACTTCGGGGATAGAACTTAATAGTGCCACCGACATAAAAATAGAGGCCGCCGGAAAAATAGATATCAAAGCGGGAGCGGCTCTTACCTTGGCCGCCGCGCAAATGGCCATTTCGGCCCAGTCGAGCATGGAAGTGAAAGGAGCGACCGCCAAGCTTTCATCGGATGGAATCACGGAGATAAAAGGTTCTTTGGTAAATATTAATTGATAAAATAAAACAACGATGCCGTTCGCAGCAAGAATATCCGATATGCACACTTGTCCCTTGTTTAACGGGCCGGTGCCCCATGTGGGTGGACCCATTGTGGGGCCTTCGGTACCCAATGTACTGATCGGGGGGCAGCCCGCCGCCGTGGTTGGTGATATGTGTGTCTGCGTAGGCCCGCCCGATACGCTGGTAAAAGGTTCGGGAACGGTCTTTATCGGTGGAAGACCTGCAGCGCGAATGGGGGATACCACAGCGCATGGCGGGGTCATTGTTCAAGGAATGCCCACCGTAATAATCGGGGGGTGAGTAGTTTGTGGTTGCCTAATATTTAATAATACAAGTTAAAACAATGGAAACAAACAAAGCATATTTGGGCACAGGCTGGTCTTTTCCTCCCGACTTTGATAAAGATGGCAATACCGTCACCATGGTCAGTGCCGAAAAGGATATCGAACAAAGTCTCGGAATTTTGCTTTCTACAAGTTTGGGAGAACGTGTGATGCAACCGGATTATGGCTGTAACCTAAAGGATTATCAATTTGAGAGTATGGATAACTCCCTTATCGGTTTTTTAAAGGACTTGGTAGAAAGGGCCATCCTATTTTATGAGCCGCGGATTAAGCTACAAAAAATAGTCATCACCGAGGCCGAGTCTTTTGAACTGATCCAGGGCATGCTTCGGATTACCGTTCACTATGAAATCGAGGGAACCAATACCCGCTATAATTACGTCTATGACTTTTATTTGCGGGAAGCCGATCAAGGTATTTGAACAAAATAACAGTATAGATGCAAGAGCCGTCCAAAATAGCACATCCGTTAAAGAACCGTACCGGCACCAGCCAACGGACGAGGCTAATCGATGCCCTTCAGCCCGAGGCGGCACCGATAGATGGTAAGACCTTGTCCGACCGCCTGTATCTGATCTGTGAATATGCCGGCTATATCAATTTTCATACCTATGTCAATGATGCCGTTGAAGGAGAATACCAGCAACTGGATACCTGGACTTCCTTTTTTGCGAATAGCCTTCCGTTTCAATTGGCGAAACTGGGCAAGGTTTCGGTAGATGAATTAGAGGCTCAATTTTTGGCCTTGTATGACCAACTCAAAGCAAATCCCACCAAACAATCCTTGGAATCCCTTTTGGGTTTTGTGTACGATAAACTTATTGCCCCAACCGATGGGCTTTACAAAACGGTGGCCGAGGCTAAAAATAGCTTTACGGTACCGCTTCTTTCGATTATAAAATCATCCTTTTTGGAACCCGTAAAATGCTACATTGCCCTTTACAACAGCAGTGCTACTTTTTTATGTGTCGATAAAAGGAATTTTACCGATTATCTGGCGCAACCGTGGCAGTTGAAAGTAGAGGAGGTCTATGCGTTGGATCTGTGTATCAAAAGGGTGAAAAAAGGCAAAAAAGAGGGGTATATTCTTGCCGCGGACGTACTCAACACTATTTTCTACCAGATGCTGAACGGGCTTCAAGATATCGTCGAAGAGGCCCCTCTATTCATCGAGGAGAGTTTAAGGCCTTTGGAAGAATCGTTGCGGAAAAAACATCAGGCACATTTGGCCCTGCTGTTTACGTTTCTGGAATTACTCAAGTACTTTCAGGGGAATATCAACGAGCTTGGAAAAAAACATCTCGATTTTTTCTATGAGCAAGTCCTAAAAATGGTACCCAAGGAAGCGGTCCCCGACAAGGCACATATCGTCTTTGAAGTGGCCAAACATCTGGAAGCCTATCCGCTGCCCAAAGACCTGTTGCTAAAAGATGGCAAAGATGCCAACAAACAAGATATTCAATTCGGGTTGGACCATGAAATTGTTCTGGATAAGGCGCAGGTAAAAGAAGTGCGAACGCTTTCACTATATCCGGTCGAAGATATTCAAGAGCATCACCTCGAAGGTGTATATATAGCTCCTGTCGCTAATACCGCTGATGGCATGGGAAAAGCTTTCGAAAAGGAACAGCCCGTGAATTGGGCCACCTTGGGTAGCAAATACAGCAAATATATTCAAGAGGAAAATACAAAGCCCGACGAACACCCAAAAGCAAGATTGGGCTTTGCGCTGGCATCTCCTGTGTTATTATTGCAAGAGGGAGAACGTACTATAAATATTTCTTTATCCTGCACATCGGATCCCGGGTTCGTTCAAAAAATTAGCCCGCTGTATGACACTAGGCCTGTATATGGGATAGAAGGGAATATTTTGACAGAATTCATCGCACTTCTGCAGGATGAGGTCGACAGTTCAGGTTTTCAACATTCAGATCTGGCTATCTCCGGTTTTAAGATCCTTCTCGACAAAAAGTTCATCGCCAAGGTCTTTGAGGATGATTTGGTTGAGTTTCTTGATACTACCCATCCTGATACCGGGCTACCCATATTTACCAATTCGCTAAGTAATCAGATTACGAATCTTTTCGTCAATCCCATTTCCGCGGCCAACATTTTGAACAAGCAGTTGTTTGCATTTAGGTTCAGCGGAGAAAAGGATTGGCTTGAACCCAAAATGGAAAGTACGATTGTTGAATTGGAACAGACTGCAACGGGTGTCAATTTCCAAATTCAGATAGATTTGGACAAGGATTTTCCGGCTATAGTCTTTTTTGTGGAAGAAAATCTAAATGAAAAACTCGATATAAAAAAGAAACAGCCCGTCCTAAAAATCGAGTTGGTTGAAGATTGTGTAATCGAGTGTGACATAGAAAGCGAACCATCCCTATGTTGTTTAAAAAAAAGACCGTCGGAAAAGTCAACCATTGACATTTCGCCTTACGAGCTTTTCAAATCCATGTTGCTTACCAATGCTCAAATCGAGGTTAAGGTATGTGGGGTAAAGGACCTGATCGTTCAAAATGATGACGGTCTGTTAGATATTAACAGTGAGCTGTTTCCGTTCGGTTTGCGCCCTGATGTATCAGGTTTTGACCCAATGAATCAACTTGACGTGGACCCCGGACCCGGACCTCCGCCCCCAATCCCCATAGGCGAAAGAAATACAGACCCCTTGCTCGGCCCCAGTTTTTACATTGGTAGTAAGGAGGTGCTGTTCAAAAAATGGGATTCGGTACGTGTCAACATGGAGTGGAAAAACAAACCACAGAGCTTTCACGACCACTATAAGGCCTATTTAAAGGATAAGAACATTCCGGCAGGAAGTTTTGATATAACGGATTTTGGGTTAACCGAAGAAAATTTCAAATTACAGATCGATAAATTAGACAACGGCAATTGGACCGATATGGTGAGGATTGAATTGTTTGAAAAGGCCCAGGAAGATTTTGGGGATCTGTACTGCGACACTACGGTATATGCTTGGGAAGTAAATAACACTGAGCCATCTGCGTATGTTGATTACGATCAGCCGCTTGAAGTTTTTAAACATGCATTAGACGGGTTCTTAAAATTTACCTTGGCGGAACAAGATTTTTTACACAGCGAATATCCTTTTGTGCTGGCTCGGCAGATGTTGGCATACGCCTATTCTAGTGAAGGTAAGCTTGTTACCGATGCCATTTACTTTGAAGAATCGAACAAAACCATAATTTCGCCGGTTAAGGATATTTTGGACAGTCTGGGCCTTTTACCGGATTTGAGTGTGTTGATAGATCAGATCAACGATTCTTTTGATGCCATTACAGGCGCCATAGATGATATAGAAGATTATATTGAAAATGAATTGACCGGACCCGCCGCAAATACCGCAATTTCATTGCTCGATAGCATTGCAAACCAGGTGGATTTGGTAAAAGACTTCTTACTCACTTGGCCTCCGACGGCCGCTGAACTACCAAATTTGTTCAATGCCATTACGGATTTACCAAACCCAGTCGATTTTATTACCATTACAAATCCCATAAATGATTTAATACTTGAATTTCAGATTGATGGCGATTCTTTATTGACATATACTGAAGACTTAAAAAACACCTTTAACGTTTTTGTTCAGGTTTTAGATGACTCCAATATATTGAACATTCTTGATGAAGAAGGTCTTCAGGCCCTAATTCCAAATGAACCTTGGACCCCCGCCATCAAGAACATGCATATCGATTATTCAGCGACTGCGGATATAGCTGATATGGAAATCATACACCTTTATCCTTTTGAGAACACCTCTAGGCACGAAGATATTCTGGCGGTCCCCACTTTTTTGCCTACATATGACGATGAGGGTAGCTTGTTTATCGGTTTTGAAAATTTGGTTCCGCTAACTAACGTCTTTTTACTTTTTCAATTGGCAGAGGCCACGGCAGATTCGGAACTGGACAAGACCACGGTGAAATGGCATTACCTGACCAACAACAATTGGAGAGAGCTTCGACCTGATTTTGACATCATATCCGATGAAACCGATGGCCTAACTGTTTCAGGAATCGTGACTATTGCGATCCCAGAAAATATTAATACCGTGGGCAATACAATAATGCCGGACCATTTGTATTGGATCAAAGTATCCGCCCCGGAGAATGTACGGGCCGTTGCGGAAACTATTGGCATACATACCCAGGCGGCCAAAGCTTCCGCAAGGTTGGATGAATCGAACGATACCGGCCGATTGGAAACCGCACTCGAGGCAGGTAGTATCGGTAAGCTGCAAGAAGGTGATTTTAGTATAAAAAAGGTGGAGCAGCCCTATTCCGCTTTTGGTGGCCGGAAGCCTGAGGCCGAAGGGCACTTTTATACCCGGGTCAGCGAACACCTGAAACACAAGGGCAGGGGACTGATGATCAATGATTATGAAAAAGTGGTACTCGAGGGCTTTCCCGAAATCTACAAGGTAAAATGTATTTCACATACGATGGGGCTTTCGGCCAACGAATACCGCAGGGATCTTGAGATTGCACCGGGTTTTGTAGTCGTAGCCGTCATTCCCGATCTGACAAAACTAAAAGCCGGCAACCAGTTGGAACCTAAAGCACCCGTTAGCCTTCTCGAAAAAATAGGGGACCATCTGCGAAAAAAAATATCGCCCTTCGCCCGGTTGAAAATTATGAATCCAAGATATGAAGCCGTAGACGTATGCGTTTCCGTTCGCCTGTATCGCGGAAAATCCGAGAGTTTTTATGCAAAAAAATTGCAGGAGGATCTTACTTTTTTCTTGGCTCCCTGGTTTTTGGGGGACACTGAAAAACTGGCTTTTGGGGAAGAAGTGCTTTTCTCCGATGTCGTCGGATTTATTGAACAATTAGATTACGTGCATTTTATCGTAGACCTAAAGCTCGAAGGGGTATGCGAGCAAACAGGAACCGCCATACAGCCCTTGACTGCAAGATCCATTTTGACCGCAGGAACCATCTGTGTAAATATTGAAAAAGAAAAATGCCCAGAACCTAGTAGTAATGACATAGCAACAGAATTGATTTGATATGGCAGATGCAGCAGACAATACTATAACCGTATTATCACCTACGGATCCCAATGTACCGGAGTTTTTAGATTTTAAAAAACTCCGCAAAGAGGGCTTGGGGCATATCGGTGATCTTGCGGGGAAAATATGGACGGATCACAACGTTCACGACCCCGGTATAACGATCCTCGAAGTGCTGATCTATGCGTTGATGGATCTGGGTTATAAGGCCAATCTTCCTTTTGAAGATCTTATTACGTTAGAAACCAGCTCCGAAAAAGACGATAATTTTTTGACGCCGTTAGAGATTCTTACCGTTAACCCGGTAACCATAACGGACTACAGAAAATTACTGCTGGAGGTATCGGGCGTGAGAAATGCCTGGTTGGAACCGGCGGATCAAGAAATCCCGCTGTTTATCGATGCCAACCAAAATTTACTGAACTGTGAAGGTTTTCAGTTTTCGTCTAGCCAAAAATGTAGTCCGGATCGAAAATATCCCTTTATGCAGGTCTTACTAAATGGGTTGTATAAAGTGTACATTGAAAAGGATACAGACCTCGTGCAAAATAAAAGTCAACACGATGAACTGATCGCGGATGTAACGGAAATACTGGCGGCTCATCGTAATCTCTGTGAAGATTTTAAAGAGGAGATATGTTTGCTGAAACCCCTTGAAATTGGGGTATGTGCAACCGTGGAAGTAGCCAGTGGATTTTCCCCCGAAAAGGTATATGCGCAGGTCATAAAGGCGTTACGGGAGGTCATTCAGCCACAGATAAAATATTACACGCTGAACGAATTATTGGATAAGGGGAAATCTATCGACGAAATTTTTGCGGGCAGGCCCTATAGGCAAGACAGTTTTGGCTTTGTCGATACTGAGGAACTGGAAGCCCTCGAAAGGCGGAAAGAAATACACCTATCCGATCTTTATACGGTCATTTTGAGTGTAGAAGGCGTACTGAGAGTCAGGAAAGTCCATATCAATGGGGGTATAAACTTACCATCACCGAATTTCTGCAACAAAAAAGACGGGGAAATAGGGAAATGGTCGACCGGTATCCGAATTTCCGATAACGAGGTAACCGTGTTCTCCCTTGAAGAAACCTGTGTAGATCTTTATAGCGAACAGGGGTATATTCCGTTGAACAAATCAAAGATTCACAAAAGTTTTTCTTTCTTAAAAAAATTCCTTCTGCCCGACATTGAGCTGAATACCCAAATACCTGCCGGAAGGCATCGGGAGGATCTTAGTGCCTATGAGAGCATTCAACAAGATTTTCCGGTGGTATATGGCATAGGTGACGATGGCCTGCCCGAGCGGGCATCGTTGTTGCGAAAGACCCAAGCCCTACAGTTAAAGGGATATTTGTTGTTCTACGATCAAATGTTGGCGACCTATGCGGCACAATTGACTCATATACGCTCCTTGTTCGCACTCACTCCCGAAGAGGCCAGAGCGCCTGCCGAAAAGCACACCTATTTTACGCAGCTTGCAGAAACCGTACCGGGACTGGAAAGTCTCTTAAAACTATACGGTACCGATGGAGAAATGGACAAAGGGTCGCGATTGGCTATTCCGGTGGCCCGCGACGAAGCTTGGAACAAAGCTCTGACATTGCTCGATGCAACGCCCAGACCCCGATTGACCATTGCCGATTACTGCGATAAGAATCCTACACATCTCAGAATACTGACCTTTAAATCCGCTGCTATAAGGGGCATCTATATCGATCAGTTGGTCGACTCGTTCTTCAGTGACAACTATACGGTGGAAATACTGACGGACCGCGGTGGAAAGTTTTTTGCGTTGTGCCCCAACCTTCCGGGAGACGTAGTGTTACTCGGTTTAAAAAGGTTTACGACCGACAATGAAGCCTATAACGAGGGCAAGACCATGGCATTTCTTTGTGGACTGCAAGAAAGTTATAATGTAGTTTCAGACCTATCGAGTTCAAGTAGTGCAGACGCCCATTATTTCAATCTGAACTACAATCCGCTTTCCTATATGGACCTCGTTCAGGACCTAACCGAAGATAATAGGGAATACTTGGTCCGACGAAAGCAATTCCTAGATCATTTACTGGCTAGATTCGGAGAGGAATTTACTGATTATACCATCCTCCAGTATCAAAATAGGATCAACGACACCAACCAAGATCAGCGTACGATCAATGATCAGTCGTCGTATATCGATCAATTTGCGGAAATTAGTAGAAATAGGGGTAGGGCATCCAATTATCTGAAACCCTCGTGGAACACTGATAACGTGTCGGGTTTTGAAAAACGCGTTTCCCTACTAGCCGGAATAGAAAATTACAATCGTAGAAACCTTTGCAATTTTGAGGTGTCAAGATGCTTCAGGGTACAGTTGAAGGATCCGAGTGAGAACGTACTTTTCAGTAGCAATAGAAGCTATGATACGAAGGAAGAACTCTACCGTGCGGCTGAAAAAATGTTGACCGACCTTCGACATCCCGCCACCTATGACCGTTTAGAGAAAGACCTGAACGGTTTTAATAGGGTAGAGGTGCGTCGCCTATTTTCCATAAAACCGGCGAGAGAAAATATAGTCGTTACCCAAAATCAGTACCACCATCAATTGTTGAACGCCGAAGATGAGATCGTCGTGTTCGACAAAAAGGTAAAACTAAGATCCGAAAAAGCGGCACTGGCCAAAAAAGACGAATTTATAAGTCGGCTCAACGCGCAAGAAAAAGAGGGTAAAGCCAATCAAAAGTACCGGTTATTGCCCATAGACGACAATACGTATATCAACAGCGCGGCACTGGATTACGAGATAAACACCCTGGTCAGCTGGAAATGGCATGTCCATGATTCCAAATCAAATAAAAAGATAACCAGTGATTTGGTCTTTGAGCATGAAAATGAAGCCTGGGAAAGGCTGATCGGTAAGACCGCAACCCAAAAGTACATTACGACCCACGGTGATACCTTGCATTGGAAGCTGATTATTAAAGGAAATATCGCTTTGCAGGGATCCTACGATTATCCCGATAAGAACCGGGCCGTAGCAGCTTGGCGACAGGCTAAAACCATGGGAAGCCAAGCGGCGAACTATAGCTTTGATGAGAAAGAGGGTAAGGTGTTCCTGTACTTGACCAACGAAAAAGGTGGCATGGTTGCCCTATCTAGCCCTATTCCTAAAGAACAGCTCAATGCCGAAACTATTGTCGAAGAATGTGTCAGTGTTTTTAGCAACAGGAATACCAAACCAAAGTATGAACGATCACCGGAAAAATACGGCTTTCGTATTCTGGATAAAAAGGATGCCCCATTATTGGTCAGTTATAGCAGTTATGCTACCGAAAGGGAAGCTTTGGAGCAAATGGGCCGGGTTTTTTCGCTAGGAACACAAAAAAAGAATTACCTGAGATCGGGCGATGAAGGCAATCCGGAATACAATTTTATCCTTAGGGACGAATCCGATACCTTTTTAGCATTGCCTCCCGAACTTCTCGAAACGGTTTCCGATAGAGAAAGGGCCCTAAACGCTTCCCTACAATTTCTAAAAAAGAACGAGACTCCGGTTTTTGTTAAAGAAGAACCCCGTAGGTACGTTTGGTCGGTATCGGAGAATGCAAAGACCGTGCTTGAGTCCGACTCTGAATTTCCTACGAAAGCCAAGGCACAGGCCAATTTCGACAAGGGTATCGTTGCCGAGGTCAAAAAGAATACCTCCAAATTATTGATACCACATCTTTATGCATTTAATATTGCGTCTTTACCATCGCGTTACGGATTTATCTATGGCACCAGTGACGAACAGGGCCGTTTAGATCCTATATTCAGGGGAAAAAACACCTATACGTCAGATGATGAAGCATCCGCGGGTTATACGGCCTTTGCAGAAAAACTTCCAGCGCTTACCCTCAAACGTTCTACAAAAAAAGGCGGCAGTTTTGATTTCGCCCTGTTCGAAAAGGGGCAAAAAAAACCGATTGCGGTACAGTACAAGGCGGGCGGCGAGAAAGCCTCTTTCGATGCGGCCGAGAAGATAACATCTTATATCAATGCAATTTATACCCAAGATGGTACTCCTAGGGTACGGTTTATCGAAGAAGCCATAGCGGAACATCCCGAAGGAAGATTTGAATGGCGTTTCTATAAAAAAAATGCACCCATTGCCAGAAGTCCCTTTAATTGTCGCACGAAGGAAATGGCAGAGCGTATCAAGTTTCGAATTTGCGATGTTGTTCCTCCGGTTACCTTGAAGGAATGTCCTCCTAAGAAAAAAGTAGTGTGCCCGGAGAGGGATCCGGATAAGTATCATTATCAGGTCTGTTTTAAAGCCAAGGAAGACCGTGAGTTTATATTGATCAGTTACAAGGGCTACGACAGTTATGAAGAAGCCGAGGCCGCATGGGAAACCAACTGGCTACAGGTTATCGACGCGGCAAGAGATCCCAACAACTATTTGTCTAAAGGCAAAATAAATCTGCAGGAAATCTATAAGGAACCCGATTCCTTGGCCTGTGATGATATCTCTTTTATCGCGGTGGTTCCTGAGGTAATGACCAAAAAATTAGAAGAGAAAGGTATTGTTGTAGCAGATTACTATTGCGCCATGGCCAACCTTTTCCCCATATTCCATATCCAAAACCTACCCAATGACGTCTGTGATACGAAATACATATATAGGATAACACTTGCCGATGCCGAATTTATCAATACCGATTGTAAAGAAACCGTTCTTTTGCCGTATAAGGGAAGCCTGCTTTGGGAAAGCACCGAATGTTTTGATAGCAGTGCGGATGCCATAGCGGCCTACCGACATTTTTATACACTTGCAGGTGTACCGAACAACTGTAGGGTCTTGTGCGAGCAAGGAAATTTCTATGTGGGCTTGTTGGAAGTGATGGTGGAAAGCCTCTGCGAATACGAAAGCGAGTCAGCCGCCTGGGACGATATTTTTCCCAATCCTAAGGATAAGGACGAATGTGACAACTGTATTCCCAAAGGAGTCAGGGAGTTTATTTACGCGGCCGAGGATTGTAAAAACTTTATTCCGATCTGTGACCATATCTACTGGAAATTCAAGGTGGTCTCTCCCAGTTACTTTGTAGTTGATCACCAACGCTACTATGATTCGGAGGAAGAACGGAACAAACAATTGGAGTACTGGATGGATGTCTTAAAGGAATTGGATTGGGAACCTTATATTTCTAGAATCCATCCCGATTCGGAAGAAGGGAGTCTGGCTGGCGAATTTTTAAACCTTTTGACCTTCCAATCCGACAATGACGATATTCAAAGAGATCATTACTGTGATGATATCGAACGTATCCGCACCTGCTTGGCAAGTTGTGAAAAAGAAAAAAACGCAGAGGAACAGGCGGAAGAAACCTTGCGGTGTTTAAAGGAAAAATTTAAGGATAATTATTACGTTATCGAATTCCTTGAAAATAAGAGGTTCGATCTCGATCCTAAAAATCCGGAGAAAAAGGTACTGATCAATTTCTTAAAGGATCTATCAAGGGAAATCCAATATTATCCTATCCATAAGACGGAAGACGGCTATTGCTATCGATTATATGTGCCAACCGATGGGGAAGTAATTACTGAAGAAGGGCTGCAACCCTGCGGCTGTGACGATGATGATGAGGTTACAGGTAAAGTCGAAATTGTAGCCTTTGTCGGCAGCAATTGCTACAATTGCTGTGAGGAGGCCATCAAGGCTTTCATGGAATTCTGTAAACTGGTCCAAGAGGCACTATTGACCCCGGAATGTACCGAAAAAACACCTTACGGCCCCTACTCCTTTACCCTTGTCGATACCC
>RCMY010003794.1_pt1 | contig 13259 bp, 16 predicted proteins | sample 2041341 | NCBI WGS metagenome assembly RCMY01 (sample SAMN09708234, study PRJNA481090) | Marine sediment metagenome, whole genome shotgun sequencing project. | reverse complement strand
GCTCGTCGGTCACTCCGACGACACCTTCGGCGGCATCACTTCCACCTTTGTAGTCCTCTGTCGTGAGCTGTTCTCGAAGCGCGACCTGTGACTCGGGGTCGTACGTGACGGTCTCGCGCTCGGCCTCGTCGAGGTCGAGGTCTGCAGACACCCGAACGAGTGCGTTCTCTTGGCCGAATGCTGCGATGAGCATCGTTTGTGCCGACGTTTCGAGTTGTTGCTCGAGTGAGCGCCTGATCAGGAAAGCATCGGTCGAGGCGCTCGCACCGTTGTCGGTCAGCACTCGGCCACTCGTGTCGGTCACGGTCACACCGTCGGGGCTCAACCCCGGAATTGCCGAGGCGACCACGTTGACGATGCCATCGACGGCTCGGGACCCAATGTTTCCTGAGGTGTCGATCACCACCGATGCCCTCGGGTCCTCCTCTTCGTCGGAGAACAGCTCATCCTCGGGAATCGAAAGATGCACGCTGGCAGCGATGACCTGATCGAGGTCGAGGATGGTTCGGGTCAGCTCACCTTCGAGTGCACGCTGGTAGTTGATTCGTTGCTGAAAGGACGAGGCCGAGAAACCTTGATCGTCGAGGAGTTCGTATCCCTCGATCGTCGAGGAGGAGATACCAGCCGAGGCCAAGCTGATCTCCGCCGCGGCAACGGCATCTCGAGGTACCTCGAGCATCGTTCCGCCCGCGCCGACTCGGTAGTCGATGCCGGCACTTTCGAGCGCAGCGATGCTCTCGGAGACGATGGCTGGCTCTTCGCCCACCATCAAGGTCTGGTAGCTCGGCGCGGTTGCCCACTGCCAGAGTCCCATGATCGCCAGAAGCGACGCGACCGCGAGCAAACCCGTGATCAACATCTGATGTGGTGCCATGGACGTCAACGGCTTGAGGAACTTTGCCCCTCGTCCGTTGTCTTCTTCTGCCATTTCAGTTCCCTTTTCCGTGCGAGATCCGACCGGGTGGTCAGAGCTGCATACTCATGACTTGTTGGTAGGCGGCGAGCGCGCGGTCCCGCACAGCAACGGTGAGTTCCATTGCGAGTGCGGCCTTTTCAGCTGCCACGGTGAATTGGTGGACATCGGTGAGATCGCCGGTTGCGAGGTCTTGGGCCAGGGCGTTCACTTCCCCGGTCGAGTTCAACGCTTCCTTGAGACCATCAACAAAGCTCGACCCTGATGGCGCGGCAGCGCCAGATGCACCAACACCGGTGGGCGTTGTTGCGATTGGGGCTATCGGCGCGGTGATCGGTGGAATCGCCATGCTCAACGACCGATCTGCAGGGCTGCTCGGTATGCACCAACAGCACGTTCCATGACCGAAAGGTTCATCGAGTACACCCGGTTGGCGATCAGCAGGTTCGTCATCTCTTTGTCGAGCGTCACGTTCGACTGCCGCACGAGACCGAATTCATCGGCGTGGGGGTGTTCGGGGTCGTACACAATGTTCGCTTGCGCCTGGCTGAGCGAGATTTCCTTGACCCGCACACCGACGCCGATCCCGTTCGAACGGTCGACGGATTGCGCGACGACCTGTCGTGCTTGAAACGGCTCCTCGCCGGGCGGACGCGTCGTGTTGATGTTGGCGACGTTGTCGGCGATCGCGTCAAGCCAGACGCGAGACATCGTTGCGCCGCTGACGGCGGTGTCGAGTGCTTGGAAGAGTCCCATCAGGATGTTCCTCGCATCGCGGTCCGAACGAGACCGAGTTTGTAATTTTCCGCAGCGATCAGCGCTTCATAGAGAATTTCGGTCCGCAGCAGCAGTGATGATTCTTCTTCGAGCGAAACGTCGTTGCCGTTGATGCCGGGAGCGCCATTCGCTTTCCGGACGTCCACATCGGCGTCGGTTCGTCCCGAACGAAGCGCTCGTCCCAGCGATTCTTCGAAGTCGACTCGTTCAGCGCGAAATCCGGGAGTGGCTGCGTTTGCGATGTTGTTCGCTGACGCACGTTGCCGCTCGGCAACCGCGTTCAATGCATGCTCGAGTGCCCACGTTGTCGTGTCGGTAAACAAGTTGTTCATGGCCGCCTCTTCCAGTTGGGAGAGGTCCTCGAAAGGGCCTCGACCAGCTGCTCCGCCGTTCATCCATGAACGTCAATTTCTCTTCCGTGCCCGACAAACAACTCTCCGCCAAGAGACTCTGCTTTCGGGTACTGCTTTGACTCTGATCCTGTCGGCCCGTGCCAACCTGAGTTGAGCTACCCAGGCCGCCGACCGGCAAATTGGGCCAAATTACCCATTCGGTTCCGAACCCTGATCGAGAGCTGCGACGTCGGCGGGCAATTTCGGGTCGCTCGCAACGTTCAATCCTCGAAGGCCAGCCCCAACCATCGGGGCGATGACCTTGTCGATCACCGAGATGACCAGAATGATGACGAGCCCGCGAAGAGCAACGTCCATGAGCGACATCTTGCCCTGCACGACCCGCACGAGCAGCGTTGCCAACATGACTGCACCTGCGGCACTGAAGATTCCTCGAATCATCGGACACACGCTCGAATCGAGAGGGCGAGCTCATCGGGCGTCACCTTGACTCGGACGCCGTCGATGATGAGCGCGGTCGGAATCCGGCCGTTTGGTATCCCGCGCACGAGTTCGGGCGCCGATCGCCGGCCGTGTCCAACGACATAACTGATTGTCGCATCGGGAGTTGGTTTGAGTTTGCTGATGGCGATCGACAACGACTGCACCCATTCCAGATCACGCGTGGGGTCGAGGCGTTCCACCGCCTCGAGCACAGAGTCTGGGAGGTCGAGCATTTCGAGGCGCGCAAGACTCCACCGAGGAACGGAGTCTCGGAGGTCGATCATTGGTCCATCAACCTCCATGACGTACTGTTCGGTGGCTCCGCTGGAGCCGTCGCCAAGCAATCGACGACGCAGATGCGACGGGCGGACCGGTCGTTCGAAACCACGACCTGCATCGGCCTCGTTGTTCGCTGCGGTGATGAGCGGAACCATCGGCGCTGGTCGGCGTCGACCGGTGCGAAGGTCGATGACACCAGCCTGTGCAGGCGGTTGCGACAAGGGGATGCTCGGCTGAGCGGGCGCAGGCAACGCTGGCTGTGGTGGATGCTCGGCGCTGTTGGCGACCCCACCTGAGATCGTGTTGGCACCTTCGGCCGTCCGTGGGACTGGCTCCCAGGTATCGGCGACTTCACTCGCCATCTCTACCAACATGTCGCCAAAGGCCTGCTCGGGCGCGCGCGGGGTCACCGCTCCGTCCTTTGCTCGAGCCGTGACCACGAAACTTTCGCGGGCGAAAAAGCCCATCACTCCCCCGCGGCGCTCCTTGACGGCTTCAACGATCTCGAAGTCTTCACCGAGATCCTGATTGACCGCGCGAAGCGCCTCTTCGATGGTCACTGCTTCATACGTTTTCAGTTGCGACACTGATCACTCCCAACGGTTCGATTGACGGTCCTGGCGTGAGTTCTGCAAAGGACAAGACCCGGAGTCCGGGGCGTCCTGCCAGGAGAAGTTTGTGGATGACTGGTCGCAAGCTCGCGCTGCAGACGATGACGGGTTCGTGCCCGACACGTTCGGCGGCGAGGACTTGTTCGTCGGCAGCGGCGAGGAAGGCTTCGGTGAGGCCTGGTTCGAGCGCCATGAACGCTCCACTCTCACCGGTGCGAACCGCCTCGATCATCTGCTGTTCGAGGAGGGGATCGATCGTGATCGGGCGAAGAACCCCGTTGACGGTGATCTGGGACGTCAAGACCGCAGCGAGCGCGGTCCGCGCAGCTTCGAGAAGTGCGTCAGGTTCTCGGCTCGTGCGAGCACGTGCGGTGACCGCTTCGAGGATTCGGGTGAGGTCGCGAATCGGAACACGCTCTCGAAGAAGTGCCCGCAACACATCGTGGAGTTCGGCGAGTGTCAGGACATCGCCGCCGACCTCGTTCGCGACCGCTGGCGAAGTGGCCGCAACACCTTCGACGAGCTCCTGTACCGCTTGTCGGCTGAGGATCTCATCTGCTCGACTGACCACGATCTCCGATACGTGGGTGACCATGACCGAGGCACGATCGATGACCGTCTTCCCTTGTCGAGCTTGCACTTCGGCCACATCACTCGAGACCCAGGCTGCCGGAAGGCCAAAGACCGGGTCGACCGTAACCGTTCCGTGGAGGGCGACATCATTGCCAGGGACGAGGACGAGCGACTTTCCAGGTGGAAGGTCTCCGCGTCCAGCCTCGACCCCGTTGAGTTTGATCACGTATGTCGAACGGTCGAGGGTGGGCTCATCTCGCGTTCGCACGAGCGGAATCACGAGTCCGTACTCCATGGCGATCTTGCGTCGGAGCGAGGACACTCGAGAAAGTAGTGTGCCGCCACTCGCCGGATCGACGAGGTCGAAGAGGTCAGGTGCCAAGACGATCTCCAGCGGTTCGACGCGGATGTCGACCAGGAGGTCGTCTTCGGCGTTTCCCGTCGACGCACGGCCCGATTCGGTGGTTTTCTCGGCAGTCGGGCTCGACCCGTCACCTGCTCGTAATGCCGCCGTCGCCATCGCAATCGACATCACGAGAAATGGAAGCCTCGGAATACCGGGCATCAAGCCGACCAGTGTCATCGCTGCGGCAGCGACACCGAGGACACGACGATCCTGCAGAAGCTGGGCGAAGAGGTCGCCACCGAGCCCCCCACCCACGTCGGTGATGGCACGGGTGACGATGATGCCAGAGGCAACAGAGATCAGTAGCGCCGGGATCTGCGAGACCAGGCCATCGCCGACCGAGAGGAGCGCAAAACGTTGGACCGATTCACTGATCGACAGCCCTTGCTGCAGTACACCGATCGTGATGCCGCCGAGCAGGTTGATCACCACGATCACGACAGACGCGATCGCATCTCCCTTGACGAACTTGGAGGCACCGTCCATCGACCCATAGAAGTCGGCCTCGCGTGCAACGGTCTGTCGTCGTTTTGTGGCCTCGGCTTCGCTGATCGATCCTGCGTTCAGCTCGGCATCGATGGCCATTTGTTTGCCTGGCATGGCGTCGAGGGTGAACCGTGCGGACACCTCGGCCACTCGGCCTGCACCGCTGGTGACAACGGTGAACTGGATCACGACGAGGATCATGAAGATCACGAGCCCGATCACGATGTTTCCGCCAACGACGAAACCACCGAACGTCTCGATTACCGCGCCGCCTTCACCTTCGGAGAGGATCAAACGTGTCGTGGAGATGTTGAGCGCGAGCCGGAAGAGTGTGGTCACCAACAGCAATGCCGGAAAGACCGAGAATTGCAGCGGTTCATCGACGATCATCGAGGTCAACATCGCCACGAGTGCAATCGCGATGTTCAAGGCGATCATGATGTCGATCAGCATTGCTGGCATCGGGATCACCATGACCACGACGATCGAGACGATCATGAACGGGATGCCAAGTTGGGAAATTCGCCGGCGTTTGATCACTGGAGCGGTCACGAGGCACCTCCGAGCGTTCTACTCGTCGAGTAGATCGACGCGAGCAGCTGCGCGACGGCCTTGTAGAGCGCGACTGGAATGACCTCACCGATCTCGGCGGTTGCATAGAGGGTCCGAGCCACGGGGCGGTTCTCCTTGATCGGCACACCATTGCGACGCGCCTCGGTTCGAATGCGTAGAGCCAACTCGTCAGCGCCTTTGGCCACAACGATCGGCGCTGCATCGCCAACGTCATATTTGAGGGCGACCGAGTAGTGCGTCGGGTTCGTGATCACGACGGTTGCATCGGCAACAGCTGCCATCATGCGCATCCGAGACATTCGTAGCTGTGCTTGGCGAATCTGCCCTTTGATCTGCGGGTCGCCGTCGGCCTGACGACTTTCATCCTTCACTTCTTGTTTGCTCATGCGAAGGCCCTTGACAAAGTTGCGCTTCGAGATGACCGCGTCAGCAAGTCCGATGAATATGCCAAGGATCGCGACGCCGATTGCCAGTGTCTGCAGAACTCGTTGCCACTCGCCGAACGACGACGAGAGCGGAGCTGGTCCCAGCGCGAGAAAATCGCCCATCGAGCTCCAGGTGACGAAACCGATGGTGGCGAGCAAGATCAGCTTCACCATCGTGCGCACGAGTTCCCAGAGCTGCTGCTTCGAAAAGACCCGCTTGAGTCCGGTTTTGGGATTCAGGACATCGAATTTTGGCTTGAGCTTCCACAGGTTCGGTGTTCCCGAAATGGCGAGTTGTGCAACGATGCTGATGATGATCATCGTGCCCAACAACGGCATGAGCGACACGAGCGCCGATCGCATCGTCTCGAGTCCCACACGACTGATCAAGCTTGGTTCGAGGACATAGCCACCCTGGATCAGCGAAACAGTGTCGCTCTGCAGACGCGACCACATTGCGGTCAGTACAGGCACGAGGATGAAGATCGTTGCGACCAATGTGACCGACTGCGGGAGTTCGGTCGATCGCGCAGCGTTACCTTTGCGGCGCGCGTCGAGCTGACGTTTCGGAGTCGCCTTTTCTGTTTGTGAATCCGCTGGTTTCGCCATTACACGCCGTTCCAGCCAGAGGTTTCCGCACCCTGCCAGCCGTCGATCTCCAGTCGGCATGGGCCAGACGAACATGAGCCGGAAGGCCCAGGCGCTCGGTTGTCGATCATCGATCTAGTCCCGGCCGTGTTCGCGACGGAGCGCCTCGAGAAACATCTCTTCGAATCGGCGTCGCCGCGGACTGGTCTTTTCGTCGACGATGCGTACATCGACGTTCTCGCCGTCTCCGTCGATCAACCACTCTGCGCCGGGCCCGGCGATGTGTTCGAGAAGGATTGCATAGGCGGCGCGCACCTCTGCAAACTCCTCCGCTGAGCCATTTCGATCCGGATGGGTCTCCATCGATCGGCGTCGAAAGGCCTGACGAAGAACCGTTTCGTCATCGTTGGGGCTGACCCCGAGCAGTGTTCGAGCGTTCGCCAAAACTTCTTCATTCGATGTCATCCGACAACCCCGACCAGTTCAACCGCACGTTCGGAGATCCGCTCGGCATAAAGGGGCAGATAGATCAATACGTTGCCCGTCAATGCAAAGACCACGACGGCCTTCAAGGGAAGGCTGACCATGAAAATGTTTGCCTGCGGAGCAAAACGAGCTCCCAGCGCCAGCGTCACTTCTGTCAACAAGAGTGCGCCGACCAGTGGGGCGCCAATCTCGAGCGCGGAGAGCAAGAGGTCTGCCACGGCTCTCGTGACGGCGATCAGGTCGTCTTCACCCAGCACTGGCATTTGTGTCAGGCCGGTCGATTCGAACGATCGAACAAATCCCCCGATGATGACGAGATGGGCGTTCGAAACGAGAAGCGCCGCAACGAACACGAGCTGGAAGAACCGCCCAACGACCGCATTCGACGTTCCCGTCGAGGGATCGAGCACGGCGCTCATGCTGAAACCGCCGAGGAGGTCGATCAGATCGCCGACCGCTTGGAACGTCGACACCACGATCGCGGTGAGCCAGCCGAGCAACAATCCGTAGAGAACCTGCCCGCTCATCAATAGTGCGAACACTCCAACACCAGGTGAGATCGTTTCGGCGCTGGAGTTCCCCGCGACGAAAACCGCGAGCACCATCGCCAGCGCTATTCGTCCGGTCGCCGTTGGACGAACGGGGCCGAAGATTGGCACGGTGGCCACCCAACCTGCGCACCGTCCGAGCGCGAGCGCCAGAACCGTCGGGTCGTCGAATCCCACGTTTCAGCCCGCCAACAGTGCGGGAATCGAGTCCAACGACCGCAGCATGAGATCCTGAAGCTCGGTGAGCATCCAATTGCCGGAAACCGCAAGGATGATTCCGATGGCCAGGAGCTTCGGAACAAACGTCAGCGTGGCTTCTTGCACCTGAAAGACCGTTTGCACGAGCCCGATCGTCACACCGATGATCAGCGCCGACAACAGGATCGGTGACGTGATTCGCGTGGCGGTCCACATCGTGTCGGCGATGATGCGCATGAATTCGACATCCACGGCTACACCTCGAACGATCGGAGAAGCGTGGGCACGAGCAGGAACCAACCATCGACCATGACGAACAGCAAGATCTTGAACGGGAGTGAGATCACGACCGGAGGCAACATCACCATGCCCATTGCCATCAGCGTCGCGGACACGATCATGTCGACGACGAGGAAGGGAATGAAAATGATGAAGCCGATGATGAAGGCTGCTCGAAGTTCCGAGACGATAAATGCCGGAGCGAGTGTGGTGATCGGCACCTCCTCTGGCGTCGCAGGCTTTTCGTCTGGGCTCAACTCGATGAACATCGCGAGGTCCTCTTCACGGACCTGAGAGAGCATGAATTCTCGAAATGGCTCGATTCCCAGCTCGTACGCCTCGCTGAACTCCAACTCGCCATCGAGATACGGCTGGAGTGCACCGTCGTTTGCCTCCGAGAGGGTGGGTGCCATCACGAACAACGTCAGGAACACGGCGAGCCCGATCAGCACCTGATTCGGTGGCACACCTTGAAGGCCGAGCGCGTTTCGCGTCAATCCCAACACGATGACGATTCGGGTGAACGAGGTGGCGATGATCAGAATCGTTGGAACGAGCGCCAAGGCGGTGAGCACGACGACGATCGAGAGGGCCGAGTCCTCGGTACTCGCGTCGGTATCGGCGACATCATCGGGTCCATCGACGACCGGGGGTTCGGGAGCCTGCAGTGGCAATCCTGGATCGTCGAGGGGTGCAGTCGGCTCTATCGGCAGGTTTGGATCGATGTCGCCGGGAAAGTCCGTGGGTGGCAACTCGCCCGGAGCGTCCTGCGCATCAAGGGGTTCGACAAGGAAGACGAACATGGTGACGAACAACGTCACGAAGAGTGCGAACCGAAGGCGATTTCCGCTCTTCGGCACATGGTGTGCCAGGCTGCTGAACATGGTCGTGTCAGCGCCGCACGGTCTTGTTGCGGAGCGCGTCGAGCGCGTGAGACGCACGGAGTCTGGGAGACTTGTCCGACTCTTCGTCATCGAGATCTCGTAGATCGATCACGCCGTCGGCCAGTTGCGTGATCGATGATTCGGTCACTCCGAGCACGTGTTCTGTGCCGTTGTATCGGATCACGACAAGCGAGCTGTTGCGGCCGAGCGATTGGCGCTCGACGACTTCCACGAGCTGACGCGGACGTCCATTTCGGCGTCGACGGCCAGGTCGCGATGTCGTGGCCCACCGAAGGATCAACGAGGTTGCGCCGAGCACGGCCAACACCAGAACGATGCTGAGGATCGTTGGTACTACCTCGAGTCCTTCCACCGCTGTTCTCCCGCCGTTCTGTGCCTGTGAACGTGGGGATTTCCCAACGTTCCGCCGCAGGCACTGCGCGGTTTGGCCACGCAGGAGTTCAATCGGCACACATCGTCACGAGATGAGTCGTTCGGCCCATATTTGGACGAGCGAACGATTAGCTGCCGACCAGGACCTCGGTCACCTCGAGGAAACGTCGACCCGACGACTCTGCGACGCGACCGCGAAGCAGATCACGATCGCCACTTCGAGCAACGGCTTCGCTGTCGGGGGCTGCATCGAAGACGATCACGTCCCCATCGGCCAGCGCTTGTACGTCGGCAGCCGCCATCTGCACACACGCCAGGTCGATGTCGACCGGCACCGGCATGTCTTTCACATTGTGTGCCATTTGGTCGCGCGCCGAAGAATCACCAACCACGCCGTCAGGGTTCGGGGCAAAGAGCGATGCCTCCACCGAAACCGATCCGATCGTGAGGTTCATCGACAGCTCGACGAGGTCAACGCCAGGAAGTGGGGCATCTTTGTCGTACGAGAGTACGACATGACATTTTTCTCGGCCGGTGAGGACGCCGACCACTGGTGAGACAACTCCGGCGAGCGAGGTGCTGATCGCGCGCGCTTCGATGTCGGTGAGCCGACGTTCGGTACCTTCACCAGGTCCGCCGAAGAACACATCTGCAAGAGCGACCGCCGACCCAGTCGTCGCGAACAGCACGCCCAGGACCACCTCAGGATCCTCGGCCGCGACCACAGAGAATCGGATTCCAGCGCGGTTGCGGGCGGTCTCGGGTTCGATTGGTGGGAGAAGATCACCGAAGGAAAGCTCCGACTCTCGACGGGTCAACGCTCCGAGGGCCTCTCCACCCAGGACAGCGGCGAAAGCGACCGCGTGGGCGAGCTCTTCCACGGCGCGGTCGTCGAGCGCCTTGTCCGAAATCAGGTTGAATGCGCGAATCTCGGCAGCCACACTCCTGTGATCGGCGCCGACGCACAGGAAATGAGTCGAATGGTCTACCTGGTCATGTCGGTGGATTCATCCCTCGGACGACATCCAGGTCGGCCGTACCCGTGTTTGACGCAGAGGTGTTGGCACCCTGTAGTTCCTCGAATACTTCGAGGCGGTGCACGGGGATTTCCCTCGGCGCATCGATTCCGACTCGAGCCTGTTCACCACGAACCTGCACGATCGTGATCTTGATGTTGTTCCCGATGATGATCGACTGGCCAACTTCACGTGTGAGAACGAGCACTCACGGAGTGTAACCCCTCACAGAGCCGCGACTTCGCGCCGACAGGAGCGCCATGAGTGACTTCTCCGTGGATGGGCTCAGCAGCGGACTCGACACCACGTCGATCATCGAACAGCTGATGGCCGTCGAACAACAACCCGTACTACGTCTCGAGACGCGCCGGGAAGGCCTCGGAAATACCGTCAGCGCCTGGGATGACCTCGACTCGCGCCTCGAGGCGCTCAACACCGCAATCGGTTCGCTTGTCGACGACTCTGGGATCAATGTCCTGTCCGGTCAAGCCTCCAACCCCGATATCACCGTCACCCGAAGTGGCGAAGGCGCCGTTGGCCTCTATGAGATGACCGTTGACCAAGTCGCGACGTCACATCAGTTGATGAGTGGTCGGTTCTCGAGCCCCGCCGATCTTCTTGGAGCTGGACGGGCAACCATCGCTGCCGGTCTTGCCAACATCGGGGCGTCGACCGCGGACATTGGCGACTCCGAAACCGGTGATTACACGATCCAGATCACCTCGGTCGAGGCTGGCACGGCAACGATCATCTTCGACGGCGAAGAACACGAGGTCTCGTCGACCGCGACGGTGACGCTCACGAACGAAGACGGCAATACCGTGACCCTCACCCCTGATGGCGAACTGAGCAAGGGTACGGCCACGATCAGCACGATGATCACGAGCGAGACGACCACCTTTGGCGCAGCTGCCACCCAACTCGGCCGCACATCTGGTGCCGCCACCCTGCAGATCGTCGACACCGGAGATGAAACGGCAACGCCATTCACCCTCGTGGCAAGTGCGCGAAACCCCGGTTCGAAGAATGCGATCACGCTGGACTTCTCTGGCGCAGGCACGCTCCTTCTTCCTGGACCGACGCTCGTGGACTTCACCGAGATTCGAGAGGCGACGAACACGATCGTGACAATGGGCGACGGCGACCTCGTGATCGAGCGCAGTGAGGTCAACGTCGAAGGTCTCGTCCCCGGAATGATCGTTGACCTCAGCAGCGCTGAGTCGGGAGAAGACCTTCGAGTTTCGGTCACGCGCGACTCCACCGCAGCGGTCGAGAACGTCAAGACGTTCGTCGATGCGGCCAACGCATTCTTCTCCGGTGTCTCGACGTACGGAAGGTCCGACCCCGAGAACGACACGGTTGGCCTACTTTCGGGCGAATCGTCGCTGCGCCGCCTCACCGACCAGATTCGAGCAGCGTTCTCGTCCGTCGGCTCCGGATCGCTGGTCATTGGAAGCCAGATCGGTATCGAAACGACGAGGGACGGCACAATCAGCTTCGACGAAGATGCCTTCACCGAGCTCCTCGCGTCCGACTTCGGAGATGTCCAGAACTTTCTCGTCGGCGACGGCGAAACCGGTTACCTTGCGTCGATCCGTGCGGCTGTCGAAACTGCGACCGGCACCGAGGGCGTCATCGCGAACGCGAAAACGAACCTCGATGCACGAATCGAAGACATCGATGACACGATCGTCCGATACGAACGGCGCCTCGACATCGTCGAAGCCGGATACCGGCGTCAGTTCACGGCCATGGAAACGCTCCTCGCTCAGCTCAACAGCCAGAGCAGCTTTCTCGCCAACCAGTTTGCAGGGTCGTAGGCGATGACCTGGACGAATGTCCTCGACACGCTCGAACGCCAGCTGCACCGTCAGGAGACTGCTTTTCGCGGCTCGGGGACAATGCCCGACGGACTTCGCTTGGAACACCCGGCCGTCCCAATGACCGACTTCGAGCAGATTCGTGCCATCGACCTCATGCAACGACATGACGAATTGATCACACAGACGTTGGCGGTCATGAAACGAACCCGGCGACCATCGTCCACTCCGTACTCGGACTGACGACACACCTCGTCTCACGATCGTCCGTCTGCGGCAGCGGCGGCCCGCGCATGGGTCGAACGCATCAATCAATGCCTTCCGATCAAGGCGGCGAGATCGGATCCCGAAACCTCTTGTGCCCGCAGGATGCGAGCAGACGAATCGGCCCAGCCGGTTCTGAACCATCAAGGAGGAACAGGCCATGAGTCTGCAGATCAACCAAAACGTCGGCGCGCTGAATGCGCACCGAAACCTCGTAAGCAATGACAATATGCTCAGCAAGTCGCTCGAGCGTCTGTCGTCAGGCTTTCGAATCAACCGGGCAGCCGATGATGCTGCCGGCCTGGTCAAGTCAGAAACTCTGCGTTCAGAGGTGCGAGGAAGTCAGCAAGCTGTGCGAAATGCACAGGACGGCGTCAGCTTCGTGCAGACCGCTGAGGGTGCCCTCGTCGAGGTGCACGCCATGTTGCAGCGGATGAATGAACTGGCTGTTTCGGCAGCGAACACCGCAACGAGCGACGGCACAGCCGAACAAGCGGAGGTCACCGAACTCATCGCGCAGATCAACGCCATTGGTACCAACTCGAAGTTTGCTGGCCTCGACGTGTTCTCGGCAACAGCGCAGAACTTCCACGTCGGAGCAAACAGTGGTGAATCGATCGATGTGACCACCGGAGTACTTTCGGCGACCAGCGTCGGCGTCAATGGTGTCGATGTTTCGAGCGATGCCGACGGCGCGATCGACACGATTGCAACGGCGATCGCCGACGTGTCGACGTTGCGTGGAACGCTTGGTGCAAAGCAGAACCGTCTCGAGTCGACGATCAACAACCTTCGGGTGAGCGTCGAGAACCTGTCAGCGTCCGAATCACGTATTCGAGACACCGACATGGCCCTCGAGATGTCGAACTTCACCAGGAACCAGATCATGGTCCAGGCCGGCACC
>RCMY010003793.1_pt1 | contig 13259 bp, 10 predicted proteins | sample 2041341 | NCBI WGS metagenome assembly RCMY01 (sample SAMN09708234, study PRJNA481090) | Marine sediment metagenome, whole genome shotgun sequencing project. | reverse complement strand
GAAGGCCTCGGTGATCGCCGCTCAGGAGGAGCAGGACGTGCCCGGCGGGCTCAAGCCGAACCCTCTGGAGTTGAAGGACTCCGTCCCGGACCTGGGGGATTGTGAGTACTTCGGCGTCGACAAGGAGGACCTCGAGCTTTGCCCGCGCGGTGACGTCGACGGTGACAAGACGATGATCCTGATCGGTGACAGCCACGCTCGACAGTGGATCCCGCCGCTGGAGCAGATCGCCGAGGACAACGGTTACGTCGTTTACTTCTTGGTGCGCGAGGGCTGCCCCGCGGTCGACCAGACCCCTTGGCGGCAGAACGGCGGGGGACCGGTGACCCAGTGCGCCGACTTCCAGGACTGGGCCGCGGAAACGGTGGCGGAACTGCGCCCCGACATCACACTGACCGGGACCGACGCCAACGAGAACGGCTACGCCAGCGACGAGGGCGAGCTGATCATCGAGGACGACGACGTCGCGGAAGCCGTCGAGACCGGCATGCTGGCGACGCTGGAACGGGTCATGCCGTTCTCGGACCGCACCGTGATCTTGGGTGATCCGCCGATCCACGAGGTCAATCCCATCAAGTGCCTGACCAAGCGCGGCGAACCCACGCTTCTCGGCTGCCTGGGGCCGCCGGAGCAGCGCTCCCTCCAGATGCGCGACGCGGTGAAGCGTGCCGGCGAAGCCGCGGGGGCGGAGTACCTCGAGACCGAGCAGTGGTTCTGCTGGAACGACCTGTGCCCCACGGTGGTCGGCGACTACGTGACTCACCGGGACCGCGAGCACATCACGATCCCGTACTCGCTCTACCTCGGTCCGGAGATCGAGCGAAAGTTGAAGTTGGCCGAGTAGGGCGCCTCAGCCGAGGACCGACTGCACTGCCTGGACGAGCCGCGCGTCATCAGGGGTCACCATCGGACTGAAGCGGGCAACGACCTGACCCTCAGCGTTGACGAGGAACTTCTCGAAGTTCCAGCCGACGTCGCCGGTCTTGCCGGTCTCGTCGGGGGTCGGGACAAGGGTCTCGTAGATCGGGTGGCGGTCCGCGCCGTTGACGTCGATCTTCTCGCTCATCGGGAAGGTGACGCCGTACATCGCGGAACAGAACTCTGCGATCTCCTCCGAGGAGCCTGGCTCTTGCCCGCCGAACTGGTTGCACGGGAGGCCGACGACGGCGAAGCCGCGGTCGGCGTACTGCTCGTGGAGGGACTCCAGTCCGGTGTACTGCGGGGTCAGTCCGCACTTGCTGGCGACATTAACCAGAAGAGCGGGGGAGCCCCCGGTCAGATCGGCCAGAGTGCCAGCGGTCCCGTCGAGGCGGGCGATCGGAGTGTCCAGAAGGCTCATGGGGCCGATCGTAGGGGCCGGTGGTTTCGAGACGGGACTTCGTCCCTCCTCAACCAGCTGGGGGACGGCTTCGTGCCTCCTCGGCCAGCGGGGGGACGGCTGCGTCCCTCCGCGACCAGCGAGGCCGGTGCGGAACTGTGTGCCTCCGGCAGGATTCGAACCTGCGGCACCTGGTACCGGAAACCAGTGCTCTATCCCCTGAGCTACGGAGGCCTGCGTCCTAGGGCGCAAGCGGACCCTACCGGCTGGAACTGGTGAGAGGAAAACCGGATGCCGCCGATAGGGTGAGGCCGTGACTCCAGACCAACTCGCCGTGACTGTCGCGGACGCTCTCCAGGCCCTCGTCGACGAAGGATCGCTGGTGTTGCCTGACGGTCTCCCCGACGTCGTGACCATCGAACGCCCTCGCGACAGCAGCCATGGCGACTACGCGACCAACGTGGCCATGCGCTTGGCCAAGCAGGCTCGGACCAATCCTCGCGCCCTCGCCGAGACGTTGGCGGCCCGCCTGCGCGACGCCCAGGGGGTGGCCGGCGCGGACGTGGCTGGCCCCGGGTTCATCAACATCACGGTGGCTGCCGACGCGCAGGGTTCGGTGGCGGCCGACATCGTTGCCGCCGGTGCGTCGTACGGCACCTCCGAAGTCCTGGCCGGCGAGTCGATCAACGTTGAATTCATCTCGGCCAACCCGACCGGGCCGCTGCACCTAGGTCACACTCGCTGGGCGGTGCTCGGCGACTCGATCGCCCGGGTCCTGGCTGCCGCGGGTGCCACGGTGACCCGTGAGTTCTATATCAACGACCGTGGCGTCCAGATGAACCACTTCGGCGACTCGATCATCGCCGCTGCGCTCGGTGAGCCGACCCCGACCGACGGGTACGCCGGCGGCTACATCAACGACCTAGCCACCGCCGTTGGAGAGGCTCACCCGGGCATCTTCGAGTTGCCGGAGACCGAGCGTCGCGCCGCGGTGCGGGCTGCTGGCTACGACATCCAACTGGCCTCCCAGCGGGCCTCACTCGACGGTTTCAACACCCACTTCGATGAGTGGTCCTCCGAGATGGCCCTGCACGACTCCGGATCGGTTCCCCAGACCCTCGAACGGCTGAAGGACCTCGGCCACGTCTACGAGGAGGGCGGTGCGCTGTGGATGCGCACGACTGACTTCGGTGACGACAAGGACCGCGTCCTGATCAAGTCCGACAAGCAACTGACCTACTTCGCCTCCGACACCGCCTACTACCTCGACAAGCGGGCACGCGGCTTCGACCGCTGCATCTACCTCCTCGGAGCCGACCACCACGGGTACGTCGGACGCCTGCGCGCCATGGCCGCCTGCGTCGGAGACGACCCGGCCGAGACCGTCGAGGTGCTCATCGGGCAGCTCGTCAAGATCCTGCGCGACGGCGTCGAGATGAAGCTGTCCAAGCGGGCCGGCACCCTGGTCACCCTCGATGAGTTGATGGAGGAGATCGGGGTCGACGCGCTGCGGTACTCCCTGGCGCGCTACCCGGCGGACTCGCCGCTGGTTCTCGACGTCGTCGAGATCACCCGGGCCGCGGCCGACAACCCGGTCTACTACGTCCAGTACGCCCACGCCCGGACGTGTCGGATGATCGCCAACGCCACCGATCTCGGCATGTCACTCCCCGACGCCTTCGACCCGGCACTTCTCGATCACGATCGCGACCGCGACCTGTTGCGCGCCCTCGCGGACTTCCCCGGAATCGTGGCCTCTGCTGCGGAGCTTCGTGAGCCCCACCGCATCGCTCGCTACCTCGAGGACACCGCGTCGGCCTTCAACAAGTGGTACGACACCAAGGAATGTCGGATGCTGCCCCAGGGCGATGAGCCGGCCGGCCCCGCCAACGAGGCCCGTCTGGTGCTGGTGCACGCCACCCAGACGGTGATCGCCAATGGGCTGGGGCTGCTCGGCGTCAGTGCCCCAGAGCGGATGTAATCGATGACCCATGAAGCCGGCTGGGCCCACGCGCCCGGCGCCCTGCGCGGACCGTCCTGGTTGCGCGAACCTGCTGACCCCAACGCGCTCGTTCCCCACCTGTGGTCCCAGACGGCCACCAAGGTCGACGGGCAACTGGTCGTCGGGGGAGTGGCCCTGACTGACCTGGTCGCCGAACACCAGACGCCGGCGTACGTGCTGGACGAGGCCGACTTCCGAGCCCGCGCCAGCGCGTTCCGTGAGGCGTTCTCGGACTACGACGTGTTCTACGCCGCCAAGGCGTTCTTGTGCACCACGGTCGCGAAGTGGGCGGTCGAGGAGGGACTCCACCTCGACGTCTGCTCCAACGGTGAGCTCAGCGTCGCGCTGCGGGCCGGGGTGGACCCCGCCCTGATCGGCTACCACGGCAACAACAAGACCGAGGCCGACCTGCGCCGGGCCGTCGAGGTCGGAGTCGGCAAGATCGTCGTGGACAGTTTCGTCGAGATCGAGCGACTGGCGCGGGTGGTTTCGACCAGCTCAACCAACGGGATCGCGGTGATGGTCCGGGTCACCGCAGGCGTCGAGGCGCACACCCACGAATACATCGCCACCGCCCACGAGGACCAGAAGTTCGGCTTCTCCATCACCAGTGGCGACGCACTGCGTGCTGTGCAGCAGGTGTTGGCCGCCGAGGGACTCGAACTATTGGGTCTGCACAGCCACATCGGCAGCCAGATCTTCGACTCCTCGGGTTTCGAGGTGGCCGCCCGCCGAGTTCTGGCTCTGCACGCCAAGATCGCCATCGCCGAGGGTGTGACTCTGCCTGAGATGGACCTCGGCGGCGGTTTCGGTATCGCCTACACCACCCAGGACGATCCGGCTGAGCCCGCCACGTTGGCTCGCGAAATGTCCGAGATCGTGGCCCACGAGTGCAGAGCGCTGGGTATCGAGGCGCCCCGCCTCTCGATCGAGCCGGGCCGGGCCATCGTAGGACCCTCGATGTGCACCGTCTACACCGTTGGCACGGTCAAGGCCGTGACCCTAGACGGCGGCGCAGTGCGCACCTACGTCAGCGTGGACGGCGGGATGAGCGACAACGTTCGCACTGCGCTGTACGACGCTGACTACTCCTGCACGCTGGTCAGCCGACTCTCAGAAGCGCCGCCGATGCTGGCCAGAGTGGTCGGCAAACACTGCGAAGCCGGCGACATCGTGGTCAAGGACGAGTTCCTGCCCTCGGATCTCACGCCGGGGGACCTGATCGCGGTCCCCGGCACCGGGGCCTACTGTCGCTCCTTGGCGTCGAACTACAACCACGCCCTACGCCCGCCCGTGATCGCCGTACGCGACGGCGAGACGCAGGTGGTGCTCAGGCGCGAGACCGAGGAAGACATGTTGGCAACGGACGTTGGTGCGTGATGAAGCAAACCCCATCCAAGACTGAGAACACCGACGCGCAGCAGAAGGTGCTGCGGGTAGCCGTGCTGGGTTGCGGCTCCGTCGGCTCCCAAGTGGTGCGTCTGCTCGAGGAGCAGACCGACGACCTCGCCGCCCGCGTCGGAGCCCGCCTCGAGTTGGCGGGAGTCGCCGTACGCCGCATCGACGCCGCGCGCGAGATCGAGGTGCCCGAGGGGCTGCTCACCACTGATGCCGAGGGCCTCGTTTCTCGTGACGACATCGACTTGGTCATCGAGGTCATCGGCGGCATCGAGCCCGCCCGCACCCTCATCCTGCGCGCACTGGAGAACGGCGCAAGCGTGGTGACGGCCAACAAGGCGTTGATCGCCGAGGACGGTCCGACCCTCTTTGAAGCGGCCCGCAAGGCCGGACGCGACATCTACTACGAAGCGGCCGTGGCTGGCGCCATCCCGATCGTGCGTCCGTTGAGCGAGTCGCTCGCCGGGGACCGGGTCACCCGGGTCTTGGGCATCGTCAACGGCACGACCAACTTCATCCTCGACAAGATGGATTCCTCCGGCGCGGGCTTCTCCGAGGCTCTGGAGGAGGCCCAGGAGTTGGGGTACGCCGAGGCGGACCCGACCGCGGACGTCGAGGGCTTCGACGCAGCAGCCAAGGCCGCGATCCTGGCCAGCATCGCCTTCCATACGCGGGTCACGGCCAGTGACGTGCACCGCGAAGGAATCTCCGAGGTCAGCGCCGCCGACGTGCGCTCGGCCAAGGACATGGACAGCGTCGTCAAACTCCTCGCCATCTGTGAGTTGAAGACCAGTGCGGACGGCACCGAACAGGTCGCCGCCCGAGTGCACCCCGCGATGATCCCCCGCAGCCACCCGTTGGCCAGCGTGCGCGGCGCCTACAACGCCGTCTTCGTCGAGTCCGAGGCGGCAGGGCAGTTGATGTTCTACGGTCCCGGCGCCGGCGGATCGCCGACCGCCAGTGCGGTCCTCGGGGACCTCGTCACCGTTGCCCGTCATCACCTGATCGGAACCCGGGGCGCGGGCGAGTCGGCCTACACCGAGCGGGCCGTTCTCCCGATGGGGGAGACCCTCACCCGCTATCACGTGGCCGTCGATGTCGACGACCAGGTGGGCGTTCTCGCCGCCGTCGCTGCAGCCTTCTCCGAGCACGGTGTTTCCATTCAGACGGTCCGCCAGGAGGGTCGCGATGACGATGCCCAACTCGTGGTCGTCTCTCACGAAGCCACCGACGCCGCCCTGGCAGCCACGGTGGATCACCTGCGCACCATGGAGATAGTTCGCGAGGTCACCTCGGTGATGCGCGTAGAGGGAGGCGACGAATGACCGGCAGGACCCATCAATGGCGGGGTGTGATCGAGGAGTACCGCGATCTGCTGGATCTGCCCGAGGGCATCGAGGCGATCACGCTGCGCGAAGGCGGCACCCCGCTGGTTCACTCAGAGTGGCTATCCGGACTGACCGGTGCCGAGGTGCATCTCAAGGTCGAGGGGAACAACCCGACCGGGTCCTTCAAGGACCGCGGGATGACGGCCGCGATGTCCTTGGCCAAACACGATGGAGCCCAAGCCGTGGTCTGCGCCAGCACGGGCAACACCTCGGCGGCCATGGCGGCCTACGCCGCCAAGGCGGGACTCAAGCCGTTGGTGCTGGTCCCGGAGGGCAAGATCGCCGCTGGGAAGATGGCCCAGGCCATCGTGCACGGCGCCCAGGTGATCATGGTCCGCGGCAACTTCGACGACTGTCTGCTGCTGGCCAAGCAGCTGGCCTGGGACTACCCCGTTGCTCTGGTGAACTCCGTCAACCCTGCCCGACTCGAAGGTCAGAAGACCGCTGCTTTCGAGATCGTCGACTTCCTCGGAGACGCCCCCGACTTCCATCTGCTTCCCGTGGGCAACGCCGGCAACATCGCGGCGTACTGGCTCGGTTACACGCAGTACGCCGACCTGGGCATCTCCACGAAGTTGCCGGTGATGCGCGGCTTCCAGGCTGAGGGCGCCGCGCCGCTGGTCACCGGCGTGCCCTTCCCCGACCCCGAGACCAAAGCCACCGCGATTCGGATCGGCAACCCCGCCTCGTGGAAGTTGGCCGAGGCTGCAGCCGATCAGTCCGGTGGGCGCTTCGCTGCGGTCAGCGACGAGCAGATCCTGTCCGCTCAGGGGCTTCTCGCCTCGAAGGACGGTGTCTTCGTCGAGCCCGCGTCCGCCGCCGGGATTGCCGGACTGCTCCAGGAGTTGGCCGGGGGCGAGCAGGGTTACCGCGGCCGCACGGTGGTGATCACCGTGACCGGCCACGGCCTCAAGGACACCGCGACAGCCCTGGAAGGCGTCGGCGCCCTGGTGGACACCGTGGTCGACGCCGACGTGGACGCCGCAGCCGCTGCGGCCGGTCTGCGGTGAGCGGAGTCGACTTCGTCTCAGGACCGGTCCGAGTAACGGTTCCTGCCACGTCGGCCAATCTGGGGCCGGGGTTCGACAGTCTGGGACTCGCTCTGAGTCTGCGCGACGAGCACGAGGCGCAGATCCTGCCCGAGGGACTGGTCGTCGAGGTCACGGGTGAAGGCGCTGGCCAGGTCCCTCTCGATGAACGCCACCTCGTCGTCCAAGCGATGCGCATCGCTTTCGAAGCGATGGGCGCAACGCCTCCCGGACTGCGCCTGACCTGCCGCAACCTGATCCCGCATGCGCGCGGCCTCGGCTCGTCATCGGCCGCGATTATCGCTGGCCTCGGACTTGCGAGAGCACTTGTCGCGGACGGCGAGCAGCACCTTGACGACGATGCGCTGTTCGCCCTGGCGGCTGGGATCGAGGGGCACCCCGACAACGTGGCTCCAGCCCTCTTCGGCGGATTCGTTATCTGCGGCCGTGACGACGACGGGTACTACGCCGTCGACTCACCCGTGGCGGCGGGCATCGGCGCCGTGGCCTTCATCCCCTCCGACGGGTTATCGACCGAAGCGGCCAGAGGCCTGCTGCCGGACGCTGTTCCCCATGCGGACGCAGCGGCTGACGCAGGCAGGGCGGCTCTGTTGGTCCGGGCCCTCGGCGGTGCCACGGACCAGTTGTGGCGTGGAACCGCGGATTATCTGCACCAGGAGTACCGCCGAGCCGCGATGCCCGAGTCGCTGGATCTGATCGACGAACTCCGCAGGGATCGGGTTGGCGCATTCGTGTCTGGGGCCGGGCCGACCGTCCTGGCTTTCCATGCCGGGGCCTCGGCCGGCGAGATCCTGCTCGGCCGAGTTCCCTCAGGTTGGCGCGCCCTGACCCTGAGTCTGGAGACGACCGGTCTCAGCGTCGGGTGAGCCGACTGCCACTCCCGGTGCTACATTGCTCCCGCGCCTACGGCGTGGCGCTCCCCGATCGCTGTTCTAGCGCAGGGGACGAGCCAGAACCCTGACAGCCGTCGATCGACTTCCACTCGGATACGTCTCATCGGCGATGGACTACGTGCGAAGGATCCACGCGTGAGCGACTCTGCGGACTCTCCCAAGAAGCGGGGCGGCGGCCTGAGCGGCATGCTTCTCGCCGACCTCAAGCAGATGGCTGGGGGGATGGGAATCGCCGGAGCCGGTTCGATGAAGAAGGCCCAACTCGTTGACGCCATCAAGAGCGCCCAGAGTGGGGGAGCGGCCAAGCAGGCCACCGCCAGTGCGAGCAGTCCCACGAGTACGGCGCCGGTGGTGACGACTCGGACCAGGAAGTCGACCCAACCCAAGACCGGAGAGCCATCTGCTGCGTCGAGCGCCAGCGCCTCAGAGGGCGGTGCCCCGCGGCGATCCGCCGAGCCGAAGGCTGATGCCCCGACACAGCGAGCGCAGGCCGAGAAGCCCGGCCACGCATCGGGCCAGGGGCAGGACAAGGGACAGGACGGGCCGGCTGAGAAGCCGACCGACAAGCCTGCGGAGCAGTCCCACGCCCAGTCGAGGAACCAGCCCGCTGGCCAGCATGACGACAAGCCCAGCGACAAACAGGGCGACCGGGGCAGCGACAAGTCCCACCAGAAGTCCAACGACAAGCCCAACGACAAGCAGAGCGACAAGGGCGACGACAAACCCGGCGACAAAGGCAGCGACAAGCCCAGCGACAAACAGGGCCAGTCCGAGGGAGGCCCGAGGCAGGGGTCCCAGGGCGGCTCCCAGCAAGGTGGCCAGCAGGGTGGCCAGCAGGGTGGCCAGCCGGACGACGATGAGAACCGGCCGGGTCGCAACCGCCGCCGTCGTGGACGTGACCGCAACAACCGCCCCGCGGGGAACCCCAGCCCTGGTGGCGGGAACCCGAACGCAGGAGGCGGCAACCCGAATGCAGGGGGCGGCGGTGGCGGTGGCGGTCAGCGCGAACCCGACACAACCATCCTCGAAGACGACGTGCTCGTGCCCGCAGCAGGCATCCTGGACGTCCTGGACAGCTACGCGTTCGTCAGGACCAGCGGCTACCTCCCCGGCACCGATGACGTCTACGTCTCGCTTTCGATGGTGCGCAAGTTCGGACTCCGCCGCGGCGACGCGATCGTGGGCCAAGTTCGCCACCCGCGTGAGGGCGAGCGCAAAGAGAAGTTCAACCCCATGGTCCGCATCGACAGCGTGAACGGTTCGGAGGCCGAGAGCGCCAAGTCGCGCTCCGATTTCATCGACCTAGTTCCGATCAACCCCGAGGAGCGGCTGCGACTGGAGACCGGTCCGCAGGCGGTCACCGGACGGATCATCGATCTCGTCGCGCCGCTGGGCAAGGGACAGCGTGCCCTGATCCTGGCGCCGGCGAAGTCCGGAAAGACCCAGATCCTGCAGACCATCGCCGCCTCGATCACAGCGAACAACCCCGAATGTCACCTGATGGTGGTCCTCGTGGACGAACGCCCCGAAGAGGTCACGGACTTCCAGCGTTCAGTGAAGGGCGAGGTCATCTCCTCGACCTTCGACCGCCCGCCCTCGGATCACACCACCGCGGCCGAGTTGGCCATCGAACGGGCCAAGCGTCTGGTCGAGTTGGGGCACGACGTAGTCGTGTTGCTCGATGGGCTGACCCGACTCGGACGGGCATACAACCACGGCAGTTCGCCGGCCGGTCGGCTCCTGCCCAGTGGCGTTGACACCGCGGCTCTACACCCGCCCAAGCGGTTCTTCGGGGCGGCTCGCAACATCGAGAACGGTGGTTCGCTGACGATCATCGCGACCGCCACGGTGGACAGCGGCTCGTCCGTCGACGAGGTCCTCCTCGAGGAGTTCTCCGGCACGGCCAACTCCGAGCTCCGGCTAAGCAATGAACTGGCGCAACGGCGACTGTTCCCCGCCATCGATGCGGTGCGTTCGGCGACCCGACGCGAGGACCTCCTGCTCGGTGAACAGGAAGCCGGCATCGTGGCGAAGCTGCGTTCCAAGCTGGGTGGGCTAGACGACGCCGACGGGTTGGATTTCCTTCTGACCAGCGTCGGACAGACCCAGACGAACATCGAGTTCCTGATGAAGGTCCAGCAGTCGAGCTAATTCTCCCGTTGTGGCCCCAGTCTCTGTAGGCTGCACGGGTCCCCCCAGCTCATGGACATTACAGAGAGGCACGACGTGGCACGCATCGTGGTCGCAGACGACGATATCGATATTCGTGAACTCGTCGAGTTCAAGCTTTCCTCACTAGGCCACGACGTGGTCGCCGTTGCGGACGGAGGGGCTGCGATAGAGGCCTGCCGCGAGCAACGGCCCGACTTGGCCGTGCTGGATGTGATGATGCCGGGGGTCTCGGGACTCGACGCGATCCGCGCCATCCGGGCCGACAGCACCCTGCACACCATCCCGGTCATCTTGTTGACCGCTCGGGCCCAGGAATCAGATGTGGAAACGGGGTTCGACTCCGGGGCGGACGACTACATCACCAAGCCGTTCAGCCCTCGCGAACTCGCATCCCGGGTCGAGGCGCTACTGCTCGGTCGTCGTTGAGACCTGACCGGGCCTCTCGGACCAGCGGCAAGCCGTCGCTGGTCCGGTTCCTCGCGCAGATCCAGGACTGACGGGCAGTAGGCTTCACCAATGCCGGGTCTCCGGATGTCGCCTGAGGGGGCAGATAGACGTGGCTACTAGCACGCCTGCGAGCAGGAGCGGGACGGGAACCGGTCAGCCGGTTACCCGACTGGTGGCGCCGGTCGTGGTTCGCGTCGGCGCCCTGGTGGGCGCCATGGCAGTGGTGTGCATCGTGGCCGTGGTGGGCGCGACTCGCGCCACGACATACCTCACCGACGAGCTCTACCCGGCCATCGAGGCGAACAACGGCACCCTGACGACGCTCTCGCAGATGGAGGCGGCGGTGAACGCCTGGATGCTGACCGGGGACCCTGCGGCGCAGGGGGACTACGAGGCCGCCCTCGCCCAACTTCCCGCGGATGAGCAGACGATCCGGGAGTTCACCCTTGAGGGAGCTCAGTTGCGACTGTTGGTGGTGCGCCAACAGGAGACGGCCGAGAACTGGATCTCCCAGTACGCCGATCCCAGGATGGCCAGCGTCGGCGGATATGAGGAGTTCGACCGGACCCGGTACGACTCAGGGGCGATGTTGTTCGACGACTTCGTCGAGGTCCACGCCGAGACCGAGGCGCGACTGGACATCCGACTGGAGAACGCCTCGCGCGATGCGACCTTCCGCTTTCGGGGCACTCTGATCGCCGTCATCCTGCTCGCGAGCATGGCGTGGTTCGTGATGCTGCGCGCCCGGCGCACCCTGCTCGCTGAGTTGTCCGAACCCCTCAGGGAGCTGGAGGCAGCGGTCCAGAAGATGGGTCGCAACGACGAAACGGTGCGTGCCGTGCCGCGGGGCTCCAAGGAGGTGCGCTCGGTTGCCACGGCTCTGAACGAGTTCGCGGACGGACGAGCGCAGGCGAGCGCGGTCGAGGGACGGATCCAGGACGAGCTTCGGGTTCTCGACAGCGCCAAGGACGACTTCGTCTCCAACATCTCTCATGAGTTGCGCACCCCGCTGACCACCATCAGCGGCTACCTCGAGTTGATCGCTGAGGAGTTCGAGGAGCAACTCCAGCCACGCCACCAACGGATGCTGGAGGCCTCGCGGCGCAACGTGACTCGACTCAAAGCGCTCATTGACGACCTGCTGGCGCTGTCGAAGGCGGAGAATCGCTCCACGACGCTGGAGGCCTCCGACGTGGTGCCGATGGTCCGCGATGCGGTGACCGATGTACGCATCACGGCGGCGCGACGCGGGATCAAGGTGCAGATCAGCACCCCGGATGAAGCGATGCTGGTGCTCTCGGAGCGGGCCATGCTGATGCGGGCCTTCGTGAACGTCCTGTCCAACGCTGTGAAGTTCAGTCACGACAACGGCGTGGTTCAGGTCAAGGTCACCCGCATGGTGCAAATGGTCGAGATCTCGGTCAGCGACCAGGGGATCGGGATCCCGAAGGCCGAGATCGAGCGGTTGGGGAGCAGGTTCTTCCGGGCATCGAATGCCGTCACCAACGAGATCGCCGGCACCGGGCTTGGCCTACGGATTGTGCAGACCATCGTCGAGAAGCACGCCGGCGACGTGGCGATCGAATCCGCTGAGGGCAGCGGCACGACGGTCATCATCCGACTGCGGCTCCACGGTGAGCAGTTCGAGGTGGGCGCCAAGAAGGACGGTGGATCCGATGTGTCGTCCATCGAGCCGAAGGATGACGCCGACGAGTGATCGTCCACCCGTTCGGCTCGTCGTATCCATCAGGCGGCAGAGGACTCGGGTCAGACCCCAGGAAGCCGGGAATTGTTGGCACCGGTCCGAGGTTGTCTATGCTGGACCGTTGTCTCCGGTTCACGCCCGTCCGCATTCTGCGGGGCGACCCGGAGAACAGAGAGAGGACACCATGAAGAAGGACATCCACCCGAACTACACCCCCACGCAGGTGACCTGCACGTGTGGCGCCGCGTTCACCACGCGCAGCACCTCTGCGTCGGGGACGATGCACGCTGACGTGTGCTCGCAGTGCCACCCGTTCTACACCGGCAAGCAGAAGATTCTCGACACCGGTGGTCGCGTTGCCCGGTTCGAGGCACGCTACGCCAAGAAGTCTGCCCAGCCGGCTGAGGAATCCGCCGACTCCAAGTAGTTACTTCAGCGACGCCGGTCCCCGCTTTCTTGTGGGGCCGGCGTCGTCGCATTTGCCGGCGTGCGGCTCTGCCGGTGCGGACCCACCCGATGATCAACCTGCTGCCCCGCTGACCCGCGACGAGAGGAACCTGTGATGTTCGAGGCCGTCGAAGGACTGGTGGACGAGCACCGCGAGATCGAAGGGCGGTTGGGCGCACCGGAAACACACGCTGATCTGCGGCTCGCCAAGGAACTGAACCAGCGGTACTCGCAACTGAGTTCGATCATCGCGACCTGGCGCGAGTGGAAGCAGTACGCCGACGACATCGAGGCTGCCCAGGAGTTGGCCTCCGAAGACCCGTCCTTCGCCGAGGAGGCCGTCTCGCTGACGGCGGCTCGCGAAGAGGCGCAGGAACGGCTGCGACGCCTTCTCGTGCCCCGCGACGCCTCGGACGACCGTGACGCCATCCTCGAGATCA
>RCMY010003792.1_pt1 | contig 13263 bp, 15 predicted proteins | sample 2041341 | NCBI WGS metagenome assembly RCMY01 (sample SAMN09708234, study PRJNA481090) | Marine sediment metagenome, whole genome shotgun sequencing project. | reverse complement strand
GAGGAGGTGCTTCCTATTTGCTGATATTGAGCTTGCGCATGCGAGCGCGCAAGGTGCTCCGATCAAGACCAAGGATTTCAGCCGCGCTGTCTTTGCCGCTTATTTTCCATTTCGTCTGTTCCAGTACCTGGAGGATGTGCTCCTTCTCCACCGTCTGCAGGGATTTTTGACTGGATTCGGCATTCTTGACCGGCCTCTTTAGATCATCGGCCAGCCGCAGTTTAGGGCCGGACGAGTTGATCACCGCCCGTTCAAGGACATTTTCAAGCTCCCGTATGTTGCCAGGCCAGTGGTAGTCCTGTAAGTCGTTCATGACGGTTGTTGGTATGATTTCAATGGCCTTGCCGATCCGCTTGGCAATCTTCTTGACATAAAAATCGACCAGAAGCGGAATGTCATCCGAACGGTCACGAAGAGGCGGGACGGTAATCGGAAAGACATTCAAGCGGTACCAGAGATCTTCGCGGAATCTGCCGCTGCGAACCTCTTCTTCCAGGTTTCGATTGGTGGCGGCCAGGATCCGCGTGTCGACCTTGATGGTATGGGAGCTGCCGAGCCTTTCAAACTCGCCGTCCTGGATGACACGCAACAGTTTTGCCTGCAGTTCCAGGGGCAGTTCTCCGATTTCATCGAGAAACAGGGTCCCTCCATCGGCAACCTCAAATCGCCCGAGGTGTCTGGCCTGGGATCCGGTGAAAGCACCTTTCTCATGGCCGAATAGTTCACTTTCGATCAGGTTTGCCGGCAGGGTGGCACAATTTACCTTTATCAAGACTCGATTTTTCCGCAGACTGGAGCCGTGCAGGGCTCGGGCCACCAGCTCTTTGCCGGTTCCTGTTGCACCAAGAATCAGGACAGTGGTATTGCTGCGTGAAATTTGTTCTATCTTATGGAGAACAGATTTGAGCCCGTCGCTTTTGCCGAGAATGTTCTCATGGTTGTATTCCAGCTTTATCTCATCCTGCAGATAGGCTCTTTCCGCCTCCAGCAGGTCTTTCAGCTTTTTGATTTCGAGCAGGGAACTTTCTGCTATCTGTTTTCTGTTTTCCGCCTCTTCTCTTGCCTCAATGAGGTCGACCAATCGTTTTTCTACCAGCTGCTCAAGACCTCTTCGGTTAAATACACGGTCAGTTACATCGGCAATAGCCAGAAAGATGAACTGGGTCTGGTTGTCCTCTCTGAAGATCCATCTGGCGTTCAAATGGAGTATCTTGTTGCCCAGGGTTCCAAAATTATGCTCCAGTTCGAAGTCGTCAAATTTCGAATTTTCAGGAAGGATGTTTTCCAGCAGCTCTCTCAGTCTGGGGATGTCCCATTGCCGGTTGCCGAGATCATATATTAGCATCCCTTTCGCCTCATCGGCATTGACATGGAAGGTCCTGTAGAAAGCATGATTAGCCTGAACAACCTTCAAATCTGCATCGAGTACCACGACGGATTCGTGGATTGAGGGAAGAATAACGTCCAGACAACCAAGAAATGATGGTGTAATCTGTTGATACCGCCCAGGCGATATTCTTTTTGCGTCACCTGTCACAGGGGATCGATCACTCTTCATAAGAAGCTCTCCACCTTCAGTTTCCGGATCGACTTTATCCTCTGGATACATCCTGGGGTATACATGCCATTAGTTTTGAGCGCTTATCCGCTACAATAATCCAGGGTCAATACCCACCAATTGACATAAAGAAGCGGACAAAAGACGTCAGGAGGCGTTAGCTGCTTGGGAACTGCTATGCTTGTGAATAGGGCAGGTTGATAAAACGGAGGCCAAATGTTATGCCATCATGCTGTAGGTGAGTAAACCGATGCAAAACCTTGCTGTGCGAAACACCGAAAGGATTCCGTGAAGAGGTTACTAACTTAGAAATCGAGGAGAGTCTCTATACCTTTATCGGTAATGAAATTCCAGCGATGGAGGGAAGGAAAGATGGTCGCCATGGCCGGTGACGGTATCAATGATGCCCCCGCTCTTGCCCAGGCACATGTGGGTATTGCCATGGGTACTGGGACAGATGTTGCCATGGAAAGCGCTGTAGTAACTTTAGTGAAAGGGGACCTGACTGGTATTGTTCGGGCAAGGAAGCTTTCCAGGGCCACCATGGCGAACATCAAGCAGAATCTGTTCTTCGCCTTTATCTACAATTGTCTCGGTGTGCCGATCGCGGCCGGAGTGTTGTATCCGTTCTTCGGTATTCTGCTGAGCCCGATGATAGCAGCAGCTGCCATGAGCCTCAGTTCGGTATCGGTAGTAGGTAATGCATTAAGGTTGAAAATGGTGAAAATAAAATAGTTAGCGAGAGCTACCATGGACAATTTACTAGGAGGTGCATTGTGAAAGAAAAACTAAATTCATTTGCGTTTGGTACGGCAGCAGCAATTGTTGCTGCTATCAGTATGCTTGTGCTTTCGGTGGTGGGAAAATTTGGAATATATACTGGCGCCGTGGAGATGATGACTAAATGGCATATGTTTTACTCCCTGACCACCATAGGGATTATCACCGGTATGTTTGAAGCGGCAGCTATCAGCTTTGTTTTCTTTTACTTGTTTGCTTGGATCTATACGAAACTCACTAATAGCGCATAAGTATTCAATCTGTAATTGATATCTGTTGTGAGGAATTTTTCATTAACTCATTAAACCAAATTACGAAACCTGCTGAGTAGGTTGAAAAAACTGGATGCCAAACTAATGTACAAATCAACACATTGCGGAGATGTCCTATGAAGAAAATAAAATTTGTGGACACGCAATCCGGTGGAACCATCTTTGCATTTTCTATCGCGGAGAACCCACATCCGAAATATAATTCACCTGCAAAAATCACAAGAGGGGAATGCAATGGATGGATTTTTAGAACTCTACGGCGAATCAACAAAGACAGCTCTGGGCTTTTTCTGGAAATCGGGCTGGGCTTTTATCCTGGGATATTTTGTCTCAGGAATGATACAGGCATTTGTGCCCAAAGGCAAAATGATCAAATACATGGGAAAGGCAGATCTTAAAAGCATATCCCTCTCGACGCTCTTTGGTTCCGCTTCCTCATCGTGTTCTTTTGCTGCACTTGCCGCAGCACACTCACTGGTAAAAAAGGCGCTCATTTCGTAGCCGCAGTCGCCTTTATGTTTGCCTCCACCAATCTGGTGATCGAACTGGGTATTCTGATTATGATTTTTCTCGGCTGGGAGTTTCTGGCTGCTGAAATTATTGGTGGTCTTATCCTCATTGCCATCAGCAGCGCGCTGATCAAGCTCACATATCCGAAAAAATGGATTGAGGAAACACGTGAAATGATGGAGGAAGAAGAGGGCAAGGAAGATGACTTTGACTGGAAACAACGTATAACCAGTAAGATGGGCTGGCACCTTGTGGGACAGAAATTTGTAAGTGACTGGAAAATGGCATGGGAGGATATTCTCATCGGTTTTACCATCGCCGGATTTGTCGCGGTAATGGTTCCAGAAAAATTCTGGTCCGCGCTATTCCTGGCAAACGCAACCAATCTTCCAGTCTGGCTGGTTACCCTTGAGAATGCTGTTATTGCCCCTTTTGTTGCCGGTGCCACATTTATCGGCTCAATGGGGAACATCCCGCTGGCCACGGTTCTCAATGAGAATGGTGTAATGTTTGTGGGTATCATGGGTTTTATCTACTCCGACCTGATGGTTCCCCCTCTGGTGCACATCAATGCCAAATACTATGGCTGGAAGGTGGCTTTTTACATAGCCGGAATTATGTTTGTCAGCATTGTTGCCACGGCTTTGCTTCTCAATGGGGTGTTCTCATTTTTGGGGATTATTCCGGAGTCGGCAAGAGTTGTGCAGGAAGTAACCCAATTCAAGATTGATTACACCTTCTGGATGAAGATTGCCTTTCTTGCTGTCACCGCCTGGATGATATATCTCCATCGACAACACAAAAAACAGCACGATGGTGGTATGGATATGAAAATGGAGGGCGGCGGAGCAATCAAAAAAGGTGTTGTTGCCCTATTCATTGTTATGAATTTGGTAGGACTCGGGCTTTTCATCTACTCGCAACTCTTCTAATTTCCAAGAAGACACAGCACTACAGGGATTTTGCCGAAGCGGTGCCGAATGAGAAGGCAGGAGAGGTGAAACGTTTACGGGATGAAGGGAAAATGGTCGCCATGGCCGGTGACGGCATCAATGATATCCCTACTCTTGCTCAGGCACATGTGGGTATTGCCCATGGGTACGGGGACGAATGTGGCTATGGAAAGTGCTGGAGTCACTTTAGTGAAGGGATATCTGACAAGTATTGTTCGGGCAAGAAAGCTACTCCTGGTCCACCATGGCGAACATCAAGCAGAATCTGTTCTTCGCCTTTATCTACAATTGTCTCGTTTATCTACAATTGTCTCGGTGTGCCGATCGCGGCCGAAGTGTTGAGTCCGATTATTGCAGCTGCCGGTAGGTTGAAAAAACTGGATACCAGACTACTATGCAAATCAATAAATTGCAGAGATATCTTATGGAGAAAATACCGAATGTAAAATACACAAAAGAGTTCAGAAGAAGCCTTTAACCGTGCAGTCATCAAATAACATGCAAGGCATTAAATGTTTACGTTGAAGATCATGCTTAAATAGGAAAGTTCCTGCAACCGCTCAATTTCTTCGCCAATCGGAATCCCATATGACAAAAGGCCTCTATATCCTTTTTGCTTCTATGTTCATCGTAATGATCGGCTATGGGTTAACGCTCACAGTACTCCCTTTCTATATCGAACGGATGGCGTTAATAGATGGCTCAACTCCGGAGGAGTTATCCGTTCATGTCGGGATGATAACCGGCGTGTTTGCTTTGATGCAATTATTTTTTGCGCCACTTTGGGGTGCCTTGTCCGACAAAGTCGGCCGCCGACCTCTCTTTTTAATCGGCTTGGGCGGCAATGCCGTTTTTAATGTCCTTTTCGGCTTTGGTTCTAATCTGTTCACTCTTTACCTTGCGAGAATTCTTAGCGGCATTTTTTCGGCAGCGATTTTGCCTGCAGCTGCTGCTTACGTCACAGACGCGAGCCCTGAGTCGGAACGCGGCAAAAGTATGGCATACCTTGGGGCTGCAACCAGTTTGGGAGTTGTGGTAGGTCCGGCGCTGGGTGCATGGTTAAGCAGGCAGAATTGGCTTCCGTCCTTTCGGTTTGGGATTTTTTCTGTTGATGATTTTTCCGCACCATTTCTCGTTGCCGCCCTGCTCGCGACCTTCGCATTGGTGGCTGGAATATATATGTTGCCCGAGTCTTTAGGGACTGGGCGTGCCGGTGAACTCGAATGTCCATCTAAGCCGTTGAAGATTGAGCGGATCCAGAAATCTGAATTCAGCAGACTTGTGACAGATAGATCATTCTGGAAACTGTTATTACTCTCTTTCCTAACATACTTCAGTTTAGCGTTGTTCGAGGGTACTTTTGCGCTTCACGCCCAACAGGTAATGAAATTCGGTCCTGCTCAAATGGGTTTTGTCTTCATGGTTTGCGGCTTGGTCATGGCAATTGGGCAGGGCGCCATTGTCGGATGGATCATCGATTACAAAAGAGAAACGCTGTTGCTGGCAATCGGCCTTGGTATGGTGGGTGTTGCGTTAATCTTGTTAATGCTGACCAGAACTATGCCATTAATCCTCACTTATGTCGGTGTGCTGGCATTTGGTATGGCCCTGCTCATCCCAACCCTCGCCACGCTGACAAGTAGACAATCTGATACAGACATTGGGACGGCATTGGGTCTACAAAATGCTGCGAGCACTCTCGGGCAATTTGCGGGGCCGGCGACTGGAGGGCTGCTCTTCATTTGGTCAATCCACATTCCGTATTTAGTTGCTGCTGTTCCTTTACTGGGGTGTTCAATTTATCTGGCGGTAAAGGTTTTTCTGGATAGAAACAGGCACGGCGGCCCGCAGTTTGATTGAGAGATATCTCGCATCCGAAACTGTTTCTTGCCAAAACTTCCGACCACCTGTTCGCCAAAGAATCTGCTAAGATTTTATAGATTGATCGCAAATTCTCACCAGTAGATTTCAAGACAACAATAAGAAAATATACTGAGCGAGGTTTCCCAAAACACTGTGATAAACTATGAGAAAAGTTGGCAGATACCTGATACAGGAAAGACTTGGCCGCGGGGGCATGGGTGCGGTCTATAAAGCGCGAGCACCAATAACCAACCGGATTGTTGCTCTCAAAATTCTGTTACCCCGTGACGATATTTTCGTCGATCTCGTCGGGGAAGACAAGCTCCGAGAAATATTTATAGAAGAAGCACGCATAATGGGAGGAATCGACCATGAGCATGTTGCCAAAGTTATCGATTGCAGCGGGAGTGCTGATGTCCCGTTTATCGTGCTTGAATATTTTCCCCATTCCCTCGGTTCACTCATCGGAGACTCCACTAGAGTCAAAACCTCCAGAGTTATCAGTACTGGCATGACCTTTCATTACATCCGTCAGATTCTACGCGGCCTCGAAGTATTGCATTTCGCGGGTATCATCCATCGGGATATCAAACCCCACAATTTGATGATTACCAACGATGACCGAATCAAGATAATTGATTTCGGTCTCTGCAAGGTACGGGGAGGAGAGAAAATGGTCATACCTGGCATGCAGATAGGTTCACCATACTATACCGCTCCTGAACAGGAACGAAATCCCCAAGCGGCCGATGAACGTTCCGATCTTTTCAGTGTCGGTGTCATTGCATATCGTCTCCTTACTGGCCAGTTGGTAAACCACCGGGAAAAATCGATTCCACCTCCAAGCACGATTAATACCGGGCTAAATGGTGATTGGGACGAATTTTTGCTTAAAAGTACACAGACGAAGGAACAACACCGCTACAAGTCGGCATATGAAATGAGGTTGCACCTTGAAAAAATTTTTGACAGCTGGATGAGACAACCGGGAAAGAACAACATCTTTGCAGCCAATGGCAAGGCAGAGTACCAGCTGGGCAACAGGACACTGCGAACCAATCCCGAATCTCTGCGGCCCAAACAGGTCCAGGAACTTTGCAACCTTGACTCGATGATGCGCCCCAAGAGCTCCGCTCACCACCGTTTTGAACCTATTGGAAAAAGTGTGATAGATTGCCATGATGTTAGATTACTGTGGCAGCAGCAAGGTGCTGGCCTCTCGCTCAATTGGAACAATGCCCACAAATATATCAATTATCTCAATGAAAAAAAATGGCAGGGGTATCGTCGCTGGAGACTGCCGACTGTTGAAGAACTCAGCGCTCTCCTGTACTGCCCTCACCAGGTAAAGAACTTTTGCTTTGGCTCCTGTTCCTCAAAAGAAATCCACTGGATCTGGAGTTGTGATAGCTGCACCAAGAAAAAGGCCTGGGGTGTGGACATTTTGGAGAGCTATTTTCTGGAGTTGGACAAAGACGGAATGGCTGCCGTCTGTGCCGTTGTTACGAAGTGACTTTCCTCCGGTCCTTTCTTTGAGTGTCTTCTTAGAAGGCTGTTACCGCTTTTATCCGAGCCTTGGTTTTCTATTGCATGCTGCCTGGCATAGCCGAAACGCTCGCTACTGCAATTTCCTGCTTGCCTAAAGCCCAAGCCCGACCAATGGGAAAACATCGGTCTATTAAGTATAGGTACAGGTTCTTATACAAAGGCAACAATAACAGTCGCATCATCAGAGGAGACTGTCCGCGGAGAACTTATGAGTAATTGCTCAACACAATCTTTTACGTCCACAGTGGTAGCAAGAATGTCTTGGATTCTTGAACTTGATATTGACCGATAGATCCCATCTGTACATAAAAGCAATATGTCTCCGGGAATAAGAGAAAATGAGCCTCTATCCACTCCGGCGTCCATGCAACCGACACATTGGTCGAGTACATGGGCCATGGGATGAACTGCAGCTTCTGCCAGAGAGATATCACCTCCATCAATCAAATCCTGGAGAAATGAGTGATCCCTCGTTATCTGCTGCATTGTGCCTTTTCGCATCAGGTACATTCTGCTGTCACCTATGTGCACCTACCACACCATCTGGCTCGTAAGAATAGCTGCAGTGACGTTTGTCCCCATGCCCTCCAACTCCGGATGCCTTTCGACTCGCTTCCTGATAACAGCATCGGCCTGATTTACGGCGTTTCTGAGGAGCAGTGAGTTGTTTTCTTCATTTATTAGAGACGAAAAAGAGTTTATAACATCATCTGCGGCCTTGGCCCCTGCTGGACTCCCGCCCATTCCATCGGATATAGCTAGTAGCAGGCTCGTGTTATTGAGGGTTTTGACGAGGAAGCGATCCTCATTTTCTTGTCTTTGAGATCCTTTTCTCGAGTCGCCGAAAGCTGTGATCGCTCTATTGGAAATAATCATAATGTCTCTTGGGCGGTATCCTTCTCTTTTCGTATTATTGAAATTTTTGTCCTAAAACCGACATCCTCAAAACCTTCCCATGGTAATCGCTTCAGGGGCTCCCCATTCTTTTCAGCTCTTTCAGCATCCAAAATTCCTGATTCATATTCATCTTTGGCAGGATTAGACGTCCCCATAGTTCCCAGCTGAATGATTCGTACCCATTCCTTTACCTTATGCCCCATATCATCCAACACCACAGTCTTTTCCTCTGATGTCGGCGCTGGAGGAGCGCTGCTATGATGCATCATCCCGGAGGAGCTTGGTGCCGAAGGCCGTTCAACAAGTTCATTGTTTATTTCTGCTGCTTTTTTCCGATGAAAGTTATAGGCGAATTGCCACTCAGCATCTGAAAGAAGCTCCTTACCATAGGTTCCGGCAAACATGCGTGCCCCATGATAGGTGACCCGCACCACCGGTTTGTCGCCAATTGATTGGTTGTTGAGATGAAACTTGTTGTGTTTGTATGTAATGGCACCCCCATCTCCGTCGCCTTCAAGATAGAACACTATTAATTCGCCATGCCGGACAACACCATTTTTCACCGTCAGCTTATCGCCCATGTCATTGAGAAATTCGACAAAAGTAAAAAAAGTAATGGTGTGTTCATCCATATAAAAAAGGGGTGAACCGCCCACCTGTACCGTTTTTCCTGTGAGAACCATCCGCGTGCCATCGTGCCCGACAATGGTCTGTTTCAATTCATCTTGTTCCCCGATTACAACTGGCTGAGACACGTCAGACAAGTTGGTCTGATGTGCATATGACGCCTCATCCGACCCTAGCGGGGGTTTGAGGTTGACGATGAGATGGTAAGCTGTCATTGCGGCAACGGAGAGTATTGCGATTAAGACTCCAGCCATGAGCAATTTTCTCGGTATTTGTGAAGCCTTTTCACTCCTGTCGGTCTTGACCTCGCCAGTTGCCAGCGGAATGGCAAATTGAAGATCATGCCGCAGTTCTGTGATCGACTGATATCTTGAGGAAGGACTCTCCGCTGTCGATTTTTCGATAATCAGACTCATCTTTTCCAAGAACTGCGACTGTGGTTTTTCAATTTTTACCGATGTGAACGGCAGATTTTTTTCCGTCAGGGTACCATTTGCTGCTTCAAAAAGAATTTTCCCCAATGCATAAATGTCGGTTGTGAAATCGGCGGTTTTAAAGTCGGAGCATTGTTCAGGTGACATATATGCAAGTGTGCCCAGCATCTCAAGAGAACTTGTCACCGCCTTCATCTGATATGATCTTGCCAAACCAAAATCTGCAATTTTGGGCACTTCCCCATCCATAAAGATATTTTCCGGTTTGAGATCGCGGTGGATGATCATATTGTGGTGTAGCACTTCGACGCCATCCAATATCGGCATGAAATATTTTCTGATCCAGTTGCCATAAAATTCAGGTTCATCGTCAAGGCCATCTTCTGTAAGAGTAAAGCGCAGAGAGTTGCCGGGTATATACTCCATTGCGATATAGGCCATGCCGGTTCCTGCCGAGTCGTCCTCTGCTGCTATCTCACCGTAATCATAGATGGTGATTATATTTGAGTGACGCACCTGCGCCATGGTCTGCACTTCCCGCTGGAAACGGCCAAAGGCAATGTTGAGTTCCTCGGGGTCCTCTTCGATTTCCGCCAGGATATCTTTAGATATTATTTTTATGGCGACATCACGCTTTAGATTTGTCTGGTGCGCCCGGTATACTTCACCCATCGCACCCTTGCCAATCAATTCAATGATGATCCATTTGTTTTCCAGAACCGTACCGGGTTTTAATGTGTTATTTTGGGCAGTGCTCATAGAATCGCCTTGTGCATGAAAGTGTAAAGTGGCGTTATGGAAATTGAGTAGAAATATACGCTGCGACCAACTCTAAGACCTTACTTGTACTCCCACTCCAAATTCATATTCAGAATACCAAAAGCGGCAATAACGGATATCTGATTAGAAACAAGATACGACAAGCCAATTTTTCCTTCTCACTGACCATGGCTGTCGAACTGGACCCTCGCTATGCAATCCCAGGCGGGGAGTCAGTTCAAACTCCTTTTCAAGTATGATCCTGGCTCCGCCATTGGTATCAAGCCAAACTGTTGGCCATATATACAGGGGCAGCAGATACCGCAATCCAGCAATGCCTCGGGTATCTTCGCTGCTCGACCCTTCCCCGAGAAAATCTGTACCAAGGAAGAAGGATGTAAACCTGTTTGTATGATATTCCACTGTTACCAGTCCTTCCCTGTCCTTTTCATCAACCTGTTACCAGCCGACCTCCCAGGCAGCCTCAAAAGAGAACCTGTTGCTGGTCAAAGTCAATGCCCTTTCGGTCATATTGCTCATCACATCTGCCTGACCGAAAAAACAGTGAGGGTCTTGTATAGAGTTGAGACCGTACCCCGGCAACGTCAGTGGCAGAAACAAAATCCTGGTAATGAACCATCCGCGCCAGGCCGGATTTCAAATGATAGCGAAAATGGCAATGAAAAAACCAGTCTCCAACCTCATTGCCGTAGAATTCAATTACGGTAGTTGTAATAGGGGCAACATCAACTGTGTGCTTGAGCGACGAGAAGTCGCCCTGACCGTTAATAACCCTGAAAAAGTGACCGTGAAGATGGATGGGGTGATGCATCTTCGGGGTATGGCAACGATTCGTGCAAAAAATGCAGTAGGATTTTTCAAAGTGTAGCTGAGAAGGATATTATCCTTTCTTTCTTATTCTGCCCAGCTGATTTCTCCTTGTTCTTTCAATTCTTTCTGATAAAGATATACAGTCACCTCACCTACGCCAATAGCCCCTGCAATTCCTTTCACAGTTTGATTACGATTCTGTAATGCTGCAAATGATAATGCTTTTTTTCTCAGGGGTAAGTGCCTTCGGCCTGTCGCTTTTTCTTCCCCGTGCCCTTGCAGAGGCAAGTCCCGCCATGGTCCTTTCTCAAATTCTGTCCCGTTCGTGTTCTGCAAGTAATGCAAAGATTCCAAAAACAAACGAGAGCATGATTTTCATGAACACTTCCCCCAATGAGTAGAGCATATAGTGTGCCAAGGATACCGTTATACGAACAAGTGGTCAAAACAACAGTCATAACTTAAATAACAAACTGTTCTTGCAGCTTGAGTGAGCTATTTTGCTGTCTAAATTAAAAACACTATTCTATAGATTCGACACTCAAGTTCTACAAAAAATGTACAGATATTTAATATGCTGGTTCATTTCTTTCGATCAAAGCACATTCTGGCAGGACAATTTACGATTACAGTCGGATTGGCAGTTCTCAACAAATGCAGAAATAACAAGGAAAAGCAATATGGTATCGGCGAATATTCACCGGTTAAGGTGATGAAAAAGAGGAACGATCACTCTTGGATAAGTCCCTTTCCATATAATATTTCTTTGGAAAGCCAGACAGATACGAGTCCTACAACACTCAATTGTAGCAGGGGGGATATGCCAAGGCCGAAAACAGTCGGCATCTCTGTTTTGTAAAGCCACCTGTGATAATAAAAGACAGACGAATACTCAATTAATGCTGCCACCAAGATCCCAATGGTTGAAAAAACGACGATTTGTGCTTTTGAAAACAGCTTCAGCCAGAAGAAATTCCACCACATCAAGCTGACTCCAAAATACAAACTTAAGATTATCAGACTGTCCATGGTGGATAAATAAAGCACCATTGGGACATATTCAGAAGAATCCAAATCATGTCTTTGATAAAGGTAAACAGCATGAAGGGCTTCCCACAAGAAATTCAAAAGAAAGGAAAAACTGAAAAGAAAAGACGAGATCACGCATAATTTAAGAACACTTTTTCCGGGAAAATTTGGCATCCAATCTCTGTTCTTAGATTTTTTAACTCAGGGTAGTGTCCTAGAAACAGGACTACCCAGTATTTTGTCGAGGATTACCTGCTTTACCTTGTTGTTCCCAACAGATTCCATGTCTATAATATGTCCAGATATAGTGATCATAAAGGGTTAATTCTTTTCTATCATTAGATGATTTGCGGTACCAGATGAAGTGTAGGATGAAAACCTGATGTAACTTGCATTTTCCATTATTTCCGTAAGTCAAGCAGGACGGATATTGGCTCTGACCAGAGGGTTTATTGGATTACAAGATAACCTTTCCATAACAATTGTAAATCCTATGTGTAGACCTCATCAATGTTTCTATAATTAGAGGATTATGACCATGAAAACAAGCTGTTCCGTCGTCTCAATAACAATTACGGCATTATTTTTTTCAGGATGCACTCAGCGTCCAATGAATGGATTCCCGCAGGGTTCGGGGCATATGATGGGATACGGTGGAGGAATGTATATGTGGCTATTCTGGATATTTATTGTAGGGGTGATTGTCTATTTTGTTTTCGATCGGATAAAACACAACCAAAATGTGAAAGACTCCTCAGTCGAAAGTCCAACAGAAATTCTGAAAAAACGATATGCCAGGGGTGAAATTACAAAAGAGGAATTTGACCGATTAAAAAAAGAACTTGAAAATTAGCTCGAAGGATATTGGTTCTTATCTGGAGAGCATGAAAAGCCGGGGGAGCCTACTTTTTGAACGAAACAAGGAAATGCCCCGTTATAGACTATAATTTGCAGGTCGCCTCGCCTTTTGCCCATAGCCGTCGAGACGTTTAAACTGTCATCGTATAAGTTGTTAAATTAAAACCATTCACAATATCTCCACAACTATCTATAACTTTAAAAGTAATTACGCCAAGGTTGGCAGTATTACGCACGAATCGTTGCCGCGGTCCCGACACGGGTACTCAACGGTGAATTAGAGCAAACGTTTCAGGATTGGCATCCCGGTTTTCGGGTGGAGGGCGATGAAAAGCTCAAAGTCG
>RCMY010019624.1_pt1 | contig 13264 bp, 13 predicted proteins | sample 2041341 | NCBI WGS metagenome assembly RCMY01 (sample SAMN09708234, study PRJNA481090) | Marine sediment metagenome, whole genome shotgun sequencing project. | reverse complement strand
TCCACCACGATACCGGTGCGTGGATTAAACTCAATACCCGCAGCGGCAGGCAGTTTTTCATCAACAACAAGTCCAGTACTGGCAATCACATGATCAACGATGAGCGTAGCTACTTGCTCATCCTCTTTATTCCCCTCTGAAACTAACGGCTTATAGCTAATTTCAAGCTGCTGATCTTGACGGGTGACGCTCGTTACTAGATAGCCGCCTAAGAATTGAATGCCTTGCGACTCAACCGCTTTCGCAATACGCGCAGTCGCTTTTGCCGGTAGCATCTGTGCTAATGGCGCCTCATTAAGATCAATCAAAGTTATTTTATGGCCCGCTTTTAGTAAGTCCTCAGCGATTTCAGTACCGACCATACCCGCACCAATAATAGCGACATGCTGACTGCCAGTTGCTAGCTTTTCTTGCAACTGACCGAAACGCTCGATATGGTTGACATGCCAAACCAAATCTTGTGGCAAGCTTTTTGGAAAGATAGGATGCGCGCCCATTGCTAAGACCAGCTTGTCATAGCTGATAGTGGCATAATCGGTATTGGCAGGATCTGAGCGAGTAGCAGAGATAAGTTGCAGTTGTTGAGTAGCAGCGTCAATATCGCTGACATCGGTATTTGCCATCAAAGTTATCCCTGCTGCTGTTGCAGCATCAGCTCCCGTTGCCCGCACTAAGTCTGCCGCACTTTTATTTTGACTAATCGCCATAGTCAGCATCGGCTTATGATAGCGATCACCATTGTCTGAGGTGATTAAAGTAATCGGTATCTCTTGATCTTTACTACGAATAGCATCGATAACATGCCAGCCTGCCAAGCCTGCACCAATAATCACGACACCTGACTGCGTATTAGAATTTTCTGCGCTCATAAAAGCTCCAAGATAGAGGATATATTATTCGTAATGGTACTTATTGTTGTAATACTGAGGTTTTATCAATAAGTTATTGCGACTATTGTAGCAGTAAACAAGGTACCTACGAGAAAAACCAACGACCATAAAAAAGCGCCTTTATTAAAGGCGCTTGCTATACATAATAAGTTCGCTAGTAGGGTTTATTATCAACTAGTGATTAAGAATCTTCGATAAGAACATCTGCGCACGCTCACTTTTTGCACCTTCAAAGAACTCATCCTTACTACAGTTCTCAACAACGTAGCCTTCATCCATAAAGATAATGCGGTTGGCTACTTGACTGGCAAAACCCATCTCGTGAGTAACACACATCATCGTCATGCCGTCACGGGTCAGCTCTACCATGACATCGAGTACTTCTTGAATCATCTCCGGATCTAGTGCTGAGGTTGGCTCATCGAACAACATAGCGATTGGATCCATCGCTAATGCTCGAGCAATCGCTACCCGTTGCTGCTGTCCACCAGATAACTCCGCTGGATACTTCGCTGCTTGTACGGTCAACCCTACTCGATCTAAATAAGCCATAGCTTTCTTTTTGGCTTCGTCTTCCTTACGGCCCAATACTTTGATTTGCGCAACGGTTAAATTATCGATGATAGTTAAATGGGGAAACAGCTCAAAATGTTGAAACACCATACCCACACGACTGCGTAGCTTAGGTAAGTTGGTTTTGGATGCACCAACTGAGATGCCATTGACCATAATCTCACCTTTTTGAAAGGGCTCTAGACCATTAACCGTCTTAATCAGGGTTGATTTACCACTACCTGATGGACCGCAAACTACGACTACATCACCCTTATGAACATGAGCGGTGCAGTCCGTTAGCACTTGAAAGTCACCATACCATTTGCTAACACTATCCATCTCAATGACCATCTCGCTACTAGCATGACCATTATCCGTGACCAGTCCGCCAAAGTCATTTATGTAGGTCTTAGCATCATTCATAACTGGCTCCTAGCCTCAATATTAGTAAGCAATATTTATAAGTTGTACTGATAAGTGATATCGGAAAAATAGTATGTATAACTGGCTTAATTAAAACCAGTTATAGTGTGTTAAATATTTAAAAACTTTAGAACCTTAACCGCTTTTGTACCTGCTGAACACCAATAGAGGCACCTAAACTGATAATAAAGTAGATGGCTCCTGCTCCCAAGATATAAGGCGTCAATAAGCCCATTAACTCGCCACGTACGTAGGCGGCGCGGAAAAAGTCTGTAAGACCGATGGCAAATACCAGAGTAGTATCTTGAAATAGAATAATACACTGCTGCAAGATCAATGGCAGCATCTCGAAAGGCTTGTGGCAGAATAACTAGGCGCATGGTCTGCCCATAAGTCATTCCTAAAGCTTTGGCAGCATTGACCTGCCCACTACCAATAGACTGAATACCAGCCCGTACTACCTCAGAAAAATAGGCGGCCTCAAACATCATAAAGGCGACGACACAAGAGGCGAAGGCAGCATCTAGTTGTAGATACTTACCTGCTACCCAAAAATAAATCATCGGTACGGCAAAGTAAAACCATAGCAGCACTAACAGCAAGGGTACGGATCGAAAGTAGTTAACGTATAGCTTGGCAGGAATCTCCAGTGCTTTAATACCAGACAAGCGCATCAAAGCCAATACGGTTCCTAAACTGATACCACCAATAATGGCCAAAAACAGCACCTTCATGGTGGTGATCATACCGCCCATCAAGCCGGGATAAGCTGTGGCAAGTTCGGTCATCATACTCATTTTTGACCTCCTGCGATGAGCCCAGGTACGCGTAGTTTGCGCTCAATCAAGCCCATAATAGCAATTAGCGATAAGTTAAATACTAAGTAGATAATAGTGGCGTAAGTATAGATCTCAAGACTGTTTTGAGTATATTCGCTGATGGTTTTGGTTTGGCTAATCAGCTCCATCACCCCTACTAGTGAGGCGACCGAAGCGTTCTTAAAACAGTTGGTCAGCTCAGAGCTCAGCGGTGGTAGGATGACGCGAAAGGCCTGCGGTAGCAGAACTTCTTTATAAGCCTGCGGAATAGTAAAGCCTAGTGCATAAGCGGCGTTGATTTGTCCTTCGGGTAGCGACTCAATACCAGTACGTACTTGCTCAACGATACGCGCCGCTGTAAATAACCCTAAACCAATACTTGCTGAGAGCATAGCTGAGGTATTTGGCGACAAGTCTCTATACCACCAGTCTTGTATGGCGGGTGTGAGCCAACCTGGCGCCACATAAAACCAAAAAAACAGCTGCACAAGCAAAGGAATATTACGGAAAAACGTGACGTAAGCGGTGCCAATACTACGAGCAGTCTTATTAGGCAAGGTGCGCATAATACCAAAAATAGTACCGATGACCATAGCAATGGCCCAAGCGATACTACCGATCAGTAACAGCCAACCAACACCGGTAATCATCCAATGGATGTACAGCTCATTACCGATACCAGTATGCTCAAACAGCACACCCCAGTTCCAGCTATAATTCATGGTGGTCTCTCCGAGCAGCGATCTATTGGTAATCAGGCTAGGCTTAAATTGTGCTTAAACCTAACCTAAGTGCAAGCTATATTGAGGGAGAAAGGCTCATTATTGTGCTACAGCTGCTTTAGGCTGATCGCTGTCATGTGGATTAGCAATGAGTGTTTTTAGGTTATCTGACATCTCAAAGTTCAAGTTGACATTCTTTGGTGGAATAGGATTTAAGAACCACTTGTCATAGATGCTATTAATTTCGCCTGAGCTAAAGGTTTCATTTAGTGCATTATTCACGACCGTTTTGAATTCAGGGTCGTCTTTACGCATCATGCAGCCATAAATCTCGAATGATTGTGGCGTACCAACGATAACCCATTCGTCAGGGTTTTTAGCCTTGGCTTTTTCGCCAGCAAGTAATACATCATCCATCATAAAGGCATCAGCACGACCGTTCTCAAGCATCAAGAAGCCTTCGCCATGATCTTTAGCTGAGATGATATCGGTATCCATCTTTTTCTCGTCATTATACTGACGAATATAGCGCTCTGAGGTGGTACCAGCTGTAGTAACCAGTCTTTTGCCTTTTAGATCTTCGAAATCGTTAATACCTGAATCAGCTTTAGTTAACAGGCGCGTACCAATCTCAAAGAAACCGTTAGAGAAAGCGACTTGTTCTTGGCGCTCGACGTTGTTAGTCGTTGAACCACACTCAAAATCGACGGTGCCGTTTTGTACTAAAGGAATACGAGTTTGCGAAGTGATTAGGTTATAGCGAACTTCTAGATCAGGCATGTTAAGATCGGCTTTGATTGCCTCGACGATTTTCATCTCTAAATCATGCGCATAGCCCATTGGCTGATTGGGATCATCGCCAACATAAGAGAATGGAATAGAAGAGTCGCGATAACCGACGACAATAGTGCCTGTCTTTAATTTTTTGTAGCGTACCGTTCGGATTAGCCTCTGTTGCTACTTCACCATCGGCTACTACTTCATCGGTAGCGGTTTGACTGCTGTTGTTACAGCCTGCCAGTCCTAGCGCCATAAGCGCAGCAAAAGTAAAAGGTTTTGCGATTGAATAAGCCATGGGATACATCCTTTTATCATATTGTTAAAATTGAAATCGATTAAAATAAAAATTTTATACTAAATAAGAATTAAACCGAGCAAACACTGTCACATTTACCCTGTTACTGTGAGTTATCATAGTGCAACTTTATGTTACTGTACAACACTTTCGCATAGGTTGGTAATATTTTTTAATGGTTTGTTACATTCGTTATTAAACTCTTTTTATTGTTTTATTTTTAACCCTTCCTTAAACACTAGCCCTTACTTTCAATACTTATCCTGCATTACTCTTTAATTTTGATGAAAGCTGTTTTTTAGACGATGAAAGGGTGTTATTGTTGATAAATGAGTGATAATCCCCATAAAGACCACAACTTCTTAATACAATAAATGACCTATGACTCAAGATATCCAAATGCCAAAAACTGATAGTGTTGCTACTGATAACGACGTTCGTCAACGCTTTTTTATCCAAGACTCGCCGGTACGTGGTGATGTGGTGCGCCTATCACGCAGTTATGCTAATACCATTGCGCAAAAGCCTTACCCTGAGGCCATCAAGCGCTTATTAGGCGAGATGCTCACGGCTGCTAGCCTATTAATAAGTACGGTCAAAATTGATGGTCGTTTATCTATCCAATTGCAGTCTTCAGATAGCGAAAGTCTGCTCAATTGGGCAATGGCTGAGTGTGATCAAAACGGTGTTATTCGTGGTCTTGCCAGCTGGAAAGCCGATAGCGATGGGCAAGTGCAAGCTTGGAATAATATGACTACTGCAAACGAGGCTTTTGCAGAGCTTGGTGCTGCAGGCGAAGGAGTATTATTTATTAATATCCAGCCTGAACAAGGTGAACCATACCAAGGTATTGTTGAGCGCAGTCACGATAATTTGGCCGACTGCTTGGCGCATTATCAAAAACAATCTGCGCAAATTCCAACGCTGATTAATCTGGCCTCTGATGGTCTGCAAGCGGGTGGTATCTTAGTGCAGCTATTGCCGCGACGTGATGATGAAGAACAAGAAAAAGTCGATACTGATTTATGGCCGCGTCTGTCGGTATTAACTCGTACCATCAAGCCTACAGAGCTGACCTCGCTACCAGCGACTGAGCTGCTATATCGTCTTTATAATGAAGAAGAGGTAGTATTGCCAGAAGCAAAAGCACTAGCATTTGGTTGCACTTGCTCAAGAGAAAAGTGTGAGACCGCAATACTACAAATCGGTCAGGATGAAATGCTAGATATCTGCGATGAACAAGGCGGGCAATTCGAGATGGATTGTGGGTTTTGCGGCGAGATTTATCGTTTTGATAAAGAGGATGTAGCCAGTATTTTTGTTGAATAGTATTTTTAACAGATTTAATGAAGCTTTGATTTGCTAATAAAAGATCCTCAAGTGTGATGCTTGAGGGTTTCTTTGTTTGCGAATGAGTGGCCTGTAGGGCTTAGCTAGACTAGTTTTACAAGACAGGTCAGAAAATACGTGACTTGCTAACACTTTTCAAATCATAATTTTTCTCAAGTTACCCTATTCTCAAACCAATACATCTAAATCATCAGGATAAGAATATATCCTCGTTCTAAGCACATGAAACATCTGGTTAGTATCGCTTCGGCCATTATCTAATAGCCAAGCGGTAACTTGCTGATGCACCCGCTCGTTATAGAGCAAATTATAATGACTTACCCCATAAAACACAGCTTTATGTCCTTCTGGCAAGAATAAAGTGTGCTCGCCAGTATCCTCACCTAGAGCCGAGTCTACCGTTACTAAGCCATCACCCAGTAGACTGGCCGCCTTTGAATCATAATGAGCTTCAACTAAAGTGCCTGCCACAAAATAGCTACGAACATGCAAAGGCAGACGCGCAGGATGACGAAACTCTGTGGGCAATACACTGCGGTCTGCTAAAGCACTCCAGTCCGCATCCCGGACGCTACCGTAACGCAAATCGATAATACCAGCACTACGTAAGTCGCCAAGCTTGGCCAGTGATCCAGCAAAAGGTAATTTGGCAATCATATCTTGTACAAAGACGCCAATGCGCTCTAAGCTGGCGCCGTGATGTGGTGAGCCTAGAGTGACGAGATTGCCGACTCGCTGCACCCAATGATGACCTTGCTCTTTACCATAAAACAGCGCACTACGAGCGACTAGACCACCCATACTATGACCGATTAAGTCAATCTGCGAGATATCTGGATTATTATCAACCAAGTCTTGCAGCATTCTGGAGAAGCTACGTCCATTACTAGAGATACGGCGTCCCGTATTATAGTTGAGGTATAAGATGGTAGAGGTCGGCTGACTACGGATTAATGCCTCACCTAGACTGTTGTTATCAGGGATATTCCAGCTCAAATGACTCATACAAAGCCCATGGCATAGAATAATAATGCGTCCTGATAGCTCTCCGCTTTGTAGGTGATTGTATTTATCGTAGAGAACCATAGCAACAGCGAGCGGGTTTTTATGATTAACCAAATGGTCGCCCATTACCCCATTTAAAATATTTACTAAACGTCTCAAGCTTTTTGGCAGCGGTTGGACGGTTTTTTTCTTGGTCATATTATTATATAACCACAATCCTGTGGTCAAATTATTGCCGACCACCGAGGTAATATAACGTACCGTACCATAAATACGTCCAGTGATACCGCGCTGCCACTTAGTCAGGTTGCGCTCATTAAAGCGTCCTATCGGTCGTAAGATAATCTCGCGATGGATAGCTTCTACGATATCGGTGACTTCAACCACACCCATCGTCGCCAATTGAGCCAAACCCTCAAACACATCAGCTAAAGAGATAGGGTCTTGCTTAACTACTAAATCACTGTCGTCTATGTTTAATCTATCGACATAGATATAATCAAGCTGCGCCAGCTGCTCATGCACATCACCTTGAATGTGCTTGCCAGCTTTTAGATTTGTATAGTCCGTAGTACTGCGCTGACTATCAATATCAGTGCTGGAGAGATCATAAAAGGTATCGAAAGATTTTGGACTGGACATAGTTTTACGTATCTAGCTATAGAGGTAAGGTGATATATTAGCCTGTAACTGTGACAAACAGAAGGGTCGGATTTGACTTATAAGTGTTTTTGTCATCAGCGGTATCAATTGGATGATGAAATGAGCGTCTATGTAGAACAGTTATATAACTTGGGCTTGCCACTCATGTGAGTTTAATACCAAATTCAGTTTATCGCCAGCTTGTAATATCCCAACACCACTTGGGGTACCCGTCATAATGACATCGCCCGCTTGTAGGCTAAAAGCGTGACTAATCTGTGCTAATAATGCATAGACAGGGAATAGCATCAGAGCACTATCGCCGTCTTGTTTGAGCTCATCATTAATATAGAGCTGATAGCGTACTTGAGTAAAGTCGGCAAACGCTTGTGCATCGACCCAATCAGCTAGCACACAAGCGCCATCAAAGCATTTTGCCCGCTCCCACGGCTGACCTTTTTCTTTTAATTTACTTTGCAGATCACGTAAGGTTAGATCCAATCCTAAAGTCACCGCGCCAACGGCTTGTTTTGCTTGCTGGGCAGTTGCCGCACACAAGTCAGCAGAGAGCTGAATACATAACTCTGCCTCATAATGCGTGTCACCATAGAGGCTGGCGTCAGGACGAACGATTCTATTATCGATAGCACTGGCGCTAATGCTGACTATAGATGAGGCCGGCTTCATAAACAATAATGGTGAGCTGGGCACTTCATTACCCAGTTCAAGCGCATGAGCTGCATAGTTACGGCCCACACAGACAACTTTGCCAATAGTCAAAGGCCGATAAGAGGATTGGCTCATGATAAGATCTCACAGTCAGATTCGATGGTAAGCGTTTACTATTAAAATTCAATACGCCCTAAGGGATAGTACGCGTAGTCACGTCAGGCGGTACATATGTCATATAGCGATTCATGCGTTTTTCAAACAGTCTAAAGCTAAATAGGATTACCCAAGATAATAGTAGATAGACGATACCTGCAGCAAAGAACAGCTCCATTAGCGTATAAGTACGGGCGCTAATAGTACGGGCAACCCCAGTGATATCCATTAAGGCGATAGTCGAGGCCAGCGCACTGCCTTTGAGCATAAAAATTACTTCGTTGCTATAAGCAGGTATGACAATACCAAAAGCCCGCGGTAAGGTAATACGAGTCAGCTTTTGCCACTTAGACATCCCGATAGCATCAGCCGCTTCGAGCTCGCCAACTGGGATAGTCTGAATGGCGCCGCGAATAATCTCTGCCAAATAAGCGCTAGTATTCATAGTAAAGGCGATGATAGCGCACCAGTAAGCTTGGCTGAGTATTGGCTCCCATAAGAAAGAGTTACGTACCGCTTCAAACTGTCCAAGACCATAGTAGATCAGAAATATCTGTACTAACAGCGGCGTACCACGAAAAAAGAAAATATAGGAGAAAGGGAGTATTTGTACTGTCCAGCTTTTGGACAAGCGCAATAATGCTAAAACTATACCAAAGAGCAGCCCAATAATACCGGAGATCACTACTAGCTGCACCGTCAGTACTGCACCGCCCAGCAAATCTGGGATATGCTCAAAAATAACCTGCCAATTCCAATCCATGAGTCTCTCCCCCTACCCTTTGATTGATTGACGGCTGAGCTTTTTAGAATAGCGAGCGGATTAGCACGCCACTCAAGCCACATCATAAAGCCAGTAATCAACATCGTTAGCCCCAAATAAATAATCGCTGCTGCCATATAAAAAGTGAATGGCTGCTGGGTGGATTGTGCGGCACGCGATGACTGATACATAATGTCTTTAAGACCAATAACGGATACTAATGCTGTGTCTTTTAACAGCACTAAGAATAAATTACCCAAACCTGGTAGCGCAATCTGCCAGACTTGCGGCAAGGTAATTCGGTAAAAGGTCTGAAAAGGGCGCATGCCAATTGCTTTTGCCGCCTCACTTTGGCCTATTGGAATCTCTTGAATGGACATCCGAAAGATTTCGGTCGCATAAGCACCAAAGGCAATGGACAATGCCATTACTCCGCCCCAAAAAGCACTGATTTCAACGTAGTTGTTGTAGCCAAATTTTTTGAGAATACTCATTAATAAAATTGAGCCGCCATAGTAGATAAATAATACCAATAGCAGCTCAGGGATACCACGCATCGTTGCAGTATAGAGGGTCGCAAGTTTGCGCAGTAGCCAAACATTCGACAACTTGGCTGTGGCACCGAGTAGCCCTAAGGCCATACCTATGATTAAGCTGGTCACAGCCAGCTTGATGGTGACGGTTGCGCCGCTTAGTAATAGCGCGCCAAATCCTTGTAAATCAAACACTAGGGCTCACTCAATCTCTTTAGCTGGGGACGTACAACACCCTAACAAGTTAATAAAATAGTGATCAAAACAATCAGTGATTGATTCGCTCATTGCATATACAGAAATGAGCGCTGATTTTATCATATTCATAACAGGCTATGTTAATGCTCATACGTAAAAGAGCGGTTAGATAAAAATGCTTTGCCGAAAAAACACTGTTAAACCGTCAGTCTTAACAAATGATTGTCTGTTTTTAGAAAGCAAAAAGGATACCACCGTTACGGTGATATCCTTTTTGCTTTTAAACTATTTGAGCGCTATTGTACTTTCTCATCAGTAGTGCTGACTACAGGAGCTGTTTCTGTTGTCGCAGTGGTGTCATTAGCATCTGTATTACTGACTGCTGATACGGCAAAATACCTTTGGTTAAGCTCATCATAAGTACCATTGGCTTTTATATTGGCTAAGGCTTGATTGAGCTTTGCTTGTAGCTCATCGCCCGGACGGACGGCAATTGCAAAGTTATCATTGATGTCGATCTCATTGCCTTTGAGTACATAATTACTGCCAGAGGAGGAGTTAAGCCATTGCAGAGCTGGTAGCTTATCAGAAATCATCGCATCGACACGACCTGAGCCTAAGTCCAAAAACGCATTACTCAAAGTATCATAAAGTTTCATCTTGGCTTTTGGATAAGCCTTCTCAAGCCACTGCGATGAAATCGTTGAGCGCTGAGCGGCTATTAGATTTTCGTCAATATCATCGCCATTGCTGGGATCAAAACTACTGTCTTGCTTGGCTAGGAACACCAAAGTATTGCTAAAGTAGGGATCCGTAAAGCTAACTTGTTCCTTGCGCTCAGGAGTGACTGACATAGCAGCGACGATAGCATCGTACTTGCCAGCTTTTAGGCCTGGGATAATACCGTCCCAGTCTTGGGCTATGATCTCACAAGTCACTTGCATATCTGCACATAGGGCATTGGCCATTTCTATATCAAAGCCGCCAAGCGTACCATCAGCATTAGTATAGTTAAAGGGCGCATAAGCGCCTTCTGTGCCAATACGAAGTACGTCATCGTTGCCGGTAGTAACGGCGTTGTCAGTATCAGTGCTAGCGTCTTCATTTACCTGTTGATTATTACTACAACCCGCTAATACAGCAGCTACCGCAAGCATCAACGCTGACAAGTAACGTCTAACTGTGCCGCTACTAGCCAGCATCTTATTAAGCGCTATAACTTGGGTAGAGCTGCTATTGGTTATCATCCTTAATTTCCTGATTAAATAAATAGTTAAAGGAAGTAGTATAAGTGCCAACCTACAGATCATCTAGCGTATTAACTACTATAGCTATTAATATGCTGCTCCGGTAGGTGCATCTTTGACGACGACCTCTGCATCAGTATTATCTACTACCGCCTTTTGGGCTGCGGCAGTAGTGGTCGTCCCAAAATAGCTACCAGTGATTTGATCATAAGTACCGTTGGCTTTTAGCTCAGCCAACGCAGCATTGAACTTAGCGATTAACGCATCCCCTTTACGAAAGGCGATACCCATAGCGTCATCATCAGTGCTGATCTCTTGGCCTTTGACTTCATAATCTTTACCAGCTGCTGTTTTTAGCCAGTCAATACCAGTGACTTTATCAGACATCATCGCGCGCACGCGGCCTGAGGTCAGATCTAAATAAGCATTATCTTGGGTATCATAAAGTTTGATGTCCGCATCGGCATGTTCATCTTGTAAGTACTGCGCGGCAACGGTTGCACGCTGTGAAGCTATAGGCTGACCTTTTAGATCTTCAACGCTGACGTTATCGCCTTTTTTACCGATCAACACAATACCGGTATAGAAGTACGGGTCACTAAACTCTACTACTTCTTGGCGCTCAGGAGTAATGGACATACCAGCGATAGCGGCATCGAATTTCTGTGCGTTCAGCCCTGGAATAAGACCATCCCAATCTTGAGAGATCACTTCGCATTCAGCTTTCATTTGTGCACATAATGCATCGATCAGCTCAATCTCATAACCAATAAGCTTGCCATCAGCATCAGTATAACTAAAGGGCTTGTAGCTAGATTCAGTAGCGATTTTAATATTCATTGGCGCAGCATCGGCTGCCGTATCAGTGGCAGCGCTCTCGGTTGGCGTGGCACTATTATTACAGCCTGCTAGCATGAGCATAGCAGCACTTAAAGGTGCCAGCCACAGGGCTTTGAGTGCTTTTATTTTAACGGCTTTTGACGAAGCTATTACAAGGGTCATATTATCTATTCCTTTATTTATCTAGCAGAGTCTTAATTGGCTCATTGACCAAAGACTCATTACTCTATAGGTATTGATTGGTTCTAACTAGCCAATATCTATTCACCAAAATTGGCTTGCTCAAGACGTGCCAATTCACCGTTACTACGAATTTCGCTCAAAGCTTTATTGAAATCGTCTCTTAACGGATCACCTTTACGTACCGCAATAGCGATATTATCGTTATTATCGATCTCATCGCCTACAATACCAAAGCCTTCAGTATTGTCTTTTAACCATGATTTTGCAGAAACTTTTTCAGCCAATACGGCATCGCTACGCCCTGACTTTAGATCCAAATAAGCATTATCATAGTTATCATAAAGCTGAACAGTATTGCCGTCTTTACCTTCATAATTGTCTTGCAGATAAGCACCAGGAGTGGTTGAGCGCTGACCGCCCAAATTCAAGCTCTTGATCGCTAGCGGATCAAAACTACCTTTGGTATCAGTAAGCCATACCATAGTATTGGCGAAATAAGGCTCTGTGAAGTCGACTTTTTCTTGACGCTCAGGGGTAATAGACATACCAGCGACGACCGCATCATATTTTTGAGCCAATAATCCTGGGATAATACCGTCCCAATCTTGGGCAACGATTTCACATTTGGCTTGCATCTGCTCACATAGAGCATTGGCCACATCAACGTCATAGCCGCCGATACTACCATCAGCATTAGTAAAGTTAAACGGAGGATAAGCACCTTCAGTGGCGATACGAATAGTCTTGCCAGCAGTATTAGTAACAGCAGCGTCAGCATTAGTATCAGTAGCATCTTGGGCAGGTGGGCTACAAGCAGCCAATGATAAAGCGGCAGTGATAGTCACAGATGACCATAATAGGCGAAGATCAAACATCATACGTTCCTTATGTTCTAATGGGTATTCTAATGGCGTTTTAATAAGTGCTTTGATCGATTAAAACTAAATATATTTACTATTTTTAGGCTCTGACATCCATGCCAAATCGCCAAAACAGTCAGGTATTATTGAGAAGTTTATAACTTCTCGATAATACCTGACTAAAATATCAAAAACAAACGTTTTAGCTATTGACTGTGATTATTGGGTAATAAACGGTAGGCTCATGACTATAAAAGCGTGGTCGAATGATCAACCACGCTTTTAATTGAATTTAATAGATTTCGCAAAATTGGGATTTTCTAATGTAGATTACT
>RCMY010003791.1_pt1 | contig 13268 bp, 11 predicted proteins | sample 2041341 | NCBI WGS metagenome assembly RCMY01 (sample SAMN09708234, study PRJNA481090) | Marine sediment metagenome, whole genome shotgun sequencing project. | reverse complement strand
GTATGAAGATGTTTTCAAGACTGGCTGTTGCTGCGATTACCGCAACACTCGTCGCAACACCCGCTGCCGCCAAGAACTTCAAGATCGCCGTTGGCGATAGCGGTGGTAGCAGCCAGGAAGCCACCGGTCTCGGTTTTGTCAAAGCCCTGGAAGAATTGTCTGGTGGTAAGCACACCGCGACACTGTTTCTGAATGGTCAATTGGGATCAGAGCAGGACACGGTCAACGAGGCCGCCATTGGAACGTTGGACATGTCGTTGCTGGCAATCAACAATATCACCCCTTTTTCACCGACTGTTGGCGTGTTCAGCCTGCCCTATGTCATCCTCAGCCTGGAGGATGCCGAAAAGCTAACGCAAGGCCCAATCGGCGCCGAGCTTACTGAAAACACGATCGAAGATGCAGGCGTTCGAATCATTGCCTGGACATACACCGGCTTCCGGGTATTGACCAATTCCAAGAAGCCGGTCAAGTCGGTGGCTGACCTGCAAGGACTGGTCATTCGTGTTCCCAAGAACGAGATCATGATCGAAACCTATAAGTCCTGGGGAATCAGTCCGACGCCTATGGCCTGGTCAGAAACTTTTGCAGGACTTCAAACAAAAGTTGTGGATGGACAAGACAATCCGTACACCACCATCAACGCCATGAAGTTCTACGAAGTGCAGAAGTACGTGACCAATATCCGGTACATATTTTCTATTGAACCACTGATTATTTCCGAGCAACTCTTTCAGGAACTCTCTGCCGAAGACCAGGACCTCGTCCTGAAGGCTGGCGAAGCTGCAACGGCCGCATCTGCAACCTTTCTGCGCGAGAAGGAAGCTGAAATCAAGGATATTCTGATTGAGCAAGGTATGGAAATCAGCGATCCTGAGAACGACGAAGCTGAATTCATCGAACTCGCCACCAAGGCGGTTTGGCCGAACTTCTACGAAAGCATTGGTGGTATCGAGAAGCTGAATGCCGTGCTGGCCGAACTCGGACGCGATCCTGTCGCACAGTAGTCGTGTATTGAATGGCAGAGAAGAGCGCCTGCACGGGCACCAACCAAGCATGCGCTCTTTTCTTTAGCAGGCCAACCTCAAGGCACTTCAGATATCTGGAAGCCTTGCCCAATGACATTGAGGGTGACAATGAAACGATTCTGGCACTTTGTAGACAACATAGAAAGTTACCTTTGTCGGACTTTACTGGCTGTATTCGTTTGCCTGCTGTTTCTGCAGGTCATTGTCAGGACGCTTTTCAATTTCTCATTTTCATGGCTCGAAGAGCTCACTGTTTACATGTTCGTCTGGTTCGTGTTCTTCGGTGCCAGCTATGCAGCCAAGATGGCTGCACATAACCGCGTGACTTTTCAATTCAAGTTTCTTTCTGCTCGGACTGTCAATTACATTGAAGCGTTTGCAGATCTGTTTTGGATTGCCTTTAACGTCACCTTCATCTACCTGTCGATAGATTTCATTTTCAACAAGATGAATAAATTCCAGTCATCACAGACCATGGGTTTTCATCTGAGCTGGGTGTATATCGTGCTGCCAATCGCCTTTTCCCTGATGACCTTTCGAATCCTTCAAGTCAACTACAGGAAGCTGATTCTGAAAGAGGACATGCGTGACCCGGACGCCATTGACCTGGATGCGGTGAAAGCCGATCTGGACGTCAAAAGAAACTAACGGGCACTCAACAGGAAATCTACGGCAATGGAAAGTGAAATCATTCTGGTCCTGTTCGGATCGTTTCTGGCCCTGTTGTTCATCGGCGCACCCATCACGGTGGCGCTCGGTGTATCGACCCTTATTTCGTTTATCTATCTGGGCGATAATCCGATCAAGTTTGTACAGATCGCGTTTACTTCCGTGGGTTCATTCCCGCTGATGGCGCTACCCGCCTTCATACTGGCCGGTGCGTTGATGGAAGCCGCAGGTCTGTCCAGGCGTCTGATCAATGTGGCAGAGAGTTTTGCCGGCCCTTTTACCGGTGGTATGTCGGCAGCTACCGTCGTGGCCTGTCTGTTCTTCGGCGCAATTTCCGGCTCTGGCCCTGCCACTACGGCTGCTGTGGGAATGCTGATGATTCCGGCCATGATCGAGCGAGGCTATGGAAAGGGATTCGCATCTGCCATTACTGCTTCATCCGGTGGGTTGGGTATTGTCATTCCTCCTTCAATACCGATGATCATCTTCGGTATTGCGGCCCTCGGTATGCCGGCTCCGCCCGAAGCTGTGGAGAAATTTGGCGTATTTCAGACCGTCTCCATTCCCAAATTGTTCATCGCAGGGTTTCTGCCTGCCTTCCTGATCGCCGGTAGTCTGCTGATCATGAATTACCTGCTAGCGAAGAAGCATGGATATTCAGGTACGACGGAAGGCTGGTCGGCGAGAGAAATGTGGTGTGAGCTCTATCGGGGCTTCTGGGCCTTGATGGCACCGGTAGTTATTCTGGGGGGAATCTACTCTGGATTCTTTACACCCACAGAAGCGGCAATTGTGGCGATATTCTATACGCTGATTGTAGGTACCTTCATTTACCGGGAAATGTCCTGGCAGAAGTTGTTCACGGCGCTGGAAACCACAACGTGGTTGACCGGTCGTGTACTGCTGATCATGTTCACCGCCACCGTCTTCGGACGGTTACTGGTAGAAAATCAGATACCCGCCGTAATCGCCGAGAATATGCTGGCCTTCACAAGCAACATCTATGTGATCTGGACGTTGATCATCTTTTTTCTGCTGTTTGTCGGCATGTTCATGGAGACACTTGCCACCATTCTGATTCTTGTCCCGGTGATGCTTCCCGTTGCCTACAGCGTGGGAATCGACCCCATTCATTTTGGAGTGGTCATGATCTGTACGCTGGGAATCGGCTTTCAGACACCTCCGTTGGGCGAGAATCTGTTCATAGCATCAGGGATATCGAAAATATCCATTGAGGAAATATCAATCAAGGCTCTGCCGTTCGCCTTCATCAACACGATTGCCATTTTTGTCATCGCATTCTTTCCGCAGATTTCCTTGTGGCTTCCTCGCTTCTTCGGATACTGATTCACTCATACAGGCAAACCGGTCATGAAGACATCCATTTCCAGCATTCTACTCACGACGGATCTGTCCAAGAACTCGACCTTTGCATTGCACCACGCAGTGAGTCTGGCGCAATCGACGGGGGCCAGAATCCATGTGCTGCATGCGGCAGAACCGATGAGTGAAGATGCCCGGATCACCATGAGGCTATTTTTCCAGGATGATTCTGCGCGAGAAAAGGCGTTGCATACTCGTGTGCAGTACATCAAGGATGAACTGGCTGAGCGGCAGGACGCGTTCTGGAAAACAGTACCTGAGCCTTTACAATCAGTGCGTCAACAGATTGATTCGATTGAAGTGGTTGAAGGGCATCCAGCTGAAGTGATTCTGCGACGTGCCAAAGAGCTGGATTGTGATCTGATCGTTCTGGGTGCCCACAGTCACGGTTTTTCACACACGTTTCTGGGCAGCGTCGCAAAGCGAGTATTGCGACGAGCCAATATTCCTACGCTGGTTGTGCCGTACCGCGTGGACTAAACCCATCGATACGGGATTCGGGCTGCTCAGTATTGTCTGATGACAAAGTGCTTTCTGGTTTCTTCCAGTACTTCCCAATAGCCTCTGAATCCATTGGGTATCAGGAATGCGTCACCGGTTTTGTATTCACGGGCTTCTCCTGATTCACTGATCAGCCTGCAGTGCCCGTAGATAATATAGCAGAATTCGTCTCTTTCAGTGAATACGTGCCACTTGCCCGGTGTGCTGGTCCAGCTGCCGGCTAGTAGGGTCTTGTCCGGGCTTTCGAACTGTATTTCTGTTACGTGCTCAGGGTCACCTTCCACGACTCGATCGGGTAGATCTGCCAGGCGCCGATGACTCTTATCGGTGGGTGGGTTCGAAAATGAGATAGTCTGTAGGTCAGTCACAGGCGTTGTCCGCTAGAGTGAAAAGGTAAGTACGTGGTGCGCTCATTGTAGACAACTCTGGTGAGGGTGGGCGAGTAGTCATGTTCGAAAATTTACCGACGAGCCCTAACCACTGGCCTGCAGGGAATAGTTTGCCTGTTCGTCCTGACCCAATAGCTGCACTATTTCAGGTAGTGCTTCTGCCATGCTCTGTTGCAGGGTCCACGGCGGATTTATAACGAACATGCCGCTGCCGGTCATGCCACCTTGTGTCGCGTCACAGACGTCCAGCCTTATTGAAAGCCAGGGTAAATTGAGTGTGTCACACAACTGTGGTATGAGGGATTTTGCTGCGGGCTTGTCCAGAACGGGGTACCACAATGCATAAACACCGGTGGCAAAGCGTTTGCAGGCACTGTGTATTGCCTTTACGATAGCATCGTAGTCTCCTGCCAGTTCGTAGGCAGGGTCAATAAGAGTCAGGGCACGGCGTGGCGCCGGCGGTAACAAGGCTATGAGTCCTTGAAGGCCGTCGCCTTGAACCAGCTGTACCTGACGCCGGTGACGTGCCATGAGTTTTTGCAGGATTGGCGCCTCGTTGGTGTGCAGTTCGAAAAGTTTCAGCTTGTCCTGTTTGCGCAGCAGTTCCTGTGACAACTGTGGTGAACCGGGATAGTGGGATAACGCCTGATCTGCTCCGGAGCTATCGGGATTGAACGAGCGCACCATTTCGCGATACCGCAGGAGTGCTGCTGAGCTTAAGTTGGGTGCTTGATGGATGCGCTCGATACCATTCTGGTATTCCCTGTTTTTCTGCGCAAAGGCAGAATCCAGCGCATAACCGCCGGCTCCGGCGTGTGTATCAATGATCCAGAAAGGCGAGTCCTTGCGTGCCAGATAGTCAATGCACTGAATCTGCACAGTGTGCTTGAGAACATCCGCATGATTCCCGGCGTGGTAGCCATGTCGATAGGACAGCATGGTATGTTCTTTCTCGTTTGAAAAATGGACGTTCGCAGTGGCCGCGTGAATACTAACAAAATGCGGATTGTGGAGCTTAGGGCTCGTGAAACAATATCTGTCAGCGACTTTAACGTTCCAGATAGAATCCTGAATAAACTGGCGCGAAACTCAGATTGGCATCGGCCAGTTGCGCTTGCCAGTAAGTCTTCAATGGTTCGTCCCAGTCGGCACAGATCACCAGATCTGTTACGGCCGACAGGATTCCGGCATTCAACTTTGCGACGTGTTCAATTACGTGATCGCTGTTCAGATGAAACGCCAGCGCGTCGGAATTTTCAAAGACTTCCAACCATCTGAAAATCGTTTCTGTCTCGTCTCCACTGCATCGGGTCAAGGCATGCACCAACATGCCGGACTCCTTTTCCCGAACCAGGTCATCGATAACCTGGCCCATCTCCAGATACTGTTGCACACGGTCATTGCGTACGTGCTCGAACGCCTCAAGCACGAGAATCCTGTTGTCGCTGATGGGTGCACTGGAGGGGGTGGTCATGATAGTGATTCTCTGGTTCTGAAGAAAATCGTTCGCGCCAGATTTTGCGAGCGAACGCAGGAGATTATCAGTCTAATCAAGATGTCAGTCTAATCAAGAAATGTTAGAAATACAACAATCCAGAAGTAGCGTGAAATCGGTCGCTGCGTGATCCAGTTGTTGGACGGGACCTTAGTCTGGAAATTCGTAAGGACCTCGCTCCGTCAGGATAAGATCGAACTCATCGATACTGGCGTAGCGGGCTGGCAGCACCTTACTGAACTTGCTGCTGTCGATGACCAGAATTCTCCTTTTTGCCGCCGCCATGGCCGCTTGTTTGGGTTTGGTTTCGTTGTGATGCGAGCAGGTAGCGCCCAGGCGCGCATCAACTCCGGCTGCTGAAAAGAAGCCGGTACTGATCCCCAGTTGAGAGAACATCGACTCGGCACCCAAACCATAAAACGAGGAAGTGGCTGCGTGGTACTCACCACCCATCAGTATCAATGTCATATTGGGCTTTCTGACTGCCCGGTCTGCAATATTCAGGGCGTTACAGACAACCGTGATTTCTATCTCCTGTGGAATAAGATCGACAAGGTGAGACAGTGTTGTTCCGCAGTCCACGAAGATGACGTTTTCGGTGATGGCGTAAGGCAGGCATTGATGGCAGGCCTGCCGCTTTTCCTGCTCGTGCAGGTCTGCAGCCAGGCACAAGTCGTAAGGTGTGCGGCGCGAGAGCTGGTTGGCCGGGACAATATGCCCGCCGAGGTAATTGAACAGATCAACGTTGTCCCTGATATCCCTGCGGACCGTCATTTCGGACACATTCAGCTTTTCGGCGGCATCCTTGATATGCATGCTGGAGTGCTCTGAAATCAACCCCGCCAACCTGTCAAGACGGTTCTGTTTGCGACTCACCACAAATGGAAATCTCCGGTGTTGGTGCCTGATCCCGCACGTCCTTGTACGCGGCAGAAGCTGATACAGAATTATTCGTGTCGCTATAGTATGTGAAAAAAATAACAAATGCTGTATACATTATTACAGAAATATCGCAGACTTGTGCCGAAGCACACTATGACCTATTCGAATGCCGTACATCAGGAACGCCGAGTCATGACAGTTTCCATGTCGAATACGGACCAGATCGCCGCGTCATCAGCATCACTCGCGGCGGCTGGACAGGCTGGCTTGAATGACCGGCGCAATGCCGGGATGCCACTGGATTTGGGCGCTGTGTACGGTGTGCGAATCAACAAGTCCGCTGCTGAGCGGCGAATAGCCTCTTTGGCGGGGCGTCGTTCCGTGAAGAAGGATGCACAGGCGGCCTGGCTACTCAAGGCTATCACCTGCATCGATCTGACAACGCTCAATGGCGATGATACAGCGGGTAGGGTCAGGCGTTTGTGCGCGAAGGCTGCAAATCCGGTGCGTCCCGATCTACTGCAATCGCTCGGTATGAATGACCGGCACATTACAGCGGGTGCAGTCTGTGTTTATCACCGGTTTGTATCGGTAGCGGTAGAGGCGTTGAAAGGTACGAACATTCCCGTGGCTGCTGTATCCACCGGATTTCCTGCTGGTCTGGCCCCGCATCATCTGAAGCTTCAGGAGATAGAGGCCTCTGTGGTCGATGGTGCCAGCGAGATCGATATTGTCATCACTCGCGAGCATGTACTCACTGGAAATTGGCAGGCTCTCTATGCCGAGATGAAAGACTATCGGGCCGCCTGTGGCGATGTACATGTGAAGGCCATTCTTGCGACGGGTGACCTGAAAACACTGAATAACATTGCCAAGGCAAGTCTGGTTTGCATGATGGCCGGGGCGGATTTCATCAAGACATCGACGGGCAAGGAGGCGATCAATGCCACCTTGCCAATTACTCTGATCATGCTTCGAATGATTCGTCAGTACCAGCAGGTGACAGGATACAAGGTAGGTCACAAGCCCGCAGGTGGCGTATCGACAGCGAAGGATGCATTGCTCTATCTGGCATTGGTCAAGGAAGAACTGGGCAATCAGTGGCTGGACCCGGCATTGTTCCGCTTTGGCGCGTCCAGTCTGCTGGGCGACATCGAACGTCAGCTCGAACATCATGTTGACGGCGCCTACAGCGCCCACAACCGTCACGCACTTGGATAATCCTTAGTGAATGTAGCGAATTATTTTGACACCATGTCCTACGGACCTGCTCTGGAAAGTGACAGTGAAGCCCGTGCCTGGCTTGCGACTCACGAAGCGGGCTTTGGGCACTACATCAATGGTGAGTTTACATCGCCGACAGATGCTGTCTTTGAATCGAGAGAACCGGCTACGGGGGCCTGGCTTGCAACCGTTTCATTAGCGGGTCAGTCGGAAGTGAATGCCGCCGTCATGGCTGCTCGTGATGCACAGTCAGCGTGGGCGGGAGTCGGCGGACATGGGCGTGCCAAAGTGTTGTATGCACTGGCAAGAATCGTTCAGCGGCATGCGCGCCTTATCGCAGTAATAGAAGCTCTTGATAACGGCAAACCCATTCGCGAATCCCGCGACATGGATATTCCCCTGGCTGCGCGGCATTTTTATCATCATGCCGGCTGGGCTCAGTTGCAGGAAAGTGAATTTCCCGATCACGACCCAGTCGGTGTCGTCGGGCAGATCATTCCCTGGAATTTTCCGTTTCTGATGCTTGCCTGGAAAATTGCTCCCGCTCTGGCCTTGGGAAATAGCGTCGTACTCAAGCCTGCTGAATACACACCGCTGAGTGCTCTGCTTTTTGCCGAATTGAGTGCTGCTGCCGGTCTGCCGAAAGGCGTGCTCAACATCCTGACCGGAGATGCATCCACCGGGGCTCTGATGGTAGAGCATGATGGCGTTGACAAGATTGCCTTCACTGGTTCGACGGCGGTCGGCAAGTGGATACGGCAGACAACGGCGGGCAGTGGAAAATCGCTGACCCTGGAACTGGGTGGGAAGTCTCCATTCATCGTGTTTGACGATGCGGACCTGGATGCTGCGGTTGAAGGAGTTGTCGATGCAATCTGGTTGAATCAGGGACAGGTATGCTGTGCGGGCTCGCGGATTCTAGTGCAGGAGGGAGTTGCCGAGGATTTTCATCAGCGCTTGCGCAAGCGTATGGAGAAATTGCGTGTAGGGCAGCCGATGGACAAGTGCATTGACATGGGTTCTCTGGTATCACCCGCTCAACATGAGCGAGTTGCTGCTATGGTTGCGCAGAGCGTAAATCAGGGTTGCTCCCTGTTCCAACCGGATATCACGATGCCAGAGACAGGCAGCTTTTATCCACCGACGTTGCTGAGCAACGTTCAGCCCACGGCGGAGGTTGCAAGCGAAGAGATATTCGGCCCTGTCGTCGTATCAATGACATTTCGCACTTTCGATGAAGCAATCGAGCTGGCCAATCACACCCGATATGGACTTTCGGCCAGTATCTGGAGCGAGTCTGTCAATCAGGCATTGGAGGTCGCCACGGCAGTGCAGGCAGGCGTGGTCTGGATAAACACGACCAATGCGCTGGATGCGGCAGTGGGTTTCGGTGGCAGGAAAGAAAGTGGTTTTGGACGAGAGGGTGGTCGCGAAGGGTGTTTTGACTATCTCAAGCCAAAAATCTGGATGAAGGCACCGATCAGGCAGCCGTTCATTCAGCCCATACGTTCTGTGACGGGCTCTGCTGCCACCGTCTTGCCATTGATCGACAGGACGGCAAAGTTCTTCATCGGTGGTAAACAGGCGCGACCGGACGGCAATTATTCGCGACCTGTCATCTCGAGTAAGGGACAAGTTCTGTCTGAAGTGGGCGAGGGAAACCGCAAGGACATTCGCAACGCCGTAGAAGCGGCCAGCAAGGCTGTCAGCTGGGGGAGCAAGACTGCACACAACCGGGCGCAAATTCTTTACTACCTGGCAGAAAACCTGTCGGCCCGGGAGAATGAGTTTGCCGAGCGTATCAGAGAGATGAGTGGTGTTTCGGTGAACAAGGCGCGCGCCGAAGTCGAGAGTTCCATTTCCAGATTGTTCACCTATGGTGCCTGGGCAGACAAGTACGAAGGGGTGGTGCACCTTCCACCCATCAAGGGTGTTGCACTGGCCCTGCCAGAAGCGATTGGCGTGGCAGCCGTGGTGTGTCCGCCGGAAGCTCCGCTGCTGGCAATGATCAGTCTGATTGCGCCACTGGTAGCCACGGGCAACCGTGTTGTGGTGATTCCCAGTGAGCCGCATCCATTGGCGGCTACGGATTTCTACCAGGTACTGGAAACGTCGGACGTGCCGGCTGGCGTGATCAATATTGTTACAGGCAACGTGCTGGAGCTGGCAGATACACTCAGTAAGCACAATGGCGTTGATGTCATGTGGGCATTCGGCAGCAGTGAACTGTCCAGAAACGTAGAGCAGAACTCAGTCGGAAACCTCAAGCGAACCTGGACTGGGTTCGATCGGCAGATTGACTGGACTGACCCTCGGATAGGGGAAGGTCAAGAATATCTGCGACGGGCAACTGAGCTGAAAGCTATCTGGGTCCCTTACGGGGAGTAGGCAGCCATTGTTATCGCAAATGCGGCCTGAGTCGCTGAGGAGTATGTATCATGCCTGAACGATCCGGGGTATCAGTACTGGGTATCTTTGTCGCGGATACGGCTTATATGGCGTCGCGTATGCCCGCAATCGGAGAGACGCTGATGGGTAGCGGGTTTTCGGTAGGCCCTGGTGGCAAGGGTTCCAATCAGGCAGTAGCTGCGGCGCGTGCAGGTGCTCGAACGGCTTTCATTTCCAAACTGGGTGATGATACCTTCGGCAAGCTGGCGCTGGATACTTTCAGTGAAGTTGGTGTGGTTGCTGAACTGGAAATAATGCAGGACTACCCGACAGGTGCCGCGTTCATTTTCGTGGATGATGCAACCGGCGACAATGCCATCATTGTCTATCCCGGTTCGGGTGGAACACTATCGGTTGAAGATGTCGAGGCAAAACGGTCAGTTATTGAAGGGTCGCGTGTTTTCGTCACTCAGCTGGAGCAGCCGGTCGATGCCGCTATTTGCGGTCTGAAAATAGCTCGTGAAGCGGGCGTTACTACGGTATTCAATCCCGCGCCTGCAGAAGCGTTTCCGGAAATCATATTCGGATTGTGCGATTTCATCATTCCCAACGAGACCGAAACTCGTGACATAGTCGGCATGTCCGTTACCACCATTGATGAAGCGCGAGAGGCGGCCAAACGGCTTCGCCAACGTGGAGCCCGAACAGCAGTCATTACACTGGGTGAAAAGGGTGTCTTTGTACTCTCTGACGAACTGGACATGCATGTGCCCGCCATTTGCGATTCTCCCGTCATTGATACCAGTGGGGCTGGGGATGCCTTCGTCGGTGGATTCGCCGCCGCTCTGGCTGAAGGGCAGGATGTTCTGGCGGCTGCACATTTCGGATGTGCGACTGCGGGAGTTGCGGTAACGAGACGTGGTACCGCGCCGTCCATGCCCAGCAAGAGCGAGATACTGGCTCTTTCATCCAAGTACGAGGTTAGAAGCAGCTGATGACTCGCGAGGACCCCGTCAAGCATTTTTTCCTGTGGCCGGCGGTGCTGATTGTACTGGCCATGGCGATCTTTCCATTGATCTTCTCTCTGGCAAACAGTTTCATGAGTCTGCGCCTCATTCCGCCAAGGCCAGCGCGGTTTGTCGGTCTGGAAAATTACGCCGATCTTCTGGCTGATGATCGATTCTGGCAAGTGGTCAGCACGACTAGCCTGATTGCTTTCAGTTCGGTTGCGGCGCAGTTTATCATTGGCTTCGCCATTGCACTGTCGCTGGTGAAGCGTGTACCGGGCGCAGATTTTTTCCGTGTCAGCTTTCTGCTGCCCATGCTGGTAGCTCCGGTCGCCGTCGCCTTGGTAGCACGTCAGATACTGAACCCCACGATGGGACCTCTGAATCAGCTCACCACCTTTTTCGGATATGCCAACCTGCCATATCTGACCGAAACGAAATGGGCTCTGGGCTCGCTCATCGTGGTGGAGATCTGGCAGTGGACTCCGTTGGTCATCCTGTTACTGCTTGCCGGGTTGCAAAGTCTTCCCGAGGATGTCTACGAGGCCGCAGAGCTTGAGAATGCCTCGGCATGGCAACAGTTCTGGGGCATTACGTTCCCCATGATGCTGCCCATGTCGGCGGCGGTAATCTTCATTCGTATTGTGGAGAGTTTCAAGATCATGGACACCGTCTTCGTCATGACAGGCGGCGGACCAGGTGTCTCAACTGAAACGCTGACACTCTTTGCCTATCAGGAGGGTTTCAAGAAATTCAACCTGGGTTATACCTCCGCGCTGTCTTTTCTGTTTCTTGCCGTGGTACTGATTATCAGCCTGATCTATCTGGCAGTGCTCAAACCTCATCTGGAGAAGTACAAATGAGTGTGCGTGACCTGAAGGGAGGCAAACGGTATTGGGTTCTCACCGGTTGCCTGGTCTGGCTGATATTCACCTTGTTTCCATTATACTGGGTGACCATCACATCCTTCAAATCGCCGGTGGATGTGGTGGGTGGTCCAACCTACTTGCCGTTTGTCGATTTCCAACCCACCCTTGCGGCCTGGCGTGATCTGTTCAGCGGGACGCGCGGCGCTTTCTATTCCACCTTCTGGGCATCTGCCATCGTGGGTATTTCGGCCTCGGTGATTGCGACGCTGATTGGTTCGATGGCCGCTTATGCTCTGGTTCGTTTCCCGTTCAAGGTTCGCCTGGCGAGTGGAATTGCGTTTTTCATCGTATCCATGGGCGGTTACCTGCTGGGCAGAGAAATATTCGGCATCAACCCGGCAACAGCCTCCATCATTGCGTTCTGTGTGGCTTTGGCATTGTCGATTTTTCTGAATCGCTTTGCCCTGCCAGGCCCTGTTCTGGGTAATGAAGACATCATATTCTGGTTCGTGAGTCAGCGCCTCTTTCCGCCGATCGTCGTCGCGTTTGCCCTGTTTCTTCTCTATACCGAAATGGGCAAGATGGGCTTCAAGATGACGGATACCTACTTCGGACTGACACTTGCCTACGTCGCTTTTTCGCTGCCTATCGTGGTTTGGTTGATGCGCGACTTCATCGCCATTCTGCCGGTTGATGTGGAGGAGGCTGCCCTGGTCGAGAACGTACCGTCATGGCGAATATTCTTTGGCATTGTATTGCCCATGGCTCGACCGGGCCTGATTGCAACCTTTGTCATTACCCTGGCATTTGTCTGGAACGAGTTTCTGTTCGCGCTTTTCCTGACAAATTCGAAGTGGCAGACACTTCCCATACTTGTCGCAGGACAGAACAGTCAGCGCGGCGACGAGTGGTGGGCCATATCTGCAGCAGCCCTGGTTGCAATCATTCCCATGGTCATCGGTACGGGTTGTGCGATTCCAGGAATCATGGCCACCAGAACCATTAAAGATGAGCGTCAGAGAAGGACAACAGCCATGCTGACTCCTTTCATGCCATGTGGTGCAAAACTACCTGTCATTGCTTTATTTTCAGGAGTATTTTTCAAAAATGCCGCCTGGGTAGGTACATCCATGTATTTTGTAGCCATAGGGATCATCATACTTGGAGCACTCATCGTCAAGAAAATTACTGGAGAAGAGAAAAAGAATTCCTATTTTATTATGGAATTACCTGAATATAGATGGCCTAGTGTAAAAAGAGCGCTGGTTTCCATGGTATCCAGAGGAAAAGCATTTATCATAAAAGCCGCCACAATCATTCTTCTTTCCAATGCAGTGATCCATATGATGCAGAGCTTCACCTGGAATTTCCAGATGGTGGAAGAAGGAATGGAAGCTGGAAGTATACTGGCAAGCATCTCTCATCCTTTCGCC
>RCMY010003789.1_pt1 | contig 13269 bp, 15 predicted proteins | sample 2041341 | NCBI WGS metagenome assembly RCMY01 (sample SAMN09708234, study PRJNA481090) | Marine sediment metagenome, whole genome shotgun sequencing project. | reverse complement strand
CGTTTCAGACCCGCGACCAGTTGCGCCGGAAAATCTGCACCGGGTGGGAGGGCAAAAACTTGGGGGCCAGGGTTAGGAAACATGGGGTTTGCCCAGCATCGCCTCGGCCTCGGCTATCCCTTCGGGGCGGCCAACATCGCACCAACCGCCTGTGTGCAAAATGCCAAAGGCGCGGCCTTGGGCGATCATCTGGTCCCATAAAATGTTCAGCGAAAAGGCCTGATCCGCAATCGCCTTTAAGCCGTCGGGCCGCAAGATCTGCGCGCCCAAATAGGCCAAACCGGCCGCCCCATTTGCGCGGGTGATGCGACCGTCTTGGCCAAGCACAAAGTCACCCGCCCCTCGATAGCCTTTGATGTTCTGCGGGGGGGCCAGCAATAAAAGTGCGTCCATTTGCGTATTGTTCCAGTGATATTCTAGATTTATCAATGGGTTATACCCAGTCCAAACCGCATCGGTGTTCAGCGTGAAAACCGGACCAGGCCCAAGCTGCGGCAAGGCTGCGCGCAGCCCGCCACCGGTTTCAAGGATTTGCCCACGCTCCCACGACAGGCCGATATCGTGCCGGTCCAGCAGATGCGCCGCGATCTGGTCGCCTTTGTAATGCAGGTTCACCACTGATTTCTCGATCCCGGCTGCTGCCACAATATCCAGCGCATGATCAATCAGCGCCTTGCCCGCAACTTTGATCAGCGGTTTTGGCCGGTCAGCGGTCAACGCGCCCATCCGCGTGCCAAAGCCCGCCGCGAACAGCATTACCGCGTTGGGTTGGTTCCGCATTGGGCGCGTATCCTTTCAAGGGCTTGGGGCGTTGGCTCTGGCAATAAGGTGGCGCAGATTTCGGCAAGGTCGGCAAGGGCCGGGTGCGCCAAATTGCGCTGCAACTGCCCCCAAACGCGTGGGATCAGCGGTACATATTGCGCCTTGTCGGCAACCAGGCATAGCCGGGCAAAAATTCCCAAAATCCGTAAGGCCCGCTGGGCGCCAATAGTGGCATAGGCGACCGAAAAGGCCTCGGGATCTGCCGACTTGCAAAAACGGGCGATCATCGCGGCCTCAATATCTGGCGACACATCGCGCCGTGCGTCTTGCAGCAAGGACACCAAATCATAGGCGGGCTGGCCCATTTGGCCAAGCTGGAAATCCAGCAAACCCACCCGTGCAAGGCCATGCCTATCTGGCAACCACAACAGGTTTTCGGCGTGATAATCCCGCAAAATCAACACGCGCGGGCCATCGGCGTAAGTTTTGATCAGTTGGGTCAGGGTGTCATGAAACCCGGCACTGTCATCTGCTTGCCCGACAACCGCGAAACGGTACCAATCCAGCGCAAAGCCTGCGGCCTGCGCCCAGTCTTTTGCGCCCAAATTGGGCAGGTTTGGAGGGGCGGGGCGGGATTGCAAATGCGAAAGCACGTCTGTTGCGGCGGCATAAAGCTCTGGCTCTGTGCTTGGATCTTGGTCAACCAATCCAGCGAAAAGGGCGTCGCCCAAATCTTCGATCAGCAGAAAACCGTTTGGCAGATCTTGGGCCAGAATGCGGGGCGCGGACAAGCCCAGCGCGTTCAGATGGGCGGCGATTGCGATGAAGTCTGCCGGATCATCGCCTTTGCCGGGGGGAGCGTCCATCAAAACGGCGGTTTTGTTGCCCAAATGTAGACGTTCATAGCGCCGATCCGATGCGTCACCCGCCAAAAAGCTACGGCGGGCTGCGGCCCAACTGGTGCCGTTCAGAAAATCGGTGGCAGCGGTGGCTCGGTTAGTCATTTACAGGATGCGCCTTTTGCAATTGGGCCAACAGGCCAGCACGGCCGTTTGTAAAAACCGCCTCGCGCCCTTCGCCTTTTGGGGCAAGTGACACATGTAGCGCCGATTTCGGGGCCAAATCACCCAATCGGTCCGGCCACTCTACAAAGCAAATCGCGGTGTCAAAGGCAGAGTCCAGACCCAGTTCCAAAACCTCATCTGGGTGCGAAAGGCGGTAAAGATCGGCGTGCCACACCTCAGATCCACCCGCGTCATAGGTTTGAACAAGGGTAAAGGTGGGGGAAGGCACATCCTCGGCCCGGCCCAGTTTTGCCTGAATAAAAGCGCGGGCCAAATGGGTTTTGCCGGCCCCGATATCACCGTGCAGCAATACCGTATCACCGGGCTGCAAAAGCGTGGCTAACAGCGCCCCAAGCGCCGTGGTCGCCACATCATCGGGCAGAAAAAAGGTGACACTGGCGCTGGTTGACATGCGGTTAGTTTTACGCGCTGTACCCGGCGACGCAAGAGCCTAGCCGACCATTTTTCGAGCGCTGGAAAACGGGACCTCTGATCCGTCCAGACCCACCGCTTCCAACCGAAAGGTGGCCATGGTTGCCCCGCCTGCCAAAGGCGAAAACTGACAGGTTATCTGCTGCCCATCAGACAAGCGTGCTGTGTCTTGCCATGCGTTACGCAGGCCGAGTTCAGCGGAAAAATCTTCAACCCGGTCCCAAATCGTCGACGGTGCTGTGGCCGAACGCCAATAGTCGCACATTTTCGCAACGCCGCCCTCGGTTCCTAGTGACGCTGCGGGATCATGGCCCCAAAGCGTGGCATAGGCGGCGTTTGACATGACAAGCATGCCTGACGCCGAAAAAACCGCAATTGCTGCATCGACCACATCGATCACCGCTTGCCCAAGCTCTAGCTCCGCACGATAGCGCCGGGTTTGCGACATCTCGTTTGATATATCCTCAAACGACAGGGCAAGCGCGCCGTTTGGATGCGGCCTGCCCGTTACGCGGTAAGTTTGACCGCTAGATAGACTCCACGTTTCTTCATACAGGCCCGAGGCAGCGGCCTCTTCTATATCGGTGATTTGGTTGCGCCAGCTTTTGTAGTCGCGCGGTTCGGGGATCATCGACGCTTCACGCAGGGCATCAAAAAAATTAGGTAAGGTTGGCCGCATGGTCAGCATGTCGGGCGAAAGACCGGTCAGGTCAAGCAAGGCCGGGTTGAACAAAACCAACTTGCGATCATGGTCAAAAATCGCAAGACCAGTGGACAGGTGCGCAAAGGTTTTCGTCAGGGTTTGCATAAAAGCGCGCAAACCCTCTTCGGCCTTTACCGTCGTGTCGGCGGGCAGGGCATAAAGCTGGCGACCCTTGGCGTCAATGAATTCGAAAACATCAAACCACTGGTCCTTTTTCCCGCCTTGCCACGCAAGTTTCTTACGCTCGCTCACAGCAGCGTCCGATACCGTTTTTTGCGAAAAAAGCTTGGGCAGTGGCCAAGTAAGATCTTCTTCATCGCCCAATCGGTCAGTTGCAAGGTCAAGATAACAGGCGTTGGCCCAAATCACATCGCCACTTTCGGTTTCGCGCCAAATGGGCAAAGGCGCTTTAGCAGAAATTTGGCGAAGCTGTTCCAGTTCGTCCCGGATGGCGCGGCGGGTCAACGGATCAAGTGCCGCCTTGGCTGATGACGTGTCGGAATCTGACACAGCAATATGCGTCAGACCGCCTCGCAGTTCGGCCCGCAATAGCAATGGCGCGCTGTCACTGTCTTCCACGCTGCCCATTGCAAGCGTCCCTTGCACGCCCAGGGTTTCCAGCCGTGCGGTCACACCTGGAAATCGATGCTCAAGATAGCTGATCAGGCCGGGCCAAGCCGATGCCCGCCCTTGGCACGCTTTGGGAAGCAAGCTGCGGCCCACGGGCGTTGCGTCGACCAAAGTATGACCATCAAACAGATATTCCGCGCCACTGTTCGCCTCAAGAAACAGGGTATCGGGCGAACGGGGCGCCCGATTTTGCAAGAGCGCCAACAACAGCACCCCCAGCAATGCCGAAAGCACGCCAGTCATAGCCAAACTCAAAGCGAACGAGAAGTCGAATGTCAAAATCGGTTCCTTAAACACTTCCACGACAACAAGTTTCAACCTGTGGTATAGAATGTTAATGAGCCGTTAACACTGCATTAAAATTTGCAGTTTATGGGAAATTATTTGGACAAGTGTGCCTTCAGGCCGGCACGCAAAAGCGCTTTAAATCTCAATTTGCGTGTTTTCACCCAAACCGCCTTCGGCTGTGGCGACCAGATCCTCTAAACGCCAGATCACCTCAACAATCGCACCACTGCGAGCAGGTCGTTTTGCATTGAGGGAAAACGGGTCAGTCCCATTGGCAAAAGAAATCTCGGCGCCTGACCGTTCCAACAAGGTTTTCGCGATAAACAGACCCAAGCCCATACCTTCATACCCCGGCCTTTGGTCTTGTTTCTGGGCCGTATTGCGACGTTTCACAAAGGGGTCGCCAATCCGACCAAGAATATCACTTGTATAGCCCTCACCATCATCAACCACGCGCACCGTTAGCGTATCGCTGCCCCATTCCGCATCTACCCAAACAGTTGTTCGTGCGAAATCGACGGCATTTTGGACCAAATTGCGGATGCCGTGGATCACCTCTGGTTTGCGCATGATTGTTGGCTGTTGTGCCAAAACATTCGATGCGGGGTGCAAGTCAAAAATCACCGTTTTTCCCCGCTGTCGATGCGGTTCCGCGGCATCGCGAAGCACGGCGTCAAGTGGCGCGCGCAACAAATGCAGATCGCTTTTGCCTGCCCGACCCATGGACCGCAAAATGTCACGGCATCTATCGGCCTGATCTTTTATCAATTGCGCATCATCGCGCAGATCAGGGTGGTGGGCCAATTCCTCAATCATTTCCGCACTGACCAGTTTGATCGTTGCCAAGGGCGTGCCCAGTTCATGCGCGGCCGCTGCGACAACGCCGCCCAGATCGGTCAGCTTTTGTTCGCGCGACAAAGCCATTTGCGTGGCTAGCAACGCCTCGGACATAGACTGAATTTCGGATGCAACACGGTAGGAATAAAGACCCAAAAACATAATCCCGATCACAATCGACAACCAAAACCCAAACTCAAACAAATCCGGAACGGCCAAAACGCTGCCATCGGCGAAAAACAGTGGGATGTTGAAAAGGGCAGCAAGACTGATCAACCAAATCGCCATGATGCCAAGCAAAATAGTGATCCGCGATTGCAGGGCTGAGGCGGAAATGATCACAGGGGCCATGATCAAAAGCGCAAAGGGGTTCGTAAGGCCGCCGGTCAGGTACAGCAGAAACGACAGTTGCGCCAAATCGAACAGCAAGACCAACATCGCCTCTAGGTCCGAAAGCCGCCGGTTTGCGGGGAAGACAAAAGTCGAAACTAGGTTCGCGATCACCGAAATGCCCACCGCAAGCAGACATGGGCCAATTGGCAATTGCAGTCCAAAATAGAAATAGGCCACCAAAATCGCCGCAAGCTGACCTGCAATCGCCATCCAGCGCAACACGATCAAAGTGCGCAGTCGCAACCTGTTTTGCGCGGTCGCCGGAAAGAGCGAAGCCACACCCGCGTTTATCATTGCATTGCCCCTTTGGCACAAAAAGACTATCTCACCTGATAAAGGGCGCTGCACGAGGTTTCAACGCAAACCATTTTGCGGCTTCACCCAAGAAAAGATCACGAATGGAGATAAGCCGATGATGAAAGTTTATGCTGGGGCCGCCGTTGCCGTTTTGGCCGGACTTTTGGGTGGGTCTGCCTATTGGGTTTATAGCAATCAGTCGGGCGACGCCTTTGCGCAATGCCGCGGTGGGCAGGTTGGTGGCGGCTCAATCGGGGGGCCGTTCACGCTGGTGAATTCAGCCGGCGAAACTGTTACGGACAAAGACGTGATTACAAAGCCATCATTGGTGTATTTTGGCTATACATTCTGCCCTGATGTTTGCCCGCTGGATAACGTTCGCAATGCGGAGGCCGTCGATATTTTGGAAGAAATGGGGTTGGACGTGACCCCAATCTTTATCTCTATCGACCCGACGCGCGACACGCCCGAAGTGATGGCGGAATATACCTCGATCATGCACCCTAAAATGATCGGACTTACAGGCAGTGAAGAGCAGGTCAAAGCCGCCTCTCTTGCCTATAAAACCTATTATAAAAAACAAGATGCGGCGGATGATTACTATTTGGTCGACCATTCGACCTTTACTTATCTGATGTTGCCAGAGGTTGGGTTTATGGATTTCTTTAAGCGTGAAACCACACCCGATGAGATGGCACAAACAGTTGCGTGTTTTTTAGGGGCAAGCTGACTGTTCGCACTATATTACGGCTGTGCATGAGCAGACATGAAAAGGGATTTGGATGTCCGAAGATCTAATTGCGGAAATCGGGGCGGACCGCTCACTTTTGTTGGTTGATGATGACGAGCCGTTTTTGAAACGGCTTGCCCGTGCCATGGAAAAGCGAGGGTTCTTGGTGGAAACCGCCGAAACCGTAGCGATGGGCAAAGCGATTGGGCAGGCCCGTCCGCCTGCCTATGCCGTGGTAGACCTGCGGTTGGAAGATGGAAACGGGCTGGATGTGGTCGAGGTGTTGCGCGAAAGGCGGCCCGATTGCCGGATTGTGGTTTTGACCGGTTATGGCGCAATTGCGACGGCTGTTGCTGCGGTTAAAATCGGTGCAACCGACTACCTTTCCAAACCTGCCGATGCGAATGAAGTGACCAATGCGCTGTTGTCACGTGGCGACACCTTGCCCCAGCCGCCCGAAAACCCAATGTCGGCTGATCGGGTACGCTGGGAACATATTCAACGGGTTTATGAAATGTGCGACCGCAATGTTTCCGAAACCGCGCGCCGCCTAAATATGCACCGTCGCACCTTGCAGCGGATTCTTGCCAAGCGAAGCCCCCGCTAGACCTTAATGTCATAAATATATAGAATTCACGTCAAAAACTTTGCAGAGTTTTTGACGTGAATTCTATATATTGATTTTAGACTCACTATATCATAGTCGGATGAATCTCTTAAAAAGGAATCTAAAGTTGAACATAGATCTGGAAAAGCTTTCGTTGAAAGAGCTTAAGGAATTGCAGACCAAAGTGGCCAAAGAGATTGCCAACTTTGAAACGCGCAAAAAGAAAGAGGCGCTGCTTGAACTGGAAGAGAAAGCCAAAGAGCTTGGGTTTTCGCTAGCAGAACTGACTGGTGCCGCCACCGTGCGCAAGCGTTCGCCTGCGGTTGCCAAATACGCAAACCCCGCCGATGCATCGGATACGTGGTCCGGCCGTGGCCGCAAACCGCGTTGGTTTGTTGCAGCGCTTGCCGCCGGCAAATCCCCAGACGACCTTTCGATCTAGGGCGGCTTGCAGTCAGTCTGAACCAGACTGTCGGCAAATCAAGACACGTACTGATCGGGTAAATAGCTTTAAGCCCGGATCAAAGTTTTGACATAAGGTCGGCATGCCGCGCGATAAACGCGGCGCGCACTTGGACTGGCGGCCTCAGCTCTATCGATAATCCTTTGATAAGCTGGGGCGCCTGTTTTCCGAAAAGCCGATCTGCCTCAATCTCAGAAAAGCCTGCGATCTGTACCGCCTCTAACCAGGCCGAAACATTATCTGCCGCCTTGATCGCTTTTTTAATCAATGTCGGTAAAGTTGCCGGCAGACCAAAGCGAATATGAATAGCCGCCGTTAATCGGTCATCCAGCGCGCCATACCCCGGCCCAACGGCGGTCTTTACCGGGCTAATCATATCACCGATCACATATTCAGGGGCATCATGCAAAAGAGCGGCCAATTGCCAACGTGGCGCCTCGCCCGGATTAGCCTTACGGAAAATCTGTTCCACCAACAAGGAATGTTCGGCCACAGAATAGGGCCAATCCCCAAAGGTTTGCCCATTCCAACGCGCAACAAAAGCCAAACCATGGGCAATATCTTCGATTTCAATATCAACAGGCGTTGGGTCCAACAGGTCCAAACGGCGGCCGGACAACATTCTCTGCCATGCGCGTGGTTGCTTCATTTGATTGTTCTCGTTCTTGCCACTATTTTACCAAAATCGCCTGACATTGCCCTGACCAAGCTAGAATGCTATTTGACCCACAAGTGAACAATTGCCAAGGAGTACGGCCTATGCCGAAAGATTACATTGTCAAAGATATCGCGCTAGCCGAGTTTGGGCGTAAAGAATTGAACATCGCTGAAACGGAAATGCCGGGTTTGATGGCGTTGCGCGAAGAGTTTGGCACCGCAAAGCCGCTAAAAGGCGCGCGGATCGTTGGCTCGTTGCATATGACCATTCAGACGGCTGTGTTGATTGAAACACTGACAGCTTTGGGTGCCGATGTCCGCTGGGCGTCTTGCAACATTTTCTCGACCCAAGACCACGCTGCCGCCGCGATTGCAGCAGGCGGCACCCCTGTGTTTGCGATCAAGGGCCAGACCCTGACCGAGCATTGGGATTACCTTGACCGCTCGTTCATGTTCCCCGAAGGCGCGAACATGATCTTGGACGATGGTGGCGATGCAACTCTCTACGTCCTTTTGGGCGCACGGATGGAAGCTGGCGAAGACGTGCTGGCTGTTCCCGCATCCGAGGAAGAAGAAGCCATCAAACTGCAAATCCAAAAGCGCATCAAAGAAACGCCCGGCTGGTTTGCAAAAACCAAAGCGGCGATCAAAGGCGTGTCCGAAGAAACCACAACAGGCGTGCACCGCCTGTATGATCTGCACAAAAAGGGTCAGCTGCCCTTCCCTGCGATCAACGTGAACGACTCTGTCACCAAGTCGAAGTTTGACAACAAGTACGGCTGCAAAGAGTCGCTTGTTGATGGCATCCGCCGCGCGACCGACACCATGATGGCCGGCAAAGTTGCGGTTGTTTGCGGTTACGGCGATGTTGGCAAAGGCTCTGCTGCATCCTTGCAAGGTGCTGGCGCCCGCGTGAAAGTTACCGAAGTCGACCCGATCTGCGCATTGCAGGCGGCGATGGACGGCTTTGAAGTGGTGCTGCTGGAAGATGTGGTCGGTTCGGCTGATATCTTTATCACCACCACCGGCAACAAAGACGTGATCCGGATCGAGCATATGCGCGCAATGAAGGACATGGCGATCGTCGGCAACATCGGCCACTTTGACAATGAAATTCAGGTCGCAAGCCTGAAGAACCACAAGTGGACCAACATCAAAGAACAGGTCGACATGATTGAGATGCCATCTGGCAGCCGCTTGATCCTGCTGTCCGAAGGCCGTTTGCTGAACCTTGGCAACGCCACCGGACACCCGTCTTTCGTAATGTCGGCATCGTTCACCAACCAAGTTTTGGCGCAGATTGAGCTGTGGACCAAAGGCGAAGACTATGCGCCCGGTGTTTACATCCTGCCCAAGCATTTGGACGAAAAAGTTGCCCGTCTGCACTTGGGCCGTATCGGCGTAAAGCTGACCGAGCTGCGCAAGGATCAGGCAGATTATATCGGCGTTCCCCAAGAAGGCCCATTCAAGCCAGAGCACTACCGCTACTAACAGCGCTTGGCCCAAGTCCATTGTGGACGGGGAAAATATGCTAAACTATGTGCACGGTCGTTGATCCCATGTCGGGCAGCGGCCGTGTTTTTTTTAAAACTACGCATTATGCCATGCGTCTTTTTTGTAACGTTGCCTTTGTACAAAAAACACTGCGCTAGGCTTTTAGTCCATTCGCGATATGATTCAACCATCGAAACAAAATGCCCTGAAATTGGGGTGGTTGAAATGCCCTAAGGGCCCTTCAGAACAAATTGAGCGTAGAGCAATGCATATATCCAAGAATGCCTTTTGCATTCAGGGAGAGCGCCTTAATCGGACGACCACCAGCTTTGGGGTCTATGATGACAATGGGCTTGTCCCGAATTGTGAAATTGAAACATCCCCTTGGGTTTCACGCCCTGAACCCAAAGCCCAAGCGCCAAGAAGCGCGCAGCGCATCTATGGCCCCACCTTGTTTGCCGGAAGCGCTGATTTTCAGTTTGGTTACGTTTTGATGAACGCCCTTGGCAGACTAAGCATTCTGCCTGACCTGCCGCCGGAAACGACCTTGTTTTTCGCCATAAAACCGATGCATGGTCCAAACCCAATGCGTACCCTACCTGCAGTTCTGCGGGCACTCGGTATTCGAAACCCGGTTGTCATGTCCGAATTTGGCACCTATTTTGACGAACTGATCACCACCCGCGAACAGTTTGGCGAATATTTGGGCGGCTGCGGAACCCCTGCGTTTTACCGCTGGATAGACACCTGCTGGAAACCCGCACCTCTAAAAATCGGCAGCAAGGTCTATCTGACCCGCAGTCAATTGGGTGGTCGCAAAGGACGGTTCGCCTGTGAGGATCACTTAGAACAGCTTTTGGCCAAAGAGGGTTATCAGATTGTTGCCCCAGAAAAGCTGCCACTTCATGAACAGATCAGTTTGTATCAATCTACAGAACGTCTGATTTTTGCGGAAAGCTCGGCGCTGCATCTTTATTCGCTGATCAGGCGGCCCGGGCAGAATGCAGCGGTTATCCAACGCAGGCCGGAGTTGCCAAAGATTATGACAGCGCAGATGCAAGACCGGATTGGTGACCCACCCTTGGCGATCAACGTGGTTGATAAAACACTTTGGCCGTCTTTGCGCGGCAACCATCTTGGTATTTCCGTTCTGGATTTTGATCGTTTGGGCGACGAATTGCAAAACGCGGGTCTAATACGGGGCAAAGGTTGGCATGCCCCCAGCGGAGAAAAACTTAAAGGCAGCGTGGACGCTTTGTTTGGACCCTTCCAAGAGCCGATGACTTGCACGGAGCGGGCCGTATGGCTGCAACAAATGCGCGCAAAGCGGCGCAATCAACAAGCCGCCTAAGGGATCCCCCGCAAAAGCCCCGTTTTTGCGGCTTTTCTACAACGAAGGCCTGACCTCCTGCGCTGTGCCTTTTGCGTTTTGAAATTCCATGTGTATTGTCGCAACACAGGCAACAATAAAGCCCGAGAACACGGGCACAGTGAGGCAAGTTATGGAAGAAATGAGCAAGCGTGATATCGTCCGGGGCCGTCTTTTGGCACGGATGCCGAAAGGTGCCGCAGTGGCCGAAATTGGCGTATGGGAAGGTAACTTTAGCCGCCGCATTCTGGAAATTTGTGAGCCGTCAGAGTTGCATTTGATTGATCCGTGGATGTATCAGCCAGAATTCGGCAACACCGGGTTTGGCCGCAAGAAAAACGAACATCTGATGGAGGTAAAATACCAAGATGTCATTGCCGCCTTCAAATCCGACACTCGCGTCCAGATTCACCGCGCCACCTCAGAAGATGCGCTGAACGCCTTGCCTGATTCCTCGTTGGATTGGGTCTATATTGACGGCAATCATAACGAGCCCTTTATCGGCAACGACCTTGCCCTGTGCCTGAAAAAAGTAAAAGCAAACGGCACTATTTCGGGCGACGATTATAATTGGCAGACCGAGGCATCGGGCGCACCCGTTCGTCGCGCGGTAGAAGCCTTGATGCAAGAGCTTGGCGACAAAGCAGAACTGACGCTAATGGCTAACCAGTATATCATCGAACTCAAACGTGGCTGATAGGCAGGGCGAGGCGCAGCGGTGAAAACTGCGCCATTTTTCCCTTTGTTTGCCCCTCGTTTTGCGCCTAGTGTCTTTGCGGGGGCCTGCTTTTGCTGGGCCTACACAATAAATGAACCAACAAGGAGCAACCGAAAATGAGCAAGAGAGACGATCTGATCGCGAAATATGCCGAAGACCTGCGCACCAAGTGCAAGATGGAACCCGACATGGCATTGCTGACCAAAGTAACCATTGGCTGCGGCCCTGCAATCTATAACGCCGACAGCTCAACCGTTGCAGGCTCTGACGAGTCCGAACTGGAAACCGTCAAGAAAAACTTTTTGATGAAAAAGCTGGGCCTCGCCGACAGCCCCGCTTTGATGGAGGGCATTCATGCCGTCATCAATACCTATGGCAAGTCCGAGCGCAGCAAATACCGCGCTGTGGTATATTACATGCTGGCCAAGCATTTCCGCAAAGAGGCCGTTTACGGCTAAGTCTTTGTCAGATGACTTGCATCTCACCCGCCCCGGCAACGGCGCGGGTGTTTGCTTAATAAGTCATTGAAAACCAACGATGCCGTTGTTTCAATTTATTGCTGTTTGGCTTTTGCGTGATCTGCGCGAATAGGTTACACCTAAACCCATAGGGCAGTATGTCCGGGACCTTTTCAAACAGAACACGTGTGGTGCTAAGGGAGCACGTGGGTGGGAGGAGGGTCCTGATGGGGTCGGGGCCCTCCTATTTTTGTGCCTACTTGGGCGTTAGTCACCTAACCCACCCATATGGCGAACAATCTTCCATTCTTCTGGCGTCACAGGCTGCACCGAAAGCCGCATGGATTTCACCAAGGCCATGTTTTCCAACCCCGGTTGCACCTTGCAATCGTTCAGTGTGACGGGCCGCCGCAGCGGCTCTACCGCCTTTATCATCACGCAATCCCAGCGCGGGTCATCGGTAGTGCTGTCGGGCGCGCTTTCGCGACACACCTCAACAATCCCCACAATCTCCTTGCCAATATTGGAATGATAGAAAAACCCAAGGTCGCCCAGCTTCATCAGGCGCATGTTGTTGCGCGCCTGATAATTGCGAACGCCGCCCCATTCTTCACCAGCGTCAGCCTTGGCAACCTGATGGTCCCAGCCCCACACGTCCGGTTCAGATTTGAACAGCCAATAGGCCATTAGCCCACAACCTTTTTCCATTCAGAAATACCAACTGACGCAAACAGCCCCGCCAGTGCATATGGGTCTGCCGCCGCCCAGTCTTGGGCCTGTGCCAGCGTGTCCACGTTCAACACCACCAGCGATCCGTTCATCTCGCCTTCCGGGGTCAGCAACGGTCCGGCCATTTCCACAACGCCTGTCGCATCGATATAGGCCAGGTGGGCGGCACGGTTGTCTTTGCGCACTTGCAAAGCACCGGGTTTATCATGGCAAAAAAGGGCGACGCGCATTTGGGTTTACTCCTGTTTCAAAGGCCGGGACATGAGGGCGCGAATGGCATCCTCAAGCGAAATTCTGTCTTGGGTCAGGCCTGCAACCATCTGGGTCACAGGCATTTCAACACCCAACTTGCGCGCCAGTGTAGCCACGGCTGATGCAGTCGCAACCCCTTCGACAGTGACAGACCCGTCAAATGGCGTGCCCGCGCCCAAGGCCGTACCAAAGCGAAAGTTGCGGGATTGTTTGGAGGTGCAGGTCAAAACCAGATCACCAAAGCCCGACAGCCCGCTTAGGGTTTCGGACCGCGCCCCCAGATGCAGCGCGAGCCGCTTCATCTCGGCAAAGCCGCGGGTCATCAGCGCCGCACGCGCGCTTTCGCCCAGCCCCGCGCCGATCACCACACCTGCCGCAATCGCGAC
>RCMY010003788.1_pt1 | contig 13270 bp, 12 predicted proteins | sample 2041341 | NCBI WGS metagenome assembly RCMY01 (sample SAMN09708234, study PRJNA481090) | Marine sediment metagenome, whole genome shotgun sequencing project. | reverse complement strand
AGGTCCAGGTTAATCAGTTTGCCCTTTGGCCCGAGATCATCAAAAAAATAATTACTGCTGGTGGTAAAGATATGCCGGAATTTAGTCAACGGGATCAAAATAAAAAAACTCATGACCAACAAAAGATGAAACCACCAGGTCACTTTGTGCAGGGCTCGTAGCCCACCCTCGCTCATGCCTGAGATGCCATGTGCCAGCAACAGCCCCATCGGCGACCAGTATGACAGCGGCGTACCGAGTTCGGTTACCGCTATTCGCGCACCTTCGATCAGAAAACCGGTGAGGAGAATGATTAGCAGCAACCCATGCATTATTGCATCGTCCTGTTTGGTCTCCAATCCTTCCGGAGCAAAAAAATACCGCCGCACCAGAAGACCGCACAGCATAAAAATGCACACGACTCCGGCGACATCGAGGATGATGGAGAACAATAAGTAGAAAGTGCCTTTCAAGAATTTGACATCAAAGAACAGGTCGGTAAAATCGGCTTGAATGACGATGAGGGTCGTGCCGATAAAGAGCAGTCCAAAGCCCCAGAAGAACAACCCATGCAGAAGACCTGGCCAGCGGACCCTGGCCACCTTTTTCTGCAACAGGACATTTTCCAGCATATGCCATATTCGTCGGCCTTTCTGGTCGGTCCTGTTCAGGGGTAAACCCTGTTTATATATCTCGACTCGTCGCAGAAATCCTTTGACCAGCAGTCCAATCGCCGCAAACGCAAAGAGGTACATGGGGACCAAAGTCCCTGCGCTATGACCGACATTCCAGTAAATTTCTCGGGTAAATTCCATAGTTATCTCCAGTTACGGTTACTACTTTTTATCGTGAAAGAGCGCTTGCAGGTGCACACCTCCAGAAATATTTTCATTCCTCCCTTATAAATAAATCTTACGTAAAGGTCAAGAAATTTCAATGGCTTTACAAATCGTTTGCAACCCCACAGAAGAGCTTTGCTATGTTGTTTTTTTCATTTGACAGAGCATTGACCAGCGTGCTAGATTGCTCAAAACATATTACGTAAAGGTAAAGGTTCTTTCCTTTATTCCGATACAAAATAGAGCATATATTTTTTTGAAAAAGGACCGCAGAATTAACCAAGATATGCTGCCGTCCAAGAGTACGAACAGCCTTAAGCGCGGTTTTACAATAAAGGATGATATAATGAGTACTCAAGAGTCCAGGCTGGTTCAAATCGGCGAATTGGCCAAAAGCCTAGGTATTACCACACGGACCATTCGATACTACGAAGAAATAGGCTTGATGGGCAAGAATGAACGTCTAGGTGGCAGCACACGCACCTATAACACCGAGGACATTCTCCGCCTCAAATTTATTCTAAAACTGAAAACGATGGGAATATCTTTAAAAGAAATAGAACAGCTTTCGGAAATTTTTGATATTCATGCGAAGAACTTCAATAAAATAACCCCGAAACTAATCGAGATTCTCGACAACCATATTGCAAAAGTTGACGAGAAAATGGCCAACCTCTCTTCCCTACGCAAAGATATAGTCGAGTATCGAATACGCATGACGGAGTTTCTTTCCCAAAACGGACAGAAAAAATAATCCCGCACCTCCAACACTTCACACCTTTGATAAACTCGTAAAAATCAGAAATCGGGAAGAGGTAAGTAGATAAACGCCAAATCCTGAGAAGCTTCTTGTGTGCGGCGCGATGATTTTTTCTATCATTACAGTGCACGAAACTACGTTGTAATGATAGAAAATTGAACGCTTAATGGAAAGTCTCTTGAGGGACGATGAAGCAGATGAAGCGTTTTTGTAACGCCATCACTGTTTATAAATAAACGTACCTACATGTTCCCCGTTGAGTGCCTTGGTGATATTGCCGGGAATCATGCCGTTGATGATCTGGACTTTGTCCAGCACCTCGCTGTTCTGAATTATTTCCAGACAGGGCCGCTCGATTACCAAGTCATCCTGGTCGCTGTCCAGCAGATCCTGTGCGCCGATTTCGGAGATAAATCGGGCATCTGGATTTTTCTTTGGGTCCTCGGTGTACAGACCATTTTCGTCTTTCACAAAGACCACCGTTCTGGAACCGATTAAATCAGCAAGGATGACAAGGCCGACATCGGTACGATGGATCGGAATTCTGCCCACCTTCGGCTTAATGGCAAAATAGTCATAGGGTGGCATACCGTGCATAACCGGAATGATCCTTTCGGCAAAATAGGTTGGCAGTTTGACGATATCATCATGAGAGATTTTCACCCCACCCCAGGGAGATAGCAGGGTGGCTATCATCAGAGCATTCTGTTCGGAAACCATGCTGCCGAATTTGGCAATGACACCGGTGGGCATCCCCATCTCCAGGCCAATGGTATATATATGCCGGCTCCGGGTACCGCCACCGGTGGTGAGCAGCATTTTGTGAGTTGGCCTGTTGGCAACGATTTCTTTCAAAACACCCGGCAAGGCCTTGACCCCCCGGTCACAAATGGACTGACCGCCGATTTTCAGCACTTTGACATCAGGATATAATCGTTCCTGAGGCGCAATATCGAGATTATCAATAAATTCTTTACTGACGAGACTCTCTCCCATGAGGGCGCTCTTGACATGCAACCGCTTGCCATCCTTTTCCCGGACCAGTGCCATGTTTTCCCCTTTGATAATGAATAATTATAAGTTAATCGGTTTATTTTTTTGCGTTTTTGTCACGTTCTAGAGCGATCAATTCGGAACCGCTTGCCTTGGCGATTTGTTCCAGTTCCTTTTTTCTCAAATGCGTCCCATATACCTTGAGGTCAATACCACTAACGGCAATCACTCGAAAGCGAGGAGAACGCGATCCCTCTTTTGATTTTGTTCGTTCACGATAAAATATCTGTCCAGTCATATTCTGTATCCTCAAATAGAGTATTTATCTCTTTCTAGAAAACCGGTCATTACCCACTGCTACAACCGGCATTGCCTTGTACAATATGCTCTCTCATTCAGGATGGCAAGTAGAGGGAGACTGACAGACACATGCACCGAGCATCATAGACATGGTATTATTGGTTATTTATGGTTATTTTTTTCTCCTTAAACGGAATCTCAGAATACATGCTTGACAGCATCAGCGACAAAAGCTTTATTGTGTGTCCCACACTGTAGCTGTACTAATTGTCAATTAAAGGAGCGTTAAAATTGCAGCTTTACCTCACTATCGACGATACCGATAACCTTGAGAGCATAGGTTCCGGGCAACTCGCGGAAATTTTATCCGGTAAACTCCAGGAAGAGGGACTTACCTCGCACTGTTCGAATATTACCAGACATCAGCTTTTTGTCGATGCCGCCATTCCCTACACATCACACAACAGTGCCATGTGTTTTTCGGCAACCTCACTCGACAATCGGCTCAATGACATTATCGAATTTTCCGGAAATTTCCTGCGCAACGCCTCGGCACCGGGCTCCGACCCAGGCCTTTGTGTAGCCGTTGCCGATACATTTCTTGACCAGGATGCGCTTACAGCCTTTGGAGTCAGGGCAAAAAAAACTGTCCTCAGTAAACAGGAAGCCTACAATTTGGCCCGTAAAACCGGGATTCACCTGTCGGAACACGGTGGAACTGGAGACGGAATAATTGGCGCACTGGCCGGAACCGGACTCCGACTACAGGGCAACGACGGCAGATTTCGCGGCTGGCTGAATTTGGGCGAATGTGGACAAATAGTAACGCCACAATCTCTCTGCACTCACCCCTGGGTTGATGCTGTGGTCGACGTAAAAGGTCATCCTCTTGAGGATGATACGCCTATATTCCTAGCCGATAGCAGGATAAAGACCGTGCTCTGCAATCACCGCCAGGTCATTCCGATTACAGCAGCAAAAAGTGATTGTGGTGCGGCATATAGCACCTTGACCAAATCCGAAGTTAAAAGTTTCTGATCAAATGCTATCCCTTCGGTAAATTTCTCGTAAGAAAAGTATCAAGCTGATTGGCAAATTTTTGCCGGTCAGCTTGATTCAAAACAGGTGGCCCCCCGGTTTCTATACCGCTGGCCCGCAGGCTATCCATAAAATCCCTTACACTCAAACGCGATTTAATCGTATCGATTGAATAGAGTTCTCCACGCGGATCCAAGGCAGCACCGCCCTTTTCAAGCACATTTGCCGCCAGCGGAATATCAGCGGTAATAACCAGATCACCAGCATCAAGCCTTGCAACAATCTCATTATCCGCAACATCCGGACCAGATGCAACCTGGATAAAATGTATGCAGCGCAACGACGGGATACGCATCGGCCGATTCGCGACAAGCGTCAGCTGGACTCCGGTCCGCTGAGCGGCTTTGAATAAAATGTCCTTAATCGTCACAGGACAAGCATCGGCGTCTACCCATATTTTCATGCCAGCCAACCTCAGGCTTTTTCCAACACCTTCAGTACCACCTTTTCAACAAGATCCTTGACATTTTTCTGGTAGGTAAGCATATGCGGTGCCGCCAAATGCGTCCGTAAATCTTCAAGACTCATCCATTTTTCAACAATCGTTACCACATTGCCATGCAACTCCTGCGGAGGCAAGCCAGTAGGGAGGTCAAGAGTCGGTTCATATTCAATACAGCCTTTTTCTCTTTGAACCTCGGGGATATTTGCTTTAAATATCTCAAGAAACTCTGCCACTCGACCATCTTTAATATGTATTGAGGCAATAACATGGATCATCTCGTACTCTCCTTCTTCTCTATTAGTGACTTAGAAATAATTTTCTAGTGTTTTTTTAAGAAAATTATTTCGGAAAGGAACTTCTACCGCTCAAGGGGGTTCTGAACAGAGTACCCTCTAGGGGGATTAAAAAGAATCCCGCAAAGCTTTTTGGCGGGGTTAGACAATTACTATTATCCATCTTGAAATCTGGCAGTAAAACTGTACTGTATCCAGAATTTTTTTTCCAGAAAAGAGCTTTCAACAGAAGTAAGGGGAGTGCTGGACAATCAGAATAGTTGAACGATAGAAATACAGAAGGGATGGATTTAGTACCTTCACTAATATCCATCCCTTCACAGGAGAGGTAGCCGGTTTTAGAGTTATTCTTCTATTTTACCGTTTTTAATGCGGTTCTCAGCAATACTCTTTAATTTATATAGATCCTGCTGGAGTTCAAAGACACCATGCCAATGGGCGTAGTCAGGACCACCCATTGCTGCGCCCTGCCGCATCCGTCTCCCCTCATGATGCCACAGATGGTAAATAACCTTCTGGAATTCATCATCCCAGGGATTCTCTTTCAGCAGCTTTTTATCGGCAAGTTCTTTTTGCAGAGCCAGAGCCGGTTTCCAGTAGCCTTCATTGTATAGATCAATATTTAAATCTACTGACTCAAAGAAATTATTCGTATGCAGCGGGCTGTGGCAATTACTGCAGACTGTCTTCATTTTCTCTCTGCCTGCAATCCCTTCACCAGTCAGCGGACTCAGTGGATCGGGCGAGTTCCGAACTGCGGATTCAGGTAACCAGAGATTCCATTTGAGCCTCTCGGAGATATTATGCGTCGTCTGCAGAGCGCCGATACCACTCATATGGCATACAGCACAGGTAGGAGCCCGAAAGTCACCGGGTTCCCAGGCATCAGGAGCACTGGAAAAATTCCATTCGCTTGCTTCTGCGTTATAGATATGTCCGTGTTTGCTGTTATTGAAGATCTCGATATCGGGGTGATCTGGACCAAGATGGCAGGAAGCGCAGGCGGCTGGTTTTCTTGCCTCGGCGATATTAAAACGGTGTCGTGTATGGCAGACGACGCAGTTGCCTACCGAACCATCGGGATAGGTGGTGCCGATCCCGGCTGCCGGCCATGTTTCCTTAAGTGGCCTACCATCGGCATCAACTTTGACATCCGATCCATGACATTGCATACAACCTGCCATATCTGCGGCATCTTTATATTTTTCAATACCCTGGCCTTCATGTTTGGCCATCAACGCCGTCATACTCTTGAAGTTTAATCCATCAGGGGAATGGAACTGAATGCTGGCACGGGCATGACCACTTTTACTAAATTGATCAACTTCGGCCGAATGACATCTGCCGCAGGTTTTCGGAGTAACGACAACAGATATATAGGTCTCGGTTCCCCTTACGCCGGGACAATTCTGGGAAGCCATTTCGTATCCCTTTTCGACGCCATGACAATCGATGCAGGAAACATTGACATGTCCATGGCGACTGTTTTTCCAGTCAGCAACAATACCTGGCTGTTTTTCCGCATGACACTCAATACACTTCTTCCCCTCAGGCGTTAATCCGCGCTCAACCTTTAAGGTCCTTACCGTACTGTCCAATGCAAAGGCAGATGACATGGACCCGACAGTAAGGGCCAACACCAGCAGCAGTAATCGTCTCATTCTTCCTCTCCCTAGATTTGTTTAACCAGAAAATCTTTTATATTCTTATGGCCTACATTCTCATGGCACTGCACACAGGATGGTACTTTCCCTGACAGAAAATCCTTATGTGCGAGAAAAGCTTTTGGAATTTCGTAACGGATTACCCGTAAGTCATGGCATTTGACACAACCAGAGGTATAGGTGAAATCTTTTCTATGCTGCAGATTGTCGATCCAGTCAAACGAATCTGCCCAGAAAAGTTCCCCCAGAACATCTTTCGCCCCGGTATAGGCTTTTGCCGTCACATAATGAAAGACATTATCATGCGGGAGATGGCAATCTGCACATTTGACAATGAATCCGTTCTTATTCATTCCCCCATGGACATCCTCCGCGTGGGAGAGTGCAACCCCTTTCATGGAGTGACACGAGGAGCAGAATTCAGGCCCGGAAGTACGTTCGATCATTTCGGCAGTCGCCAATGACAAAACAAGACCTAAAATAATCCCACAGAATAGCAAAACAAAAATCTTCTTCATGGATCTCCTCAGAAATCAATGGAGTGGGGATGGAAACACAAAGAGCTGACAAGACGAACCCGTCATTCTTAGGTAGAGTTTCGATCAGGTCAAGGGTACAAATATTCAGACAACCTGAAATAAACACAAAAAAATAGTCTTTTTTGCACATACTGTCTTTGTTCTAGCGCAAAGACAGTATGTTTTTAAAAAAATAAGCAGCGAACAGAACTGCCACTCAGCCAATCTCAGTGAATTGCAATAGAGCATGCGGCTTGGTAATAACGATGTGCTCACGTTTTGATTGAATCCAGTCCTTTTTTTCCCAGGCACTGAGCGTGCGGCTTACCGTATATATGGTAGTCCCCGAATAGTCGGCAATATTCTGTCGACTTAAAGCGAGGTCGATACGTATTCCTTCCGGGGTCTTTTGACCTACCTGTCGCATGAGCCGTAGCAGGGAACGGGCAATACGTTGCTCCACTTGCTCAGTGCAAAGTTCCAGGTAACGGTGCTGCATATCGTCCATGCGCTCTATAACGATATCCAGTAAATTAATGGCAATATCCGAATATTGGCGCATCAACGCCAGCATTGTCGTTTTATCCCAGCCGGTAACGCTGGTTTCCTCAGTAGATTCGGCTGTAACCGGATACACGCCTGCCTTGAAAATAGCCGTTGCCGCAGTTAATTCCCCGGCACCGATATATCGGAGAATTATTTCTTTGCCCTGCGCATTAAATTTGCTCAACTTCAGGCGCCCATGATGTACCAAAAAACAGCTATTAGCTGGATCACCTTGATTAAAGAGAACACTTTTAGCTTGAAGTTTTAGGCTTTTGCCTTGTTGCAAGAGATCTGCCAACTGACCACAGGTGAGTTCTTTAAAAATCACAGATTCCTGCAGGCTGTCTGCTCTTGGTGTATGAGTTTCCATTCGTTGGTACGCCATCAGATATACAGTGCAGACTCAACCTTTTCCACGATCTATGGTCACGGCAAATTTTTCCAGCTGGATTGAGGCATTGCGGCCTTCCCCTACCAGATGAAAGGAAAACGCCTGTCTGGCTTTGGAGTTCTTAAAATCAAACTGAATATTGCCCTCTTCACCTGCATGCAGCAGCGGAAACGGAGGATGTTCGATATCGCCCACCTCTTTCTCAAACTGGCGGAGGGTAAGTTTCATCTGAATCCCCTCCGGCGGCGCCTGCAAAACTTTCAGGCGGATATCTACATGGATTTTGGATTCTGCCGGAAAATCGAGATATTGAGCCCCTGTCAGGTTATCTGTCCATTCATTTTTTAATTTTTCTGGCAATTTCCTGATCTCACCACTGGCGAATTCGAGTACCTGCTTTTGTTTTCGGTCCGAAAGTTTATGATCCAGTACTGTCGCCAGACCGAAAAGGCGGCCGGCACTGTTTTCAGTGTCCTGTTCATATGCTTCCGGTCGGTTCCCGATAATATTCTGGCCTTTCATTTTTCGGCAACTATTATCTTTGCCGCATTCATAAAGAAAATTATCTGCTGTCTGCCAGCGCAATTTACTACTGGTATAGGAAACCATATCCCGCGAGCTGCTATAGTCTCGAAATATACTCCTGCCAATAATAGATGGCGGCATCGGCAGGTTAAAATAGTCAAGCACCGAAGCTTCTATATCCACCAATCCGTAGGTACCCTTCTTGATTCGTGGCAGGAGCTCATCCTCCGGTGTCAGAACGATGCCAAGCCCCCAGCTGCTGTACCAGTCAGAACCCTCTGAGCCATGGGATTCGTCGGAGGTAATAATCACCAGGGTGTCTTTCAGCACACCATCCTGCCGCAGTCCATCGATAAAGGTAGAGACAGCCTCATCGAGAAGAGCCATCGTGGCATCTTGCCGTGAGCCGTATTTTTTTGCCTGCTCTTCCGTTGCAGAAAAAGGCTGATGGGTGGCAACAGTCAGAAGGGACAACAGCCACGGCTGCTTCGCAGCCTGCAGTTCACCAATGTATTTTTTTGCCCCTTTAAAAAAATCGCCATCTGTCGTTCCCCAGATAAAATCGGTCTCGGTCCTCTCGGTAAACCACTCAACACCATGGACATGCTGAAAACCCATGGTCGGCATGGCCCTCTCCTTATTCATAAACTGCAGACCTGCTCCCTGCAGATAATGGCTCTGCCATCCCTGTCGGCTCATTTGCGCAGGCAGGCATTCGGCGGCGCGGTCCGGATTGTTCTGCAACTCCATCACTTTGGGCATCTCATAGGAAAACTTGCTGAAATCACCGCAATGTATAGCATACAACCCACGAATGGTTTGATGGCTATGATCGACAAAATCCGGCACCAGCATTGCATCCACGGTGCTCTTGGCAAGTTTGTCCATCTGGAACGGTTTATCAGCAACATGCATCTCTCGGCGAATGTCAGAAAATGCGATGCCGGGAACACCTTCAAGAATGACAATAAGAACATTTTTCGCCCGACCTTTTGACAACAACTTTTTCCCGTCCAGATCAAGTGTTCTCAGACTTTGCGGCAGATCGGCAACGCTGAGCCCTTTCATTTCGGCGGAAAACAGTTTAGAGGACGCATCAGTAACAAACCAATGAAGTGGATTGTAGCGAGCGGCTACGCTCTGGTTGCTCAGTGCCCTACTGACAGGAGAATGCAGACCAAGCAGGAGAAGGCCGGCGAGCAGGCCGCTCATTACCCTGCCCCAACCGGGACGAATAGGTGGAACCAGTATGGCCGCAACCGTCGACAGAAGAAAAAACAGCGCAAACCCTGGATGAGCAAGATGAAAACCGGCCGTGGTGTTTTTCACAAAAGTCGGATCTAACAGATATTGCAAATCCTGCCAGGAAGGTAAACGCTGCATGGCTGCCATCAGTTCCTGCGACATTACCTGGGTAAGCGCCCAGAATATCAGCAGAATTATTTTTAGCCAGCGAGGGCTGCGCAATAGTATTGCGTAGAGGATCAAGGCGAGACCCAAATCCGAAAGGAGTCCTGCCGGTTGGGTAAAAACATGATTGAAGACTCGCCAACCGACCGGTAATAAACATGGGATGGCAAGGAAAAGAGACGATAATATGGACATTACGGCGGTATGCTCCAAAGAGTAATAAGGGATATGGAAAATGACTGACTATACCATATCCCTTGTCGCTTGCCACCCGCCAAACTGTTGTTACACACAGTTTTTCAATTGATCAGAAGGGCCATTGAATTCTCGTAACAGACCCTTTTTACGCCCCGAGGTAAAACACCCGGGAGGTTTCAGCGTCAAAGAGAGCTCGTTCTTCAACTCAAACCAAATTCAGATCAGTGACTTCATACCTTCGGGCAGGAGAGTCAGGCTGTAGCAGCCCGTATCATGTTGATGAGCAATGAAAATATGGATATGACATCTTATAAAAGAAGAGCTCTGGCGGGAGGTAAACAACCGCCAGAGCTCTACACTACACAAAATATAAAGAATTATTTTGAATACGAGGAGTTATCACTCATCCCCTTGCGGGGTTCCATATTTAAGCGACCCTCAGCCACCGCTTTTTGATTCCACTCCTGGAGCAGTGTCTTCTTGAATTCCAGCTTTTCGTCTACCAGCGTCTGCAAAGAAACTCCGGCGATTTTCTGCGCTTTCTCTTTGGTTGAAAAATCAGGCGCTACATAATCAAAGACATTGTGCTTGGCCAGGACGGCAACAAGCTTGACCCGGGCTTGCTGGGCCTTGTCATTGGCTACACTGAGGACCCGTAAGGTTTCCTCAGGTGCATGGTAGAAAGAGCCATGGCTGGCGATGGCATAATCCCACATCCACTGGCCCGAGCGGATAAGCTGCAACACATCGGCCATTTCGGTCTCGCTGGCTCCTGCCTCCCAGGCACGTCCAGCTGCAAGATGCGCCTTACCGAGGTTGTCCATGGCAAGTTCCATCAACTGCTCTTTGCGCTCAAACTTCCGCTGCACATTCGCTTTGAATTCTTGTTCGCTCTCACGATGACAAGTCAGGCAGGTGTTGGCAATATTATCCAGAGGATTGGCGATATGGTGATCTGAATATTTGACTGCGCCTTCCCTAACATACGGCATATGACAATCGGCACAGGAAACGCCCCGTTGTGCGTGAATACCTGTTTTGTACAATTCGTAACCAGGGTGCTGCGCTTTCAACATGGGAGCCTTACTGATTTTATGGGTCCAATCACTAAAACCATATTCATCATAATAGCTTTGCATCTGTTCCGCGCTGAACCCTTTCGCCCATGGCAGTGTAACAACCGCAGCAACCTGATCTTTACCAGCTTTGTCTTTATATTCGGTCTTCTTGAAATAATACTCGACATGGCACTGAGCACACACCAGAGTCCGCATATCCTGATGGGTGATCTCGTCGAGTTTGGTGCCGCTGGCCTCCAGGGCCCTTTTCAGGTGTGGTCTGGTAATAGTCAGATTAGCGGTTTTGCTGTCATGGCAATCACCACAACCAATCGGGTTGACGATCTGATCACCCAGGCGCGCCCATTTGCCGGTGAAAAATTCATTTTCCCCTTCTTTTTCCATAACTCGTGGAACGTCGGGAGATTTACAGGTCCAGCATGCTGTCGGCATTGGTCCAGTTTCAGGACCTACCGGGGCACCGGTCCGCAAGGAGTTGATGTTGCTTTGTACAGCATAAAAGTGACCACGTGGAGCGTTGTAATCTTTAGCAAAGCCATATCCAGCCCAGAGAATCGCCAACTGTGGTTTCTTCTCGATCATATCATCGATTTTATCGTTTTGTCTGGTCTGTTTCCATGAATCATACTGTCGTGGATAATATCTCGCCCACTCCTCGTTTTTGCTTTCAACACCTTCTGCTTTGACAACCGGACTAGAATTAATGATCGTCCTTTCTTCCTGTTTACCGCTGATAGAGTTAGCCAACACTCCCATTGCAGCGATAGCTACCAGAGAACCACCAAGCAATATTTTGTACTTATTCACTATTTCCTCCATTCTTTAGAGTTCTCTTACACCAAGAGCATTCGGCGTTGACGATAAACTTCTTGCCTTACCATGAGGCACTTCTCTATGACAATCCCAGCATCTCCGATCGGTTTCAGGGACACCGGTAAAGTCATGGTATCTGTCACTGTTAGCAAGAATGCCCTCTGTCAACGTAGCATGACAGGTTATACAGTTGGCCTGCACACGATTGGCACCATCTTCACTTATCTCAATGTTCTGTGCGAAAGTATTCATTGTAAAAGCAACTGAGTGATTCCAGCCATCACGTGCCTTTGCTGCGTACTTGTTCAACATGTTGTCAACAGGAAGATGACATTCAATGCAGGTGGCACGTTGCGCGTGTGAGCTGTGTTGCCATGTCGCATATTGCGTGTTCATGACATGACAATTGATACAAGCCTTTGGGTCGGTTGACAGGTAAGACAATGCCTTCGACGCATATACCAGATAGGCAAAAAACACTATGGCAGCGACAAAAGAAATAATTGAACTAAAAAACAATAATTTACCTGTTTTCATGTGTAGAATCCTGATTAAAGGAACGATTAACCAGCACGATCAAAAAAAGACAACAGAATTTGCTAAATTATCTTTCCAAGTGTCTGGCACAAATGCCATTAATTCACCTCCTTTGCCTCTTCGGATGTAAAGTTACAGGTTTCAGAAAATGTATCATCTACCAATGCAGATCCCACATCTTAAAGAAAAAAGACACGTAAGTCTCGTTAAATATGCCATTTTGGGGATAATTTTCAAGCTCCATTCCCCGCAGGCATTTTGAAAAGCTTTATTTTGTTATTGTGGATGCCTTTTCCAAAATGACCTATATTCTATAGCAATCTTGTCCAAAACAGCTTTTAAACAAAATACTCTCCTGATGATTTGTGGTGTACGATGCGACACAGTGAACAAACCCCAAAACAGCCCTCCATCCTGGCACATCACCCTGGCCGTATCTGGCTGCTGGGTGGTGTCGTCTGCCTTCTGTTCCTGCTGGCAACGACGATATTGTTTGCGCCACGATTCCTTGCTTCCCCTTCGATCAAACAGAAAATTCAGTCAGCGGTGGCTGAAAAAACTGGAATCCGGCTTGACTACCAGGCAATTGATCTCAGTTACTTTCCCCGACCGGGGATCGAACTGCAAGGGATAAGCCTGACTCTTGCGAAGCAGATACAGGGCACAATTGCAAGCCTGCGCATCTCACCCAGATTATTGCCTTTACTGACCGGCGATGTGCGCCTGTCCGCACTCAACGTGGATGCGCCACAACTCAGCATCACACTCGCTGACGCAAAACTGGATACAACTGCGAAGCAACCTTTGACACTCACCGAGCTGCAAGAAGCTTTATCCATGGCCGGCAAAGCTGCCGGTCCGCTGCTCTCCGACTTGCAAGCA
>RCMY010003787.1_pt1 | contig 13271 bp, 13 predicted proteins | sample 2041341 | NCBI WGS metagenome assembly RCMY01 (sample SAMN09708234, study PRJNA481090) | Marine sediment metagenome, whole genome shotgun sequencing project. | reverse complement strand
GAGAGCCGGCCCTTGCGGACCGGCTCTGACCTGCTGTTTTACCGTCGGGCTGGGGAGATTCGAACTCCCGACCTCCTGACCCCCAGTTCGATTGAACTCGTGTGGTCTGGTGCCGTTGCGTCCGTCTGGTACCCCTGAGTAGGGCTTTCGCGAGCTGAACCGTCCGGCTCGTGCCGTTGCGTCCGTCCAGTAGTGGGAATTCCTCATGCTTTTCTCATACATCGACGACGACGACGACGACGACGCTGCTCTCACCGGACGAGAAGTGCGTAGGCGGCACGACCCCGGTCAGCCGCATCAGGGCCGAGCGAGCGCCACGCCAAGATCGACGGATCGCCGAACTCGTGTCGGGCACGCAGCCGCTTGCGTGCGGGAGCCGAATATTCGATCGTGCACGCTGATCAGGGAAAACGCAGCCGAGGCTGACCGACTGTGTTCCGCATTCTCTACCGCCTCATCATCATGCTCACCCGTCTCGCAGTCCGCTCTGGTCGTTCCAAGGACCTCGAGATCGTGGTCCTTCGCCACCAATTCGCGGTCCTACGCCGCCAGATCAACCGACCAGTGATCAACGACGCCGACCGGACCCTGCTCGGCGCCATCGCCGCTGCGCTCCCCCGCCCACGACGAACAGGCTGGATCGTCACCCCGGACACCCTGATCAGATGGCACCGCCGACGCATGGCCCGTCGCTGGACACAACCCAGCCGAGGACCAGGACGCCCACCAACCTCGGACGAGATCCGCCGACTCGTCCTCCGCCTCGCCGCCGAGAACCCGACCTGGGGCTACCGAGGAATCCACGGCGAACTGGCCGGCCCCGGCCATCGGATCGCTTCGTCGACCGTGTGCCAGATCCTCAGATCTGGTGGAATCGATCCAGCGCCGGAGCGATCTGAGGTCACCTGGTCACAGTTTCTCCACTCTCAAGCCGCGTTCGCCTGCGACTTCTTCACCGTCGCCACTGCCCCGCTTCGCCGCTACTACGTCCTGTTCTTCATCCACATCCCCACCCGCCCAGTGTTCTACGCCGGCGTCACCGCCAACCCGACCGGAGCGTGGACCACCCAGGCCGCCCGCAACCTGTTCCTCCGCCACGGCGACGAGCTCAGCGGCTCACGAGCACTACATCGAGACCGAGGCAGCCAATTCATCGACACGTTCGACGAGATCTTCCGAACCGAAGGCCTCAAGATCCTCATAAGCCCGGTCTGCACGCCTGTGGCCAACGCGTTCGCCGAACGCTGGATCGGAACCATCCGCCGCGAGCTCCTCGATCGCGCCATCATCTGTAACCAACGCCAGGCAGAGCAGCTCGTCGTCGACTACATCGACCACTACAACACCCACCGACCCCACCGCTCCCTCGGCCAACAGCCACCGGAGGTCCCGAAGCACCACCGCCAGTGCAGGGGCGTCACCTTCGGGTCCCGAGATCAACGCTGTACCACGGCGTCATCCACGACTACCGAAACGCAGCCTGTCCAGCTAGGACGCAATATTCGGCCCCCACAGGGTTGACTGAAGCGAGCGAACGACCACGTCGGTCCCGGGCAACTGCGAACGGGCTCGGGCAAACCCGCCCACAGCCAGTCCGCACACTTGGCCTGGGTCAGGTGCGCCAGTTCGATTCGCGCTCATCCATTCGAGCGGCCAGCGCGGCGGCCTCGGTGCGGCTCGAAACACCCAACTTGGCAAACATGTTGGAGACGTAGTTCTTCACCGTCTTTTCCGCCAAGAACATCTCACTGGCGACCTGGCGGTTGGAGAAACCCCTGCCGATGAGGTCGAAGATCTTTCGCTCCTGGACGGTGAGCGCCTCGACACGTCCGTCGCCGCGTTTGTCGAGCCGATGTTTGGCCATCCGGATCTCGACGGGATCCAAGAGCCGGGCCCCTCCGGCGACCTTGCGGATCGATTCGACCAGATCGCTCAATCGGACGTCCTTCACGCAAAACCCGGCCGCCCCTGCGTCGGCGGCCTCGATGAGCGCACGGTCATCAATGACCGAGGTCAACATGAGACACGAAACGTCGGGAAACTGTTCGGTGATCTGCCGACAGACGTCGATTCCGTTCCCGTCGCCGAGGCTTATGTCGAGCACGGCGACGTCGGGATCGGCGAACTCGAGGGCCTTCATCGCTTCGGTGGCCGATCCCGCCTCACCCACAACGATCATGTCGGTCTGGGTGTTGATGACCTCCGCGACACCTCGACGGATCATTTCGTGATCGTCGAGAAGGAACACCCTGGTCGTGCCGATCTCGGTCACGGGTTCGCGACGTCCGTCGGCTGGGTCTGCTTGGGACCGCCGCAAATGTTCGGCCATATCGGGGCCTCCTGTCAACGCACCAAGTGCGTAGTCCCACCCTATGCAAGAGGTGAAGCTACTGTGGCAACTTGGCAATCAGGAGTTGGATATCGCATCAATCTGCCCTGGGGTGACCTTCGACTCTGTGGGCCAGATTCTGTCACTGTGACAATGAGCGCCATGAGTACTCGAATTGTTGCGTACAGAATCGAGGCGCGAGCTTGGCAGTCACGTTGCGCGGACTCCACGATCGCCTCGGCGCTACGGAGCATCTTGACGGAGACCTTGTGCGCTCCATGAGAATCGCCCGTCGTGAAGGCAATTGACCATGAACCCTCTTCGGGAGTCCGACAGTGCCCTGAATCCGATCCGTGTGGTCGTCCTCGAAGGCGACGACCGGAGTCGACAGATGCTGATCGATCGCCTCGAGCAGATCGACGGCATCGTGGTGGTTGGCGATGGGCGTTCCGTTGCTGGAGCGCTCGCAATTGTTCGGGCGAGTGGCGCCGAGGTTGTGATCGCCGACGCGAGGCTTGCTGACGGCTCAGGGGATGAAGTCTGTCGCAGGCTGCGGATCGAGGGTCAACGGTGTGGTTGTGTCCTGCTGGCTGGTCTCCCACCACGCCGAGACGGATCAACAATGGTCGGTGTCGACGCGGTCGTTCTCAAGGAATTGGTAGGTGACACCCTCGAGCGCGAGATTCGCACGGTTGGAGCCGCTGTCCGATCCGAGCCCGGCAAACCCGTGGCCAGTTAGCTACCGAGATCCGCCGCAACCCAAGGCGGTCCCGACAGTGGAACGGTCCAAACAATGGTTGTGCCTTGTCCATGGCTCGACGAAATCGTGGCCGTGCCGCCGAGGTTCTCGGCTCGCTTCACCATGTTGACGAGACCGTTGCCTGTGAGGGTCGACGCGCCTGTGAAGCTGGCTGAAGAGAAGCCGACGCCGTTGTCAGCGATGCTCAATGTGACGTGGCTACGCGTGACGGTCACGTCGATCTCCACGGCGCCGGCGCCCGCGTACTTGCCGATGTTCGTGAGAGCTTCCCGCAGCGTCCCAAGCAGTTCATCGACGAGGGTGTCAGCGAGATCGTCGACGGCACCGCCCAAGACGACGCTCGGTTCGAAGCCGAGTACCTCGGCCTGATCGGCGGCAATGGCCAGTATCTGGCCTCTGACACCGAGACCCCACTCGATCTGAGACCGGACTCCGTAGATCGTGGTGCGTATCTCTTTGATGCTGGCGTCGATCTCGTCGACGAGTTCGCTGAGCCGCTTCTGCGCATCGGGATCCGTGATACGCCCGATTGTTGCTTGCACGCCCATACCGGTCGCGAACAACCGGCCGATGACCTTGTCGTGCATGTCCCGGCCGATTCGGTCACGGTCATCGAGCACTGAGGCCTGATGCTGGATTGTCGCAAGCTTCTGCTGCAACTCCAGTCGCTTGGTGATGTTTCGCACCAGAGCCACACACGTCCTCGTCTCGGCGAGCCGTTCCAGTTTCGGGACCTGCAGCACGATCTCCACCGGAACGTCGATGCCGTCCTTGCGTCGATGCTCACTCGTGAAATGCACCGAGGGCACCAAGTCGTCCGTGACCGGTGCCAGCAGCTCGCGGAACGACCGTTCGGTGAACTCCGGCTGGAGATGAAGCGGCGTCATGCCCAACAACTCGCTACGGCTGTACCCGGTCTGCTCGACTGCCCCCTCGTTGACATAGCGAAACTCCAGCGTGTCGACAGCGAACATGAACACGCCATCCTCCACGACATCGAGGCCATGGCGGACCTCGAGATCGAATGCTTCTGACAAAAGCCTGTCGCTGATGTCTCGCACCGCTGCGATCACCCGGAGCTCTCCGTCGACTTGCATCGGGCTCAAGCTGACCTCGACCGGGATCTCGGTGCCATTCGCATGGCGCGCCAACAGATTCATTCCCGAACCCATCGCCCGAACCTCAGGAGCCACCCGAAACCGGGTGCGGTGAGCGCGGTGGACCTGAGCCAGTCTCTCCGGAAGCAGCTGCTCGACCGGGCGGCCGAGCAGCTCACCGCGGTCATAGCCGAAGAGCACCTCGGTCTGGCGGTTCACCAACTGGATGATCCCGTGCTCATCGACCATCACCAGCGCATCCGGGGAGGCATCAACCATCGCCCACGCAATGGACGCTTCAGTTTCGGCAACATCGCTCAGCGGCTGCATACCAACACGATCTCGAAGATCAGTCGGCTCCGCGCCCTCGCCCGACGAGGCCGCGCCATGGTCACCGACGGTGCGTCGGCTCGGGCTTGCAGCAGTCATCGTCAGGTCCTCGGTGTCGGGGTCGCATCTGTTGCGGAATCTCGATCGGAAGTCTCGGAGGACGGTTCTGAGCTCGATTGTCCTCCGGTGGCCTCCAGGTATTCCGTCGAGGATGCGACGAAGCTACTCGTGTCTCTTCGGGACGAGTTTGCGAAGTCGCGTCTCGTTCGCTGCGGACGCGACGAAAGAATTGACGACGGCAGCGTCAACGACCATTGCGGGCGGCTGGTAGTTCGCCCAAACCGAGGGGTCTCGCCCCCGCTCGCGGCTCGAGCGGCGCAGCCGACGCTGCGGTGATGCTTCGAACGAACAGCGCACACGTTGAGCCTCCTGCGGGGTTCAACACGTAACCAGGGTCCCGAGCAACGTGAAAGGCGAGAGCAGACTGCCCTCGTAGGCCACCCTACGCCCGATCGTGACGAAGACGAGGGCACCGCCGGAACGTGTTCCGGGTGAGCGGACTGACCCGGCTGAAGCGACGAGGGGATCAGACCTTGCGGCTTCGACTTTTGGGTGTCGTTCCGGCCGGAGCACCGCTGCGGCGTGAATACGACGCTTCGAATGCCAACGCCGTGCCATTCGCCTCTAATCATCTCGAGACGCCTCGAACACGCTGACCTACACAGATCACACCACTGAGGCAGAACCGATGACTTTGACATCACCCACCACGACAGCAAGCCCAGCACCAGCAGCGATCCCTCAGCATGTCGAGTCGAGTCGACCCGATGGCGGCTACACCCTTGAGGTCGAGCACCTGTCCAAGCGCTACGGCGATCAGACCGTGGTCGATGACCTGAGTTTCACGGTGCCACCCGGTCGCGTGACGGGCTTCCTCGGACCCAACGGATCCGGGAAGTCCACGACCATGAAGATCATGCTCGACCTGGCCGCCGCGACGGAAGGCCGAACCACGATCGGCGGACACCGCTACCGGGAGCTGCCGGCTCCGTCCCGAATCGTTGGCGCAATGATCGAGTCCGACGCCTTCCACCCCGGACGCAGCGGGCGCAACCACCTCCTGGTCTTGGCCGACGCCACCGGCATCGCCCACTCACGCGTCGACCAAGTCCTCGAACAGCTCGGACTCACCGACGCTGCCGACCGCAAGGCCGGCGCCTACTCGCTCGGGATGCGCCAACGTCTCGGACTCGCCGCCGCCCTCATGGGCGAACCACCTGTGCTCATCCTCGACGAACCGGGCAACGGCCTCGATCCACAAGGCATTCGGACCGTCCGAGCCCTACTCCGATCCCACGCGGCGAACGGTGGGACCGTCTTCGTCTCGAGCCACCTGCTGGGTGAGGTCGAACACCTCGCCGACGACGTCATCGTCATCAACCAAGGCCGACTCGTCGCCCACGGATCACTGGCCGAGCTCCAACAGTCGGCCGCGCTGGTCAAAGCCGCCGACCCGGGCCTTCTGGCCATCGAGCTCGAGCGAGCTGGCGCAACAACTCGAACTCAGGGCACCGACAGTCTCATCGTTCGCGACATGCCACTCGACGAGATCGGCGAGCGGGCCTTCACCACCGGCATCGCCCTCCACGAACTCTCGCCCCATGCCGGTTCGCTCGAAGACCTCTTCCTGAACTGGACCAATCAACCTTCCAAGGACCAGGAGGTCGAGCGATGACCATGACCCGACTGATCAGGTCCGAAGTCCGCAAGCTCACCAGCACCAAGATGCCGTTCGCGTTCCTCGGCGTGCTGATCACAATCGCCGCACTCAACGCGTTCGCCGTGATCGCTGGCACCGAAATGGACGGGAGCAAGGCCTTCATCGCCACGGCCGCCGACCAGCAATCGCTCATGGCGTTCGCATTCAACGCATTCATGGGAGCGGGTCTCTTCGGGACCATCGCCGTCGCCCGGGAGTACGGGAACAACACCGTGGTGCCGACCTTCCTGGCTTCGCCGAGAAGGCACCGTGCCGTACTCGCACAATTCATCGCCGTCGCAATCGGAGGGTGCGTGCTCAGCCTCATCGGCGCTGGACTCACCGTCACCGCGGTCGCAGTGTCGCTGCCCACCACCGAATTCGGCTTCCTCGTCTCGATCACAAACGTGGCTCGAATCATCGTGGCCTCCGGATTCGCCGGTGCAGCGGGAGCTGTCGTCGGCGCGGGGATCGGCGCCGTCGTTCGCAACGTCGGCGGAGCCGTCACCCTCACCGTGTTCGCCTTCATGGTTGCGCCGCCACTCGTCGTGCAGCTCGCCAACGGAACTGCGTCATGGATGCCCGCCAACCTCGCCAACGTGATCTCAGGCACCGTCGACGACATCGGCCAACCCGCAGCACTCGCCGCCCTCGCCGTCTGGGCCCTGATCCCCGCCCTCATGGGCCTCATCAGCGTGCAGCGACGCGACATCGTTTGAGTGATGAACAATCGACCAGGACTACCCCGATCCGCTCACATCGACCCAGGAGACGCGACGCAGCCCAAACCAAGTCCCCGTCCGGCAGCCGGACTCGAACCTGAAAAGCCAGTTGCGTCCAAGATGGCGAATACGTTGCTCGGCGTAGCCATCGGTCCGGGGGTCGGACTATCCCTCGGTCTTGCGTTCTGGGGTGCACAGGGCATAGCACTCGGCGCGGGGATCGGAGCAGGCGTCGGTGTCGCCATCGGAGCGGCGTTCGATGAGATGAGTCGACGACGAAACGATTGAGTTGACGGGAGTGGTCACCCCGCTCGGCGTCAGGTGTGTTTGGAACTGGCTGCCAAATGCGGCTGGTTCGTTGATACTCCTCGGCGACCCCACAAAGCTCTGTAAGCGGAATCGTTCATGGTGCCAGCCATGTCGAGACGGGAGGGACGATTCGCATCGGCACCGGATTGCGGGGCGGGCACACGCGAGGATGTGTTCGGGACGTTTGGCACTACGTGATCAAATGGTCTCTTCGTCACGATGGCGACATGAACAATCCGATCGTTGTCGAACAGTTCAAGACGTCGAAGACAGTGCGTTGCGAGCTGTCCTTCAAACCTGCTGGCGGAGTCGTCGCCGAGCGCCGACCGGCTCGACCTGCCGAGCCGCTGGCATGATCAGCCGGACCACCCGACCCGCTGGAAGAGTGAATCGGCTGGTGGCTGCTGTGCTGCGGTCCAAGGCCCATTGGTTGTTGTCGCGTTGGGTTTGCCTCGTCTGCTACGAGGGCCGGAGGTCGGGCCGTTCGTTGTGCACACCGACGCAGTACGCGTCGAGTGCGACGGGCCTCGTCATCTTCGTTGGACGCCATGAAACCAAGACGTGGTGGCGGAACTTCCGCGGGGGTGCTGACATTGACGTCCTGATCGCCGGAGACTGGCGCCACCTGAGTGCTGACGCGGTCTGCGAAGCCGACGATGCCGAGCGGATTTCGCCGTTGCTGGCAACGTACATCGACCGCTACCCGCGCACCGCCAAGGTGATCAAGGGTGATGGCGACCCCGATCGAACCGCGCTGGCTGTTGTCATACATGCCGTGGAGCGCAAAGAAGTTTCAGCGTCTGGCGAGGGAACATCCCACGACCACTTAGTGGAGCGTGAAACGTGAGCGCAGACACCGCAATCGAGATCCGTGGGCTCGTCAAGCAATACGGCGAGCACCGGGCAGTCGACGGCATCGACCTCGATGTCCGCGTCGGGGAGATCTTTGCGCTACTCGGACCGAACGGGGCCGGGAAGACCACCACGCTCGAGATGCTCGAGGGGTACCGCCAACGCGATGCCGGCACCATCTCGGTGCTCGGGGTCGACCCGGCCCACCCCACCCTCGAATGGCGCAGCCGCATCGGACTCGTCCTCCAAGAATCACAGATGCCACCAGAGCTCACCGTCCGCGAACTCGTCACCCGCTACGCCGGCTACTACGAACAGCCACGCGACGTGGCGGGCACCGTCGAACTGGTCGGCCTGACCGACAAGGCCGACGCCAGATCGGGGTCTCTGTCAGGCGGTCAACGCCGCCGCCTCGACGTTGCGCTCGCGCTGATCGGCGACCCGGAATTGGTCTTCCTCGACGAACCGACAACCGGGTTCGATCCCGCAGCGCGGCGAGCCTCGTGGTCGATGATCGCCGCACTCCGCGACCTCGGCAAAACCATCGTGCTGACCACCCACTACATGGAAGAGGCCGAAGCACTCGCCGACCGACTCGCAATCATCGTCGCCGGACGCGTCGTTGCCTTCGGAACCCCCGAAACGATCGGCGGCCGCGACCTCGCGCCGGCCACCATCACATTCTCCTCACCGTCGACACCATTGCTCGACAACGAGACCACCGTGAATCGCGATGGCAACATGGTGTCGATCGACACCACCGACGTCACCGATGTCCTGAGCGAACTCATCGCGTGGACCGATGCCGGCAACGCAACCCTGACCGCTCTCGAAGTCCGTCGACCCACGCTCGAAGACATCTACCTCTCGCTTGCGGAGAACTCGAAATGACCTCCACCGCCACCCTGATCCGTCACGAGACCGCGTACGTCCGAAAGACCCTCATCCGCGACCCACAGAGTCTCTTCTTCACCGTCGGACTCCCGCTGCTCTATCTGTTCATCTTCGCGACGATCTTCGGCAACGAGGAAGCAGAAGTTCCAGGTCAGCCCGGCTTGATGAACGTCGCCACCACCATGACGGCATCGGTCATCTCGATCGGTGTCACGTCAGCCGCATTTCAAAACCTCGTCATCGCGCTCGTCCACGACCGCGAGAACGGCGTGTTGAAACGGCTCCGATCCACACCAGTCCCGACGAAGGTCTTCATCGGTGGCCATGTCGTCAACGCGCTGATCCTCTCGACTCTCCTCGCGATGGGGGTCGCTGCATTGGGCATCGGCGTGTACGGCGTCGACTTCCCGGGCACCCGGATTGCGGCCATCATCGTCAGCGTCATTCTGGGCAGCCTTGCCTGCGCGGCAGCCGCGTTTCCCTTCACGAGGCTGGTGAAGAAGGGCTCAGCCGCCACGCCGATGGCGTTCTCGATCACCCTCACGCTCTTCTTCCTCTCCGGCAACTTCTTCCCTGACGCAGACATGCCACGAGCGCTGGTGATCTTCGCCGACCTCTTCCCAGTCCGCCACCTGTACCAATGCCTCCTCACGGCGTTCAATCCCAATACAACCGGCTCGGGGTTCCTCTGGAGTCGGCTCGCAGTCCTCGGGCTCTGGACGGTCGGCGGCACCCTTGCCGGGCTCCGACTCTTCCGCTGGACACCCTCGAACGACAACTGACCACCGGACCGGGCGCCCTGGGGACTGTCTGCTCGCAGTAGAGCACCTGCAGCGGCACCAACCGGGACCGACAAGCTGTCACTGACGCTGGCGGGCACCCCGACGACTCCGCCATCCTGCAACCGAACTCCCGCCCGACACAGAGGTCGGCAACAACGGGCACTGCGGTGCCATCACAACCGACGCCCCGCCACCGCTCCAGTCCGGAAGTGTCATTGGACCCTGCGGCTCCCAGTGTGGTGCGCTCATGGTGGAGTCATGACCCAAGCACTCCGCCAGCAGAGGCTGGTCCGACCCGCTCGCCCGCCGTGTTGAGCGACGTCGGCGTGCCGCCGACGCTGATCGAGGCCCGCAACCTGTCGAAGTCCTACGGGGACAAGCTGGTCGTCGATGATCTGTCCTTCACTGTACGTCCTGGGGTCGTCACCGGCTTCCTCGGACCGAACGGTGCGGGCAAGTCGACGACCATGCGGCTGATCGTCGGACTCGACCGACCATCCGGTGGTGAAGCGACGATCGGAGGGAAGCGCTACGCCGACCTGCCTCGGCCACTTCGGTCGGTCGGTGTATTGCTCGATGGCTCAGCGACACACCCGGGCCGGTCCGCATTCAACCATCTGCTCTATCTTGCGCAGTCTCAACGGATCGCCCGCGAACGAGTCGACGAGGTACTCGAACTCGTCGGACTGAGCGACGTCGCACACGATCGCACCGGCAGCTTCTCCCTCGGCATGGGCCAGCGCCTCGGCCTCGCTGCCGCCCTGCTCGGCGATCCGCCGGTACTGCTCCTCGACGAACCGGTCAACGGCCTCGACCCGGACGGCATCATGTGGATCCGCAACCTCGTCAAACAACTCGCAAGCGAAGGCCGCACAGTCCTCATTTCAAGCCACCTCATGAGCGAGATGGCAGCCACCGCAACTGACCTGATCGTGATCGGCCGCGGCAAACTCATCGCCGCCTGCACCACCGACGAGTTCATCGAGCACAGCGCGCATCGGTCGGTGCACGTCACCTCCCCCGACGCGGCAGCGTTGACCGACCTGATCACAACCGCTGGCGGTCAAGTCGAGACCGGAATCGACGGCAAGCTGATCGTCCGCCTGCTCGACGCCGCCCACATCGGAGCACTCGCCTCCCACGGCGGGCTCGAACTCCACGAGCTCACCCCACATCTCGCATCGCTCGAGGACGCCTTCATGGAACAGACCCACACCAGCACCGAATTCGGCGGCACCAGGTCCACTCCTGAACCTCCAGTTCTGGCTGCCACTGCACCAGGAGCGACAGCATGACCGCAACTGTTGGCCTCCCTCCGAAAGCAACCGCTCCGATCGGGCGAACTCACTCCGATTTCCTTGCTCTTTTCAGGTCGGAGTGGACGAAGATCCGCTCGCTGCGCTCCAGCGTGACGGCACTCGTGCTCCTCGTCGTCGTCACGATCGGATTCACCGCCCTGTTCGTCGGCCTGACCGTCGGCCAGTGGGATCAGCTCGACGCCGGCCAAGAGATGACCTACCAGCTCGACCCCACCCGACTGATCCTCGGCGCCGGGTTCCAGTTGAGCCAGCTCGCCGTCTGTGTGCTGGGCGTGCTGGTCATCGCCAACGAGTACTCCAGCGGCACCATCCGAACCAGCCTCCTGGCCGTACCCCGTCGCACTCCAATGCTGCTCGCAAAAGCTGCAGTGTTCGCCGTTGTCGTGTTTGTCGTCAGCGAAGTGGCTGCGTTCGGTGCATTCGCAGTCGGGGCGCCGATCCTGCACTCGAAGGTCCCGGTCGCTCTCGGTGACCCGGGCGTGCTCGGCGCGATCATCGGAGCCGGCCTGTATGGAGCCGTGCTCGGCGTGTTCTCCATCGCGATCGGGGCCATCGTGCGCCACACCGCCGGCGGCATCACGGGGATCATCGCGTTCGTGCTCGTGCTCGCCCCGTTGACGCAGCTGATCCCGGGAAGCCTGGGCGACCACATCTTCGCCTATCTCCCGACCAGCGCCGGCCAGCTCATGGTGAACGCTCGGCAAGGCCCCGACGACCTGCTCACCCCGTGGCAGGGTTTCGGCGTGATGTGCCTCTGGACCGCCGCGCTGATGCTCATCGCCAACTACTTGCTGAGACGCCGCGATGCGTGAGCCGGTGCCGCCTTCGTCGAGCGCCGACGAAGACCATGCGATGGCATCGACGACCGTGCAGCCCGAGTTGGCTGATGCACAACGACTGCTCGAGCTAGTGCCGTTGGTACCGACACCAGTGTGGGCCAGGGACGAACTCGATGCAGGCGAGATGTGGAACTCGAACTCGATCACGTCGTGGATCCTTCACCGCTGCGGCGTCGACACCACACGGCTCGGACCGCCCGATGACGGTCGAGCACCGGGCTGAGACGCTGGCATCGACGTCGCGGCGCGCATGGGCACAGCCTCCGACAACACCCCCAGCAGTCGTCGCTGACCGACTCGGCACGGGCCTTGATCCCACGCAGCATCCGACGCATCATTGCGAAGTCGCCGAACTCCATCAGCACGACGCCCAGAATCGCTGACATCGGATGGGACCATTCGTACACGGCGTGAATGCGAGTGACGAGCCGTGTGCCACCGGAGCTCGTAGGTGACAGCTGCCACGACCAGGTGCTGTCCGGCTTCGCCCACAAGATCCATGACGCCTCCTCGAAGGAGTGGACCCGGAAGGCGGTCTTCTCGGTCCGAGTCGACGACGGCGACATTGGCACCCACTGGCCGATCTCGAGGTGCTGCAGGTCGGCCACGATCGTCATTGCGCTCGGCCGACCTAGGTTGTCAAGGAGGTCATTGCTGTAGAAACCCGCTCGGCCGCATCCGACCTGCACCAACCACGGCCAGACCTCCGCGGGTTCAGCATTGATCGTGATCGATCGCGTGGACACGAACCGTGCGCCGGGCATCATCTCATCGCCGGTCATGGCCGATGCGATCTCGTCGGATGTCGATCCCCATTGGAGATGCCATCGCCGGTACAAGGGTGCTGTCACGAACAGCGGGATATCGGCGAGGACGCAGCCGACTTGTCCGAGCATGCCGCGTCAGGTTCCCGACGATGCGGCGGCTGCGCGGCGATGTCGTGCGCCTCGCGTTTCGTCGATCGGAAGCAGTAACAGGATGGTCCGAGATCTTGAAGGCTCCGGGGTCATCGGTACCCGGCCATGGGCTGCTCGAGATCGAGCGCGTTGTACACGATCCGATCGAGCTTGAATTCGAGGTAGGCAAACTCACCGTCCGGCGCATGCCAATGGCCCTCGCCGTTGGTGCCTAGATGCGATGAGCCGACGTCGCTGTAGCCCGAGAGCGGTGTGGACCAGCGTTGGGGTGTGAAGGTCTTGCCGTCGGTCGATACGGCCGTGCGGTCGTCGGAGTAGAAGTCGATGAGCTCGTCGTCGTCGCTGAACGTTAGCTCGGCAAC
>RCMY010003786.1_pt1 | contig 13273 bp, 18 predicted proteins | sample 2041341 | NCBI WGS metagenome assembly RCMY01 (sample SAMN09708234, study PRJNA481090) | Marine sediment metagenome, whole genome shotgun sequencing project. | reverse complement strand
GCCTATAGCATGCAAGTTATCAATGCCATTACTACTCATGACAGTGCCACAACTGACAAGCTTCAGATGCGCGGTGAAGCCGTTCAGGTCAAATTGGTCAAGCAGTTTATTATGCAACTAGGACTTGGCAGCCTGATTCAAAGTCTGATCAAAAAATTCAAGGGCGATAAAACAAAGTCTAAGCCAAGCGAGACCGAACTTGACCAAAAAAGAGACGATTACAAGTTACGCATAAAAGAGCAGCAAACACAGATCAACACTTTAACCATCAAAAATCGTGAGCTTGAGACTACCGCAAAGGAGCTTCAAAGCAAACAAAAAACCCTCACTATCGCCGCTATCATTGCAGCGGTCGTCGCCACTGCTGACACAGCGCCGGCCGGACCCAGTGGTGGGGCAGCGGGAGTGACTGGCGCAGAGTTGTACCAGGCGAACTGTGCATCGTGTCACGGCGCCGATCTCCGTGGCACCGAACAGGGCCCGTCTCATCTGTCGATCGTGTACGAACCCAACCATCACGGCGACGACGCGTTCCGCTCGGCGATCCTGAACGGAGCGCAGCAACACCACTGGAACTTCGGAGACATGGCTGCAATCCCTGGGCTCGACGACGACGAGATCGACGACGTCATCGCGTTCATCCGCTCCGAGCAGGAACGCCTGGGGTTCGAGCAGTGACGAGGCCAGCCAGGCGCCATGCCGCCCCGATGCGCGGTCGCGCGGACGGACTGTTCGGACGAGACTCCGCTGATGCTCGCCGCTGGCGTGAATGCCGCGATCGGCCGCGCAGGCATGTCCGATCTGCGACGGAGATAGTGTATTCGAATCACGCAATGCGGCGTCGCGGGCGATCCGAAACGAAGTCGATGCACTTGTCCGGAGCAAAGCGTTGAGTGACGCACAGGTCCTCACCCGAATCGAGAACTCCTCTGGCCGTGAGGTCATGCTCGTTCAAGAGTCGTCAGGCCTGGATGCGGTTGCTTGGATTGCGCCGATCGTCGTCTTCTTTGCAGCAGCGGTCGGCCTCGTTGCGGCGTTCGCCCGATGGCGTCACCTGGCGCGCCAGGGTGGTAGTCCGACCGAGGCGGACCGGCGACTCGTCGAAGCAGCTCGGGTCGACTCATCGCACTCTTCGACGATTGCTGAGCTGTGATGCTCTCATTGCTCGCGCATGACGGCAGTGATGCTTCTCACATGAACGGCGGCTCGGTCTGGATGGTGATCTCGTTGATCGCGTTTTCGGCCTTCCTGCTGTTGTTTGTCTGGTCGCTCCTTCGGCCGGCGCGGCGGACCGAGCCAGCTGAGGCCGACTTGGCAACCAAGCGATTTGGGCACGGACAGATGGACGGCGACTTCGAACGGATCGTGCGCGACATCAAGGCACACAAATCTTGATTGCACTCGAGGTGAACGAGCGTGTCGACCGCAGCGTCTCGTCGTCGGTGTCGAATCACAGACCAGGAGGCAGCAGGCGGTTGACGTTCTGGTAGAAGCGAAAGCTTCAGCGAGAGCGGACGTTGATCCGCTGTCGGAAAGTGCGGGCGTCGGCTGCGGCAGATCGGTGAGTGATCCGGAAGTGTTGCTGCTTCCAATGACCTCGGTCTGAACGTCAATGGTCGGCTGGTCCGCTTCCCGGTCGACGGTTGTCACGGCTGATTCGGTACGGATTTCGTCTCCGACTCCTGTTTTGACAAAGCTCCGCACGGCCGGCTTTCCGTAGTTGAGCAGCGGTTCGCCAACTGCTGCTGAGACCTCGTAGACGAATCGTCCCTCGAGCGTGGTCACGATCACCTCATGGCCTGCAACAAGTTGGTCGACGTCGAAGAACGGAGCGCCGTGCGTGGTGCGGTGGCCGGCGATAGCGGAGTTGCCGAGCTGTCCGGGAAGCGGGGTGTCGGGGAAGTGTTCTGATCTGGGCGCTCACGCCGCAGGGAAGGGCAGTGTCAGTCGGCGGCGGTCGGGTCGTCGACGAGGAGCTTGCCGCTTTCCTCCCACGCATTCATCCCGCCGTCCAGGTCGATGATGTTCGTGTAGCCGGCGTCGACGAGCGTCGCAGATGCCTGGGCGGACATGTTTCCTGACCGGCAGTACAGGGCGAGCGGCGCAGTCTTGTCGGTCGGAAGGTCGGGGGAGTCGAGAATCGAGTCGAAGGCGATGAACGCGTCCGTGCCCTCGATGTGATCCTCGTAGGGAATATGGACGTTGATCAGCGGCATCTCCGGACTTGCAGCGAGCGCGTCGCTGAGTCCTTCCGGCTGGAGCAACTTGACGGGGGTCGACTCGGGCGCAGCAGCGATGGCTGCTGTGGGGGTCGAGTCGTTGGAATCCTCTGAGCTCCCACAGGCCGTTGCCATCAGCGCAATCGTGACTGCGATGATGATTGGGTGCTTGCGGTGGGATGGCCGGTGACGTGCGATGTACGACATGGTGTCGTAAAATACCCGGCCATGTCTGAACACACACCATCCTTCGCTCGGACTTGCCCCGATTTCCTTCGCCGAGTCGCCGTGACGGTCGGGTTCCTGATCGCTCTATTGGGCACCATTATTAACCCGGCAACAGCGAGTGCCGTCACGCTCGTCTTCGTCGTCACCGTCACCGCATGGCTCGTCGCCGCCGCGTCGTAGCCAACGGACGTCTCTCTCACATCGCCAACCATGGTCCTCGCGATGGCAGCCCTCGTGGTCGCGTCTGTTGCGCTCTGGCAGTTCGTGCATCGAACGTCTACGCTCGATCGACGCCGGAGTCCCTCGTCGTTTCCACGACACACAGCAGGCTCGCTCAGCATTCTCGACAGCGGTTCCACCGGCCGACCCGGCGAAGAAGTCGTCATCTTGCTCCACGGCCTCGGCGCCACCAGCGACTACTTCGGAGCTTTCTACGACGGGCTCAGTCGGCGGCGTCGAGTGTTGATCGTCGACCTCCTCGGATTCGGACACTCGCTCGATGAACACAGAAACGACTTCGGCGTCAACGCCCACGTGGATGCAATCGATCACGCACTCGAAGCACTCGCGCTGCACGAATCGAACGCCGTCGTCGCTGCGCACTCGATGTCGTCGGCAGTCGCACTGACATGGGCTGACCGCAACCGGCATCGAACCCGCAAGGTCTTCCTCTGGGCACCGCCGATCTACCCCGTCAACCACGCAGAACGAGCTGTCGGCAAGGAGTACGGACTGATGGGCCGGCTCTTCGCCCTCAACACGAAATGGGCCCAGCGTGCCTGCCGCATCAACTGCGCGAATCGAGAACTCGGCGGCCGCATGATGGCATTCGTTGCACCCCGCTGGCCAATAGCGATCAGCAGTGCTGCAAGCCGTCACACTTGGGAGGCGTATCACGGGTCGTTGCGCTCGCTGATTCTCGACTTCGACTGGGCAGGAGTGCTGCCAGCGAGCGTCCCCGTCACGATCTTCCGCGGCATAGACGACGGCATCGGCGATCCTGGATACATCGCGAAGGTTGCTGGGGGCGCGGTGGTCGTCAACGTGCCAGGGGCTGACCACCATGTCGCGCTCGAGCATCCCGGGCTTCTCTTCGATGCGCTCGACGCAGATGGCCGTCCACATCATTGATCTAGTTGCAAGATGCATCTATCTAGATGTAAGTTGCAACAATGCAGCAAGCTCATAGCCGGCAGCTCGCAGAGGACTTCGTCGGTTTCATCCACGCCTTCGGCGTGCTCCGAAGCGACACCACACCGTGTGGACAGCCAATGTCGGTATCAACCGCTCACGCTGTGTGCGAACTCTCGAGTGGCTCAAGTCTGAACCAGCGCGATCTTGCGACGCGACTTGGGCTCACGACAAGCAGCACGAGCCGACTCGTCGACCAGCTCGTCGCGAAGGGCTGGGCGGAGCGCGAGCCGGATCCCACCAGTTCGGACACGAGGGTGCGTCTCGTCGTGCTGACGCCTGAAGGGAATCGCACCGCTCGTCGAGTCCTTCAGGCTCGTAGTGAGAGATTCAGTCGGCTCTTGGAACAGGTGCCAGCCGACAAACGTTCGATGGTCGGGGAAGCGCTCAACCTGTTGAAAGAGGCGACCAATGCGCTCGATTGAATCTGCACTCGCTCCGCTCGTGGCGGCCGTCACTGTCCTCGCTTTCACGGCATGTGGCTCTGACGACCCAGCCCTCGCCGACCGGCAACAAGCGGTCGCCGAGGCAGGCGCCGACGTCATGCCGTTCAACCTCGACGCCACCACGCACGTGTTCACCGACACGTCGACAGGCGGCATTCAGGACGTCATTGCGGACGATCCCGCCGACGAGGCCAACATCGAGCTGATCCGCCTGCACCTCGCCGACGAAGCGACCAAGTTCCGAGCTGGAGACTTCTCTGATCCTGAAGCGATCCATGGGTCAGCGATGCCCGGACTCGCAACGCTCAAGGAGCGTTTCGCCGACATCTCGGTCGAAGTCGTCGAGACGGAAGTCGGGGCGACGATCACCTACGGCAGCGATGATGCTGTTGTCGTCGACGCCATCCATGACTGGTTCGCAGCACAGTCGACCGATCACGGCGACCACGCCGGATGATCCCCGATTGCGGCCGTAACCGCTGATACGGGATGGAAGACCGGCGCGGACTACAGGACGCCAAGTCTGATGAGCGCGGCTGCCAGGCCGGCAATCGCAATGCGGTACCAACCGAAGATCGAGAGTGGTCGAGTTCGCAGCGTCGTGACCAACCAGCGTGCTGCCATGAGCCCGGTGACGTAGGCGACGAGTGCGCCGAGGAGCGGTGTCGCCACGCCGTAGTCGGCAATGAGCGCGGAGCCACTCTTCGTGAGGTCGTACACGGTTGCTGCCGAAAGCGTGAACAGGCCGAGGAGGAAGCTGAACTCGAGTGCCGCAGACATGGTCATGCCGACGGCAAGCGCTGCGACGATGGTCGTCAGACTTCTACTCACGCCAGGCCACAACGCCACGATCTGAGCAGTGCCGATGATTGCTGCGCTGCGCATCGTCATGGCCGACACTTCTACGGTGCCATGGCGCGGCGTCCACCAGAGGAGGAAGAGGCCGCCGGCCAGCCACGCAGCAATCACCGGCCACGGCCCGAAAAGGGTGGCCTTGATGGCGTCGGAGAACACCAGGCCGACGACTGCAGCGGGAGTGAAACCGATTGCCAACCGACCCGACAGGGCGCGGCCGACGTCGTCCCGGCCGGACAACCCGCGCACGATCTGACTCAGGCGTTCGCGGTAGAGAGCGACGACGGCAAGAATCGCGCCGATCTGGATCGCGATGGCGTACGTATCCGCGACTGACTTTCCGGCCTCGTCATCGAGTCCGATGAGACGTTGAGTCATCAGCAGGTGTCCAGTCGAGGAGATCGGGAGGAATTCGGTGATGCCTTCGACTGTGCCGAGTAGCACCGCTTTCAGCGGTGTCATCGTCCCACCTGCACCGGACCGAAATGCGACGACCGCCACGACGGCAGTCACCAAGACTGCGCTCCACAGACCGCGATCACGTCGAATTCCCTCCGTCATGGCCCGGTGTGGCGGGCTTCGCTGACGCTGTCGGCGATCCAGCATTCGATCGAACCGTTGACGATTCCCGTGAACGATTCGGCGGGATGCAAGACCGGGCTCGGCGTGTTGAGGGCCTGAACGAACGCGAGTCCCTGGTCGGGCGTCATGACGCTGACAATCGTCGCGACGGCGTCTGCGGTGGTGGCGTTCGGTGCAACGACGGTGACGGAGAACCGGGTGTCGAGGCGCTGCCCTGTGCGCGGGTCGAACGAGTGACCGATCGGCCGGCGGTTCTGCCCATCTGGTCGCCATGTTGCGAGGGCCGTATTGCGCAAGGTCGCCACCGGAGTAGTTCCCGCCAGATCATACGGGCCGTCGATCGCGACATCGAAGTCACCGTCACCGCGGTGTACGACCTTGCCGCGAGCACTGACGATCAGGCTGCGCAGGTCACACGTGCGCCAGGCCGTTTCGGTGGCCAGATCCACGATGAACCCATCGACGATGGCGGCCAGATCGAGATCGTGACAGCTCTCGGTCTGGCGCAGGAGGTGTCCGTCGAACCGATACGGAGCGGCAGCGATGTCGTTTGCGATGTCGTGGAGCTCGCCGAGGCTGGGTTGGCACCCGTCGAGGGCAGCTCGGTGCCACAAGCGCTGAAGTCTTCTCATGCTGACGTTGAAGACGCCGTGACTGCAGCGTTGCCACTCCAGCGCTGTCCACAGCAATTCGTCGAACTCGCCCGTCGTCGTCGCTGCATCGCCGGCAATCCAGCGATTCAACAGACTCGTCTCGTTCTCGCGATCGAAGATCGCACCGAGGCGAACGACCTCGTCGTTCACGATTGTCTCGGCTCGACGCGCGTCGGCCAGATTGTCGGCGGCAGCGTCGACGCGGAATGCGACGCCATCGCCTCCTGGCTGCTCGACAGCGCTCGTGGGGAGATCAGCCCGGTCGTGAAGATCGGCGATGCGGGCGTGCGCGTGTTTGGAACGGATCACAGGGTTGTTCTCATTCCACTTTGCGTGTCGGCGGCACTCAGGCCGAGGGGATCTCGCCGTGCACCCAGACATTGATCCCCAGTGGCATCAGGTCGAATTCCCAGATGAAGTCCATGGCGGGCACGCTGACTCGCACGCATCCGTGGGAGGCGGGGTAGTTGGGGATGCTGTTCGATCCGTGGACGGCGATTCCACCGACGAAGTACTTGGGACGGTAGATCTCTCCGAGGTCCCCCGCCCACCATCCATCGGGACGTTCCCGCTCGGTGTGGTAGAGGCCCACCGGGGTCACCGCATCGCCGCGCTCGATCTTGGTCGGGTCCTTGTCGTTGACCGCCTCGTATGGGATTTCCGAGCCCGTCGATCCGTTGAGGACCCACGCGGCAAGACCGTCCTGGACGATGATGACCAGTTGACGCGATTTGTCGATCTCGACGAGCGTCCCGGCGTCGGCCAATCCGGTTGCTCGTGTTCCTTCGGCGGACAGCAGCGCTGCGGTCGCTTCGTCGACCGAGGCAGTCGTCTCCAACCCGTGGTACTTCTGGAATGCCATGACGGCCTGCGTGGTGGTGAGGCCGTAGTCCCCGTCGCTGGATTGGAGCCAGAAGCCGAGTTCGAGGAGCCGCTCTTGGATGCGTGCTGTCTCGGCGCCGTCCGATGTGCCCACGGCGACGAGCGGGGTGTCGAGCGCCGGAACCGAGACGGGCGTCGGCGGAACGTATGTCAACGCCACTGGCGTCGCGGCGATTGGCTCGGGTGGACTCGTCGGTGCAGCGGCGATCGTCGTGGATGTCGATGATGCGGGGGTGCCCGTGGTCGTCGTGGGCGCGGCATCATCGTCCACTGGTGAGGCCGATTCGGTTGGCTGCGAGGACATCTCCACATCCGCACGGACGGACGAGGTCGCATCGCGTTCGGATGTGCCGACGGCATTGGACGGCATCGTCGTTGCGCAGGCGCTGAGGCCGAGCACTCCGAATGCGAGGAGGGAAGCGCTGCGCCGCACATGTCGGTCCGGGCCGGAGATGCGACTGGAACTCATCTCCTCAATACTACGACGTTGTGTAGTAGCCGACGTATCAGTCCAGAAGATTTCCGTCAGGTGGTCGCGGCTCCGCCGGAAGCGTTCGGGATCGTCCCTACCGCAAACCGACCCGGTCCACGGCGGACGCGCTGCGAGCGAAGGCGGCTGCCTGCAACGCAAGGACGCTGAGACCGGCGAGCACGAACGGCATCCGGAACCAGTCGAGGTTCGGTGGCGGCTGCTTGTGGAACGACTCGGTGAAGTGGATGAACAGGAAGTAGCCGCCGTGCAACAGCACGAGCACGAGCACGGTCTCGGAGAGGCGATGAAGCCAGGTCCACGCCGGTCGGCCGAGGAGTCGCATCGCGAGGTCTGACGAGGTGGCGGCGAGAATCAGTGCCAGGAACAGGGCGGTGAGGCCGATGAGGTTGGCGAGTCCGAACCCTGGTTCGAGCCGGGCCTCACGACCGAGTTGCGGAACGAACTCGTATCCCAGGAATCGGCGCAGGCTCCACCGGGCCCACCCGTTGAGGATGAGGACGCCGTGCAGGGTTGCGGTGAGTGCGAACCAGATGCCGATCTGGCGCCGCCACCTCAACCAACCGCGCGTCGAAGGAAGCAGCTTGGCGAGGGGTCCGAGAATCAGTGCGACGAGCAGCAGAACGTAGGCGGCGTCCCCGACCGCCTTCCACAACCTCATCTCGGCAACCCAGTTCGAGCGGGCCGCCCAAAAGATCGCGACCAGACCACCCGCTCCTGCGGCCACGATGGCGTGGCGGGCCCACCGGCGCCGCTGGTTCACCAGGGGTGTGTCAGGTGATGATGTGGGCGTCGAAGGCCGCCGAGTGGTCCGGCGCGTTGTGGTCCGTCGCTTGCTCGTCATGTCGGGGGAACCGATTTCTGTGTGGCTGTTGCGGGGTGTTGTGTCGTGGTGGTGGCATCGATCATCTTCGTCCCATAGCTACGACATTGTGTCGTAGTCTGAGGCGGTGAGTACGTCATGCCAACGGAACGATCGCCTTGGCCTTCACCGCTGGGATGGTTGCGACCTTCAACCCATGCGGCTTCTCGTTGCTGCCTCTCGCTGCATGGAAGCCGACGTTCGGACTTCTCAGTCGGCGGCTCGCTACCGGAATGACCAACGGCTTCGGCGTGATGGTGGGTTCTTGCAGATGACCGCCTCGTTTCGCCAACCGACCACGTCCGATCACACAGCAGGGAGCAAGAAGCATGAGTAGCAAGCAATCCAAGAGCGCTCGGCGCGAAGCAGAGCGCCGAGCACGGCTACGACGTCGACTCGTCGGGTGGGGCGGAGCGGCTGCGGCCGTCGCGCTCGCAGTCGTCGGACTCGTCGCCGTCGGCGGATCCGGCGACGAGGCAGCCGCATCGGCTCCCGACTTCGCACTCGAGACCATCGACGGTGTGGGTGTGCTCTTCTGATCTGGCCCCACTTGGAGTTGTAGCGCTCGGGCGGGTTCCAGTGGTCGTGGCTACACGGTGGAGGTTTTGAGGTTAGCGAAGACGGTTGCCGGGGTGCGCCACCCGAGTGACTTGCGGGGCCTGTTGTTGAGTTCATCAGCGACGTCCTGGAGGTCCTCGATCGAGTAAACGGACAGGTCGGTGCCCTTGGGGAAGTACTGACGCAGGAGGCCGTTGGTGTTCTCGTTGGTGCCTCGCTGCCATGGCGATCTCGGGTCGCAGAAGTAGACCGGCATAGAGGTCGCGACGGTGAACTCGTGATGGCGTGCCATCTCGATGCCCTGGTCCCAGGTCAACGACCGACTCACGCTTGGCGGAAGCTGGTCGAAGATCTTGGCCATCGAATCACGTAGCTGTTCGGCATCGTGGGTGCCGACGAAGTGCACGAGAATCGTGAACCGGCTCGAGCGTTCCACGAGCGTCCCGATCGCCGATTGATTCATGGTGCCGGTGATCAGATCGCCCTCCCAGTGGCCGCCCTCGATTCGATCCTCGATCGTTTCGGGTCGTTGCTTGATCGGAGTCATGGGAACCACGAAACGTGAGCTGCTCGGGCCAGAACGTCGACGCCGACGATTCGTTCTCCCCGTGCGTAACGTCACCCGTGGACTCGTTGTCAGCACGCTTGAGGGCTCGTAGATCGCCTGGTAGATGGACTCCGGTGCCAGGTGGAGGTCCGGGCGATCGGGTTGCTCGATGCGAAGATTGTTGGAGATCTGCTCCGGACTCCACCGCTTGTCGAGGCGATCCTGAACCAACCCACGCAACTCGGCGTTGACCGCCAAGCGCCGCAGCTTGGGTCGCGGTCGACGAGTCAGCATCCGCTGCTGAGCGGCGTGGGGCCGGTACTCACCAGAGTCCTCGGCGTTGCGCAGAACCTCACGGCACACCGTCGACACGCTGCGTCCCAACTCGCCAGCGATCGACCGCTTCGAGCGGCCGGCCCGAATCCCATCAGCGATCACGATTCGTTCCTGGTTAGACAAGTCCCGCTCGGGCCCAGCCGATGCCGATCCTGGCGGAACGATCGGGTCGTAGCGATACTCGCCACGCTTCGGGTCGTTCACGATCCGACCGAGCCGCCACCGCTGCCCCGTCTTGCGGTTCACGCCGACCTGCCTGCACGCTTCGCTGTTCAGCATTCCTTGGCTCATCAACCGAACGTACAAGTCCCGTTTCGCCGTCAACGGCATAGGTCCACGCTTCCAGTTCGTCTTCGACATCGACACACCCGATCATTGTTGGGTGTAGCCACGACCCCCCGAATCCGCCTCGTCTGATTTGGCCCCACCTGGGCGCTCGTTGTGGGGTCCGCGATCGGTGTGTCGGTGGCGGCTGTCGTGTGGCCATGACGAAGAGGTCGAAGGTGCAGCTGTACGAACAGATCCGCCGTGTTCATGAACGCGAGGAGTTGTCGATCCGGGCGTTGGCTGCCCGGTTCGGGGTGCATCGCCGTGACGTGCGAGCGGCGCTGGACTCAGCGGTGCCGGCGCCGCGCAAGACACCGGAGCGGCCGGCGCCGAAGATGGACGAGTTCAAGGCGATCATCGACGCCTGGTTGGAAGCGGATCAGTCGCTCCCACGCAAGCAGCGCCACACCGCCAGGCGGGTGTGGCAACGCCTCGTCGATGAGCACGACGCCGATCTGGGCGAGTCGACGGTTCGACGCTACGTCAAGGTCGTGCGGGAACGCCAAGAGACACCGTTGATCGACGTCGCGGTCCCGCAGCACCACCCGTTGGGCGAGGAAGGCGAGGTCGACTTCGGGTCGATCCACGTCTACCTGGCCGGCGTGCTGACGGAAGTCGCGATGTTCGTGATGCGGTTGTCGGCGTCGGGGCGGGCGTTCCCAGTCGCGTATCTGAACGAGGCCCAGGAGGTGTTCCTCGATGGTCATGTCCGCGCGTTCGAGCACTTCGACGGGATCCCGGCCCGGGTGCGCTACGACAACTTGAAAGCAGCGGTGACCAAAGTGCTGAAAGGGCGGGACCGGATCGAGTCGGACCGGTTCACCGCGATGCGGTCGCACTACGGATTCGAGTCGTTCTTCTGTTTGCCGGGCATCGGCGGCGCCCATGAGAAGGGCGGTGTCGAGGGTGAGATCGGCCGGTTCCGGCGGCGGCATCTCGTGCCGATCCCGAAGGTCGGATCGATGGCCGAACTCAACGAACTGTTGCTGGCAGCGGCGTTGGTTGATGATCGCCGACACATCGCACACCGCCGGATCACGGTCGGTGAGCACTTCGAACTCGAAGCCCCGGAGCTGCGTGCGTTGCCGGTCGAAGCGTTCGACATCGGCGTGGTTGGATCGAACAGGGTCGACACCAAATCTCGAGTGTGTGTCCGCCAAGTCCACTACTCGGTCCCGGTCCGATACGTGCGCCAACGCCTCGACGTGCGCGTCGGCGCTGAAACAATCGAGGTCCTCGACGGCGCCCGCATCGTCGCCACCCATGCCCGAGGCCGCAAAGGCGACGAAGTGTTGGTGCTGGACCACTACCTCGAGGTCCTCGCCCGCAAACCGGGAGCGATGCTCACCGCCACACCGTTGGTCCGAGCCCGAGCATCCGGCGCGTTCACATCGGTCCATGAGCGGTTCTGGAACGAGGCGCGCCGCCGGCTCGGCGACGCCAACGGCACCCGCGCCATGGTCGAGGTGCTCCTCGCCCATCGCAGCCTGCCCGCTGATGCGGTCGTTGCTGGCATCACCGCCGCGCTCGCTGTCGGCAGCGTCGATGCCCAAGTCGTGATCATCGAAGCCCGACGAGCCGCCGAGACCAACACGGTCGCAGCAGTCATCCCGATCGGCGTTCACACCGGCTTCGACCGACCCAAACCCAGCCTCGACCACTACGACCAACTCCTGGAGAACACACCATGACCACCACCACTGCTGACAGCGCTGCGAGCGCCTCGATCCAAGCCGCCGCACGAGAACTCAAACTCCCGATCGTTCGCACCGACGCCACCCGTCTCGCCGCCGACGCGGAACGATCCAAGCTCACCTACCTCGGGTTCCTCGCCGAGATCCTCGAAGCCGAAGTCGATGCCCGCACCGAACGACGACGCACACGCCGCATCCACGAAGCCAAGTTCCCGCGCCTCAAACGCCTGGCCGATTTCGACCTCGACGCGGCACCCACCGTCCAACCAGCGATGCTTGCCACACTCGCTGCTGGCGGCTACATCGCCAACGGCGACCCCGTTGTTCTGCTCGGCGATTCCGGCACCGGCAAATCGCACCTCCTCATCGGGCTCGGCCTCGCCGCCTGCGAAGCCGGTCTTCGAGTCCGCTACGTCACCGCCGCACAACTCACCAACGAACTCGCCGAAGCCGCCGACGAACGACGACTGTCACGACTCGTTGCCCGCTACGGGCGACTCGATCTGCTCTGCCTCGACGAACTCGGCTACGTGCAGCTCGACACCCGAGGCGCAGAGCTGCTGTTCCAGATCCTCACCGAACGCGAAGAGAAATCATCGATCGCTCTCGCCTCGAACCTGCCCTTCAGCGAGTGGGGCCAAGTCATCGGAGATGCCCGCCTCGTCTCCGCGATCGTCGACCGCGTCACCTTCAACGCCCACATCATCGAAACCGGCGCCGACTCCTACCGACTCCGCGCCACCCGCCAACGACGAACAGCCGGGGCCAAATCAAACGAGCACACTGGGGCCAATCCGACTTGACATTCCCAGTCGACGGTCTCATGGGGTTGCCAGAAACTCCACGCACGTCCCCAAGACGGGTCCAGGACGATCGGGTGCTGGCATCAGCGTGCCGGCGTCACCCGGCCGCGTCTTGGCCACGCATATCAGCGTCACACTCGCCACCCTGACGACCGCTCAGGCACGGCACGTCCGCGGGCGGGTTGGTGCGCGATATCAGTTGGTCGCAATGACGTCGCCATCGCCCTGCTGAGCAGCTTCGTCGGCAGGGACTGGGTCGTCCTCCAAGGCATATGCGACGCGCGCCTTGTATGATGGATTCATGTCGGCAACAGGTGACCTCAAAATCTCCTCACGGGGCCAGATGAGTCTTCCCGCTAGCGCCCGCCATCGGTGGGGACTCAACGATGGTGGCGATGTCAGCTACCTCGATCTTGGTGACGCTCTCGTGCTCATCCCCGGCGGCGTCAACGAACTGCGCTCCTCCTTGCTCGGTGCCGTCGGCGATGACGTTTGGAACGCAGCTCGACAAGGCTTCGGGGATCCAGACCTCGCCAACGAGTGATCCACCTCGTTGACGACCAGCGCCTCAGCGCGATCCTTCGCGCAGGCCCGCCGCAG
>RCMY010003785.1_pt1 | contig 13273 bp, 13 predicted proteins | sample 2041341 | NCBI WGS metagenome assembly RCMY01 (sample SAMN09708234, study PRJNA481090) | Marine sediment metagenome, whole genome shotgun sequencing project. | reverse complement strand
GCCAACATCAAGAAGGGCATCGCGGACCCCGCCCTGCGCGAGAAGGTCACTCCGACCTTCCAGATCGGCTGCAAGCGGATCCTGATCTCCAACACCTACTACCCGGCCCTGGCCCAGGACAACGTCGATGTCGTCACCAACCCCATCGCCAAGGTGACCCCGACCGGCATCGTCACCGCCGACGGCACCGAGCGCGAGATCGACGTGCTGATCGTGGCGACCGGGTTCTTCACCACCGAGTTGCCCATCACCGACACCATCGTTGGCCGCACCGGCGAGACCCTGGCCGGCCGCTGGGCCCGCACGGGCATGTCAGCCTACAAGGGCACCGCTGTCCCCGACTTCCCAAACCTGTTCTTCATCGTCGGACCCAACACCGGCTTGGGCCACTCGAGCATGGTCTTCATGATCGAGGCCCAGGTGACCTACATCCGCAAGGCGATCGCGGCGATGCGCGCCCACGACTACGGGACCGTCGAGGTGACCGAAACAGCCGAACGCGAGTGGAGCGGTGACATCCAACGCCGGATGAAGCGCACCGTGTGGAGCACCGGTGGCTGCGCGTCGTGGTACCTCGACGCCCACGGCAACAACACCACCCTGTGGCCCCGCACCACCTTCGCGTTCCGTGGCGCGACCGCCGAGTTCGACATCAAGGCCTACTCCGTCGAGGCCGCAACCACCTCCCCCGTCATCGACGCCAAGACCCCCCAGGAGACCTCCGCATGAAGACTCTCGACAACAAGGTCATCGTCATCACCGGCGCCGGCTCCGGGATCGGCCGCGCCCTGGCGCTGAACTGCGCCGGCCGTGGATCGCTGCTGGCTCTCTCCGACGTCGACGACGCCGGCCTCTCCGAGACCGTCAGGCTGCTCCGTGCCGCCGCACCGCACTGCGAGGTCCACACGGCCCACCTCGACGTGGCCGACCGCGCCTCCTTCACGGCGTACGCCGGCACCGTCGCGGAGCGCTTCGGCCGCGTTAACGTCATCATCAACAACGCTGGCGTTGGGCTGTCCGGGGACTTCAACGACCTCAACTACGCCGACATGGACTGGATCACCGACATCAACTTCTGGGGTGTCGTCCACGGCACCAAGGAGTTCCTGCCGCACCTGATTGCCTCCGGTGACGGGCACGTGGTGAATCTGTCGTCCTTGTTCGGTCTGGTGTCCATGCCGGGGCAGTCGCTCTACAACGCTGCGAAGTACGCCGTTCGCGGCATGACCGAGGCGCTGCGTGAGGAGATGCTCATCGCGGGTCACCCCGTCGGCGTCACCTGTGTCCACCCCGGCGGCATCAAGACCGCGATCGTCCGAAACGCCCGCGTCTCCGATCAGGAAGACAAGGCCGCCACGGCGAAACTCTTCGACGAGAAGCTCGCGAGGATGACCCCCGACCGCGCCGCCGAGATCATCGTCAAGGGCATCTTGAGCAACAAGGCCAGGGTTCTGGTGGGGCTCGACGCCCACGCCGTCCACACTCTCGCCAAGTTCACCGGGTCGCGCTACCAGGACATCATCGCCAAGAGGTCGAAGAAGCTGCTGCCACCGAAGGTCAAGGCGGTCTGATCCTCCGCTCCGCTGGTTGAGGAGGGACGAAGTCCCGTCTCGAAACCCCGCCAGCACGAAGTGAGATCCTGACGCGGTGAGCTTCTCCTTCGGTGATCCGATCCGGATCGAAACCACGAAGTGGGACGGCAGCCCCCACTGGGTGCACCCGGGGCAGTACGTCGGCGCCGACGACCTCGGCGTGTGGGTCGGCTTCCCGACCGGCACCCACCACTGGCGGCCAGGCTTGGCGTACGACAGCCGGGTGGGATCGGTGACGCTGCTCCCGCATAACGACTGGTGCGCGATGACCTTCCACGCGCCAGGCATCTGGGCCGACGTCTACGTCGATCTCGCCACTCCCACCACCTGGGAGGGGACGACCGCTCGACTCATCGATCTGGACCTCGACGTGGTCCGGCGCAGCGACGGATCGATCTATCTCGACGACGAGGATGAGTTCGAGCAGCACCGTGTCCAACTGGGCTATCCCGACGACGTCGCCTCTCGGATCCGCGACCGCGCCGCCACCCTCCAGCGCGACCTGGCCGCGGGTCGGGGAGCGTTCGACGGTCGTTCGCAATCCTTCCTCCACCAGGCTTCTGTGCTTGGCTGAGTCCTGTGCGGATCGAATTCACCTCCTCCGCCACTCCCACCCTTGGGGTCGAGTGGGAGTTCGCCCTTGTCGACCGCCGCACCCGCGATCTACGCAACGACGCCGCCGACCTCTTCGCCCGAGCCAAGCCGAAGCTCGAACACCCGACCCGGGTCCACGAGGAACTGCTCCGCAACACCATCGAGATCGTCACCGGGATCTGCCCCACGGTGGCCGGCGCGATGACAGATCTGCGCCGCACGCTGGAGGTCGTCGTGCCAGCCGGGGACGCGTTGGGTCTTGACCTGTACGGCGCCGGAACCCACCCCTTCGCGTCGTGGACCGAGCAGCAACTCAGCGCTGGCGATCGGTACGCCGAGCTCATCAACCGCACCCAGTGGTGGGGCCGCCAGATGCTTATCTGGGGTGTCCACGTCCACGTAGGGATGTCCGAGAGGGACCGGGTGCTCGCCGTACAGACCGCGTTGTTGCGGTACTACCCACACTTCCAGGCACTCTCCGCGTCCTCCCCCATTTGGGGTCACCACGACACGGGCTACGCCTCGACGCGAGCGCTGATGTTCCAGCAACTTCCCACAGCCGGGCTGCCCTTCCACTTCGATCAGTGGAACGACTACGAACGGTACGCCGCCGACCTGTTCAAGACCGGGGTGATCGACGAGCTCACCGAGATCCGGTGGGACCTGCGCCCCGCACCCCACCTCGGCACCCTCGAGAACCGCATCTGCGACGGCATGTCCACCTTCGAGGACCTTGCGGCCGTGGTGGCTCTGACCCAGTGCCTGGTGGTGGACCTCGACGAGCGGATGGCCGCCGGTGAGGTGTTGCCCACGATGGCGCCCTGGCACGTCCAGGAGAACAAGTGGCGCGCTGCTCGCTACGGCCTCGACGCGATCGTCATCGTCGACGCCGAGGGTGAAGAACGTTTGATCACCGACGACCTGCGCGATGAACTCGAACGGCTCGCTCCCCTCGCCGACCGCCTAGGTTGTGCGGCGGAACTGGCCTCGGTCCGGGATCTGATGGAGCGCGGCCCGTCCTACCTCCGGCAGCGAGCGGTGGCCGAGCGAACCGACGGCGATCTCATCGCGGTGGTCGACTCGGTGGTCGCCGAACTCCGCACGTCGCTCGGGTCCTAAGCCCGCCCTGTCCCGGCTTTCCCCGCCCTAGCCCGGGGTTCCGGTTGTGGCCTGCGTCACGACAGGCGAGGATCGACCTCTCGCTTCCCGACGAAGGGCTCCTCGTGGTGACTCCGATCGATCCGACCTCGGCCGCATTCCTGCTTGCCGAGAACCGCAACATGCCGATGCACGTCGGTGGTCTGCAACTGTTCAAGAAGCCCGAGGGTGCCGGGCGCAACTATGTCCGCGAGATGTACGAAGCCATGCGCGACCCCGAAGAGATCGCCCCACTGTTCCTCAAGCACCCGCACCGGTCGGTGAAGACCGGGGGCCAACTCGTGTGGCGCCCCGACGAACAGTTCGACATCGAGCACCACGTCCGGCACAGCGGGCTACCCAAACCCGGCCGGGTTCGTGAGTTGCTGGAGTTGTGCTCCCGCCTGCACAGCACGCGACTGGCCTGGGAGCGCCCGTTGTGGGAAGCCACGGTCATCGAGGGCATGCGAGACGGACGCGTCGCGCTCTACACGAAGATGCACCACGGCCTCGTCGACGGCATCTCCGCCTCGCGGCTCCTGCAGAGTTCGCTGACCACCGACCCCGCCAAGCGCGGCATGCCCGCCCCGTGGGCCGCCCGCGGGCCGGCGAAGGTGAAGAAGGAACTCACCTCAGCCGAGAAGAGCCTGGCGGCAGTTCCCATCTCAGCCCTCCGGACGGCGTACGGCATCAGCGCGGAAGCGGCCGGTATGCCGGGCGCCCTAGTCAAAACGATCTCCAAGGGCCTGCGCAACGAGACCTCCGCGCTGTCCCTCTACGCCCCTCGGACGCTGTTCAACCAGAACATCACCGGCGCCCGCCGGTTCGCTGCCGACGACTGGCCCATCGAGCGGTTGCGCCGGATCGGCAAGTCCACCGGCACCACGCTGAACGATGTCGTGCTGGCCATGTGCTCAGGCGCGATCCGCGCCTACCTCCTCGAACTCGACGCACTCCCCTCGGCTCCGCTGGTAGCCATGGTTCCGGTGGGGTTGAACGCCAAACAGTCCCAGATCGCTAGCTCGGAGGGTGGCAACGCGGTCGGATCGGTCATGGTGCAACTGGCCACCGACCTCCACGACCCCGCGAAGCGTCTCTCAACGATTCACAGATCGATGAAGAGCGGCAAGGACGCGCTGTCGACGATGACCCCGCTCCAGATCATGGCGATGAGCGCCATTGGCCAGGCCCCGGCCATCCTCGGCCCCCTCCTGGGCATGCAGGGAATCGTTCGGCCGCCCTACAACCTGATCATCAGCAACGTCCCCGGTCCGCGCACCACGCACTACTGGAACGGCGCCCAACTCGTCGGGTCCTATCCCCTGTCGATTCCGATCAACGGGATGGCCCTCAACATCACTTGCAGCTCCTACGACGGGCAGATGGCGTTCGGGCTGACCGGGTGCCGACGTACCGTGCCGCACCTGCAGCGTCTCCTGACTTTCCTCGACGACGAGGTTAAGGCGTTGGAGAAGGCCGCCGGCATCTGACACTGACCTCTTTGCCCCTGGCTTGTGACACCCCAGGCCCCTCGAACCCACTTCGCGAGGTGCCTCAGGTGTCACGCTGAGTTATCCACAGATGCGGGTTCGTCCCACACCTGGCGCCACCAATCGAGCCATCGTGCGCAGATGCATCGTTGGGATCCCAAACTTCTGAAACCACCGTCTCTGGTGCGCCCCGTGCCCGTCGACCCCACGGGACAGTCAGGTCCCACCCGAGGGTCAGCGAAAAGGTCGCTGTGGCGCCAGACCAGCCTGGGGTACTACGTCCCCTCATCAGTGAGCGACGACCTTCCCGAGCAACGCGCCCTCGAACAGAGCCTGCGCCTGACGCAGGGCGCCGTCACCGGCTGGGCGTCGCTCCGACTGCACGGAGCGCAGTTCTTCGACGGTTTGGCCGCCGACGGTCGGACCCGGTTGCCGGTGCCGTTGGCTGCTGGCACAGATCGGCTCCGCCCCAGCGACGCCGCGTGGATCACCCGAGCCCGGTTGGGCGCAGCCGATGTGGTCGTGCGGCACGGCATCCGGTGTGTTCGACCCGACTTGGCGTTGCTTCACGAACTCCGACGTCTGGTCGATCTGCGCTCCCAAGTGGTGGCCATCGACATGACCATCGCGGCCGAACTCACCACCTTGGACCGTCTTCGTTCTCATTGCAGCCGCCTGCGCGGAGGGAGCGCACACCTTCCCGCCATCGCGCTCGCCGCGGAAGACAGTCGAGCTCCGACGGAGACCCGGCTGAGGTTGATCTGGGAGCTCGATGCGAGATGGCCCAGGCCACAGGGCAACCGACCGATATTCGACCTTGAGGGCCATCTGCTCGGGACTCCTGACCTACTGGATCCCCACCTCGGCATCATCGGGGAGTACGACGGCGCTGAGCATCGGACTCGTCAACGCCACACCCAGGACGTCCGTCGCGAGAGCGATTTTCGTCGCGTCGGACTCGAGTACGTCGCCGTGGTCGGCATGGACCTCCACCAGTCCAATCGCATCGTGGCGCGCATGGAGGCCGCGCGATCGCGCGCTCGCCAGGACTCATCGAAGTGGACCCTGGTGCCTCCTCGGTGGTTCACCCCGCCACGGCCTTTGGCTCAACGGGTGGCAGCACGCGAACTGTGGCTGCGTCGTACCGCTTCGTGACACCGCAGGCACCTCGAAAGCGTTCCGGGAGGTGCCTCAGGTGTCAGATGCCTCGTGGAGAGGCAGACCCTCCGCGAAGCCACCTCCGACGGCGGCGTCAACTGCTCGAAGTCGGGCTCGGGTGATGTCCGCGACCGTGGCGAAGCCGGCGAGGTCGGCGTTCGATCCGGTGCGGGTCGGCTCGGCCACGTTGACCGAGATGCAGGTGCGGGATCCCCCGTCCTCGACGTTCAGCAGAGCGACAGCGTGGCCCGTGGTGCCGGAGCCAGCGAAGAAGTCGAGGACACGCGCGTCCGGGGGCATGGTTCCCAGGATCCGACGCAGAAGCCCGGTCGGCTTGGGTGACTCGAAGACGTGTCCAATCAACGATTTCAGCTCCGCGACAGCGGTGTCGGTGGACCCGATCTCCTCGGCCAACCAGATGGTCCGGAGCTTCTTGCGCCGTCCAGCGTGCAGCCAGTCGCGTTGGAAGACGTCGATCCGGTCGCCACGAGCGCCCCGGACCCACCGGCAGACGAGGTCGTCGGGGCGCTCGTCGATCCGGGGACGACTCCATCGCCAGACCGCGGGTCTCCCGTCGCCGAACACCGGGAAGACCTCGACCGCGCCGTCGAAGGGCGTCGTGCGCACCTCCCCGGTGTCGGGGGACCCCCACACCGAGAAGTGCAGGGTCCGCGCGGTGACGGGGTTGAACTTCTTGTTCGTGTTGCGCAGCGGTAGGTGCCGGAAGCGGCGACCATCATTGGCGATGAGCGGGAAGTCTGCCGGGTCGACGGTGTCGGTAGTGCTGGCGTCCAGCACGCACTCCGCAGGATCGCGGGCGTAGACCAGCACGTATTCGTGGCTCGTCGCGAAGCCTCCCCCGAGCTGCCGACCCTTGGGGTTGAGGTTCACCACGACCTGCGCCAGCCGCGAGGCCTCCCCGAAGATCTCGTCCATCAGGAGCCGCAGATGCGTCACCTCGATGTCGTCGATGCTCACGAAGATGGCGCCTGTGGCGGCCAGCACCCTGTGCGCCGCGATCAGCCGTGGGCGCATCATCTCCACCCACGCCAGATGGCGGGCTGCTCCCGGTGCGCCGCCGGTGTTGTCGCGGTAGGCGAAGTCGTTGCCGGTGTTGTACGGCGGGTCGATGTAGATGAGGTCCACGCTCCCGGGGGCCATCGCCGCCAGGACGTCGAGGTTGTCGCCCTCGACGAACCGGTTCCACACCACGCCGTGACCCTAGTCGTTCGCGACCCGAGGGCTGGTTCGGCCGCGCGCTTTGGTTCGGCCAGGGATCATGTGACGTGTGGGGTACTTCAGCCGGCGGGCACGCGAGCGCGAGCTCCAGCGAGCCCAGCGCGACTGGCGACGCCAACTCGAAGAGGACCTGCGTCGCCTCGAGACGGCTCCGGGCCACGAGGAGGTCGAGCCCCTTGGCCGCGATCCGCAGCGCTACTACCCCCTGCACGGCCACACCCCGGCGTACGGCGCCCCGCGGCAGCGCAGCCTGAACGACCGGTCCCGCTCCTATCTGGCCGGGCTGTTCGCGCTCCTGCTCACCGTGGTGGTGTTGCTCTTCGACGGAGGTTCGGGCGGCAACGCTTTCCGAGGCGTCCTGGGCATCGATGACCGCATCATCGATGCCGTGACCCCCGGCGGCGAGGGCAGCTACAAGTTCTTCGAGACGCTTCCCGGATCAGACAAGCCGGTCACGTGGAGTCCCTGCGAACCCATCCGGTACGTCGTGAATTCGGACCAAGCACCCGACGACTGGGCCGACCTCGTCAAGGACTCGGCAGCGAAGGTCAGCGAGGCGTCCGGGCTCTCCCTGACCTACCAGGGCACCACCGACGACCGGAACTTCTCGAACCGCAAGGTGGGGGCCAACCAGGTCCTCATCGGTTGGGCCACCGAAGAGGAGGTCCCTCGCCTCGAAGGCAACGTCGCCGGTCTCGGCGGTCCGGTGACGCGCACGATCAACGGGCGCAGCAAATACATCGGCGGGACCATCGTCCTGGACGCCGATGCGTTCGACAGCCTGGAGTCGGCCCCCTCCGGTCGCCGGCAACAGCAGGCCATCGTGATGCACGAGTTCGGACACCTCCTGGGGCTCGATCACGTCGATGACAGCAGCGAGTTGATGTACGCCGAGAACGTCGGCCGCTCCGACTTCGGCCCCGGGGACCTCAAGGGACTCGCTCTCCTGGGGTCCGGCTCCTGCACCTGACGGTCCTCATTGGGTTAGCGCGTTCTGTACGCCGCCCGGTTTCCAGCCCTTACCCTCATCACGTGCTCTTTCTCGGACGTCGTCTGCCCCTCGCTGCTGTGACCGCTACCGCTCTGGCCGTGACCCTCCTGCCGACCAACCCCGCCGCAGCGACCGCACCGGACGACGAGTTCGTCGGGCCCCGCCGCCAGCAGACCTCCGACGGGGTTGTCGGTCCCATGGCCGCCCCACGGCCTCCCGGACAGCGGACGGTCGCGACGACCACGACCATTCGCAAGCAGTGGGAGGTGGCGCCCGGAGTGCAGGCGACGACCTTCGACGAGACCTCCCCCCGGGGGCCGGTCCGCGGCTCGTTGCTCGTCGTCGACCTGTCGACCAAGGGCCTCTCGCTCGACTACGCCTACTCCGGACAACTCACCCGGCCCGACAAACTCACCCGGATCCTTCGACGCCACGACGCGGTCGCCGGTGTCAACGGCGACTTCTTCGACATCGGCGACACCGGCGCACCGCTCGGTGTGGGTCAGGATCGGGAGGAGAGCCTCGTCAACGCGCCTCGCGGCGGTTGGAACAACGCCTTCTCCCTGGATCGGAAGGGCCGGCCCGACATCGGTCGTCTGCCCATGCGGGCGGTCATCAAGGAGCACCCCCGGTTCAAGATCACCAACGTCAACGCCCCGACGGTCCGGCGCGCGGGCATGGGGATCTACACCGAGGCGTGGGGACGAACCGGTGGCTATCGGGTGACCGACGGCCAGCGCCAGAACGTGCGGATGGTCGTTGTACGCCGCGGACGAGTAGTGTCGAACTCCGCCAAACTCACCCAGGGCAAGGCCATCAAGGGAAAGGTCCTGATCGGTCGCGGCAAGGGCGCCCGATCCTTGGCCCGGCTCAAGCCGGGCCACAAGATGACGATCCGCGCCTGGCTCAAGGGCCGGCCGACCGTCGCCATCACCGGCAACAAGTTCCTGCTGCGCAACAACCGGATCGAGGTCATCGACGACGCCGAGATGCACCCCCGCACCGCGATCGGCGTCGACTACGACACCAACCGCCTGTTCCTGCTCGTCATCGACGGACGCCAGGACTTCAGCCGCGGCTCCACCATGGTCGAGTTGGCCGAGCGAATGGTCTTCCTGGGCGCCGACGAAGCGCTGAACCTCGACGGCGGCGGATCGTCCACCTTGGTCGCCCGCAAGACCAACGGTCGCGTGGGCGTGGTCAACTCACCCTCCGACGGCGGTCAGCGTCGGGTTCCCAACGGCCTGGAGATCACGGTCAGCTAGCGCCTCATCCCTCGGCGGGGATCTCCACGACGGCCACGGTGGTGACCGGCGCGAAGCACTCCGGCAACGGGTTGGGGACCTTCTTCGCCCGGATCACACCGTCGACGTACGTCACCTCGGTCGGTACGTCGCACCCCACCGACACCACCGCCGCCCCGACCACCTGGCCCGGCCCTGGTTCGGCCTCGTCGACGGCGTCTGTGACCTTCTGGGCCAACGCCTCGGACCCGAACTGGTCGAGGTAGGTCGACAGGTCGTCGGGATCGCTCACCGGCGTGACCTCGGTGGAGAAAGACCCACCCGCCGCTGTCTCCCAGACGAGGGCGACGAGCCGCCACTCCTTCGCCTCCGGGGCTGGGATGGAGGACGCCAACGTGTTTGTAGCCGACGGGTCGGCGACGACCCTCGTTTCGTCCCCGCAGCCAACGAGCAGGCTGAGGGCCAGGGCGGTGCCGAGCGAGGCGGCTGGGATGGATCCGAGAGAGGTGCGCATAGTGATGGGACGCTACTGCGCGCTACCCGGTTCCCTCCGGCGCCCCGCGCGGCAACCGATGGGAGACTGGCACGGTGCCTCGCTTCACCCGTTCCGAACTCGAGTCGTTCCGCGACGCCGAGGTGGACGATCTGATCGGCCCTGGTCTGCGCCTCCTGATCGTGGGTATTAACCCCGGGCTGTGGACCGCTGCTACCGGGACCCACTTCGCCCACCCCGGCAACCGCTTCTACCCCGCGCTGCTGGCGGCCGGCATCATCGAGCATCCGATCGATCCTGGTGCAGGAATGACCGACGCGGACCGTGAGCACCTCATGGCTCGTGGGATTGGCCTGACCAACCTTGTGCGACGCGCCACCGTCAAGGCCAGCGAACTGTCGGCCGAGGAACTCCAGGCCGGTGGCGAGCAGCTTCGGGCCACGATTCGGCGTACGTCGCCCGCGGTGGTGGCCATCGCAGGCATCACGGCGTACCGAACCGGCTTCGGGGCCCGTCGCGCCGTCCCCGGTCGCCAACCCGAGGACCTCGAGGGAGCCGAGTTATGGGTGGTCCCGAACCCGAGTGGGCTCAACGCTCACGAAACCGTTGCGACGTTGGCTGCGGCGTACGCCGAGCCCGCCCGCGCTGCCGGTGTGCTGCGCTGATCGGTCTGCTCCGCACCGCTGACCGTGGTTGTGGTTGAGTCGGGCCATGGACGCTACGTACGACGTACACACCCCGATGACGCGCTACGCCGAGACGGGCAAGGTGATCTTTGCCCTCTGGGGAGATCAGGTGGGCGAGGCGCTGCACAGCCAACACCTGCACGATGAACTCGCGGCCGCTGGTGTGTCCCGCCTGCAGGTCAACGTCGATGACGCCCCGGTGGCGGAGGCGATGCGCATCCCGAGCGAGGCGCCCATCAACGCGCTCGCGACCATCTGGGCCCCGAGCGATCCCGACGTCGTGGCCTCGGTGGTCGCGGTCCTGAGCACGGTCGCGGACCGGGTGGCCGGATGGCGGGTCGACGAGCGCCGGCCGCTAGACGCGGAGGAGACGTGGGACGGCTCTCGACTCGACGCCCTCGCTAACGTGGCGATTCTTCGTCGCCCCGCCGACATGAACGCGGAGACCTGGCGGCACCGCTGGCTGGTCGACCACACCACCATCGCCGTGGAGACCCAGGGGACGTTCGGTTATATCCAGAACCTCGTCCTCGACTCGGTCACCGAGGACTCCCCGGTCGTGCACGCGATCGTCGAAGAGCTCTTCCCGAGCGCGGGGATCACCGACATGCACGCCTTCTACGGCAGTGGAGGCGACGACGCCGAGTTGGAGGCACGGTTGACGCGACTGATGGCCAGTGTGGGCCGGTTCGGAGCCGATCAGGGTCTTGATCTGGTCCCGTCCAGCCGGTACCTCTACTCGTTAACCCCGAAGCTCGACGCCCCCTGAATCAGTTGTCCGGTTTCCGGCTGTCGATGACGGTTCCGTCGCGGTCGGCGGCGAGGTAGCCGACACGGTTGGCTCGGTTGCGCGCGTAGGCGGTGATCCAGATCCCCGACTCGGCCATCTCGCCCGCGGGAGCCTGCACGATCACGTAGGAATCGACCGGTTCGTCGAGCAGGGTGCGGCGGGCGCGGCCCAGCAGATCGACGACGACCCCCGGTTGGATCTGAGCGAGGTCGAAGGACTGCCGCGCAGTCGCCTCAAAGTCCTGGTCACCCTTGAGCCGTCGACCGTTCCAAGTGAAACCGCGAGCCAAGCCGTCCTGTCGAAGGACCTCAACGCTGGCGGTACGCCGCCGCAGGGTCAGGCGCACGATCTCGGTTGACCCGGTCTGCTTGGCAATGGCCTTGCTCAACTTCTCGATCCCCGCCACCGAGCCCACCTGCGGGGGCGCCTCCGCGCGCGGTTGCCTCAGACCCGGGTAGTCGTCGAAGTCCGGTCCGAACTCTGTGCCTTGGCTGAACCCGCTCGGACCCGAACTCATGGTGGCTCCGACGGCGATCAGCGCGAAGAACATGACCAGGACCGCAACAACCGCAACCGCCACGGTGATGCCGGCCGCGTTCGAGGCTCCCGACCCGGAGGGCACGCCCGTGCGGTACGCCGTCGAGCCACCGGTCGGGCTGAGCGGCTGGGTAGCCCACTCCGGCGGCGGAGGAGGACCCTGCTCCCCCCACGAGGGCTGCACCGCTGTCGGCGCGGTCGACTCGTATTGGGGGTACGCCGGCGCCCACCCACCTCCTTGGAGGTCACGGACGATGGCGTCAATCTCATCCACAGACCGGGCGCTGCTCAGATCAGCCAATCGCTTATCGCGGTCGATCGCGACGATCTGGCCCTTCGCGTGAGCCGCTTGGACCGCCGCGACCCCTGCCGCCCGCGAACTCTCTCGAGCCCGCCTGTTGTCTTCCGTCACAGGAGCACGGTAAGCGACGCGGGCTCTTCCGCGACTCAGACGCGTTCGACGTGTGCGAACGGAACCGTCAGGATCACCCGGCCGGTCTTGAGGTGGTAGTTGCTACGACCGCGCTTGACGATCCTGCCCACCACTCCCTGATGAGTTCCCCCGACCGTCACTCGTCCCCGGGCTCCAATGGGGAGTAGACGCACCGATCTGCCCTCGCGCAAGGCCGCGAGTTCGGCCTCATAGTTCGGATGCATCGCGGCCGGACGTCCGTGGTGGGTCCAGGTGAACGCATGCCGCACGTCGAACCCAGCCCGCGCACACACCGCGCAAACACTCACGCGAACCGGCCGCTTGAATCGGTCAACCGTGTGTCCCTGAGGACAGACCCCCAACCAGGGTGCCGGCACTTTCGGCGCCTCACCCGGGACGCAGCGCCGGCCACTGCAGCCGATAGCCACGGCGCGCGCCTGCCAGGTCGCGTCGTGCCCATGGCTGGGGCCCACCAACGCGTGAGCGATCTCGTGCAGGATGGTGTCGCGGACTTCATCGATCGGATGGACGGCCGTCACCGGAGCACTGAGACCGATGGTCCGGCTGGCGTAGCGGCATACGCCCGCGCGGCGCTTCGCGCTGTCGAATTGCACGCTCCAACCCGCCAACCCGTGTCGCTCGAGCAGGTGCTCAGCCATCGCGAACGCGTCTGCCAGATCCATGTCACCCACCGTAGGAGTCGGCGCCGACAGTCCCCTGCTTCGGCGTCACCACCGCGCTCATTGGGGCACCGCAGTGACGACCAGGTTCGAGGCGTAGTGGAAGCCGCCCCCCGGCGTACGCCGACGATCCGTGCACGTCACCAGGCGTAGGACCCGATCGCCTCCCGTTCGGAAGGTCGAGGGCGGCACCCCCTTAGCTCGGGAGT
>RCMY010003784.1_pt1 | contig 13275 bp, 9 predicted proteins | sample 2041341 | NCBI WGS metagenome assembly RCMY01 (sample SAMN09708234, study PRJNA481090) | Marine sediment metagenome, whole genome shotgun sequencing project. | reverse complement strand
CACCATAGGAAATTCCTTGGTAAGCAACACGGTCAGAATAAGATCAAAACGACCGGTCACCACGCAGACAGAAATAACCCCACGCAATTTACTGAACTCTTCGCCTTTTTTAACCAGATCCATATCCTTTAAACGTACCCCGACCAGGACTATATTCTGCTCCGGCACAGCTTCGGGATCGACAAGGGCGGTAATATCGAGAACCCCCTCTTCTTTCAATTTCTTCACTCTGCCCCGAACTGTGCCCTCAGAAAGAGCCAGTAAATCGGCAATCTTCTTAAACGGCATCCGTCCATCCCGCAGATGATTGATAATTGCCAGATTTATTTCATCGATCTCCACTTAAAACACCGCTTTTTCGTTATACTAACTTTACTGTAACATCCAGCGCAAGACGACACTGACATTTTGGCAGATAATATATTACGTATTCATTATTTTCAATGGTGTTTTTTTACGATATTCGTAATTATTCATCAATTACACTATAATTCACTATCATTTTATGCACTGTTGTTCTTTTCGTCACGTTCGCATTGTGAAAATTTACTGCATCGCGCGGTCTCTCTTGTGAGGCATACCTGTCAAAAGCGTTCAAGAAATTCCTGTTCTGCTTCCGTTGTGCCGATAAGAATCAATTCTTCTCCATCTTTCAGTGAAATTAAAGGATCAGGACCGACAATCAGATGCCCCGCTGACTTGATGGCAATGACTGAACAGCCGGATTTTTGCCTGATATGACTCTGTACCAGGTTTTTGCCAACCAAAGAGGCGGGCATTGGCCTCCGGAAAATGTTCAATCCTTCGGTAAACATGGAAATCTCATCATTTTTCAGAATATTGATAATACTGTTTGCGCCCATTGACGCATACGACAAAACCAGATCAGCTCCAGCCATATGCAGTTTTGCGACGCTCCGTTCATTGGTCGCCCGACTAATAATCTGAATTTCCGGGCGCAATTGACGACAGTAAAATGCCAGATATATGTTCATGGCATCATTGTGGGTGGTAAGAATGACGGTCTTAGCCTCCATGACTCCTGCTTGTTGCAGGACTTTAATATCCGCCGCATCCCCTTCTATAAATCTTTCCCCTTTGCCGGCGGTCAGATTGGGCCGTTTTTCGACAATTCTGTAGCTGATTTGGTGCTCTTCCAATGTTTCGGCGACCGCGAGTCCGACACGACCGCCGCCAAGGATAAGCACCGGAGCATCATCTGCATGCAAACCTTTCCTATTGGCATACAGGTCTTCAAATCTATCGAGCTGCTTTTCAGTTCCAGCCAGAAGCAGCAGAGTCGTCGCGCTGATCACCGTCTCGGGTTTTGGTACCTGAAACTTACCTTTTTCCCAGAGTCCGACCACCGTCACTCCGGTCTTTTCCCGCATCCCGATATCCATCAGATTTTTACCGCCAAGCGAAGTCTGCACCCCCGATATTTCGGCAATATGCAACTTATCGAAGTTACTGACAAAATTTACCGGCCTTCCCAGCCCGAGCGTTCTCTTGCCCAAGGCATGGCCGAGCATCCTGGCAAATTGAAAGACGTGGGTATTGCCGGGAAACTGGAGGATATCGAGAGAATTTTCATGATTGGCACTGGTAACGATGGGCACGGTGCGGGTAATTTCTCTGACGGTAAAGGCAACAGAGGTATTGATCATGTCGTCACTTGTTGCCACAACCAGGGCTGCTTTATCAACACGAAGACGATGATAGGTCTCAGGATCCTCGGGATCCCCGACAACGACCTTGTACCCGGCATCGTAGAGCTCCGCCGCCTGGTGCAGCTCAGCTACGACGAGAACATACTCAAATTCCCTTCTTTTCAGCTTGGCAACGAGCTTTTCCGTTATCGGGTCCAGGCTGGTGATAATGATATGGCCGGAGGTGCCTTCAGGTAATTCACGGGGGGTGCGACTCTTTGATTGCGCTTCCAGCCAGGGAGAATAAAAAAACTGAATAAAGGTGAACGGCAGCATAATCAACAGCAGGATGACACCGGAAGCAAGCACCATAAGAGTGAATAGCAATCCCAGATCAGTGGAAAACGTGATATCCCCGAACCCCAGTGTGGACATGACGGTAAGGGTCCAGTACACACCTGTCACCCAGCTGAATTCTCGGCCCTCATAGACCATAAGCAAATGGAAGCAAATACTGTATAGAGCAATGATGGAAAAAATAAAAGCGATGAACTTGGTCAGCAGGACCATGTTTTTTCTGGTGGATTTATTCTGAAAGAAAAACAACAGCTGGGAAGGGAGAAATTTCATATTGAGCCGAAAAAACATAAAAAATGCATAAGTTACTGAGGAACAGTTTGACCATCTGACAGGTAAGCCCCACTGTATATACTAGGCCGACAAGAGCCTTACTACTATTCTCAATACAATGCAGAAAGTCAATCATTGCCGCACCGCTGGAATCGATAGAAATCCATCTTTCTGAGAGCAGATATGTATTTGGCAAAAATTCACAGTGTATCCGCAACCAATTACCAGATCCGCACGTCCTACGAGGAGGAAGACAATTCCTTTAATTTCAAGGTAGTATATGATCTCGGCGATAATCCCGGCCGGTTCATTCAACCTTTTGCAGACCATATCGTTGAGTTTGACAGCAATTTGCTGCAGGCTGTCTCAACCCATACTGAAAAAGATGGCGAGGCGGTGCTTGAGCAACTGCTGTGGGATTTTTTGCCGCAAGAAGTAAAAAAACGGCTCATCCTGTTCACAAACCGCAGGACATATAAGATAAGCCCGCTCACCAACACTGAGAAACAAAAAATTGCCGCGCAAGTCCATCTGTTTGATCGTCGGCGCCTCTATTATCTCCGTTACGGGGCAGTTGATCAGAGCCGCCTGTCCCGGCTGCATGAAAAAAGCTGTCGTCCGCTTCTTGGTCAGAGTCGCGATGAGCGGGAATTTTATTTTGCCGCCGAAGAAACAGCACTGCAGCCTGGCAAGTACCTGCAATATGTCTACGCTATTTTTAATCTCCAGAAATACTTTAACCAATCCTTTGCCCCCTGGCTACCCGAATCGCTGGCCTTTGATGAAATGGCCGAACATTTTGAACAGGAGCTGTGCCGCTTAAATCAAGACCCCTCGTTCTGGCAGAAAGAGCAGATAAGCCATTCCCTGCACCGCCACCTGACTCGTTACCTGTTCATGTTCTTTGATTACAAACCAACCCATCGTTCATTCCTTGATGATTTTGCCAAATCATTTATGGCTGGTCATCGTACCTTCCGCTGGCCGGAAAGACAAGCAGGCTCGTCTGCTGAAAAGATCAGCGAAATATTTGCAACCCCTTATGAGCAGTTAAAGAAAATGAGCCGGGCACAGCTCAATAGTCTCTACCGGAAAAAAGCTATGCAATTGCATCCAGACCGGGGTGGCGACCACAACATGTTCATCGAGCTGACGGCGATTTATAACGAGCTGCTGAAAACCAAATAATCATAGCGTCGTAAAAATTCTTCATCTACTTCGTTGTGCGCCCGCAGGAAGTGCCCTTGGGGTACAAGATTTCTATCATTTCAACGTACTGTAGTACGACGAAATGATAGAAATCTTGAGCGCTTCGTGAATGGGGTTTTTTACTTAGCCATAAGTAAAACATAGAAATCGAGATCTGACCTGACACCCCATCACAGTGAGACTCGACCACATCTGACAATCAGCATGAGACCTGACCATCCATAATGCATGACCAGAAAGTATCAGTCGACAGTGGAGGATGAAAATGCAGCAACCTATTGCTTGCTAATCTGTTTATTACGTATACTCTTGAAACACCAATAATTTTGGATGCTCCATTTGCAGTCGGTTCTCTGAGCATAATTTTGAAACTTTAAGCGTGCCAGAATGCTCCTTTTAGGGCATGCTTTTTAAGCATGATCACGTACGACCTGATCAGGAAGAAGGTTAAGCTGACATTCCGTCCTGTTCTTTAGGATTGCCACTACAAATCCAATTAATACTCGGTTCCGGTGTCCGATGCAGTTACCTGTCGAATTGGCACATCACCATCCAATAGTGATGTCTTCTGCAATCTTGACAATATTAACATATATGTTAACATGTGTTAATGAAATGGGAAATCCTCTACTACAGCGAGGCGGTACAGCAAGATCTTTTGAACCTGCCTGCAGGAATACAAGCAAGGTATATCCATTTGACTGATCGCATGTTGGTGTATGGCCCGAACCTTGGTATGCCTCATACCAAGGCGATTGACAATGGACTGTTTGAGTTACGGTTAAAGTCAAAAGAGGGAATTGGTAGGGTGTTTTGTTGTACCCTCGTCGGCAATAAAATTGTCATGCTACACACCTTTATCAAGAAATCGCAGAAAATCCCCGCAAGAGAGTTGAAAGTAGCGTTTCAGAGATTGAAGGAGGTAAAGGAAAATGCTGAGTCATAAAGATCTACGAGAAAAAATGTTGCGAAACCCTGATGTCCAAAAGGAATTCGCAAAACAAGAAGATGATTTTTCCTTATTTGACCAACTGATCAAGGCTAGAATGGAAGCTGGTCTAACACAAGCAGAAGTCGCGGAGCGCATGGGGACTAAAACACCTGCTGTTGCCAGGTTGGAATCTGGCGGTGGAATGAAAAAACATTCTCCTTCCATTTCCACACTCCATAAGTACGCTAGAGCGGTTGGCTGCAATCTTGAAATAAAGCTTGTTCAAAGTAAATTGATCCATAAAGAAAAAAGGGCTTGATATCAGACTTCACTCGGCGGTTCTTCTCTCTGTAAGTAGCACTCAGACAGAAGTCCTGAAAAATACGCGTAGCATTGGGTAAGATCAAATAATGAAGAACGGCAATTTCACAAAGCAGAAGAAAAAAGGAAAGATCTCATCATCGCCTCTTATGGGAAAAAGAATCATCAATGATATAGACAGACTTTTAGAAAGGAAAATCATTGATATTGATGAGATCAGAAAGGCGCATCGCATAGCCGAGGAATTAGAGGAGCATATCCAATCCGACACTGAGCTCAAGCAGCTTGACCCTCTGCATGCGGTATATGTCTATGCGCATAACAGGATGGATATTCTGGCCGAACAACTGATGCAATTGCGCCTGCGTGTGTAAAAATGGTGTCGGCCATACGGGACGCATATGACATGTATACGCCTGCATTTCCGCCAATAAGCCCGGTGACCGATTCCTATTTTTCCTGTTGGGCTACCTTAGATCTCGAGGTTGGTCCGGGCAAGGAGTCACTCGCGAAAATTGTTATCGCGTTGAGTCGCAAGCTCTCAACGAATCAAGATTTGATAACCCTTTATAAGATCATGCAAAAATCGAGGATGGGTCTTTATCTGCATGAAGGCGTTGAAGGCGAGTTGATCATGTTAAGAGAACTGGTGACAGAGGTGCAGATAAAGTGCATTTGCCCAAGCGGATATATCGGCACTCCCGGTGAAATATGGTTTGCTCGAATACTTCCGGAGCCATTTCCCGAATTGGGCTTGGGGTATTCCGTTGTTTTTGCCATTCCATATGTCATTGGCATAACTGAGGGTGTTTTTTTTAAGAATACCGGGAGCCATGCCAGCTGGCAGGCCTTTCTGGCCAAGAATCTGGAGAAAACGGAGATAGTCGCGGGGTATGAGAAGTTAATGAAATACGGATTGAACCGCTACTACTGGAACGAGTTCATATTCCAGGGATATGCCAACCATACCGACCATGTCGTGTACCTGACTGGCATTCCGGATCAACCACACACCCTACCGCATTTTGAGGACAATGGCTGGCTCTGAGCACCTCCCAACATTTTGTTGACGCTCGACAACATTGATGTGGCGTGGCTTGAGGACGTCGACGGAGCCTTGCCTGTTCTCAAGCAATAGAGGGGAAAACAAGAGAGATAGAGAAACGAAAGCCAGCACACCCTACAAGTGCTCATGCACACATTCTGTTGTTGGGTTGCAGGCCTAAATACTCTAAATGCAGTATACGCCACGTGCCGCAAAAACGTTAGGAGGATTTGGATGGTCAGGGATAATGTCAACATTAGGTACTACCAATATCAACACTTGATACGAAAGTACTACAAGTCATCCGATGTTGAAAATAATGGAGTATTTGCCTCAGTTGATGGTCTGGAAAAATCTCGGATTTTGGAATGAGTTCTTCATGTCAGGCTATTTGGGGTCCTATAAAGGTCAACAACACCTTCCAGTGATGCTAGGTTTTTGAGACAACTTCTGGTTTCAAGACACAGTAGGAGTTTTAAATTGAGGCGTGGTAGGATATTAAGACATTCGTAAAGGTTATCTTAATGCTACAGATCAGTCGCACCATTTTTGAGGCGTTGCTGTATTTTGATAACCACTAACCTTACCGATCCTAATCCTATGTGTCAGAGCAATTTTCCTTGTGATCTTTGATATCAGCGAATTACCATCTGATCCATATTTTTCCAGAGGCGGAATACCAGAAGTTAGGGGAAATACATTGATTTACTTAAATCGATTTGCTAGATATGGTGCATATTCATGGTGGTTATCTTCGTTTTTAAGCTGGGTTAATGCTCTTGTTTTAGAGAAATTCCTACCCCTTTCAATTGGAACTACATTGAGATAAATGTCCGTATCCAGCACTAAAAAGAAACGTGTTTCATCGGGTATCCCTGAGTTGGACCGGTTAATGGGAGATCTGTATATCGGTGACAATGTTCTCTGGTACGAAGATGTCAGCAGCTTCTCTTCTGCATTCTGCCTGAACTTTATTAAAGAAACACTGACTCGGAAGAGACCGTTAATCTATGTGACGTTTGATCGTTCACCCAAAAATGTTGTCTCTTTTCTTGGCTCGCAAGCGGAAAGCCAGAATTTGACGATTCTCGATTGCTTTACTAATGGTAAGGGGCATCGCTCAGAGGTTTTCAATAAGTTCTATGAGAAAAATGGAGCGCTATGGCCCTACAAGGTTATCAAGGTGAACGACCCGACGAACCCGGACCATGTCGGCGAGGCCATGTACGGTCTACACAGTAATCTCTCAGGTGACGTTCATTTTATTCTCGATAGTCTCACAGGAATGCAGTCGCTCTGGGGTGGAGAAGATCAGGTTATCGATTTTTATGGCAAGACTTGCCCACGACTCTATGAGCTGGATACCATCGCCTACTGGCTTATCGAAAAAGGTGCGCATTCCAACAAGCTAAAAGCAAACATCAACAAGATAGCGCAGGTCGTCATTGATCTCTCGGTACGCCGTGGAAAATCAACGATCAAGATCCTCAAGGCAGAAAAGAGGAGCTCTGAATTTCTCAATGAGCATCATGAGTATCTCTGTGAAGGCTCGAATATAGTTTTTGAGAGCCAGCAGCAGCTCAAGCCCAGATTTGATCTTGGAGCAAAAATAAAATCGGTCCGGCTTATGCGTGGGATTTCGCAAAAGGAGCTCGCAGGCCTAACGGGTGTGACCCCGAGTACAATCTCACAGGTGGAAAAGAACCTCATCTATCCATCGATTCCCGCTCTGTTTCGTATCGCGGAGAGTCTTTCTGTGGAGGTTGCCATGCTCTTTAAGGAACATGGGGCTCAACAAGACGTCTATGTCTACCCTGTAGACAGCCGATCAGCTACATCCTTGGCCAAAATTGTCAAAGACAACGCCCAGGCGGAATTGTTGCTGCCGCCTGATATTGATGCACCTGTAGAGGCAACGATAGTAAGCATTCGACCAGGGAAAAAACTGGCGGGTCATTTTTTCGCCCATAAAGGAAGTGAGTTGGGCTATCTCATTTCCGGCCAATTGAAGATGACGGTCGATAATCAATCATACAAAATTAATCCAGGTGACACCATTTATCTGCAGAAAGATATTCCGGGAAGCTGGAGCAACATCTCAGAACAAAATGCTGAACTTCTCTGGCTGAAGTTGACAGAATAAAATAAGAAAATATGGCACATCGAGTCGGTTTCTCGATGTGCCATATAAAAACATCGTAACCTGATATTATTCCTTGAGAATTGCCTCAGCCGATTCTCTTTGAGCTTCTGTCATGAACTGAATGCCGGTTTCCCTTTCTGTCTCACGGTTGGCACTAAATAATTCATTCCTTGTAATCTCTGATAACTTGAATTTCCGTACACCGGCCATCAACTGCTGCAGCCCGCACGAGAGCTTATCAACATAGCCGGCTATAGCCACTGCACCAAACGGTATATTCTTCATTTCATCAGCACCTACTTTCTGTTTGACGTCTTCCCAGGCTGAGAAAATTTCTTCCGGATACTTCCCAAAGCTTTTGACGGTTTGCGGAAGCTGATCCCAATTTCCATTTATTTCCGTCCTTCTCTCAGGGTAAAAAGTCCCTTCAATGTTGCTGCCCAAGTATCCGGGAATCATTGGTGCACGGCCCATGCAAACAAGTTTTGTGTAGGGTGCGCCTAAAGCCAGAGCCTTAAAAATATGATCCTCACGGGCAAAACCGCCGGCAAAAGAGATATCCGGCACCTTGATACCTTTATCATCAAGAATCTTACAGTAGTCATAAGCTTTGGCATGCAGGGCGAGGGATGGAACCCCCCAATGTTCCATCATATTCCATGGACTCATACCCGTACCGCCGCCAGAACCGTCAATGGTCAGCAAATCAAGCTTGGCATCCGCAGAATATCGAATGGCCATGGCAAGGGCCTCCATTCCGTAAGAGCCAGTTTTTAGCGAGATTCTTTTGAAGCCGATGCCTCGGAGATATGCCACTGATTTCATAAAAGATTCCCGAACTTGGGCGACGGTATCCAAATCAGTAGCTCCCAGTCGGCTATGCCTGGCAAAAGAAGTAATGGCATGACGCTCAAAGGCTTCCTGAACGGCAGGATTTGTTGGATCAGGATCGACGACATAGCCACGATCTTTTAGGAACATAGCATAGTCAATTGATTTCACCTGGATTTCGCCCCCGATAACCTTGGCACCCTGTCCCCATTTGAGCTCAATAATTACATCATCGCCATATTTATCAATGACATATTCGGCTACCCCGTTTCGGGTGTCCTCAACATTGAGTTGCACGAAAATTGCTCCATACCCATCTGAATAACGTTTAAAAACATCGATACGTCTATCCAATTCCGGTGCTGATGTTATTTTTCCCCCGCTAAATCTCGAATCCCTGTCGACACCGACAACATTCTCACCGATAACAATAGGAAATCCACAAATAGCGGCACCCGTGGCAAAAGAATTCCAATATTTAGTAGCGATAAAGGTTGACCCCAAGGCGCCAGTCATAATGGGTACACGGCATTTCGCTTTGATGTCATTGCCGATAACCGCTTCGGTATTAACGTTGGTGAAGACACAGTCATCGGCATCTTTGGTCAGCCCCTCACTTAACCCACTGGATCCATAGGCATATCCCTGGATTCTCAGGGCATGATATCCCAGGCCAAGAGAGGTAACATTACCTGACCCAGAAGTAATGTTACCGAAATTTCTGGGGTAGAGCATTTTGCGGCCCCTTAATGAAGACATCCAGGTTTCACACTTGCCTTTACAATCAGAGCTACAAAGAGTGCATAATCCGGATTCACAGGGGTTGCCTCTGTTGACGGTGCCGAGAGCATCATTACTTTTTGGCCATTGAATCATTTGGTTGTCTCCTTTTCTGGTGAAATGAATATTGTTTTTTCTTATGAATCATTCCCTGTAGAGCAATGCTCAACGTGAGGAGGAGCTATGATGGATTTTGCTCAACACTCTGGTTGCGAAGCAACTGCTATGGGTTGATTATCTTTTGATAAAACACAGTGGCATTAAATGATATTCAGCTAGTTTTTACGGGAGAACGTATAAAGCAAGAATTAAGTAGCCCTTAATGGGGATAGTCGAGGCTCAGAGACAGTGGCCAGTGCATCATTGGTTTTTTCTAAACGCATAATTATCTCCTGTTTGAAAATAGTGTTTTCCCATGAACAGAGGCCCGTTGCGAATTTGGGTGTCGCTACAAAAAAAAAGGCATCTGTCCTCAGGGCAGAGGAACCAGACGCCTTTGTCTCAATCGTATGAAGAACCTACACGCCTTTGTGTAAGTTCAGTAATATGTAGTCAATAAATGTAGCTGTACTTAATTTTCTTGTCAAGAAAAAACCTGTCTTAGAGACAGGGGTATAAGTATATTATATATTGAAAATGCAATGAGAAATTAAATACGACAGTTAAAGCTCTTCTGAGAGAATGAGTGCATCGGCTATTTCAAGCATGGACTTACGAGTATCCATGCTTCTTTTCTGAATCCAGCGATATGCTTCTTCTCCATTCATCCGGCGTCGGTCCATAAGAATCTCTTTTCCCCGTTCGATTTGCTTTCTGGTCTGGAGCTCCCGTTCAATTACCCTTGTTCTTATGATAAGTTCGGTGTTGTGGATCGCGACTGCCGCCTGGCTCGCAACGGCGCTCAGCATATTGATATCTGTTTCAGAGAACTCATGAGGTTGACAGGTAAAGCAGTTAAGTACACCTATAACTTTGTCCTCCTTACCCAGCAGAGGAACACTAACCATCGAGACGAGGCCCAGACTGTTGGCCATCTCCTTTTCTTTGAATCTGTCATGATTTTTCACATCAGCAATCACGTAGGGACGCTGGGTGGAAAGCACATATCCAACAACACCTTCATGCAGTCGCAATGCTCTATCTTTCACATATTCCGGCTCAAAGGACTGGGTGGCCTTTAACCTTATGAGGGGAGGGGTCTCATTTTCATCTACTAGCCATAATGAACATATTTCAACTCCTGTGACCTTGGCGGTTACCATGACAATGAGCTTAAATAGATCCTCTAAAAAAAGATCAGAGGTGATTGCCTGGCTGATGTCCATCAGCGCCTTAACATAGTGATCATAGGTGTATTGAGGAGATGTGTTCATGCAACCTTTGCGCTAAATAAATTAAGTTGGAGTGGCGGTTTCTGTCGTGTTTGCCTGTAGGTTGGTTGTGGTCATATCCTTTTTAAAATGGTGGAAACGCCCAATTGCTGTTCACCCAGATAATTTAATCCTTTTCGGGTGATAAGGCTGTATTGGAGATCGGGGTCAGTCTGGATGATGCCCATGCCGTCCATGGTTTTCAAAACCTGACGGAGTTTCGGCAATTGTATGCCTATATTCCCCGCTAAAGTATCGGTCGAGACAAGTTGGGGCTGGGGATTACGTAAATTTGCTGAGAGAATGGCAAGGACTTGAAGCTTATGCTTATGCAGCGACATAGCTACCTCCTGTTGGGTATGAGAGGGCCAAGTTGTTCGTGGATGATTTTGATAGAACGTCATTCTTTACCTCGGAATCCTATAATAAAAAGTGGTGAATCGCAATTAGAAAATCAATTTAAAATTAATAAATAGGAATAAATATAGTAAGAATGAATTCAAGGGGGAGGGAGGTAGCAAGCAATCCATTTTCTTTATGAAGATTTTGTTGGCGATTGTTTGACGTTTGAGTTCAAATGAGAGACTCATGTAAGGATGAAATAGGTTGGGGTAAAAAGAGAGCACTCTTTTATTAAACTCTTTCCTGACAGGGTCTTGTGCGTAAGTCATCCGGATAAATAAATCTCTGAGAGATATACACTGGCAATCTTAATAGCTTAACAAAAGCTCCACCTTAAGGTTATTCCTGATCAGTTCATAAGTGATGAGGCCCATAAAATGCCCGAAAAGGAGCATTGTGGCACCTTTAAAAGCTCAAAGTTATTTCAGAAAACCAGCTATAAATGGAGCATTCTGGAATATTGAGTCGAGTCGCCCGGGGGAATCTCACCCCCAGGCTCTCACAGAATCGTACGTGACACTCTCATGTCATACGGCTCTTCACGTCCACCCATTCAACGGGTTTTGCATTACTCTGAGGTTCCTCCCATCTCTGGTTGACCAATAAGTAACTTCAGACATGTTACCTCCTTCGCTCCACCTCCATTACAGAGGCTTCATCACTAATACGAGGTAATCCGCCCCTGTGCTCCGCATCGGTACTCTCATCCTTGTGGGTCCTCCACTTGGATTTCTTCCTTAGCATCGGAACGACAGGTTCCCACGTTCCACGCGAAAGCCAAGACCATGTTCACGCCACCTTTATGCCGGCCGCCGCTCGGGCAATAAACAGGCACCCCCCGAACTTATCCTGGAATAGAAACAGGTCCCAGTTTTGACGACATCCTTAATCTTTCGACACCTCATCAATGGTTCGCTTGCGCTCGTCTCCATGTTCCATACCTGACCCAGTCTTGCCGAGCCTTTTCCTTAACGCTCACCACCATGGCTCTTTACCACAGCAGCTTAAGGTGGTTTGGTGCCTGCTCCTGCAAGCCGACTCCGAGGGACCTACCCTCATCTTTCGTGTAGTTGCGAGCAAAAATTACTTGCTCTCGTGGCACACTGTTTCCAGATTATCTTGGTTGCTCACCTTAAACTGATTGTCAGGCACCAAGAGTGATAGCACAACACTATCAAATACCACGTCGACGGCCATGTGAGATGATCTGTAAGGTGTGATTCAAATCAGTTTGTAAAATTTGTCAGAGTGGATCTGGATTTGTACAAGGAAAACACCGGTCTTTTCGAGTCTTTCAATACTATTTATTTACCGGAAGACAGTGAGCACTTCTTCCGCACTGAAGCTATATAGCCATCGACATCAAACTTGCGGCGACAGCCTGCGGCATTCATATAGCGAATCTTGCCGAACACCGAACGTTCACTCCAGGCCCGGTCATGCACGCCTCCGATAGACCAGGCAATGCCCGCATAGCCATTTGGATCGCGACCATCAAGAGAGTAACGATCATTAAGCGTTATGGCATATTCCAGGGCCGTTTCAGGGTCGGCGGTCCATTCAAGAATTTTTTTGGCCCAGTACATTCGTAAATAGCCATGGAGTTTGCCACTCAGGACCAGATCATGCTGACAGGCGTTCCAGAGACTTTCGTGAGTCGTGCCGGCCTCGAGTTCTGCAAGGGAATAGACATACTCTCTCTTATCGTTGCGATGCTGATTCAGCGTTGTACGCGCCCAGTCGGGAAATCCTGCAAAACGATCATAGGAAGGTTCATAGAGACAAAAATTATCAGATAACTCTCGACGAACAACAAGCTCTTCCAGAAAAACTTCCTTCGCATCCGCAGACAGCTCAGACCGGGCAACCAGCCAGGCCAGTCTCTGCGGGGATACCTGACCGAAATGCAGATAAGGAGAAAGCCCTGACTGACCGCCTACGCACGGATTGTTGCGGGTATCGGC
>RCMY010003783.1_pt1 | contig 13275 bp, 9 predicted proteins | sample 2041341 | NCBI WGS metagenome assembly RCMY01 (sample SAMN09708234, study PRJNA481090) | Marine sediment metagenome, whole genome shotgun sequencing project. | reverse complement strand
TCTTTGCTGCGCCGTACGGTGGCGTTCGTCATCGGAGGGCTGCGCCGGCGCAGGGCCGGCATCATCCCCGAACCGCCGTTCAACGCGCCGGCCACGCGTTTTGACCACGACCTCACGCCGCAGCGGTTGTACGCCAACGTGACGGTGTCGATGAGCGACCTGCGGATCGTGAAGATCGCCTTCGGGTGCACCATCAATGATGTGTTCATTGCGATGTTGGGGGGTGCGACTCGCTACTACCTCGAATCTCGCGACGAGCTTCCCGAGCAATCGCTCAACACGAGTATGCCGACTTCCGTGCGAAACCCCGACGAGTCCGATGCCTGGGGCAACCGCGTCACCAACCTCACCAGCACCCTCGGCACCGATATTTCCGACCCGGTCGATCGGCTGGCAGCGGTCCACGCCAGTACCGAAGCGGCCAAAGCTGCCATGGCCGATCGGGACCAGCGTTTCTCTTGGGACTGGCAACAGCTGTATTGGATGTGGAAGCCGTGGTCTGTTTGGCTGAGCAAGGTCGTCTACCGCCTCAAAGGCGAGCCGGTGTTCAACACCATCGTGTCGAACGTGCCGGGATCGCGGGATCAGCTGTTCATCCACGGCGCGCGGCTCGTCGCGGTGCAGTCCATGGGGCCGGTCATTCAGCGCATGGGTTTGAACGCCACGGCCTGGAGTTACGTCGACGACTTCTCGATCGGCGTGGTGGCTTGTCGAACTCGGGTCCCGGATCTGCGCGATCTGGTCGATCGGCTGCCGGTCGAACTCGAGCAGATGGTCGCTGCTGCCCGGGCGGCGAGCGACGCGTCGGACGGCTGACCCTCCGATGTGCGGTGGATCGGTCTCGCTCGTCGGGTCGACAGCGAACTACATTCTGGCCCCATGTCGAAGCAGGCCGGTCCGATGAACGTCGCGGTCGTGCAACACGACATCGTGTGGGAGGACGCGACAGCCACGCACGAGTTGGTGCGTCCGCTCGTCGCCGAGGCGGCGAAGAACGGCGCTCGACTCGTCGTTCTCACCGAGATGTTCGCCACCGGGTTCTCGATGGCCACCGATCGCATCGCTCAGGCGGCCGACGGTCCATCGGCGACGTTTCTCGCCGAGCAGGCGGTCACGCACGGCGTGTGGTTGGCCGCATCGGTATCGACCGCTCTACCCGAAAGTCTCCCGGTAAATCGATTGTGGGTGTGCGGCCCCGGTGGCGAGCGGTATCACTACGACAAGATCCACCCGTTCACCTTTGCCGATGAACACCTGCACTATGCGCCCGGAGACGAGTTCGTCACCGTCGACATCGAGGGTGTTCGAGTGTCGCTGTTCGTGTGCTACGACCTGCGCTTCGCGGACGAGTTCTGGGCTCGGGCGATGGACACCGACGCGTATCTGGTGGTCGCGAACTGGCCGGAATCCCGGGCTCATCATTGGCGCAGCTTGTTGGTGGCCCGCGCCATCGAGAACCAGGCCTACGTCGTGGCCGCGAACCGAGTCGGGTCCGGTGGACGTCGCGGCCAGCTGCCGTACCGCGGCGACAGCGTGGTGCTCGATCCGGTGGGGGAGTCGATCGCAACGGCTGCGCCGGGCGAGGTCGAGATCATCTACGCCGACGTCGACCCGGCCCGGGTGAGCGACGTGCGGGCCAGCTTTCCGTTCTTGCAGGACCGACGCTGAGTCGGATTCGACCACGCCGGAAAGGGTTCAGCCTCGGAGGCAGGTGTCGTAGACGTCGCCTCGTGCGTGCGTGATGGCGTGCACGAGCACGCAGCTGCTCGGTAGCGACTCGATGATGGGCGGCAGTTGATCGTCGGCTCCGCCGGGCCAGTTGTGATTGCCGCCGAGGTACGAATGCAGCGCGACCGACGCGCCCTCGACGCATCCCGGAAAGGAGCGCAGTTCGACGTCGTCGGCCAGGAGCGTAAACGTTCCCTCTCCGCACCCGGCCAACTCGGCCCATGCGACCGCAGAGCTTTCGACGCCAGGCAACGCAAAGCTGCCATCGTCGACCGCTTGCTCGCCTCCGACATAGGGCACCACGATGTCGTCGGTGCCGTGGAAGACGAGCATCTGCCGAATCGAGGATGGCTGACAGACCGCAGGGATGAGTGCGGCCACCAGTCCGACGCCGACGAGACCGTCGGGCGCACTGCACATGAAAAAACTGGCCATCGCCGAGCCGGCCGAGAGACCGGCCGCCCAAACCTCACCGAGGCAAGGATATTCGGAGCGCAGCCCGCCGACGAGATCGGTGAGAAAGCCGAGGTCGTTCGGCCCCGCGTACGTCGGGTCGTCCGGATCGTTGGGCGGGATGATCTCCCACGAGGTCGGATTGCCGGTGGCGAGTGGTGCGACGACCACGATGTCATTTGCAGGCCCGAGTTCGTCGAAGCCGGAGTGCCGAAGAATGCGATCGGGCCGCGATGTGAACCCGTGCAGGAGCAGGAGCAGGGGCGTGCCCTCGCTGATCGTCGCCGGCGTGACTACCTGGTAGCTGCGCTCGCGGGCTTGGAACTCGGTGGTGTGGGTGCCGGCCTCGGGTATTGCGCACGGTGGGACGGTCGTGGCGGGGAAGCTCGAGGGAAGAGCGCTCGAGGTTGCGCTGGCGGTGGTTGGCGTCGCGGTCGGGTCAGAGCCGGCGGGCGTTGGGCTCACCGAGGCGCTTGCCGGCGTCGCGGTCGCGGGGTCGCCCGAACAGGCCCCTGCGAGCAATGCCAAGACGATGAGCAGCGAGCCACCGGTCCGGTTCATTGGACCTGAGACTCCAAGGCTTCGAGGTGCACGACAGCCTCCCCGAGCTCGCGGCTCTCGGCCAGATCGACCCGGGCCCGGACGACCCACTCGTTCGATCCCTCGGGGTCGACCAGGGTCTGCGTGATGTTCCAAGACTGCGGATCGGCGTCGTCGACCACGAAGTTGGCATTGGACCGGGCGTCGCCGTCGAGCAGGATCGCGGCGAACTCTTTCCAGTACGGCGCCATGGACGACTCGAGGTCATCCTTGGTCCACGTGTGACCCGACGCGGCCGCAGGTGAGTCGGCGAGGTGCTCCGCCAGACCGATGTAGGCATGGCGGGCGAGCATGGTGACCCAGCGGAACGTCGTGTTGCGGACCATCACGGTGAAGGCCCGGCGATTGGCGGTGACATCGGGACGCTCGTCGGACTCGATCGGTGCCTCGTCGAGCTCGAACAATTCAGGGTTCTGTATGCGCTCCCACTCGTCGATCAGGCTCGAGTCGACCTGACGCACAAGCTCGCCGAGCCATTCGGTGATGTCGTACACCTCGTCGGTCTTGCGTTCCTCCGGGACGTTCTGCACCAGCGCCTTGTAGGCGTCGGTGAGATAGCGCAGCACAACGCCTTCGGAGCGTTTCAGGCCGTAGTGGGCGATGAATTCCCGGAAGGTCATCGCGCGCTCGTACAGATCGCGGGCGACCGACTTGGGTCGGACCGTTTCCCCGCCCACCCAGGGATGGTGGCGGCGGAAGATGCCGAAGGCGGCGTACAGCTCCTCTTCGAGCGGCTTCGGATAGCTGACCTGTTCGAGGCGCTCCATCCGCTCCTCGTACTCGATGCCCTGCGCCTTCCAGAGACCGATCAACTCGCCCTTCAACTTGTCGGCCTGCGCCGCGAGGATGACGCCGGGGTCCTCCAACACCGCCTCCACGACGGACAACACATCCAGTGCGGACGCTGTGGCTGTTTCTGCTTCTTCGCCTGCAGCGTGCCTCGTGTCCTCCCCTTCAGGGGGAGCGTTCTCGCCACGCAGGCTGCCTCCGGCCGGCGGGCCCGGCGGAGCCGCCGGAATCGCTTCCGGCTGCCAAGAGCCCGCCCGGATTGAGGACAGCCCCTGCGGCGCGAGCTGGCCCCCTTCAGGGGTAAAGACAGCCAGGTATTCGACGGCGAAGAGGGAGAGCGGTTGGTGCAGGGCGAAGTCTTGCTGGAGATCGATCGTGACTCGGACCGTGCGCCCCAAATCGTCCGGAGTGCCAAGGTGCTCGATGACCCCGGCGTCGAGGAGTGAGCGGTAGATCGAGATCGACCGACGGATGTGGCCGCGCTGACGTTTGCGGGTTTCGTGGTTGTCGGTGACCAGCTTCTTCACCGCCGAGCAACCGTCCGAGCGCTCGCCGTCGACGACGGTGGCTTCGCGATCGAGTAGCTCGAGCAGCATTTGATGATTGACGCCGAAGCTCGATCGCAGCGGCTCGGGTTGGCCGTTGATCATTTTGTGAAAGGTCTGTTCGTCCCAGTGCGAATAGCCGCGCTCGGGTGGCTTCTTCTTGACCTGCTTTTTCTTCTTCTTGGCGCCGGTTGCCGCTTTTTCGTCCATCTGTCGGTTCTCGATCCAATGCGCAGGTGCTTGCGCCCAGACGTACCCCTGCGTGTCGAACCCTCGCCGGCCCGCCCGCCCGGCAATCTGATGGAACTCGCGATTGTTCAGCGAGCGAGTTGAGATCCCGTCGTACTTGCACAGCTGCGTGAACAACACGGTGCGGATCGGCACATTGACCCCGACGCCGAGGGTGTCGGTGCCACAGATGATCTTCAGCACGCCCTTCTGCGCCAGCTTCTCGACGAGGAGGCGATACTTCGGCAAGAGCCCGGCATGATGCACGCCGATGCCGTGCCCCAGCCATCGTTTGAGATCCTTCCCGATCGGCGAGTCGAATCGAAAGCCGCCGATCTCCTCCTTCAGCGCCGCTTTCTCGGCCTTGGTGAGCACGTCGATACTCGTCAGCGACTGGGCGGCCTCGGTCGCCGCGCGTTGGGTGAAGTGCACCAGATAGATCGGCGCCCGGTCGAGGTCGAGAAGTTCCTGCAGGCTCTGGTGTAGGGGAGTAAAGCGATACTCGAAGTCGAGCGGCACCGGCCGGGGTGCATCGGAGATGGTGGTGGTGGGCCGCCCCGTGCGAGCGGTGAGGTCGTCCTCGAAGAAGGTGGTCGGACCGAGGGTGGCCGACAGGAGGACGAATTGGGTGTTGGACAACTCGAGGAGCGGGTACTGCCACGCCCAACCGCGTTGCGGATCGGCGTAGAAGTGGAACTCGTCCATGATCACGACGTCGAGATCGCCGTCGGGACCGTTGCGAAGCGCCATGTTGGCGACGATCTCGGCCGTACAACAGATGATGGGTGCGTCGGCGTTCACCGCCGCATCGCCGGTGATCATCCCGACCCGGTCGGACCCGAAGGTCTTGCACAACGCAAAGAACTTCTCGCTCACCAAGGCCTTGATGGGGGCCGTGTACCAACTGCGTCGACCGGTCGCGTGCGCCGCGAAGTGAGCGGCTTCGGCGACGAGGGACTTTCCCGAACCGGTCGGCGTGGCCAAGATGACGTTCGAGCCGCTCATGATCTCGAGGGCAGCCTCTTCCTGATGGGGGTAGAGCTCGAGCCCCGCGTCTTCGGCGTATTCGAGGAACGCGAACAACAGCGCCTCTTCGTCGACGATGCCGGCCGCCGGGAGTGCTCGGACGAGCGGCGGGAGGGGGGCGTCGGACATGGCGGCCACCTTAGAAGGTGTCGGCCACTGGACGTTCGGTCAAGATCGCAGATGGTTGCTGCAACACCGCTGCAGCCACGGCCAGGGCACCGATGATCGCGGCGGCTCCGACGAACACCGCTTCGGGTCCGAACGCGACGTAGGTGGGCTCGGCGAGTACGGCCATTGTTCCGGCCATCACTTGGCCGCCCGCTCCGACCAAACCCTGCCCCGATGCCAACTCGTCGTCGTAGGTGGCGTGGGCCATGGCGGTCATCGCCCCCGGTATGCCAAAGGCGTTGATGACCGCTTCGACCGCCGCCAGCGAGATGAGGACGTACAACGAGTTGATGATGCCGTACAGCGCGGTGATCGGGACGATGAGCGCCACCGCGGCGAGCGTGACGCGCATTGCCCCGTACTGATCGGAGTAGCGCCCGGCAAAGCTCGACACGAAGACGAAGGGCACGCCGTAGAGAAGCAGCGAACGCCCCACGAACTGGGTGCTGGCACCGAGGTCCTCCAGATAGATCGACCACACCGCCTCGAAGATTCCGGCTGGCAGGTACAGCGCCACGCCGGCGAGGAAGGCGACGAGCACCGGTCGGCGCTCCAGCAGTCGCAACGAGGTGCGGATCGAGCGGGCACCACTCGCGATGCGACGTTCGGGGAGGGGCATGAAGGCCACGATCGGGATGAACGCGGCGGCGATGACGGCGCTGGTCCAAAACGGGGCAGCCAGAGAGATGCGCGAAGCCAGCTCGGCGCCGATGAAGGGCGACACGATGAAACCGGTGACTTCCACCGACGAAATCCGTCCCAGTCGAACGCCGGCGTCGTGGGCCCCTTCCGCACCGACCAGTGCCCGCACCGACGGCAAGAACGCTCCGAGTCCCAACCCGGTCAGGATCCGGGCCCCGACGAGCGGCCACAGGCTGCTCGACAGCGCAAAGGCGATCGAGCCGGCGCAGGCGAACACCATGCCGGCCACCAGCAGCACTCGGGTGTGGCCCTTGTCGGCGAGCGGGGCCAGGGTGAGCTGGCCGATCACGGCGCTGAAGAACGACATCGACGCGATGAGGCCGGCCCCGCCGTCGGGAAGGTTGAATTCTTCCTTGAAGTCGGCCAAGAGTGCGAAGACCTGGCCGACCGATGCGGTCAGTGCGAAGATCGCCGCGCCGAGGAGCGCGTACCGCAGTCGTGACATCCGAGCAGTCTGGCCGCGGCCGTCGCGGTTTGCGATGTATTTGCCGTCGGGTAGCTTCTCGCGGTGCCGATCCGACCCGAGACCATTGCAGTCAACGACATCACGATGGCCTTCAACCGTTACGGCGAGAGGCGAGGCGACGAGGCCTTGCCGTTGGTGATGGTGCACGGCATCACCGGGGCGCGACACGATTTCCGTTTGGTGGTCGAGCCACTGAGCCAAGACCGCACCGTCTTTGTCGTCGACCAGCGGGGACACGGCGAAACTTCCAACCCGGCCGATCCGAATTCGTACGCCTTTTCGCAGCTGGTCGACGATCTTGCCGGTTTCGTGCAGCAGGCGGTGGGTTCGGGGCCCGTTCACCTGCTCGGTCACTCCATGGGAGGCATGGTCAGCATGCGCTACGCCATCGCCCACCCCGAACGACTGCAGTCGCTCATCCTCATGAACACGTCGGCCGAGTCGCCCCAGATGCCGTTCGATCTCGAAGCAGACTTCATCGACGGACTTTTTGCAGCGGCCGAGGAACATGGCCTCGAGGTCGCACGCGAGATGAACAAGGCGGTCGAGGGCGAAGAGCGCGCGGTCGTCGATCGCATCCACGGTCCGGCGTTCTTCGCCGAGGACGAGGACTGGCGTTACCGCCATCTCGACGTGCACGCGGTGAGCCGTCTCGGTCCGATCACGTTCCGGCATCCGTCCGTACTCGAACGGATGGACGCCATCACGGTGCCGACCACGGTCATCGTCGGGAGCGAGGACGGAGGATTCCTCGCCCCCTCAGAGCGGTTGGCTGAAGCGATACCCAACGCCGAGTTGCGCGTGATCGACGGTGCGTTCCACAGCCCGCAGCACACGCACACCGAACAGTGGCTCGACGTCGTCGCCGAGCATTTCGATCGGGCCATCTGACGCGGCGCCGAACGCTTCAGCGGTACACGTTCTACCCTGTGAGGTCGAACGCCGATCCGAGAGTTGCACCACACGATGCCTTCCCCGACGCCGGGCAACCGTCCCGACGCCAACCCGACGCCGAACCCGACACCGGGGTTCTCGACCACTGTCCTGACGCTCCTCGTAGCGGTGGTCGCGGTGTTGGTTGCGGCCGGAATCGGCTATGTGGTCGGACGCGGCGACTCCCCGCAGGCCACGCAGGTACCCGTCACCGGCGAGCCGGTCGGTACCCCCTTGCCGTCCACCGACGTCGTCACCACGGTCGACTCGCTTCGTCCGTGCGTCGACGTCGAGCGCGACGCGAACCTGGTGCCGAACTGCGGCGTGATGCTCGGTACCACCGACCGTCAGACCGATCGCCTCGACCTTGCGACGCAGGAGCAAACCCTCGGACGAGCGTTCTCGATGGTCCGCATCTACAAGGTGGGGCCCGCTGAGACGTTCTTCAACGCAAACGAGAAGCGACTGGCGGACGAGGGTCGCGTGCTCGTGTATTCGTGGAAGGTCATCAATGAACCCGGCGCCTGGGCGCGAGTGGCGGCGGGCGAGTTCGATGCCGAGCTACGCCGGGCGGCGAACGAGATCGTGGCCTCGGGACACACGGCAATGTTCTCGCTGCACCACGAACCGGAGGACAACGTGCCGGCTTCGGGCAGCAACGCCGATTATGTGGCGATGATGCGCCACGCCCACGAGGTGATGGAACCCATCGGTGGAGATTCGCTGGTGTGGTTCATCAACTACCGGGGACACTCGTTTGGTTCCTACGACCAAGTGAATGCGATGTACCCCGGCGACGACGTGATCGACTGGATCTCGTGGAATCCGTACAATTGGTTCGGTTGCCAGGGCGATGCGGCATGGACCGACTTCGCGAGCCAGGCCCGGCCGTTCTACGAGTGGGCGCAGGCGAACCACCCGACGAAGCCACTCATGATCGGTGAGACCGCGACGAACGAAGACCCTGCCGATCCCGACCGCAAGGCCCGTTGGATCGCCGACATGGGAACGGCGTTGATCAACGAGTATCCGGCGGTGAAGGCGGTGCTCTGGTTCCATCAATCCGCAGCGTCGAACTTCTGTGAGCGTCGTTGGGACTCGTCCCCGCAATCGGTTGCCGCGTTCAGCGAGCTCGCGACGAGTTCCGACTTCTCCAGCTGAACAGCGAGTGACCTAGCGACGGCCGCGTAGGCGGTGCAGCCGCGGGTGCACGCCCGAAACGATGAGTTCGAATCGATGCATCGGTGTCGTTGCGTTGACGCGCAGTCGGGAAATGCGCATCGGTCGAAGCGGAGGGTTCTTGGAGAACTGGTGATCGAAGAGAAACGCGCCCGCATACCCGCGGTCGGTGAGGGCCCCCTCGGCGCGACGGTCGAGATTGCCGTTCGGATACGCAAACCACCGACACGGCTCACCGAGTGCATCGGTGAGAAGGTCGTGCGACGAAGCGATTTCGTGGGCAATCTCCGAGTCGGAACAACGGTCCAAGCACGGATGGGTATGGGTGTGGTTGCCGATCGCGATGCCGGCATCGATCAGCTTGAACAGGTCGGCGCGGTCGAGTTGTCGACGGCGCGGTCTCACCGAGGGATTCTCGGCCCGAAGGTGCTCGATTCGCCGTAGCCGCTCGTGATTGGGTATCGCTTTCAGTTCGCGCACCAGCGTGTCGGCAGTGCCCTCTGGGGCGAGGGCCGCGACCTCGTCCCACCAGAAGACCTCGTCGGTGCCGATCAACGCGCTCACGACGAAACAGACGGCCGGGATGTTTCGCTCCTGGAGGAGCGGAGCGGCTTCGGTGAGAACGGTGCGACCGCCGTCGTCGAAGGTGAAGAGCACCGCGCGTTCCGGTAGGGGTTCACCGCTGAAGGAGGCCTCGAGCTGGTCGAGCCCGATCGGATGCATGTGCTCGGTCACATAGTCGAGGTGTTTGACGAAACTGTTGGGATCATCCACGCCGTGGTACGCGAACACCGCCAGGTCGTTGGCGCGTCGGTTTCGGCTCATCGTGGTGAAGGGGGTTTTCACCAGCGCTTTCTCGAGGGTGCTCATCGCCATCACACTAGGCATGCGACCGAACCCGTCGTACAGTCCGGGGGCCGAAACGGATGCCTTGGAGTGTGCAGACGGGATGGTAGCCGGCGCGGCGGTGGGCTCGAACCGAGGCGGAATTCTCGACGGCGACCATGTTGCGGACCCCAACTCCCCAGCGACGGTTCGCCTCGTGGCGGCCCAGGAGGAGCAACCGGGTCGCGATCCCATGACCGCGACCGTCGGGTGAGACGAAGAGTTGATGGCCGTACGCGAAGCGGTGATCGGGTTCGGACCATTGTCCGAAGTAGGTGTCGCGATGCATACGAGCGCAGACCCAGTAGGCACCGAGCACCCCTGCATCCTCGGACACCGCTACCAGCGCGATGTCGCCGACTTGGGTGCGCGTTGCGATGTCGGCGGTCGAAATATCGAAGGCCGAAAGATCGATCGGTGTGGGACCGTCGATTACCTCGGTGTGGACCACTCCGACAGGGCCGTTGATGACAGGGCCGTTGATGAAAGGGCCGTTGAGAACAGGGGGCGGCAAGGTCGCCGCAGGTGCCTCGGTGACCTCGAACGCGAAACGGCCGACTAGCAAGGGACCGACTCCTCCGGTCGCGAGGTCAGTCGGTCTCGTCCGGCTCGAACAAGGTCGAGGCCGCCGTAGGCAACTCGACCCGGGCCGCGTCGCTGTTCGTACCAGTTCGTTTCGACCGAAACAGTTGCGAACCGGGCCTTGTACTCCTCGGTCCCGCGCAGCATGTCGTAACGGTGTCCGCCGGCCTCGACGACGTTGTGGTAGCCCTCGGCGTATTGCACGAGGCCCATGCTCAGGTCAGCCAGATCCTCGCCCGCTCGCCAGCCGGATTGGTACACGTAGTAGTTCCCGGCGATGGCGAAGCCATAGAGAATGCCGACGGGTTCATCGGCGATCGACGCCAGCTGTACCCAACAACGCGCTCCGTCGGGGTCGGTTCCGGGACCAGCGGCGACAAGCCTGCGGTGCAATTCGCGATGGGTCGTATCGGGAATGAACGCACTGGGCCGATCCAGCTCGACCATGCGGGCCAGATGCAGATCGAAGATCGTCGGCAGGAGTTCGGCAATGCGATTGTGATCCGTGATCCACTCGAAGCGTCCGCCGAGCGCTTCAAAGCGTTCGCGCTTCTGGCGGATCTTCTTGCGACGGTTCTTCGACCACGTCTTGGTGATGTCCTCCCACGCTGCGCCGGAATCTATGAGCGACCGACTGGTCGGCTCGGTGCGGGTCGGCGTCAGTACTTCGCGGAGTGCGTCGTCGAGGAGTCCTCCGGGTGCGATCGAGGAGAACCGCAGCGAACGCCGGCGGCTCCAGCGCATGGCATGAGACACCATCGCGGCAGCGTCGGAACGGGTCGCGGTGCCGTCGTGGATGATGTCGAAATAGTCGCCCGACCCGGCGATCGACCCGGCGATCGTCACGGTCTTGAGTGCTGCGCCGAGACCGCCCGGCAGTTCCTGGCGAAGCTCGACGAGCGGCAGGGCCGCAATATCGACACCGTCGCGCGTTGCGACGATGGCGACCGCGTCACCACGACCAGCGACGGTTTCCCACCAAGGCTCGAGCCACGCGCTGGACTGGAAGTACTCGGGGTTGGCGCTGTTGTGCACCATCTCGTCCCAGCGTCGATCGTGCAAGAAGTCGGCGAACGGACGAATGGAGATCTTGCTTCCCGAGGCGGTCGCCGACGGCCCCCGGCCGGCGCCGTCCTGCGGGTGCGCACAGCGATGGTACAAATCCTCCATCGCCGCGTTGGTGGGTTCGATCGCGTAACGCTCCTCGAAACGCTCCAATGCTGCAGCACCAAGTTTGGTTTGCGCGTCGGGATCCTCGAGCGCCGCTTCGATTGCGGTCGACAGAGCGGATTCGTCGAACGCCGGTACGAGCGTTGCGGCGTCTCCGAGGACCTCGCGGGTGATCGGAAGGTCGAACGCAATCACGGGTAGTTCAAGGGCCATGGCTTCGATGAGCGCTCCACCCAGGCCCTCGAAGCGCGACGGGCAGACCAGCAGGTCGGCGGCACACAAGAGGTCGGGCACGTCGTCGCGCGCCCCGAGGAACTCGACCCTGTCCGAGACGCCGAGTTCCGTGCACATCCGTTGCAGGTGAGCGGTTTCATTGCCTTCTCGACCCGCGATCATCGTCACCGCTCGCCGGTCGGTCGGCAGGGTGGCGACGGCCCGGAGCAGGAGCTCTTGACCCTTTTGTCGTTCGTGGCGGCCGATGTTGAGGAGTAGCGACACATCGTCGTCGAGGCCGAGCTGGGTGCGAACTTCCGACCGCCGTTCGGCGCTCCAACGTCCGAGCTGCTGCCGTGATCGCCCGCGAGGTACGACCGTGATCCGGCTGGGAGCCACTCGGAGTTCGGTGCGGAGGTGGTCGGCAACGGACTCCGAGATCGCATGCAGGTGCGAGGCGCCGGCGCCGATGATCAGCTGATCCAGGTGTCGAACGACCTCGAGCTTGCGCGGCGACGGCGCGACCGCCTTTGCCGCGGTGTCGTATTGCGTGTTGACCATGCTGAACAGAACCGGCACATCGTGGCGGCGGCCCACAGCGGCGGCCAACAACTCGGCGTGGAAAAGCGTGGCGTGGATCAGGTCGGGCTGCCGTTCGGCGACGAGAGCCGAGAGCGCACGGAGTTTCTCCGGAAGTCGTCCGGGCAGATGCGTGAAGGTTGCCCCGCGTTCGAGGAGGCCGGCCTGAGCCTGGAGATCGGCCGGTTCCCAGAGCGTGACGACGTCGAAGGTCAGATCGCGTCCTTGCAGGCCATCGAGAATCGCGCCGGTCGACACCTCGGCACCGCCGTGATCAGCGAGCCTGTTGATGAGTACGAGAATGCGGTGCATCAGCCGACCATCGATTCGATGGGCATCGACGAAGCGATACCGGCGGTCACCGACGAAACGGCGGCATTGCCGACCGCCTCGTGGGAGAAGCGGTCGACGATGACTTGTCGGTCGCGCTCCGCTATCGGATGAGGGTGCGTAAGGCTGTAGCCGAGTGTCGTGGCGAGGTCGATCGATTCCCAACCCGTGGTGAGCGAAACCGCCGCACCGATTCGAGGGTCCGAGGCGAGGTCCCGGGCGATGCCCACCGGCGTGGCGACCACCGGAAGCCCCGTCAGGATCGCTTCGACGATCGGCAGGCCGAACGATTCGACCTTGGAGGGGCACACGTAGAGATCGTGCTGGTGATACGCCGATGCCAAGTGTTTCGGGTCGACCAAGCCGCAGAGCTGCACCACCTTTTCCAGGTGATTGCGTCGAATTTGTCGATCGAGGTCCTCGGCCAGGGAACCGTTTCCATAGATGTCGAGCGTGATGTTCGGGTGGGTCGGGGCGAGGACGGCCATGGCGTCGATCAGCGCTGCCAGGTTGTTTGTGGGTTCCAACGGGCACGCCGTCATCAGCCGCAGCATCCGCGAAGTGCGATCTGCCCGATCGAACCAGGGAAACGCCGTGACGTCGACGGGGTTGGGGACGTCGAAGACCCGCCCCGGGGGCACGCCGATGTGCTCGAGGCACAGGCGCTGGTCATTCGACGCGGCGAGCACGGCGTCGCAC
>RCMY010003782.1_pt1 | contig 13277 bp, 10 predicted proteins | sample 2041341 | NCBI WGS metagenome assembly RCMY01 (sample SAMN09708234, study PRJNA481090) | Marine sediment metagenome, whole genome shotgun sequencing project. | reverse complement strand
AAAGGCTGGAGTAATTATCTTTTGAAAGTAAAGATGAGATAAAGCTGTGCCGTCATGGATATTTGACGAGCTTGATATAACAGAGCCTTGGTGTATCGTGTCGTAGCCACGCAAAATATGTGCCTGGCAATGCAAGGGGAAAAGGAAAAAAAGAAGAAGGATCATCAATTTTTTCATAAAAAACACCTCTTCTTAATATATCATTCGAAGAATTTTCCGTCAATTAGAGCGGTAAAGAAAAAATGTGGTGAAAGGTGAAAAAGATTGAATAGTGACGATAAATGGCGAAAAAATATGTTAATTGTTTATAAATGCATCAATTTAAACATTTCCTGTTTTAACGAACTAAAGTATAATGGAAACATAAAATGAAATTAAGATTAAATCATAGCAAGAGAAAAGGATGGGATTTCATATGAAGAAACTTGTTGCAATATGTATGCTTGTGCTTATGGCGGGGGCTATTTTTAGCGGCTGTGGAGCAGATAGCGCAAAAAACAATGGAACAGCTAAAAAAATAGTAGTCGGACTCGATGACAATTATCCGCCAATGGGCTTTAAAGATGAAAAAAATGAAATTGTTGGCTTCGATATTGATTTGGCAAAAGAAGCTTCGAAACGTTTGAATCGTGAAGTGGAGTTCAAGGCTATTGATTGGTCAAGCAAGGAAGCTGAACTCAAAAGTGGCCGTGTCGATATTTTGTGGAATGGTCTTGATATAACCGATAAGCGCAAAGAAAATATCTTATTCAGTGACCCGTATATGGATAATAAACAGTTGATTTTCTTGCCGAAAGGATCGAGCATCGCCAGTGAAGCTGATTTAAAGGGCAAGGTCGTTGGGACGCAAAGCGGCAGTTCAGCGGAAGAATATATTGATGGAAACGCAGATTTCAAAGCAAGTATGAAAGAAGTCAAAGCCTATTCGGATTATATCTCCGCATTTATGGATTTGGAAAATGGAAGAATAGAAGCAATCATTGCCGATGAAATCACAGGCCGTTATTATATGAGCAAACACCCAGATAAGTTCATTGTCCTTGAGGCACCGGTTGGTCCAGTGACCACCTTTGGCATCGGGTTTAGGAAAGATGATCAAAAACTACGTGATGAAGTACAGACGGTAATGAATGAAATGAAAAAAGATGGAACCATGAGCAAGATTTCAGAAAAATGGTTTGGCAAAGATATAACAAAAAAATAAGCTTTTAGTAAGAGCTTTTGAATAAAGACGCTGCAAATTTCAAATGTTGCAGCGTCTTTATTTTTGCTTTTTTACAGGGAGTGTTGTAAAATATCTTTATATGACGCTTTCTTGCTTTTTCTTGTTAAAGAAACAGATTATCGTAAAGACGGAGAAACGTTCGGGTGCCGTGGCGAAACATTTTATGATTAGGAGAATTTTTGATGGAAAAAATGATAGGAACTGTAATGCTGATGCTTGAAGGCTGTGGCATTACCTTGCAGATTTTCTGCATAACGCTGGCATTGTCTTTGCCGCTAGGTCTTTTGGTGGCATTGGCACGGCTGTCGCATTTTCGTCCGCTCAGCTTTTTGATGGAAGTTTATATTTGGCTGATGCGAGGAACGCCATTGATGCTGCAATTGTTATTTGTCTATTTTGCACTTCCAATGGTGGGGATTCGTTTACCGGATATCGCAGCTGCACTTTTGGCCTTTACGCTTAACTATGCAGCGTATTTTGCGGAGATATTTCGTTCGGGAATCCAGTCAATTGAACGAGGCCAATATGAGGCAGCGAAGACTTTGGGTATGAGCTATGTGCAAACGATGCGGCGGATCATCATTCCGCAGATGATCAAAAGAGTTTTGCCGCCAATTAGCAATGAAACGATCAATTTGGTCAAAGACACTTCTTTGATCTATATATTGGCGATGAATGACCTTTTAAGGGTGGCGCGCACGATTGTACAAAGAGAATTCGATATGTCGCCATTTCTGATTGCTGCTGTATTTTATTTGGTGATGACTTTTGTTCTGACCTGGGGTTTCAAAAAACTAGAAACACATTATGCAAAGTATGACGAGTAGGGGCAAATGTATGAATAGAGAAATAATGATTCGAATGAAAAATATCCATAAGAAATTCAATGAACTGCCTGTATTGAAAGGTATCGACCTTGAGGTAGCGCGTGGTGAGGTTTTAGCTATTATCGGTCCTAGTGGGTCTGGTAAATCAACTTTGCTGCGTTGCTTAAATCGCCTTGAGTCAATTGATTGCGGGTCTATTGAAGTCGAAGGTGGATTTTTGGCAAAAGAGGAACACGCGACAGCACAGTATGCATCAAGTGACGATGCAAAGCACATTTTGGGGAAAATGGGGATGGTCTTTCAGCAATTCAATTTGTTTCCTCATATGACTGTGTTGGAAAATTTGATTGAAGCACCTATCCAAGTAAAGGGCTTGAGCCGAGAGGCAATCATTCCGATTGCCGAAGAACTGCTTGATAAAGTGGGGCTTTTGGACAAAAAAGACAGCTATCCGGGGCGCCTTTCTGGTGGACAACAGCAAAGAGTTGCGATTGCTAGAGCTTTGGCGATGAAGCCGGATATTATGCTTTTTGATGAACCTACATCAGCTCTTGACCCAGAACTAACAGGCGAGGTCCTTCGTACCATGCGCCATTTGGCACAGGAACATATGACGATGATCGTTGTGACACATGAAATGGCTTTTGCCCGCGAAGTTGCGCATAAAGTGATATTTATGGCAGATGGCGAGATCGTCGAACAAGGTGCGCCGCAAGAGTTCTTTACCAATCCACAACAAGATAGAACAAAAGCGTTCTTAAAGAATATGCTGTGAGATTTTCAATTTGACATGGATAAAAGTAATGGAGGATAAAAGATATGGATTTTGCAAAAATGATTGATCATACTTTGTTGAAAACGGATGCTAAAAAAGCTGATTTGGAACGCTTATGCCAAGAAGCTATGCAGCATGAATTTGCTTCGGTATGTGTAAGCCCCCTTTGGGTAAGCTATGCAGCTGAAAAGCTTCAAAAATCAAAAGTGAAAGTCTGCACAGTCATTGGATTTCCTCAAGGAACGGCAACAAGCCAAGTCAAAGCGTTTGAAACGTTGAAGGCAATAGAGGCTGGCGCTCAAGAAGTAGACATGGTCATTGCTGTCGGACGCCTCAAAGACGGTGATGATAATTTGGTTGAAGCCGATATTAAAGCGGTCGTTGATGCGGCAAAAGGCAAGGCTTTAGTCAAAGTCATCATTGAGACTTGCCTGCTCACCGACGAGGAGAAAATTCGGGCGTGCAAGCTTGCCAAGAGTGCAGGTGCTGATTTTGTCAAAACGTCTACAGGTTTTTCAACTGGAGGAGCTACCGTCCATGATGTAAAATTGATGCGAGAAGCTGTTGGAGAAAAAATGGGCGTGAAGGCTTCTGGTGGAGTTGGAAACGCTGCGGAAGCTGCTGCTATGGTTGAAGCTGGAGCAACTAGACTTGGAACGAGCCATGGGCTTGAAATCGTTGGCAATAATTAAAGACATGTAGGAAAAAAGCGTCTTTATGCAAAGACGCTTTTTCTGCTGCAAGTTCATCCTTGCATTTTGCTGGTAGAACAGCGATAATTAAGTAATGAATAAATCCGAGATATAATAGCGGAGGGTCCTTTATGCATAGAGTTTTAATTGGCGTTTTCATGATTTTTTTCTGGATCGTTTGTCCATCTTTAGGACAAGCAGCGGATTTTCAGGAGAAGGTCGATGGATTAGCTGAGATAAAAAATATTCGGGTACACAGCAATCAGGACAGAGTTCGAGTTGTCGTCGATGCTACACAAGAGGTTTCTTACCAGACGATGGTTTTATCCAATCCGCAGAGGATTGTCGTGGATATAAATGGAGCATGGGTTGGACCGACGGTTACAAGAAGCCAGTCCATTGACAGCGGTTTTGCCAGCAAAGTCCGTATCAGTCAGTTCAATGCCAATACGGTAAGGATCGTCGTTGAAACAAATGTCGGTAAAGATGCGTACCAGGTTTTCCCTTTAAATGGAGGGGATGCGGCTTATCGCGTTGTCATGGATTTTGGCAGCGGCGGGGGGCAAGGCAGTACACCTCCTGCAGCTCAGCCAATTTCCAATCAAGGCACTGCAGCAGATCCACCTGCGCCAGTAGTTGTTGAACCGGTATATGATTCAGCAGGCATTGCTGGTAAAACAATTGTTCTTGATCCAGGGCATGGCGGAAGTGATTCTGGAGCGATTGGGCCTACCGGCGTGACGGAAAAGAGCATAACTTTGCGCGTGGCTACTGAACTGCGGCAATTGCTTTTAGATGCAGGGGCGAAGGTGCTGATGACGCGGACGACAGATGTCGATGTGGCTCCTCAGCCAGCGACAGATGCAGGAGAACTTCAGGCTCGTTGTGATGTTGCGAACCAGGCAAAAGCGGATATATTTTTGAGCATCCATATGGATTCGTTTTCAAATGGATCGGCCAAGGGTACGACTGGTTATTATTATGCCAAAGGCTCGCAGGCGGGAAAACGATTGGCGGATTGTGTTCGTCAGGGAGTTATCAATCAGATAGGAACCAGCGACCGCGGTACTAAAAGTTGCAATTTTTATGTTGTGAAAAATACGACGATGCCAGCAAGCTTAGTCGAATTGGCTTTTGTATCGAATTCACAGGAAGAAACACTGATGAATTCTACCGATGGAATCAAAAAAGCGGCTAAAGGAATTTTCAATGGGATGAGCCAATATTTCGCCGGCAACTAGTATGCTTGACGTGTAAAGAAGTTTCCATTAAAATATAAAAAAGAATGTTATGCACAGAGCCTTATTGGGGTTGCCAATAAGGCTCTGTTGTGTGAATGTGAGGCTATGATATGACAGACGAAGATAAGGATAAAGAACAGCTTTTTTCAGATATAGAAGCTGAGTGGAAGCAGCAGATGGAACAGAGACGTAAGGGGATTTTGCGCCATAAAATTCCGGAAAATCGGGATTTATTGACGGCATTAATGTCTATGACCAAGCAAGAATTAGACGATATAAGGTATAATCTTTGTGTTTCAGGAATCAGTTCGCTCAAAAAAAATGATATGGCGAAAGCCTTGGTTCCGGAAGTGGAAGCTTTTTCAAAACGTTGGTTTGTTACGATTGGTATTGAACAGTACAATATTTTGACTAGTATCACGCGCAACAATGGCATCAGTACAAGCCTGAATGAAGATGATGTGCGCCTTGATTACATGCGGTGTTTGGGCATCTTATTTTATGGCGAAAAAGATGGTAAGCAGGCATGGTATATGCCAGATGAAGTATTGGCAGTTTACACGAAATTAGATAATGCGGCAGACTACAAAAAAGCAGTGACGCTCAATGATGAAATCATGCGCCTGACGGGTGGCCTCTTATTTTATTATGGTTACATGAACTATGACCAATTGTTTGCCAAAGTCAATCACTATCTCAGCGATGAGGATAAAATCGAGTTCGCTGATTTCATGGGTGTATTGATCAACGGTGCGTGTTGGCAGGAAAATGTCATCAACACGGAGCATGGCATGCATTATTATACAGTCATGGATGTCAATAAACTCGAATCAGAGCAGGCTCAGCGCGATGATTTGGACTTTGCCGAACTTCCATATGATAAGATTTATGAAGCTGGTGAAAATAATTACATAGAGGCTACGGAGGAATACAAAGCCTTTGCTCAATTTTTGATGACAGCATTCAAGCTCGATGTTCTTGAAGCAGCAGATGTTGTCGGTGAAGTCTATATCTTGATTCAAAATGGAGAGAAATCAGCAGAGGTCATCGAGTATTTTGGTAAGTTCGGCTTTTTGAAAGATAAAAAAATAGCTGAAAAATTGATGGACTGTTATGTTGCTTTTAATAATACATCCCGTCAATGGCTCTTAAAAGGACATTCTTCAGCAGAAATAAATGGTAGTAGAGCCGCTGCAGCTCCATTTGTCCCTAAAACGATGAAGAATAATGTCGTTAAATTCGTGCCGCGCAGCGCTGCTGTGGGGCGCAATGATCCTTGTCCATGCGGCAGTGGCAAAAAGTATAAAAAGTGTTGTTTGAATAAAGATTTAAAGAATGAATAAATGGGAATATAAGGATGAAATCTAGCCGGAATTAAAAATTAGTAGAACTGAGGTCATGCGTTGATGCGATCAATGTGTGACCTCTGTTTTTGTTATCATGAAATAAATTAAGTTTATACGATATTTTTTTCACATACAAACAATATAAAATAATATAAAATAAATGGGGAAACAAGAAAGAATATTATAAAAATTCTCCCTGTAAAAACAAATGAATAATACGAATAGACATAAACAAAAATTAGTGTAACATATAGGAATTTAATTGTAGTGTTTTTGTAAAATATTAAAAAAAAATCTGACAATTTTTTAAAATGATATTGACAAAGAAACGTGAAAGTAGTAACTTAGTAAATGTGAAATGAATCACTTATATGCTGACAACAGCAAAAATGAAATAAATTGTATGTCAAAGCATATTTGTTGGGCATGATTTTTTCTGTAAAGTGAATAGATTCACATTACAGCGCAATTATATTAAAATGTATTTTTGAAGGAGCGATTTTTATGGAAAACTTGAATGGTGCAAAAAGACCGCACGTGGTAATTGTTGGAGCTGGTTTTGGCGGAATCAAAGCAGCTAAGTCGTTAGCGAAAGAAAATGTAGATGTTACATTGATCGATCGCAACAATTATCATTTATTCCAACCATTGCTTTATCAGGTTTCAACGGCAGTTTTATCAGAAGAGGAAATCGCATATCCAGTTCGGGCATTTTTCCGCAAGAATAAAAATGTAGATTTTTTCTTAGGTGATGTCACCGATTTTGATCTTGAAACGAAACAAGTCGTTACAGCGCAGGGTAATGTCGACTATGATTATCTTATTGTAGCAGCTGGTGCGACGACGAATTATTTTGGTATGGAATCGGTGGAAAAGAATTCCTTTGCAATGAAGACTTTAGGCGATTCCGTAAAAATCCGCAATCATATCTTACGCATTTTCGAACAGGCAGCAAAAGAACCGGATGCGGCAAAACGCAGAGAGCTATTGACGTTTGTTTGTGTTGGCGGCGGTCCTACAGGTGTAGAAGAAGCTGGGGCTTTATCAGAGCTTATTTATTCAGTTATGCGCAGTGAATATCATAATATGGATTTTTCCGAAGTGGATATAAAACTCATTGAAGCTACGGATCGCGTTTTACCAATGATGCCAGAAAGTTTGCGGGATGAGACGGTAAGTGTTCTTCGCAGCAAGAAAGTAGATGTACGTTTGAGTACACAGGTCATGGATTATGATGGAAGAAAGCTAAGCTTTAAAGATGGTGAAGTCGTTCCTACGCAAACCGTGATTTGGGCAGCAGGTGTAAAGGCTGTATCGATCGTTGCTAAGCTCGGTGCAGAAATTGATAGAGGTGGCAGGGTCATTGTTCGCAAGACTTTGCAGGTTCCTGGCTATTCAGAAGTCTATGCAATCGGCGACAGTGCACATTTTATGCAAGGAGAACGCCCTTTGGCTACGATTGCACCGGTAGCTACACAGCAAGCTGAAGTTTGCGTGAAGAATATCATCAATTCAATTCAGGGAAAAGAACTAGAATTATTTGAATATCATGATGTTGGCAGCATGGCTACGATTGGCTGTGGCGATGCGGTAATGTTCAAAGGAATAATGAAGAGCAAAGGCTTTATTGCTTGGGCCGCTTGGATGGTAGTCCATCTCATGCGTTTGGCTGGAACTCATACAAATATGATTGTCGTCATGAAGTGGATGTGGAATTTCTTCTCGGGAACTCGGTTGGGAAGAATCATTACGCAGCACTGACCATGTGCTTTGAAAACGGGTCCTTATAAAGGGCTCGTTTTTTTTTATGCTTGCAGTGTATTGATATACGAATATATAATGAAGTTAATCTGTATCGAATTATATGAGGTGAGTTTATGAAAAAAGCCTTGTTGACCATTTGTGCATTGCTTTGTTTTTTGTGGGGAACGCCAGTCAGTGCAGATGCATTGTCGGAATATGAACTGAGCCAGCAAGAATTGATTTGTGCCTGGGCTTCTCTGGGCAGTTATAATGATTATGTCGGCAGCATGGCTAGGACGGAATTAGAAGATGCTGGTTGGGATGTTCAGGGATTCAATGAACAATACGAAGGTGCCGATGCTAAATTTTTTATTGTGAAAAATGTTGGTTTTTTGCCGGGACAGGAAGAATATTTAGTAGCAATCACTGGAACTGAAAGCAAACAGGATATATCAATCGATTTGAAGTTGAACAAGGTCTTGTTTGGCGGGCATCTTCCAGAGGAATTCCAGGAGGCAGCGCAAACAAGAAATTTACGAGCCAATGAACCGATGGTACATGGCGGCTTTCATCGTTATACGCAAGCAGCTTTTTTTACGCAAAAATATCAAGGGGAAACAATCGGTGAATTTTTAGCTAAGCTTTTGCAATCGGATCCGAAAAAAAAGCTGTATTTGACGGGGCATAGCCTTGGCGGTGCAGTTGCGAGTTTGACCGCGGCACGATTGATTTCTATGGGCGTATTGCCTTCACAGTTGGAAGTCATTTCTTTTGGGGCCCCAGCAGTCGGCAACGAGGCTTTTGTTGAAGCTTGCGGAAAGGACTTTCCGTTAAAGCGCATTGTGGTCGAGGGCGATCCTGTAGAATCGGCACTGCAAACACTGAGGCCAGATTATGCGCAGTTCAAAGAAAAAATAGAATGGAAAAAAGATCGGCATATCGAAAAAATGGAGCATTCTATGGTGATTTATTTGGATGCTGCCCTGCGAAAATATTATGATGCTAAAAAAAATTTAGGTATGGATACGATCGTGTCTAGGAAACAAAGTGAAGAAAAAATGGGTTTGATGGGAAAGGTTTATGTGGCACCTTTGGTATTGGATACTCCAAAGGATTTGGAAACCGATCATTTTTATATGGAGTCCACCTTGCAAGAACTATGGCGGCAACGAACACCATCTTGTGTCTTTGGGGATGAAACAAAAATTGGATTTGCTAAGACGATAGAAGAAGCTAAAAAGAACAATTGCCAATACGTGGCTTTCGATGCCGTCACGGTTACGCCGCTTAGAAATAAAAGAAATGAGTATTATGTTTCTTTTACGGAGGAAATCTACGATATAGATGGGCATTTGCAGCTGAGTTTGATTCGTTCTGCAGATACAAGTCATTTGACTATACTTGAAGCCCTAATGCATGACTGGCTTGGTGGAAAAGCGGAACGGGAAAAGATATTATTGCAAAAATAAACGAATGGACATGGAGTGATCGGCATGAAACGGATTGAAAAAATCTATGAATACATTAAGGCGCAATCAGCAAAATATACTTTGGCAAAGTTGCAAGGTCGGGTTGGAGTCGATGCACAAGAAATTGCTGATGAGCTTATGATACTGCGCAATAATGTAAGCATGGAACTCAATACTTTGTATCGCCAGGACAAAATCGTAAAAATCTGCGGGCGGCCAGTTCTGTATTTTGATCGCGAAGTCTTACAGGATTTATGTGGTATCGAGTTGACGGAGGGTCCATATCAATTCAATAACATGGAAGAATGTGTAAAACTAAACAGCGATGCGATGATCGGACCGTTTTCCAATTTAATCGGTGCCGATAAGAGCCTTAAACGGCAGGTTGAACAGGCTAAGGCTGCTATTTTATATCCACCAGATGGATTGCATACACTGATCGTAGGCCAGACAGGTGTTGGAAAGACATTGTTTGCTCACATGATGTTTGAATATGGTAAGATGATGAAACGTTTTTTACCAGAAGCTCCCTTTGTTACTTTTAACTGTGCGGATTATTATAATAATTCACAATTGCTGCTATCACATATTTTCGGACATATCAAAGGTGCTTTTACCGGGGCAGAAACAGCTCGGCCAGGCTTGGTTGAGACAGCGGATAAAGGGGTGCTGTTTTTAGATGAAATTCATCGTTTGCCGCCAGAGGGGCAGGAGATGATTTTCTATTTTATTGATACAGGGACTTATAACCGTTTGGGCGAAACCAAACGAGAACGCCATGCTAAGGTCTTGCTCATTGGGGCGACGACAGAAGATCCAAATTCAGTGTTGACGAAAACATTTATGCGGCGTATTCCAAACATCATTACCATACGGCCGCTGCAAGAACGCTCGTTGGCAGAAAAAATCGATATCATCAGGCTTTTGCTGACTGAAGAGGTGCAGCGCATCAATAAGCCGGTCAAGATTTCCGTTGAGTCCATTAAGGCATTGATTGGCAGTATTGGCAGCGGCAATGTAGGACAGCTCAAATCAAATATTAAGCTGCTTTGTGCCAAAGCTTTTTTAAATGGTATAGATAATCCGGATTATATTGAAATCGATTTTAAGATGCTGCCACCCAAGATTAAAGATGGCCTGCTGACTTTAAGCGCTAACCGCAAAGAACTGGCTGAATTGGCAGATTACATCAATGAACCGTTGCTTTTGAGCCCGCTCGGCGAAAAAAAAGAACGGAATATGGTTGAAACTGAAAAAGAAGCATTTAATTTGTACCGAGTAGTAGAAGATAAGGTTGACTTATTGAAAGGAGAAGGCATTAGCGATGATTTGATCAAACAAATCGTAGCAACCGATGTCAATGTTTATATAAAATCATTTTATAATAAACAAGATATTCATATGTCCACGCGAGAACGCTTGTTGAAAATCGTGGATAAATCTCAAGTAGATTTTTCGGAAGAAATCGGCTTGCTCGTACAAAAACGCATGAAACGAGGTTATGGCGATCGATTTTTATATGCCTTCAGCCTGCATTTAAGCGCTTTTCTCAAACGAATCAAGGCAAAAGAAGAGATTTCCTATACGGAAATCGAAGGCACGATTTCACATAATTCACTGGCATTTCAGGTTGCTTTGGAAATTAAAGAAAAAATAGAAGAACATTATCGTATACAAGTGCCACGTGCGGAAATTGAATATTTTGCCCTTTTATTGGAGTCAGCAGAAGAAGAAGAAAAGGAAGAAAAGGTAATTATCATGGTTGCGACGCATGGCCGCAGCACGGCTTCCTCTATGGTGGAGGTTGCACAGAAGCTGTTTAGTACCAACGATCCGAACTTGATTCCAATTGATATGCCGCTAGAGGTCAAGCCACAGGATACCTTGGAAAAAATGGTGGCAAGGCTTCAAGAAATGAATTACCAAAAAGGTGTTCTTGTGCTCGCTGATATGGGGTCTTTATGCAATCTGGGTGCAATGATCATGGAACGCCTCAAAGTGCAGGTGAGGACCATTGATATGGTTTCTACGCCATTGATTCTCGAAGCGATGCGCAAAGCGGATATTGTCGGGATGGACCTTGACAGCATTTATGAATCTTTGCTTAATTTTAAAGGGTATGAGATTTTAAATGGAGAGAAAAAGGTAGCCGGGGAAGTCATCGTGACGATTTGTACAACAGGGGAAGGCGCGGCATTGAAGCTCAAGAGCTTTGTCGAAGAAATGCTGCCGCATATCGTTGATCGTCCGATTGAAGTCGTTCCTGTTGGCGTCAAGCATATGGATCAAGTGATTGCAGAGCTTTCCGAAAAGAGTAAAATTGTAGCTGCTGTCGGGATGGTCAAACCGACCAGTGACATACCTTTTATTCCGTTAGAAAAGCTTATTGCCGGCGAAGGTGAACATATACTCGCTTGCCTGCTGACGCACAAGGGCGAGCTTAAAACGCTCAATAATAAGAAGAATATCGTTGTTGAACGCCTTTGTGAAGAGAGTCTGCAAAAGTTTTTGACTTATTTGAATCCGACGAAGGTCATGAGTGTATTGATTGATTTTTCTAGTGTATTAGAGAAACGGTTGGGCAAGACATTCAGTAATCCGATAAAAATCCGGCTCATGGTACATTGCGGTTGTGCATTAGAGCGAATGGTGATCCATAGTGGAATGAAATACACAGCGGATACCAGCAAGATTGATACAGTAAAGCTAGCAGCGTTGCAGGAAGGCGCAGAAGTATTCAAAAAAAGCCTAAACATAGAACTCGACGAAAATGAATTGTATTATATGGTCGAATTGATTTAAAAACAGAGCCTATTGCCACAAATAAGAGGTGGCGATGGGCTCTGCTTTTTTATGTGGAGAAAATAGTATCACGCTTTTTGATATAGTGTATTTCTTCTCTCTAAAGAGTATCGAAAATTAAAAAAAGTCATAAGAAGGTAGCGAAAATAAAGGCTTTCGTTTTGATACTCTTAGTTGGCACGGCGATTGCATAGTATATTAATGACAAGCAACAAGGTGTTTATCTCATGTATGACAAAAATACAAAGCAATGCAGGATATTCACAAGAAAACTGTTAAAGGAGGCTGATTTTTATGCTGGCTGTTTTGGTAGGTACGCATGGTTATTTTGCAACAGAACTCATCAAGTCTTGTGAAATGATTTGCGGAGCAACAAAAAATGTGAAAGCAATTACTTTAGTGCCGGGTGAAAGTCCTGATGATGTTGTAAAAAAATATGAAGAGGCCATAGGCGAATTGGATACAGAAGATGGAGTTATTTTCTTGAATGATTTGTTTGGCGGCAGCCCTTATAATGCAGCCTGTCGTTTGGCAATCGGGCATGAGGACTATGGTATCGTAACTGGCGTAAACTTGCCGATGCTCATTGAGATGGTAGGCATGCAGATGTCAGATGATGCGGTGCCGATCAAAGAAGTCATGGAAAAGGCACGTGATGCTGGCAACATGGGAACACAGATGTTTCATACAAGTGACATCAAAGAGGATGAGGAGGACGATTTATAATGAAGATTGTATTGGCAAGAATTGATGATCGATTGATCCATGGACAGGTAGTGACAATCTGGTCGAAGGTGACGGGTTGTGAACGCATCATCGTTTGTGATGATGAGGTGGCAAACGATTCCATTCGTTCGACGCTTTTAAAGCAAGTGGCTCCACCGGGCATCAAGTCAAGTGTAGTTGATATTGAAAAAGCAGTAAGAGTCTATAATAACCCGAAATATGAAGATGCGAAATGCCTATTGCTCTTTACGAATCCGACCAGCGTATTGCGTTTGGTAGAAGCTGGCGTTGACATAAAGTCGGTAAATATCGGCGGCATGAGCTTTAAAGAAGGAAAACATCAGATTAGTAATGCAGTTTCCGTTGATGATAAAGATATAGAATCTTTTAAACAATTGAATAGTAAAGGTATTGAACTTGAAATCAGAAAA
>RCMY010003780.1_pt1 | contig 13277 bp, 13 predicted proteins | sample 2041341 | NCBI WGS metagenome assembly RCMY01 (sample SAMN09708234, study PRJNA481090) | Marine sediment metagenome, whole genome shotgun sequencing project. | reverse complement strand
TGGCGAGTTTGCTGCTCGAGTTCGATTTGGCTCCGGCCCGCCAATCCCAGCCGTCGAATCAACCCAGTGATCGACAGGCCCTGCACGAGCAGCGTGAAGAGCACCACGCCGAACGTCATGACGACAACGGTCCGGATCGCCTCCTCGCCGACGGCCTCGGCCAGCGCCGTGTTGCCCTCGATGATGAGGGCAAGGGCAAGGGAGATCGCCCCCCGCAGTCCACCCCAGAACATGACGTGTTTGTACGAGGTCGGCACACGCTTGGCTGGGTTCACCAGATCGGTGAGCGAGCTGAGTCCGTAGACCAGGATCGCCCGGATGACGAGCACGGTGACAACAGCGAGCAGGACCGGCCACCACTCGGCCAGAAGATCCTGGAGCCCGATCGTGAGACCGATGAATAAGAACACCAGCGAGTTCACGAGGAACGTCAGCAACTCCCAGAAGTGCTCGAGAGTCTGACGAGTGGTTGGCGACGTGTTCTCGATGCCGCGGTTGCCGACCATCAGACCGGCTGAAACCACGGCGAGGATGCCTGAGAAGTGGAGATCGTCCTGTCCGATGAGCGCCCCGAACTCCTCGGCCATCAGATACGAGCCGAATGCGATGGCGAGTGTGGTCGATGTTTCGATGAGCGCATCGTCGACGTGGGCCAGCACGACTTCGCTCACGATGTAGCCAAGGACCAACCCAACCGCCAGGCCGCCGGCGGACACGACGAAGAAGTCGCTCAGCGCGCCCCCGAGGGAAAAGGAACCGCCCTCAGCGACGTCGAGTGCCACGCCGAACACGACCACGGCAACTGGATCGTTGAACAGCGACTCGCCCTCGACAAGCACGCTCAGGCGCTTGGGCGTACCAAGGGACTTGAAGAACGCGATCACGGCCACTGGGTCGGTGGCCGAGATCAGTGCCCCGAAGGCAAAGCTGAGGGCCCACGGCAGGTCGAGTAGGTAGTGCACGACCGCTCCCACAGCGATCGAGCCGATGAGCGTGCCGGCCAGGGCCAGGGTGAGGATGCCGAACAGGTCGCTCTTGAGCTTCTTCCAAGGCAAGTTGAGCGTCGCTTCGAACAGCAGCGGCGGCACAAGTAGCGCCAGAATCAGATCGGCACTCGCCTCGACCGTCACCAACTCGCCGAGGGCCGCCGCAGCGAACCCGGCCAGCACCAGGGCGACCGTGAACGGGAAGTTGGCACGGCGGGCGAGAAACGCCACGCCCGCTGCGATGGCGAGCAGGATGACCAGTGCGGTCTCCTGCTCGATGAGTTGCGATGTCTCTTCGGCAGCGAACAGCATCAATGGCACCTGGAGGAAAGTCGATGATCACGCACGCTGTATTGCTAGCCGATGCAGCACCTGAACTCGACCATCGGCATCAGTCTGTCGATGGACTGGGTCGCCGAGCCGAGGTACGTTTTATCACGACGGAGTCGCCCAAAAGGCTTCGAGCGTTTCCGCACCCAAGGCAGGGTTCTCGCACATCCACCAGTGGCCGACGCCTGCAAGATGCACGACTCGTGCGCCCGCCCGGTCTGCTGTCACCTGAGCCATCTCGTCGGTGCCCACGTAGTGGTCGTTCTCGGCATTGATCATCAATCCTGGACGCACAGCGAGCGCCTCGACGTTGCTGCCGAGCTCAGCCATTGCTGGCTGCGCGGCGTCGCGATACAAGCCCAGTACACACGCTCCCATGTCTTTGGTGAGCGACGACGCCACATCGGTGGCGATTTGCGAGCTCATGCCGAGCGCTTCGTAGAGCTCGACCAGCTCAGATGTGGGGGTATCGACGGTGCCAGCGACATTCTCTTCGCCTGCACCCGGCGTTTGCCACACCTGGGCAGCGTCGTGCCACACATAATCGGGGTGCAAGATGCCGAGCAGATCAACGCACCAGCTTTGCACTGCCTCAGGATTCTCCAGCAAGAACCCGAGCACGTGACCGCCACCCCAGTCGTGGCCGACAAGATCGATTGGGCCATCGATGGCTGCAAGTTCGGCAGCCAGCCATGCGATGTACTCCGCCCGAGTCGCGGTCCACCCCTCGGGCGCTGGCGCTCCGAACCCAGGTGGCGACAGCGCAATCAGGTCATCTCGTTCGAGCTGATCGAAGAGATCACCCCAGATCGCTGACGTTTCAGGGTTTCCGTGCACAAAGACTGCAGGCATGTGGTCAGTACAGCACGTGAGCGCGGCTGCGGCGTAGGGCGAGGAGATGCGGTCCAGCGTCTGCAGTGCCAGATCGCCCTACGAGTCAGCTGTTCTGCCGCCAAGTGGGCCTCATCGAATCCGAGGACCCGGCCTCGTGTCCGTCGTGCGATTGACTCGGTCAACGAGGCCGGGATCACGTCGGCATACGAGGCTTGTTCCAGACCGGGGCACGGGCCGCGAGAAGGAGCTGTGTGAACTGCGCCCCAACGTCGGTGGGCTCGGTTTGCGTCGGATCGATTGCGACGCTGATCGCAACTCCGTTGACGAGTGCGACGATCAGCTGGGCCATCGCTCGTGGTCGAACCCAATCGGGCAAGTGGCCCTCGCTCTGCTGACCAACCATCTCCTTCGCGAGTATTGCTGCAAGCTCTCGGTGCAGCGAGCGCACCTCGGTCGCAACCGTTTCGTTTGTTGGTACAGCTGCGATGCAGTGAAGGTAAGGGCCGAGTAGCTTTTCGTTGTCGTCGAGGATCTGGTAGAGCCGCTGGACCGCTGCCAGGAGAGTTGCGACGCCATCCCTGTTCTCGTCTGCGAACTCGTCGACGACTGGTTGGATCAGTTGTCGAGCTGTGCGCACCATTGCTTGAGAGACCAGTTCGTTCTTTGAACCGAAGTAGTAGGTGATGGATGCAAGATTCTCGCCAGCGGCTTCAGCAATTGCCCGAGACGTCGCTGCTTCGGGTCCGCCGGCGCTGACAAGATCGATCGTCGCTACCAGCAGTTTCGTTCGCGCATTGGCGTCCGTCTTGGTGCCTACGGAGCGGCGCTGTTGACCGGATTTCATACAAGCGTATGATAGTCCTATGGACTCCCGAACAAGTAGCATCCTTGCTTCGGCGGCGGTCATTGTGGGCGGTTCCGGCCTGGTGTTCGTGCACTACTACGCTGGTTCGCCGGGGGATCCCGAGGGATGGTTCGCTGCACTCGGTTTCGCAGCGCCGTTCATCGGTGTCGGAGCCCTCGCGCTGGCGGGAACACTCCGCAGGCGGCCAGCTCTCGCTTTCGCAGCTGGCGTGGCCCTGGTTCCGATGAGCGTGTTGTCGATAGTGCTGATCCCGCTGCTGATTCCGGCCGCTTTGTTGATCGTGCGCGCTGCAGTCGAAGGATTCCGAGCACAAGATCTTCTGGTGCCCGGCTTGCTCGCGTCTGGCCTCGTGGTGGTCTTGGCAATCCTCGTGTTTCATCAGGACCCAGTGAGCTGGTCGACGCCAGAGGGAAGCGGTGGCGCCAGCAACATCGTGACCACGACAGAAGCGACGATAGCGATCGTCTCGACAGTGGCCGCCGCATTCATCGCTGTCCTGTCCCCCTGAGGAATCTTCACACTCGATCTGAGTTGAATGGGATCTGAGTCGGATACACCGAGGAGTACGGCCCAAGTTCTACGATTGAGGCGTCCCGCGGGTAGACACGTCTCAGTAGACAACTCGCAATGCATACGGCCACTCGAGGAAATGAATGCGCATCGGTGTTTTGACAGAAGTGGCTGAACGCGAGCGGCGGGTCGCCTTGACCCCCGAGGGAGTGGGCCGCCTCGTTGGCTCTGGCCATGCGGTCATCGCCGAGTCAGGGTGCGGACAAGGGGCCGGTTTCAGCGACGCCAAGTACGTTGACGCTGGAGCATCGATCGCTCAGCGGGACAAGGTTCTGTCTTACGCCGAGGTCCTCCTGCAGGTTCGCGTCACAGGAACACACCCGACGGCCGACGGTGTGTTGAGCACGCTGGATCGCTCGAGCGTGCTGATCGGCAACGTCGACCCGCTGTGGATGGCTCAGAACGCAGCGTCGGTCGCCGCTACGGGAGCAACCGTTCTCGCGCTTGAGCTCGTGCCACGCATCAGCCGGGCCCAGACCATGGATGTGCTCTCATCGCAGGCAACCGTCGCCGGGTATGAAGCGGCTCTGCTCGCAGCGACTCGTGCCCCCAGAATGTTCCCAATGCTGATGACGGCAGCTGGGACGGTGCCTCCCAGCCGTGTGTTCGTACTCGGAGCAGGCGTCGCTGGTCTTCAGGCAATCGCAACGGCGAAGCGGCTTGGAGCCGTCGTCGATGCTTACGATGTGCGACCCGCTGCAGCGGAGCAGATTCGGTCGGTCGGTGGGCGGGCGGTCGAGCTCGATCTGGGCACCGCCGGCGAGGAGGATTCGAGTGGGTACGCAACCGAGCAAACCGAGGATCTGAACGCCAGGCAACAACGTCTCTTGGCGCCGGTGATAGCGGAGGCAGACGTCGTGATCACGACAGCAGCGATTCCTGGTGCGGCCAGCCCAGAGCTCATCACGGCGGCCATGATCGACATGATGAGACCGGGGTCGGTGGTGATCGATCTCGCCGCTGAACGAGGTGGCAACTGTGAACTCACCGTTGCCGATACAGAGGTCGTGCACAGCGGCGTCACGATCCTCGGGCCGACAGACCTGCCGAGTCGGTCACCGAAGGACTCGTCGCAGATGTTGTCGAACAACATCGTCGCTCTTCTCGAACACCTTGTGGTCGACGGAGAGCTGGTCATCGACGGCGACGACGAGGTGACCGGTGCGTTGTTGGTCGCACGTGGTGGCAGCGTGTGCCATCCCCGTGTGCTCGAAAAGCTGGGTCATGCCGACGAGCAACGGAACGAGGAGTAGGGATGGACCCAATACTGGCGCTCACGTTGTTCGTTCTTGCCGTCTTTCTCGGTGTCGAACTGATCACGAAGGTCCCTCCCACGCTTCACACCCCGCTGATGTCGGGCAGCAACGCCGTGTCAGGCATCACGCTCGTCGGCGCTCTGGTTTCCGCGGGAACCGAGTATTCCGTGCTCACGACCGTGTTCGCCGTCGCTGCGGTGGCGCTTGCGACGGTAAACGTCGTTGGCGGATTCTTGGTGACGCATCGCATGCTTGCAATGTTCAAACCAAAGGCCAAGGAGAAGCAGCCACAGGCTGATTCCCCCGGTGATCGACCATGAGCAGCGAAGACCTGATCGGTCTCGGATACGTCGTCGCGGCGGCTCTGTTCGTCCTCGGTCTCAAGGGTTTGGGCAAGCCTCGGACCGCGGTGCGGGGCAACCAACTCGGCGCGTCGGGAATGCTGGTCGCCGTCCTCGTGACGCTCGCGGACAATCAGATCATTTCCTACTGGCAACTTGCACTCGGAGTGGCCATTGGCACCGCCGTCGGAGTCGTCCTCGCTACGCGGGTCGAGATGACATCGATGCCCCAACTCGTCGCACTGTTCAACGGTCTTGGCGGCCTTGCATCGGTGCTCGTCGGAACCGCGTCGTTCTTCGAGGCGGTCGGACGAGGAACCGATGACGCTCAGCTGAGCATTGCTGCCGCCTTCACAGTGTTCATCGGAGGCGTGACGTTCACGGGCAGCATCATCGCGTTCACGAAGTTGCAGGAAGTCTGGAACGGCATCGTGCTGCCAGGCGCTCGCGCCGTCAACGTCTCCCTCGTCATCGTTGCGATCGTGTTCGGCGGGTTACTGGTCGCCAACCCGGATGAACGATTGTGGTTCTGGCTGCTCGTCGCAACGGCTGGGTTGCTTGGTGTGACGGTCACCTCGCCCATTGGTGGTGCGGACATGCCCGTTGTGATTGCGCTTCTGAATTCGCTGTCAGGCCTGGCAGCTGCAGCCGCAGGATTCGTGCTCGACAACGCGTTGCTCATCATTGCTGGCGCACTTGTCGGCGCAAGTGGGCTGGTCCTCACAGCGATCATGACCAAAGCGATGAATCGAACGCTGATCAGCGTCCTCTTCAGCGACGCTCCAACTGCTGCCACGGGTGGCGACGCCGACGATGTGTACGCAGGCAAGGTCACATCGACGTCGGCCGAGGAAGTGGCGATGCTGCTCGATATGGCCAGCCGTGTTGTCATCGTCCCGGGATACGGCCTAGCGGTCGCACAAGCTCAGCACGCTGTCCGAGACCTCGCTCGCATCTTGGAAGACAACGGCACAGAGGTGGTCTTCGGAATCCATCCGGTCGCAGGTCGAATGCCAGGCCACATGAACGTGCTTCTGGCGGAAGCAGAGATCTCCTATGAAGCCCTGGTCGAGATGGTTGATGTGAACTCCACGTTCGAGCAGACCGACGTCGCGATCGTGCTCGGCGCGAACGATGTGGTCAACCCCATGGCACGCGAGAGCGGCAGCCCCATCTCGGGAATGCCGATCATCGACGTCGATCGAGCTCGAGTAGTCGTTGTCATCAAGCGCTCCCTCTCGCCCGGCTTTGCTGGGATCGCGAATCCGCTGTTCGCCGCCGACAACACCATGATGCTTTTCGGCGACGGGAAGGCTGCGATCGTCGACATCACCAAAGCGCTCGGCGAGGTCTGACTCGAGTCGTCGAAGGACGCTATTGCGTCACAGAACAGGGCCGTTCACGTCATGCCAGACCTCGGCGGAGCCAGGAGGATGACCCCATCATCCAAATGACTCACAAAGGAACCTCTCATGATTCGCAAGACCAAAGAGCGCACCGTTCCGCTGTCAATCGCCGTCGGCTTCCTGCTACTCCTTTCAGCGTGCAGTTCGAACGCTGATGCCGTTGCGAGCTCGAGTTCGGTTGCAGCCACCGCCTCGACGGTAAGCGCAGACGGGGCCGACCTCGACCAGAATGTTTTCGTCATGACTGCCGAGAAGAGCTGCTCGGAGACCCGGGTCGCTGTTGACGGATTGTTCGTCGAAGGTGGCGAGTCCACGATGGACCCGCAGGCCGCTGTAGGTGCGATCGCAGAGCATTTCAACCAGCTCTACGATCAAATCACAGCCGTCGAGGGAGCCGAATCGGAGATGACTGGGCCAACCGAGACCTATCTTGGCGCCGTGCTCGCAGCAGCCGAAGAGGCGACGGATGCGCAAGCAACTCCTGAGCAGGCTGACGCCTACCTCGCAGCACACTCAGAGAAGCTGACCGCTGTGAATGATGCCGGCGCGGTTCTCGGGGTTCAGGCTTGCAGTGTGAGGTTCGCTGAAGACGCTTGAGAGCGACCCCGTCGGTCTCAGCTGGCGGGGGCGCAAGAGGCCATCAAACCCGGGCCACTCGGTTGATGGCCACGCGCGCCGGCATCTCGACCAACCGGTACGAAACCTCGGCAACGGCCAGGCTCGCAACAACCTGCACGCCGAACTCCGGCAGGCTGCTGAACTCCTCAGAGCCACCGGCAACCAACACCACTCCTACCGCGAAGTGCCAAAGGTAGAGGCTGTAGGAGCGGCGCCCGAGCGAGGTCAGCAATCGAGAACCAAGCACCTGCTCGACCAAGGCAGGCAAGCGACCGAGACAGACGGCGACGATAATGGCAGCCACTCCGAGCTGGAGCACGAGGCCCAGTGGCCCAAGGCTGAGCGTCGGAGAGTCGTACCATTTCGCGGCAAAGATCAGTAGCTCCGCCACACTTGCCAGCGCAGGCCAGATCAACATCGCAGACGGCACTGATCGGAGGCGAGCGAAGGGCAGCAACGCCAGGGCCGTCCCGACCAGAAGGCCATCCAGCCTCGTCACCGACGAGATGTAGATGGTTCGTTCGCTGACGTCTGTGGCGATCAGTAGCCACTCGGCACCGGCATCGACCGCAAGAACATGAACACATGGGGCGATGACCGATGGCCGATCGTCACGTCTGGCGGCATCGTCCCGAGTCTTGGCATCGGGCACAGTGCCGCACAGTGGTTCACCCGCTCCGCACCATCGATCAAGACCGCGTTCGCGTCCATATGGGGTGACGAAGATCTCCTGGTGAGCTTCGACGGCATGGCCTTGTGGCGACCGATCGACGTTGACTCCGGATGGGAGACGACGCGTGGTGGCTCGTGGCTTCACGTTGACCAACACCCGATTACCCGACCGGGCTTTCATTGCGTGCAGGGAGCGGTCTCGCTTCTGCCGAGTTCAGCGGCGACGGGCGGCAACATCCTCATTCCTGGATCGCACAAATGGTTCTCCGACATCCCTGATCGATACGCCGATCGATTGGGCCGCCTGCCTGAATGGCTCGACCACTTCCGATTCCCTGCTGATGATCCTCGGCTGCAGGAAACTCCTCCCGTCATGTGCCACATCGAGGCTGGCGACATGATGCTGTGGGACTCGCGCACCGTGCACTGCTCCAGCCCAGGCTTGGAGCTGCCACCCCCGAGCGACTCGGCAGCGCCTGCGCTGATTCGGGCCGCCAGCTTGGTCTGCATGATGCCCAAGTCCCGTGCCAGCGATGAGGTGATCGCTCAGCGTCGTGCTGCCGTGGCGGCTCGAACGTCGACCACCAACTGGAGCGACCGGTTCTTGAGCACGGATGACTATTCCGAGATGCTGGGGGCCGACGACATTGGCAAGTACCAGCTTCCCCCCGTCCCTCATCTGAGCGAGCAACAACAGGCCCTCGTCGGCTGACCGCGACCGGAAGCCGAGTCACACACAACTGTCGTCGCTCTGGTCGGGCGCCGTGGCTGTGCGATTCGGCCTATATGGGTACCCCTGCTGAGGCCGCCTTGTGCAGCGCTGGATTGTCGATCGAATCGGAGAAGGTCCGCGCTGCGGAACGGGCGCCCTCGTCGCCGAGCTCAGCAAGGCGGATGGCCGCACGAGCGGAGTACTCCCGAAGCCCACTCTCTGCAGCGCACGCCTCGAGCTGGCGGGCGGTGCTCATGCTGGCCGCTTCATCGGCGATTCGGGTGATATCGCATTTTCCCTCGAGTGCGTGGGCGAGGATCCAAACATACGGAAGCTCGTGCTCGAGGCTGCGCTCCGTCCATGCCGTGGCTGCTTCGCGGTCGCCTCTGTCCCTCGCTACCGCAGCCAACGATCGGCCAGCGACTGATGCCCAGCAAACGTCACCGACCTCGCATGCAAGTGCGTATGCCGCCTCGAGTTGGGTCATTGCCTCGTCGAGGTGTCCCTGCAAGCGCAGAATCTCTCCTCGCTGGGCTTGGGGCCACGGGAGCAGGGCTGCGAAGCGCTCGGCCTGTGCGATCTCAATGCTCTCCTCGACCTGGATCAGCGCCGTGGCCGACGCTCCTCGCAAAAGGTGCGTCCTGGCTGCCATGGACAGCGACCAGGCGACCTGCCGAGGCCTGCCCGCGTTCTTGGCCAGCGCAACCGAGCAGTCGAAGGCCTCGAGTGAGCGCTCGTACTCGGCGCTGTCGGAGAACGCCAAGCCACGCATGCCGCTGGCGACGGCAAGCAGATGATCGTCGCCTTCGCCATCGGTTTCAGCCCGAGCGAGCCAATAGTGGGACTGCATGGCGTCGCCGTTCTGAATATGGAGGAACGCAAGCTCGCTGCTTGCCCGTGATGCGTAGTCATTGCGTTCCGCGCGGCTCGCAGCGGCGATGGCACGATGCAACACAGCGGTCACTCCGGTGCTTCGGTCCTTCGCAGAGTGAACAAGAGCCTCGCCGTACTGAAGGAGGGCCTCGGCCTCGAGTTCGGCATCTTCGGATTCACCAGCGAGGGCTGCTGCTCCCTGCAACCGATCGAGTCCCCATTCGGTCGCACCAGCAGCGATGCCGGCACGGCCTGCGTCGAGCCGAGCTCGCGCTTCGGCCGTAGCCGTCACTGTTCGGGTACGTCGGGGTGATGTAGAGACCTCAGCGGCCGCGTGCACGAGCGAGACGGGCAGGGGAGCGTCGAGCTCGTGAGCGAAGAGATCTTCACACCGAGCCAGATGGCGCCTGGCTTCGTCGGTGCGCCCAGCAGCAGCGAGTGATCGCAGTAGTGCCTCCTGGTTCCGGCATTCGAGTGGGTCCAACTCGACCAAATGCTGGGCCCGTCGAACAGCGTCGTCGAATCGACCGGTCGCCAGGTCCGACAACACGCGATCGCGGAGCCGCGTCTGTTCGCGCCCGGCCAGATGCAGCTGCTGGGTTCGCAGCCAGAAGTCGAACGCCGGAAGTGCGTCGAAGGTCAACGAGCCGAGCAGCCTGCCGGATGCGATCGGCTCGCCCCCGCTCTGCCGTGCATCGATGAGGTCGATGAGGTCGACGGAATGTCCATTGCTGAGTGTGAGCGTGAGTGGGTCGCCTCCGAGCTCGTCTGCGGACCAGCCCGTCACCTTGCGAATCTCTGACAGGGTCCAGCGCAGTGTCGCAAGGGGATCGTCGGCATCGCCGAACAACAGCTCCGCGAGCGTTCGACGCGAGGGTGGACTCTCGCTCAAGATCAGAAATGCGAGCACTGCCCAAACCTTGCGCCCTCTTGGGGAACGGGCCACCACACCATCGCGCTCGACCCAAGGCTCGCCGAGGAGGTGGACGACAACACTCACGCACGGCCTCTTTTCGTCAATGGGGGATCGTCGATCTGGCCATCAAGCGACCTGCCGTGACCGTAGCCGCCCACCGTTTGACGCACCGTTTGACGTGTCCGCCTTCGTATCAAACGCCTCGTCACATGGCGCCCCCGCAGGATCAGCCCATCAACAACTATGGAGGTTTGGTCATGAGCTGGAACGTACGAGGAAGCTATTTCGAGTCGTGCAACTGTGAGGCCGCGTGTCCGTGCGTCTTCCTGAGCGCCCCGACGACCGGTGACTGCACGGTGTTGATCGCATGGCACATCGAGACAGGTGAGCACGAAGGTGTGACACTCGATGGGTTGAACGTCGCACTCGCCGTCGATTCGCCCGGGCACATGATGGAGACGCCGTGGCGGGCGGCTCTCTACCTCGATGACGGGGCAACCGAACAGCAGGCAGGAGCGCTCGGCGCTGTGTTCTCTGGGGCAGCAGGAGGCCACCCTGCGGTGCTGGGTGCCCATATCGGCGAGGTTGTCGGCGTCGTTTCCGCTCCGATCAGCTTCGAAATCGACGGGGCTTCCCGGGCGTTACGAATCGGCGACATGGCCGACGTCAAGATCACGGCCATCACAGGCCAAGGAGGCGAGCAGGTCACGATCAACAACCACCCGTTGTGCATCGGCCCGGGCTTCGATGCTGTCGTCGCTCGCTCTGAGCACCTCCGCTACACCGACCACGGCTACGAATGGGACCTGTCTGACAAGAACGGCTTCTTTTCGCCCTTCGTATACGAGGGTTGATCATGACGACAATGATCAACGCCAAGACAGCGTCGGCGAGGTCGTCCACCGGCGCCGTTCTCCTCATGGTCACGGCAGCTTGTTGGGCCTACCTGTTCGTCCTTCGTTCAGAAATGAGCGACATGAACGCAATGGCCAGCATGGCGGACGTGCCTGCGATGGGCGACGGACAGGTCGCTCGCTCGATCCTCGCAATGCCGATGACGTCGGCCTGGAGAATTGGCGATGTCGTGCTGATGTGGACCATGTGGGCCGTGATGATGGCGGCGATGATGATTCCGTCGGCCACTCCGATGATCCGGGCGTACTCCAGAACAGTCAGTTCTCCTACGGCCTCACGGTCGGGACTGGTCCAGAACGGGTCGACGGCCCTGTTCGTCGTGGGATACCTGATCGCATGGAGCGGGTTTGCAGCTCTGGCGACCGTGGCGCAGTGGGGTTTGCACGATGCGGCGCTCGTTGACGCGATGGGAACATCGACGACGCGTTGGATTTCCGGCCCCGTTCTGCTCACCGCAGGCGCCTACCAGTTCAGCAGCGTCAAGGATGCATGCCTTGGCAAGTGCCGCACGCCGCTTGGGTTCTTGTTGAGCGAATGGCGTTCGGGGCGGCGGGGAGCCCTCGTCATGGGGCTACGCCACGGCAGCCTCTGCATCGGGTGCTGCTGGGCGCTCATGGCCATGCTGTTTGTACTTGGCGTCATGAATCTGTGGTGGATCGCCATTGTCGCCACGGTCGTGCTCATCGAGAAGATCACACGTTCGACTGCGTTGCCAAGGGCCCTCGGCGTTGTGCTCATCGCGTGGAGCGTACTGATCATGACCGGGCTCATCGAAACCGGGGTGGCGACGTGAATCCATTCTGGCAGCCACGTCAGGCACGCTCGATTCAGCGGTACTCAGGGTTCTGGTCTGCGGCGTTGGTGACGTCAGACCACTCGGCGACGGTGTTCCCCTTCGTCGGGAATCCCCCCGCATCTTTCAAGAGCTTGGCGGCGTGCATCAGATTCCAGGCCATGATCGTCGTGTTCTTGTTCGTGAACTCGCTGTCGTACCCAGCTGGTGTTTCGGATCCTTCGACGTCGTCTCCATAACTCGGGCCAGGGCCGATGTCGCCAAGCCATCCGCAATCGGCCGCCGGGGGGATGACATAGCCAATGTGTTGCATGGCGTAGAGGATGTCCCTGGCGACAGCCTTCACGCCGTCCTCGTTTCCTGTCACGACGCAACCGGCAGCCTTGCCGTAGTAGAGGTATTGGCCTCGGTCGTTGGTTTCGCCACTCGACGCATACATCCGCTCGATCGCGAGCGTTGCCACGCTGGACTTTGCGCCGAGCCAGATCGGCGACCCGATCACCAGAATGTCCGCTGCTTCGACCTTGGCTTGGAGCTTCGGCCAGTCGTCGACATCCGCTCCGTGGTCGGTCATGTCGATCCGCATGCCAAAGGCGATGTTGTGATCCAACACGTGCTCGACCGAGACCGCGACACCCTCTGCTCGCATGACTCCTGCGGCCCTCTGCATGAGGCGCATTGTGTGAGATGCCGAGGCGTCGGCGCTGAGTGAGCAATTGAGAAACAGGGCAGAAAGACTGGAGAAGTCGGTGTCAGACATCAGCCGTTCGTACCCGCAGCAGTTCGGTCCAAACACGGCTTGGAGGCCTGCTTGCTGCTCGACGAGCCGGGCGTCGATGTCGCTACCGGGATCGGTGCCCACCGGTGACGTCCAGAACTGATCCGGTGGTGTAACTCGAGATGGGCGAGAGTAGCCAGCAGATCGCCGCCGCAACTTCGGTCGGAGTTCCAGGCCGGGCGAGTGGCACGTTGCGTTTTTGGGCCTGACGTTGGAGCCATTGCGGATATGGGGTTGCCGGTTCGGTCTTGTTGTGTCGTGTGGTTTGGCGTGGGGTGTCGATCAGGCCGACGCCAACACCGTTGACTCGTATGGCTTGCGGCGCCAGTTCAAGAGCCAGCACGTCGATGGCGTTGTCGAAGCGCGGTGTTAGTCGCCGTCAGAGGTAGGTCCCCGCCCGCCGCACCGTGGC
>RCMY010010360.1_pt1 | contig 13278 bp, 14 predicted proteins | sample 2041341 | NCBI WGS metagenome assembly RCMY01 (sample SAMN09708234, study PRJNA481090) | Marine sediment metagenome, whole genome shotgun sequencing project. | reverse complement strand
GGTATCGCGCTTCCTTTAATCGCAAATACAGGTGTCAGCCCTGAATTAATGGTGCTAGCCATTGGGTCCGGAAGCCTGATGCTATCGCACGTCAACGACGGCGGTTTCTGGCTCTATAAAGAATACTTCAACCTTTCGATCAAGGATACCCTCCGCACTTGGACGGTGATGGAAACAACCGTCGGTGTCATGGGGCTGATCGGGGTGTTGGTCATGGAGCAGTTTGTTGGCTAGGATGTATTTTAAATAATGGTCACGAGTTTAAGTGGGGAAGGTTAAAGAAAAACACCTGACGGATTAATTGCCCAAAAAATCGTTCTTTTGTAATACACCCTTTAAAGAACGAACTATGAAACCCATTACCCAAAGAATCGAAGAACTCGGTCTGATTTTGCCGCCCGCACCACCACCAGCGGGACTTTACAAACCTGTACTCATCGTAGAGAACTTTTTATATGTCTCGGGCCAAGGGCCAATGCTTCCCGATGGCTCCTTGATGAAAGGCCGAGTCGGTGATACGCTAAATCTTGAAGAGGGGAAAGCAGGGGCCCGACAGGTCGGTCTGACTATGATTTCAACCATTCAGACCCATTTCGGCGATATCAATCAAATCAAACGCTTGGTAAAAACCTTGGGCATGGTCAATTGTACGCCAGATTTTGCTGATCATCCTTTGGTCATCAACGGTTTTAGCGAGCTGATGGCAGAGCTTTTCGGTTCCGAGAACGGTGTTGGGGTACGCAGTGCCGTGGGCATGATGCTTCCCGGTGGCATATCGGTAGAAATCGAGGCAATGTTCGAATTACATCAATAAGCTATGGACATACAAAACTGGTTCGAACTGGCCGATACCGAAGAGATAGTCTCACCAGCATTGTTGGTATATCCCGAAAGAATTCTTCACAATATCCGCACCATGGTCGAAATGGCCGGGGGCACTGAACATCTTCGTCCGCATATTAAGACCCACAAAACGGCGGAAATCGTCGAGATGCAATTGGATCAGGGCATTCAAAAGTATAAATGTGCTACCATAGCAGAGGCGGAATTGCTGGCTATGTGCAATGCCCCGGATATACTTTTGGCCATGCAGCCCGTGGGGGCTAATATGAAACGATTTTTTGATTTGATGGATGCCTATCCTGATTCGAAATTTTCTGCGCTTGTAGATAATCCAGACACGCTGAACGCCTTGTCAACAATGGCGAAAGCGAAAGAAGTTGTTGTTTCGCTTTGGATGGATATCAACTGCGGAATGAACCGAACCGGAATCGTTCCTGATGAAAATGCCATTGCCTTGTACCGTCAAATAGATGCTGACCCGAACGTCGAGGCTTTGGGATTACACGCCTACGACGGCCACATTCGAGATACGGATGTTGCGGAACGGAAAAAAGCCTGTGACCAAGCCTTTGCACCCGTCGCCCACTTAAAAAGCAAACTAGAATCCGAAGGAATTGCGGTCAAGGGAATTGTTGTCGGGGGATCCCCGACCTTTCCCTTTCATGCCCAACGGGATGGCGTCGAGGCCAGCCCCGGAACCACCCTGCTTTGGGATGCGGGCTATGGCAATCAGTTTCCCGAAATGGAATTTCTTCCGGCGGCCGTTCTCCTTACCCGGGTTATCAGCAAACCCACACCGACCACAATTTGTCTGGATCTGGGTCATAAGCACCTTGCGCCCGAAATGCCCTTTCCGAGAGTGCAGTTTTTAAATATGGAAAATTGCATCCAAAAAGGCCAAAGCGAGGAACATTTCGTGCTCGAATGCGAAAATGCAGCGGATTTCGAGGTTGGAGCAATCTGCTATGCCCTTCCGGTTCACATTTGCCCGACGGTCGCCAAGTATGATAGTTTGCAGGTGGTTTCCGAGGGACAGATTATCGATTCGTGGAAGGTTGTGGCCAGAAATCAACGTATTACTATATAAGACTTTCAGAGTTCGCTTGAAATAGAAATGATGGTACTTGGATACTCCCATTTTCACACCGACATTCGACAAAAGAGGTGCGATTAAAAGGAACCAGGGAATTTAGGCTAAAGGGTTTGGCCAAAAAAATTTTGTGTATTTTTCCATAGAATTTTATAGCATCTTGCGCGATGAACAGAAGACAGTTTTTGAACCGTTCCGCACTCACCTTACTAGCAACCCCTTTTATAGGCTGTTTGGATGGGAACACCTTCCAGTTTCAAAAAAATCAGGTCATCGGATGTTTTGGTGATAGCATTACCGCTGAAAAAAACGGATATGTTGAAATGCTACAGTCTAAAACCGATAACGCTCATCCCACTTTGGGACTGAAATTCAACAACTACGGCCTAAGCAGCGAAACCGTAAGCGGTCTGACCGAAAAAGACCATCCGGGCCCGAGACCCTATCTCTTCGAGCGCTTGGATAACGTTCTCGACAAAACGCCCATAGATGTCGCCCTTTTCTGTTATGGCATCAATGACGGTATATACGGAGAACCCTCAGAAAAACTGTTCAACAGCTTCAAGATAGGGGTGTATACGTTTTTAGAAAAGATGCGGCAAAGAGGTATACCCTCCTTACTGTTAACACCTCCTCCGTTAGCTTTGGAAGCTGCTCCGCTTGTAATTTCCAGTGACAAGAACTATGGTTATAAAAACCCGTATCCAAAATATGAGGAAGAAGTACTACAAGAATTCAAGAGGATTATTCTTCACATGAAACATCCTTTTGCCAAGGCCGAGATTGATATACACACCCCCCTTCTCGATAATCAGCAGACATGCTATGACACCGATCCTATCCATCCCAATCTTATAGGACACGAACTGATGGCGGATACGATTATCCGGAATTTAGCGTTTTAACAAGGTGTTAAGTCCGCATGGCAGGGTATTTGCTATCTTTATGCAGGTCTTTTATCGTCCCAGAAATGCCAAAAAGCTATTCTTATTTTATACTCGTTTTCTTGCTCATAGCCTCGATAAGCTATGGTCAAACCGATTTGCCATCCCAAAAACCATTGGAAATCGATGTCGCCAACAAAATTGATGATACCGCGGAACCACAAAAAGGCACATCGCTAAAAATACCATCCGTTATCGACAACAGCCCCGAGGTCAATTTGGATATGAATAAGAGAAATCCAGTAAAGATGTTGCCGGATCGTGAACTTGTTCAAGCGGGAACCGGAATGAAAATCGATCCGAAAGCGGGACCAAGGGAACCCAAAGAAGGTTCTAGGGAACATTTTTCGGATATGTATCTCGGGGATGTTAAAAGTGGCGGCAAATTTGTAGGCATCGTCTGCCGCGACCATGAATTTGTCGACGGTGACCGGGTCAGGATATGGCTTAATGATAAAGTAGTAGACCCGAATACGCTATTGACCGCTTCTTTTAAAGGGATAAACGTTGATTTGGAAGAAGGCTTCAACCGCTTTGAATTCGAGGCACTAAATGTTGGGTCATCCCCACCGAACACCGCACAGATTGACGTCTACGACGATAAAGGCGAACTTATTTATTCAAACAAGTGGTTATTGTCAACGGGGTCGAGGGCTACTTTGATTATTACCAAAGAGTAGTTGCGGTAGGCAGTACTTTCACAAAATAAGAAACTTACTTGAATCAATAATTTTGTCGACATATTAGTTCGTTGGAATATGATTAAAATCACAATTTCGGATTTACCTCAGCCAACCAGAATTCCCTATCAATCAAATAATCACTTCCGCTTCCCCGGTCGATACCTCTCTTCTGCTCTTTTCAACACATCCTCTTTGTAATAGGCGACATCTTTCCATTCCGCATCGGCGTAGCGTTCGATCTGGTCGTCGAAATGTGGAGAATCAGGATTCCCGCTCTGCCCGCCTGCCAAGATACTTTTCGCCTTTACCGTTTCGCCGAACTCGACCACGGCCGCGAAACTATTGCCGCGGGTACCATAGATTTTTTTGGTATCGTTGTCATAGCTGACTCCGTAAGCGGCCAAGGCACCCCAGCGGCCGGAGGCCAAACCAATCGGTCTGCTAGGTTTGTTGTCGTCAAAGGCTTGGCGGATGTCTCCGTTCAATCTTTGATAACGGTTGACCTCACCCCATGGGATGTTCCAAGTGCCGAAATCGGCCGTTAATGTATCGATGACCTCTTCGAAAATCCGCAAACCCTCATCCGAGTTTTTGCCCAGCCAGATCATCGCTTCCATATCGCTAAGGCCTTCTGGTCGTTCGGCCTCACTACCCATAGCCCTGCCGTAATAATGCGCCAAGGTCATGGCGATGGATGCTGCCCCCGTTTTATAGTCCCATTTTTCTAGAACTTCAATGGCTTCCCGGAGTTTTGGGTTTTTATCGTCACGACTATTGTATGTCGTTACCAAACCGGGAATCAAGGCTTCGAATGCGGGCAAATAAGGGTCGTTTGCCATACGCATTAGACTATCCAAAGTGTATCCGTTGATATCTTTTAAGAGTTCAATGGCATGTACCCCCCGAAAATTCTCCTGGTCAATGGACATATAGTTCGGATAGTCTTCTTTCTTCGGACTGAATTCCAGTGCTGCGGTGTAAGGCGTGGAATTACAGTTCTGTATCCACCCGTTTTCCGGGTTCAATATCAAGATGTTTTCATCTACCGTATGCAGCCCCTGCCAATCTGTTTTGGGATTACTGCCATCCACTGGTTTCGAGTAGTCGAAAATCGTATCCCGTTTCGGGATAAAATTCCCATGGAAATAAGCGATATTCCCCTCGGCATCGGCATAAACGGTGTTGTTACTGGAATTCGTTCGTATATCCATCATCTTTAGCCTTTGTACCCTTCCTGTTTTGAGCGGATAAAGGACTGTTCCAATGCTTTTGGCGGTTCCCACATCATAGCGGTTGCTGCCCATTGGCCGTCTTCGAGATGGGTTATCGGACCATGATGGGTGCGGTATGCAGAGAAAGTCTTTTCCTTTAAACCATTGCCTTCCTTATATTTTAGGACGATTTCGGAAGTTTCTACCGGACGCAATTCCTCGCCATATTGGTACATCAACTTCCCATCGATGTTTAGTATTGTTTCCTTAAACTCATCTACAATATCGGTATAGGTACTAGTATGCATCCATCCCGTTTTTTCATTGAAACCTTGATAGATAAAAAATTGGCCCCAAGTGACCGCCCCATAGGCATCAAGTCCCTCTTCGGATACGGCATGCACTTCCCCCCGAAAATAAAAGGAGGTGTGTGGATTGATCAATAGCATGGCGTTACCGGATTGGGTCAGTTTCCCTGCAATGGCGATACCGTTGGAGCCTTGGGGTTCGGTTTCCTCTTTCCGCTCTTCAGTTTGGGGTTTCTTGGCTTCGTTTTTCTTGCTTTCGAGTTTCTTGGGTGCGGATTCCTTGGTTGCATTTATGTTGGCCTTAGTTTTCTTGGCCCCGTTTTTCTCAGCCCCTACTTTCTTTACTTCGACTTTGGAGGCTTCAGGAATCTTCATCCCACCTTCATAAAACGTCTTGATTTTCTCGATTGAAATCCGTTCTATATCGCCGCCTATCGAACCTTCACTGAAATACATCGGCATCCAAGGCTCAAAATGGGTCAAAAGCATCGGTTGTACTTCGGGATGGGTGTGCAGGTAATAGTTGACGCCATCGGCAAAAGCATCACAAAGTACTTTCAACCATTCCGGACTTTTCTCATAGTTGGCCTTGGCTTCTTCCTCGGTCATAAAGAGCTTGGCCCTCAAATCGCTGTAAAGGGCTTCTTCGCCCTCGACCTCGGCCAAACGGCCGGTCGCCCAGATATAATTTTGTTCTACACGGTTAAAATCATCCTCACATTGGGCGTAAAGCAATCCGAAAACAGCGTCGGCATCCGATTTTCCATAGACATGGGGAATTCCGAAATCATCGCGGATGATTTCAACGTTTTCCGCTTGGGCCTGCCAACGGCTGATTTCGGTCGGAGATTGGGCAGCCATTGCAAGGGGAAATAGGGTAGCGGCGATCACAATAAATAAGAGCTTGTCGAACATAGGATAAAATCTTTGTGCTGTGAATTTAATACCTTTTTGTAAAACTTCCTGTACAATCATTCAATTCAAGTAACTTGCAGGCTCTTTCAGAAATATGATATGCCCGAAAAAAAAGTGAGTATCCTTACCGCCTTTAAGACCATTATTTGGCCAAGGCGTAGATTGGTCTTTATCGGCCTGATCTTAATCGTTATCAGTAAAGCGGCAAGCTTTGTTACGCCCATTGCCTCGAAATATCTAATCGACGATGTTATCGCGAAAAAAGATGTGCAAATGCTCAAGATTCTCGTCGCGGGGGTTATTGTAGCCATTTTGGTACAGTCGGTCACCTCCTTCTTGTTGACAAAAATTTTAAGCGTTCAAGCCCAATACATGATCTCGGAACTCCGCGCTGACGTACAGAAGAAAGTCCTCTCGCTGCCCATCCGATTTTTTGACAATACGAAATCCGGCAACCTGGTTTCTCGGATCATGAACGATGTAGAAGGCGTCCGCAACCTGATCGGCACCGGCCTGGTGCAATTGGTCGGGGGTACGGTAACTGCTATTGTCTCCCTGATTTTGTTGTTGGGTATCAGTCCGGCTATGACGCTTTTCACTTTTATTCCACTGGCCATTTTTTCTTTTATCGCCTTGAAAGCGTTCAAGATTATCCGCCCGATTTTTCGCAAACGTGGGAAAATCAATGCGGAGGTTACCGGACGTTTGACCGAAACCTTGGGTGGTATTCGCGTTATCAAAGGCTTCAACGCTGAGGCACAGGAGAGTCGTATTTTTGAGGATGGTGTTGAGGAACTGTTCCAAAACGTCAAGAAAAGTCTGACCACGACGGCATTCATGACCAGTTCGGCGACTTTTCTGATCGGTATCGCGACCACTGGGGTAATGGGCTTTGGAGGATATAAGATTATTGAAGGAACCTTGACAATCGGCGACCTTCTGATGTTTACCGTACTATTGGGATTGATGGTTGCCCCAATCGTACAGATGAGCAATATCGGAAGCCAGTTGACAGAGGCCCTGGCAGGATTGGACCGCACCGAAGAACTTATGAACATGATTCCGGAAGCCGATGAGGCCCAACGGACAATTGTGCTCGATGACGTGAAGGGCGATATGGCCTTTCATGACGTTTCGTTTGCCTATGAAGAGGATAAGGAAGTGCTACATAACATCAGCTTCAAAGCTGATTCAGGTTCGGTCGTAGCCCTTGTAGGAAGTTCCGGTTCTGGAAAAACAACCATTGCTGGATTGGCCGCCAGCTTTCTTAATCCGGATTCGGGGAAAGTTACGATCGATGGAAAAGATGTATCGAAAGTGGACCTCAACAGTTTCCGCCAACATCTGGGTGTTGTTTTACAGGATGATTTTCTGTTCGAAGGCAGCATACGGCAAAATATATTATTCCCACGGCCGGACGCATCCGAAGAAAGATTGCAGCAGGCCGTCAAGGCCGCCTATGTCGACGAGTTTACAGACCGTTTCGATGAAGGTTTGGACACCCTGATCGGCGAACGCGGCATAAAACTCTCTGGAGGGCAGCGTCAACGGATTGCTATCGCTAGGGCCGTATTGGCAAATCCGAAAATTCTTATTCTGGATGAGGCTACTTCCAATTTGGATACCGAGAGCGAGGCTTTGGTGCAAAAGAGTCTGGCAGAATTGACCAAAGGTCGGACTACTTTTGTCATCGCCCACCGATTAAGCACTATCCGAAAGGCCGATCAAATCTTGGTCATCGAAAACGGAAGGATTGCGGAGCGCGGCACGCATGATGAATTGATTGCTACCGAGGGGAGATATCATAATCTATTTACCTATCAGGCCAGGATTTGACAAGGTAAGAATAGTCAAGAATCAAGACCCGCTATGCCGTTGTGGCTAGTGGCTAGTGGCTAGTGGCTAGTGGCTAGATTAATAATAAAAAGCTTGCATCCTTTCTATTCTACGATATGTCCGCAGACCATTTTTGAAATTATCCCATAAAAAAAGGAACCGTAATTACACGGTTCCTTTCTTAAAATTGGTTTGGGTGTTATCCCAAATCGATTTATGATTCTTACTGCTCAACAGCATTACCTTCTTCGTCAAGAATAAGGGCACCTGAAGTACCATCTTCCAAAGAAACTTCTACTTTGTAATGACCAGCTTCGTTCTTGGCAGCACTATTAACAGTAGCACCAGGATAGTTAGTTTCGATCATTGAAGTAACAGCTTCTGGTACTTCTTCGATAGCGATTTCAGCAAAATCGTCCTGGGCAACAGCTTCAGTAGCCGCCTCTTGACCTTCAGCAGCAGCGTCAGTAGCTTCTTCCTGTACTTCTGTAGCAGCATCTTGTGCTTCAGTAGCTTGCTCTTCTTGAGCGAATGCAGTTAAACTTCCTAATGCGAAAACGGCTGTGATAAATAACTTTTTCATGATGTTCTAATTTTAATGTTTGTTAATTTCTAATGTTAAACTCTACAACCTACACTGAAAATAGTGTACCAGAAAAATCAATTATTATAAAATACTGTCTATTAGCTACTTATAGAATTTTAGGAATATTAGCACTGTGTAAATCTGTGTAGATCCTGGCGAGTTGGGTAAATATTTCACAGCTTTAGCTTTCCGGTGCGAGTTCTACCTCCAAACCTTCCAAATTTTCTGTTATATGAATTTGACAGCCCAATCGGCTATTAGCCTCTACATAAAAGGCCTCGGCCAACATGGCCTCTTCATCATCCGATTTTTCGGGAAGTTCGTGATCGGATTTTACATAGCATTGACAGGAGGCACACATGGCCATTCCACCGCATACGCCAATCGTACCTTCAGGAGCTAATTCGTAAGAACGGACTACTTCCATCAGGTTCATGTTCATATCGGTAGGGGCATCTACTTCGTGGAGTACGCCTTCGCGGTCGGTGATTTTTATTTTTATGTCGGTCATTTAATATCAGCGTTGATTTAAAAAACTATGCGTGCTAATTTGAAGCCGCAAATTGCGACTGAAAGATTTCACATTTCTTAATCTATTGCTTTAACGACGGCCTTCGGTGCTTCTTTTTTGCTACCATCAAAACCGGTCACCCCGCCCACCGTAGTATATTTCATCACATAACGTTTGTCGGGGTAGATGCGTTGATAGGCACTTTGACACATTAAAGTCGCTTCATGGAAGCCGCAGAGAATCAGTTTTAATTTACCGGGATAGGTGTTGACATCACCAATGGCATATATACCGGGAACGTTTGTTTGATAATCGAAAGTGTCTACCTTGATGGCGTTCTTTTCGATTTCAAGGCCCCAATCGGCAATCGGGCCTAACTTGGGCGATAACCCGAATAAAGGGATAAAGTAATCCACTGCTAGCGTTATATCCTCTACCGCAGACGCTGTCTTTCGAACCGTCACCGCTTCCAATTTCTCGTCTCCTTCCAGTCCCGTTACTTCTCCTGGGGTAATCAGACGTATTTTTCCTTTGTTTTTTAGGGATTGTACTTTGTCCACCGAATCCAATGCTCCGCGGAATTCTTTTCGGCGATGAACAAGGGTTACTTCAGAAGCTACATCCGCTAAAAAGATGCTCCAATCTAGCGCGGAGTCGCCTCCACCGGCGATTATCACCTTTTTATCGCGATAAACCTCGGGGTCCTTAATCATGTAGGCTACTCCATTGTCCTCATATTTCTTCAAGTTATTCAACAGCGGCTTTCTGGGCTCGAAACTGCCCAATCCGCCGGCGATGGCGACAATGGGGGCCTGATGTTTTGTTCCTTTGTTCGTGGTTACAATAAAGGAACCGTCCTCTTGAGTTTCAATGGTCTGTGCACGTTCGCCCAAGGTAAAACCGGGTTCGAAGGGCTTAATCTGTTCCATGAGGTTGTCAACCAGTTCGCCAGCAAGAATTTCGGGGAAACCGGGAATATCGTAGATCGGTTTTTTGGGATAGATTTCGGAACACTGACCGCCCGGTTGGGGCAAGGCATCGATCAAATGGCATTTTAACTGTAACAAGCCTGCTTCAAAAACGGCAAAAAGCCCAGTTGGGCCGGCACCGATAATCAATATATCAGTTTTAATCATTAAACGCTAATCTTTATTGTAGTTGCAAATCTACTGCACCAAGTTCTCGAAAAAGATGACATTTATCATTTACTCTTGTCCGTCGGCAAAGAGAAAATGAAAGGGTCTTACTCAATACCAATGACCTTATTAATTACGGTGCATTCTTTTCTAAAATCTTCAATCATCAAACCATCCATGTGGAAAAACAATTTTTCCACACTATCCTCAAGACACAGGTTGACCGATGTTCACCACCTCTTCAATTTGGGGCGCATATTTTTTAATGGTCATTTCCACACCGCTTTTTAAGGTCATCTGATTGACCGTGCAACCGATACAGTTACCTTCTAACCTTACTTTTACCGATTTCCCATCATCTATCGACATCAATGAAATATCGCCTCCATCACTTTGCAAAAAGGGACGGATTTCGTCCAAGGCCTTTTCTACGTTCATTGTTAGTTCTTCCGAAGTCATTATTTTTTTCCTTTGACGGCGGAACAGCCCGCCATTGTTGTTATCTTGATCGCTTCCGTCGGGGGAAGGCTTTTGTTTCTGCGTACCACTTCTTGCACCGTATTCTTGGTTACTTGTTCGAAGGCCTCTTCAACAGCGGTAGCCGTTTGCAAGGCGGCCGGTCTTCCGATATCACCGGCTTCCCGTATACTCTGCACCAAGGGAATCTCTCCTAAAAATGGAACTCCGAGGTCTTCCGCTAGATGTTTTGCCCCTTCCTTTCCAAAGATATAATATTTGTTGTCGGGTAGCTCCTCAGGTGTAAAATACGCCATATTCTCGACAATACCCAATACGGGCACATTGATGGATTCTTGCTGGAACATCGCCACGCCTTTACGGGCATCGGCAAGTGCCACCTCCTGTGGTGTACTGACGACCACGGCTCCGGTCAGCGGCATTGCCTGCATAATACTCAAGTGAATGTCGCCCGTACCCGGGGGGAGATCTAACAACATAAAATCGAGCTCTCCCCAATGGGCGTCAAAAATCATTTGATTGAGTGCTTTCGATGCCATAGGTCCTCGCCAGATGACCGCTTGGTTGGGCTGCGTAAAAAATCCAATGGACAACAACTTGACCCCGTAATTTTCAACCGGTTTCATTTTCGATTTTCCATCGACATTGATCGCCAAGGGTTTTTCATGGGTCACATCGAACATGGTCGGCATGGATGGTCCGTATATATCGGCATCCAGAATGCCCACCTTAAAGCCCATTTTTGCTAAGGTCACCGCCAAGTTGGCCGTTACGGTAGATTTGCCGACACCGCCCTTACCGGATGCTACGGCGATTATACTTTGAATACCAGGAATCGGCTTCCCTTTAATTTCGTTCGTTTTCGGTTTTGCAGCGGGCGCATCGACCTTAATATTGATCTTTATTTTAGCCTTCTCGTAGACCTCCCTATGAATAATCTTAAGGATTTCGACCTCGGTTTTTTTCCGGGCCTGAAGGCTGGGGTTGGAAATCGTGATATCCACTTCAACCTCATCCCCAAAAATCTGAATGTTCTTGACCGCCCCGCTTTCCACCATATTCTGGCCCTCGCCAGGTACGGTGATGTTTTCCAGGGCTTTTAAAACTGCCTGTTTTTCAATCTTCATATGCTCCTACAAATTCGCTTTATGTAAAATCTTTCTAAATAGCAAAGATACGGTGTAGGATTGAGACTGTAAAGGGATGGGGATTAAATGTGGCTACACCTTCCTCCCATCCAACAAGTTAATGGTACGCTTTCCATAAGCAGCGTTGTTTTCGGAATGGGTCGCCTGTATAATCGTCACGCCATCATCATTCAATTCCTTAAACAATTCCATTATCTCGGTGCTTTGTTTGGAGTTCAGGTTGCCCGTAGGCTCATCGGCCAAGATCAGTTTCGGTTTACTAATCAAGGCGCGGGCGACCCCGACCAATTGCTGTTGCCCCCCACTCAATTGCGTCGGGAATAGGTCTTTTTTGCCTACGATACCATATCGGCGACTAGTGCCTTTCTTTCCGAACCTTTGTGCTTTTTGTAGAGGAGAGGCATTTCGAGGTTTTCGTAGACCGTCAGCTCGTCGATGAGATGATACGCCTGAAAAACAAACCCGATGTACTGTTTGTACAGATTGGCGCGGTGCTTTTCCTTAAGTTGGTGTACGGGTTCGTCCAGGAAATTATATTCGCCCTCATTGAAATCATCGAGCATTCCAATGACGTTCAGCAAAGTTGATTTTCCTGAACCGGACGGCCCCATGATGGAAATAAACTCCCCTTCCTCGACTTCAAGGTTGATGTCTTTTAAAAGGAAGATGCGTTGACCTCCCGATTGTACCCATTTGAAAATGTTGTTTAGTTGTAGTAGCATAAATTAGGTTTTTAGATTATAATTTCTAATATCTTAACAGGTTCTATTCACTCCGTCCGCAGACTTTTTACGGGATTCTTCATCGCCGCCCTTATCGTTCTGGTACTGACGGTCAATATTGCAATTGTTATGGCCAATGTACCTGCCGCAGCGAAAAACCACAGGCTCAAATCTATCCTATAGGCATAGTTCTCTAACCATTGCCGCATAAACCACCACGCTATCGGCGATGCTATCAAGAAAGCGATCAGTACCAATTTCAGAAAATCCTTGGTAAGCATAACGGTCAATGAGGTGATACTTGCTCCCAGCACCTTTCTGATTCCGATTTCTTTGGTACGCTGCGCCACTATCAATAAAGACATGGCGAATAAACCGATACAGCTTAGGGCGATGGCAATGATGGATCCACTGGTAATCATGGTGGCCATAATTTTTTCTTTGCGAAAGGTACGGTCTATATTTTCATCCAAGAAAGAACCCAAAAATTCGGCATTCGGTTCTATTTTCCTGTAGGCCGCTTCTACCGCTTCGAACGAACGCGCCATGTTTATCGGTGCGAACTTTACGTATGCGTAGTATAGACCTAAATCCCTATCCAAAAAAAACGTTAGCGGTGCAATAGGTTTGGATAGCTCTTGGAAATTATAGTCCTTGACCACGCCGATAACGGAATAACCGAGACTGTCATTGACCGGAAGGCGCACGGTTAACGGATCCTGCTCCCCGAGTTCCTTGGCCATACTTTCATTGATGATTACGGTCTGGACATCGTTGGAGCGATCCGGGTCAAAACTTCGGCCCTGCACCAGTTCCAATCCCAAGGTTTCGAAGTAATCATAATCGACCACAAGACCATGCGTTTGTA
>RCMY010005592.1_pt1 | contig 13279 bp, 15 predicted proteins | sample 2041341 | NCBI WGS metagenome assembly RCMY01 (sample SAMN09708234, study PRJNA481090) | Marine sediment metagenome, whole genome shotgun sequencing project. | reverse complement strand
TGTGATGACATAGAGTTAATCTATGCTTTTTAAGCAGCTCTTCTCTTCTGACTGGGTGGCATTATACGCAGTTTGAAGTGAGGGTCAAGCTTAGTTTTATATTAATTTGGGTTTAATCCATATTGGTGCAGAAAAACTAAAAAAACGACTAATGAATTAGTCGTTTTTTTCCAACAAGTAATAAGATTTACTTCCAACGATAACCTCCGCCTACACTAAAGGCGCTGCCACCTTTTTGTGTATAAGATCCCCCTATTTTATAGCTGACTTTACCTGTGTTGTTTGTACCTGTCATACCAATTGCTAACGAGCCTTGACCATTAAAATAACCTGAGCCTCCCGTAATCATATGAGCGCCTGGGATACTCATAGTTGGCATAGAGCTTATAGCTAGCGCTGATGCTACACCTGAGCTTAGTTCTTCGTCTAGGCTGTTTACTCGTTCATTAAGACCTTCAAAACGACTAGTGTTTTGTGTAATTAGTTTATTTTGCTCATCATCAATTTGTCCTTGCACCTCAATCACTTTATCAACACGGTTATTGATGTTCGTATTATTGGTTTCAATCTTTTGATTTAAAGTAAAATCATCTACCTTTAAGCCTATGATATCGTTAACGTTTTTATTAATAACAATATTTTGAGCATTGTTAGCATTATCAACGTAAGCTGTATCAGCTTTAGTCGCGATGACAGCATCTTGACGATTTTGATCTGTATTAAACGTCGTTGTATCAACTTTAGTTGCAATTACGGTGTTTTGAGCATTGTTTTCGCTATCAACGTAAGTTATATCAGCTTTGGTCGCAATTACGGTGTTCTGAGCATTGTTTTCGCTATCAACATAAGTTATATCAGCTTTGGTCGCAATTACGGTGTTCTGAGCATTGTTTTCGCTATCAACGTAAGTTATATCAGCTTTGGTGATAAGCTGTGCTACGTTTACCGCATCAGTGTCATTAGTCCCTGCTGCGAGACCTGTGATTTGACGGGTCTGTAAATTATTAATATCGCTACTATCACCGACACTAACCGCTGCTAAAGTCGATTGCCATGCGGCATCGGTTTTGTTACCAGCACCAAAGCCTTTCACACCTGCATCAACGGTGGTGACGCTTCGCTCTCCTAAAGCAATACTATTAGCAATGTTAGCAGTTGCATTTGAGCCAACTGCCAAACTGTTTTCAGCGGAGGATGTATTGTTATAGCCTACAGCTGATGCTTGGCTACCTGAGGTCTCGTTACTGTGACCGATAGCGGAACTGTTGTCACCTGCTGCCTTGTTTTCATATCCAAGTGCAGAAGATTCATCATTTAAAGCCTCATTACCACGACCTAAGGCAGCACTATCCACACCTGAGGCTTTGTTCTCATAACCTACTGCTAGAGCTTGTCCAGCTGATACTTCATTGTTATTACCTAGTGCTGAGCTGTTAATGCCTGAGGCTTCGTTGCTATAACCTACAGCTGACGCTTGTCTAGCCGATACTGTATTAGCCACACCTAACGCTGAACCATTACGGTTAGTTTTTGTAGGGTCTTGCGCAATAAACTGGGTCACTGTGTTTGATACCCCAAATGCTGAGCTATTATTACCACTAGACTGATTATTAGTCCCACAAGCTGAGGCACTACCACTAGCAGTGCTATTACCCGTAGCAGCTGTATTATCTACACATACAAATGCTTGACTGCCCATACTAGCAAGCCCTAAGACACTAGCGGCAGCTACGCTAATAGCATGACGACGTAGCGACTTTGCGCCTGTACTCGCTGACTTTATACTGCCAACAGTACCAGAGCGACTGGACTTGCCACCAGACTTAGTGATTTTGCTGACGGCGACATAGCAGCCTGTAGAGCGATTAAAGATAACGCAATAAATATGATTTAACATGATAAATTCCTTTTTATGGTCATCAATTTCTTGATAAAAAATCACACTACGCACTTTGTATTCAAGAAATGTATTATCAATATAATTGTTAAACAAAGTATAACGATTGAGAATGTAACTATTTGATACGCTATTTAAACAATTTGTTAGGGTCTGTTTGATAATTCGCAAATAGGCACTGCTGATCGCTAAAATGGTTCCAAACAAGGCGTAATAGGCACTGCTGATCGCTGCTAGTTAATCAAAGCGTGTTCCAGACAAGGCGTAAATTGAAGATAATGCAGATGCCTTAGCTAGATTTACAACGCACTGCTTATAAACATCAGGGAGCAATTTTAGCATAACTACTAGTGATAGTCGCCAATCCCAATATTGCAGCAATAGCGGTGCTAGTAGCACAAAGCCTTAGGGTCTGCTTACCTGTAGAGAGATTAAATGTAGAGTCGATGCAAATAGAAGTATCCTTGCCAGCTGATTTATCGTTAGACCTACTCATTTCGCTCATAGCGTTGTGACTGTCAGTTGCACGGTTGAAGATGATACGGTAAATACGATTTAACATAATAATCTCCTATTACTTCTGTAAGTTGCGTTTTATAATTTCGTATTTTTAGTATAAATTGAGAGTACAGTTTCTGTAATAGTACAAATGTACTATTTGGGACAAATAATTTATGATTTTAAGGGGTTTCTGCCAACATTAAATAGGAAAGAGATGAGTCCGTTTAGACAAAAAAATATTTTATTGGTTGATGACCATGCACTGTTTCGGGCAGGTCTACGACTGATTCTACAAATAAAAATAGATGCAGAAATCATTGAAATAGAAAAAATTAGTGATAAGAATGGGATAGCTATAGAAAGTATTGACCCCATTCTTATCTGCAAAACAGTGCAGTCATTACTGAATAATCGTTTACCAAGCGATAATCGTCATATCGACACCTCGTCTTCATCAGCTATCACTCAAGCAAAAAACATGCTTAGCCCTCGATTTTTAGAGGTATTGGACTTTGTCGCTGAGGGTCGTAGCAATAAATATATTGCCGATAGGCTGTCGTTAAGTGAACATACAGTACGCAATCATATTGCTACCTTGATGGATCACTTTGAGGTTAATAATCGCACCAAAATTATTGTTGCCGCGTAGCAGGCAGGTTATCTTGCTAGATCTGAGTTAATAATATTAGCTCGTAAATTAAAAGTGCCAGTAGCTATGATAAAGGCTAATGACGCAAGATCAAGGTAAGCATTATGAAGCTAAGCGATGATATCGAAGCTCTGCATACTAGCATTCCAAATACTTATGAGGTCAAAAGAGTATTGGCTGCACAAATTAGATTGGTTCGTAGACACTTGTCTTTGTCATTGATAGGTGCTGTTTTTACTAGTGTCTGCTTCTTTGTCACTATTTTCATTACCCTTGAGCTAAATAGCAGTCAAAAGCTACTCAATACTATTTGGCTAACCTAGCATACGGTAATCATAGGACTGTGGTGGTTATCCTGACAGCAAATATTTACTAAGCCCAATACTCTCAACATTCAGCAGCGCACCTATTAAAGCCAAGTTTATTATCTTGACCGCAGATACCTCACCTAAGCTATTTACGGTCACTCAGCGCATTAATCCAACTATATTACATAAGCCGATAGACCCAAAAACCTTGCATCACTGTCTACAAGAAATCACGGCGCAGTAATTGCGGCGCAACATTATAAGTAACGTGAGCCTATAACATAAGTAACCTGCCACGATACAAATAAAAAACCGCTTATCATAATAGATAAGCGGTTTTTTATTTAAATTTAGACTTCATTCGAAGGCGAAATAATAAATGAAATTAGCTTTTAAGCTTAGCCTTTATTGTCGTTACAATCCCAGACAAGGCATAAATAATACCAATCGCTAGGATGCCAACGGGTATATCATATATCGCTATGCTAATAACCAACACCCCAATGATCAATACGACAAAAGGCACTTTCTTTTTATCGAACTCTTTGAAAGAGTAGTACTTAACATTACTGACCATTAATAGACCACAAATAACGACCCAAGCGGCAAACAACATCATAATTAAAGTGTCATATTGCCCGACCCATTCGTTATGATCGACGGCGACCATTACAGCGGCAGTCACTAGGATGGCGGCTAAGGGACTGGCTAAACCAACAAAGTATTTTTTATCGACGGTGCCGACTTGCACGTTAAAACGAGCCAAACGAAAAGCGCCGCAAGCGGTAAACACAAATGCACAACCAAGACCAATGCGGCCTAAGGGCTCTAGCGCAAAGCTATAAATCAAAATCGCAGGCGCAATGCCAAAAGCTAGCATATCTGCTAAGGAGTCATACTGCTCACCAAAAGGACTTTGCGCATTGAGCATCCGCGCCACTCGGCCATCTGCACCATCAAGGATAGCTGATAAGAAAATCGCTAAGGAAGCTTGATAAAACTTACCATCAGTACTGGCCAGAATCGAGTAAAAGCCTGATAGTAGTGATAAAGTAGTAATGAGGTTAGGTGCTAGATAAACACCGCGACTCACTATTGGTTGACCTTCTGCAACCTCAGTCTCGATCACCTCAAAGGTCAAACCGTCATAGTTATCATTATCCGCTAGGCGTATATTGAATTCGTGCTCATCTATAAAAGGCGGCTGAGTAGCCGCACTATCACTAATGTTATTTATGTTTCCATTGAGTGGTGGCTTAGTGCTCATAACCGTATCCTTATTTACCTATTCGCCAACTAACCAGCGCACATTGGTGGCGCTATCTGGTGAAAGATTTGGCGCATCGGCAACTTTTAATATCGGCTGCAGAAAACGCAGGATTTCACGAGCATGGTTATCGAACTGCCATGGTGGATTGATAATAAGCATACCAGTGCCATTAAGACCAACCGCTATATCATTTGGATAAATGTTCAGCTCACAGATGAGCTGACGTCTCATCTCAGTACGTTTTAATTTCTTATAAAACAGCTCAACGGCATCGATGTTTTTTATTGGAAACCATAGCGCATAAGTCCCTTGTGGCCATTTGTTATAAGCAGACACTAGTAAGTCAATAAGACGAGTAAAGTCTTTGTGCTCTTGCTCGTACGGTGGATCCAATAGAATTAATCCACGCTTTTCTTTTGGTGGAATAACGGCTGTAATGCCTTCAAAAGCATCACGATGCTGAATACCGATCGGTAACTTGTGTAGCTGATAGTTTAGCGCATCATATTCGCTAGCTTTGGCCTCAAACGCTTCACCACGCACGCCAGCATCAGAGTTATTCTCGACGTGATGAGCAATCCACCAAGGAGAACCCGGGCAGACTTTGCTATCGTAAGTAAAACGAGCTTGCTTGACTCCTTCTACATACTGTTTTATAGCAGCAGGGGCTTTTTCAGTATCGGCTTTCATAATAGCTTGAATGCCGCCTTTGGCCTCGCCAGTCTTGCGTGCCTCTTCGCTGCTAAGCGAATACAATCCACGACCGCCATAAGCGTCTAACACATAAAAAGGTTTGTTCTTTTGACCCAATCGATTGAGCAATTGTATTAATAAAATGTGTTTGACCACATCGGCAAAGTTACCAGCATGGTAGGCATGTTTATAATTCATAAGTTATAGTTCATAAGTTCAAAAGTTTAAGTGAGAAAAATTGCATCTATGGTAGCATAGGATAGCCAAAAGATAACGAAGGTTTTGGTAATTAGGCGCTGATTGGCAAAGGTAGGATGATATGACAGCAATTATTAGTAATCTCAATATGGCAGACTTAAATATAATAGATACCGCTGTCAAGAATCCCATTGGTAATGACAATCCGCCTTTGCTCATTCCTAATACTGATGATTTTAATACGCCAACTCAACATGCGCTGCACTCTTCAGACTTTGAGGTCAATTGGTCAGAGGTGCTGACTACTATACAATTGGATAAGCTGGTCAATAACGGCTGGATAATTATTGATAATGTATTCGCAAGTAGAGCTTTATTAGCCTTGCAAGCGGAAAGTGGCTTTATTGATTACCGGGAGGCACAGCTTACCGCTGGTATTCGCATCAGTGATATACGTGGTGATAGAATACGCTGGATTAATAAAAACTTTTTTGCTGGGTTTTACTATTTAAATAGTATTAACGAGCTAGCTACTATTTTAAACCGCAGCTTGTTCGCAGGTATTCGTCATAGTGAAGCCCATTATGCTTGCTACCCCATTGGCTTTGGCTATCAGTGGCATAGTGACAATCCAGCCAATCGCAATGAGCGGGTCATCTCGGCAGTGTTTTATCTTAATGATGACTGGCAAGCCGAGGATGGCGGTGCTTTAGAAGTTGTCGATAACTATGGTAGTCATCACAAGGTCATGCCCGTTGCCAATCGTTTGGTTGTCTTTAATAGTAACCTGCAACATCAAGTACAAATCGCTCATCGTCAGCGCTACTCTATCGCCACTTGGATGCGCCGTGATGGTTTAGTGCCTTTTGTGGACGATGATAGTTAAAACGTTAATTGTTTATAGAGTCAGTTTTTTATTATTGAATTTCTCTAATTATAGTTGAGGAGTGGTGCGCTGGGCACACCCTACAACTCATATATTTTTTCACTTTAAAATTTTAAAAAAAAGGTTCTTCCATGTCTGATTCTGAAAATCAAAAAATAACGCACCAACAAGCGACCTTAGATCTCAGTATTACTTTACTCGAACGCCCATCGGTAACCCCTGATGATGATGGTTGCCAAGATATTTTATCTGAGCGACTAACGCAGGCAGGCTTTGATTGCGAGTTTATGTACTTTGGCGATAGAGACAAAACGGGTGAATACGCTGAAGTCAAAAACTTATGGGCACGCCGTGGCACAGCCGATCCAGTGATTTGCTTCGCTGGTCATACTGATGTAGTGCCAACAGGTGATGTAAACAATTGGACTTATTCCCCATTTACCCCAACGCTAGCGGATGGCTATCTGTGGGCACGTGGCGCTGCTGATATGAAAACCGGTATTGCGGCATTTACGGTAGCGGCTGAACGTTTTGTGGCCAATCATCCTGAGCATAACGGCTCAATTGCCTTTTTGATTACGTCAGATGAGGAAGGCCCGTCAATCAATGGCACGGTCAAAGTGATAGAAACACTAGAAGCTCGCCAAGAGAAAATTACCTATTGCTTAGTCGGTGAGCCATCGAGTACTAATACGCTTGGCGATATTATCAAAAATGGTCGTCGTGGCTCATTAGGTGCCGTGTTGACCGTCACTGGTAAACAAGGTCATGTCGCTTATCCGCACTTAGCGAGTAATCCTATTCATGCCGCCCTGCCAGCGCTAGCCGAGCTAACCGCTGCGACTTGGGATAATGGCAATGACTACTTCCCTGCTACATCGTTGCAAATCTCTAATATCAATAGCGGTACTGGCGCAACTAATGTTATTCCTGAAACTTTAGAGATGGTATTTAACTTTCGCTTCTCTACCGAAACCACCGAAGAGGAACTAAAAGCTAAAACTCATGCCATATTTGATAAACACTTTAAAGATAGCAAAGCCAAATATGCTATCCATTGGAAATTATCTGGTCAGCCGTTCTTAACGCCAGAAGGTAAATTGGTGTCGGCTTGCCAGCAAGCGATCAAATCAGTGACGGGTACGGATACCATCCTATCCACTTCTGGTGGTACATCTGATGGTCGCTTTATCGCGCCAACAGGCGCACAAGTGGTTGAGCTCGGTGTGCGTAACGCCACTATTCATCAGGTCGATGAAAAAGTTGAGGTGGATGACTTGGGAAGATTGGCGCAGATATATGAGGGGATTTTGGAAGGGTTGTTGTTAGATTAAGTTTTTTACTTTTTATAAAATAAGGGCGCTACTTATCTTGTAAGTGGCGCTTTTTCACATTAAAACTATTCAAAGCTATTTCCGTATTATTCCGTAAACTAATCTTTCGAATGTGATTGAGACATATTGTGAAGTACAAACGGTTCGATTTCTTCCAAATATATGTGTAAGTTTTTAGCAGCGTTAACATTTAGGTATGGATTGTATACTGTTTCCGTACTCTGAAATTCGGTAAGCTCCTTGACAAATTTTTCAATCGCATTCATTGGTTTCTCTCTATAGATTCAACATATCTAGATAATAAAAACTAAAAACTTTAGCAAATCAGTCTCACTCAACCCCAATATAAACATCCACTTGTGTCTGACTGACATAATGTTCAAAGTCGACATCATATAAGCGAGTGTGTTCACAATTTGGGTCGTTAAAATAAGCCCATGCTTTTTGCCAAGCAGTGATGACAGCGATAGGCATAGCGCCTTGCTCACTAAATACTAGATACTTACCTGTTGGCACAGTCACCACTTTTAAATTTAAACTTTCAGCACCAGCAAACTCTATATCTTGCTCACAACTGGCAGTCACATCAAAAGCACCATGGGCATCGCTCTCGTAATTATGATAAATACCATAAGCAGCGCTACCTGCTGGCAGTTTAGAAAAAATATTTTGATAGAATGACAGCCATAATGTGCCAAGTTGTGCGGTAGTTGGGTTTAGCTCAGCTTGGTTGGTGGTTCTGACACTTAAGCCTTGGCATACTATTGTTTCAGTGAGGGTTTTGATATCTGTGGTCATTGGAGTCTCTATTTTATTATCGGCTTAGGTATTTTGCTTATTGCTCTTGATTGTCTGAACCGCCCTACTCAACACTAATATAAAGATCAACTTGCCCGTATTCTAAATCACCATCAATATATTGCTCAAAATCAACATTGAAAGCTCTTACATGCTCACAGCTTGAGCTATTAAAATATTCCGAAACCTTCTCCCAAGCATTCATCACTGTGTTAGGCATGTAGCCTTCTTCAGAGAACACCATATACTTGCCTGCAGGAATAGTTACGGTTACTAAACTACCAGGAATAATATTGCTTAACTTATCTTGCTGAGTCTCTATTTTCCAACTGGCCACGACATCAAAAGCGCCGATCTCATCATCAGTCTCATAGTTATGATAAACCCCATAAATATCCTCACTCTCTGCAAGATCACCAGCATAATTTTGATAAAACTTTTGCCATAATCTACCTAACTTAGCAGTGTCATGGTTAATTTCAGCGATATTGGTAGTACGAACGCTGATACCTTTACAAGCTAGCGCTTCGGTTAGCTCTTTGATTTGTGGAGTCATAATGCTGGCTGTCCTGTTCTTTTGTTTAAAAGTAGAGTTATTTGAGGTCATAATTATTATTAGAAGATATTAGAGAGGTAGAACTAGTCCGCTTCATCAATCCAATTCATCTGAATAGACTCTAAAATACCTTCATTTGATTTGTTTGGGTCATCGTCAAAGCCTTCAAGCTCAGTTACCCAACGATGCAGATCAGTAAAGCGCACATATTGTGGATCAGTCTCAGGAAATTTCTCGTACAGCTCGATTGCGATGTCTAAGCTGTCTGTCCATTTTAATGGTTGCGGGGTCATGGTAGCTCCTTAATTAAGTTATTTAGTTTGAATAAAAATAATACGTCTATCCTAACAAAATTCATCCACCGATTGTAGCTTTTGTAGGGTGCTTTCCAAGCACCTTTTACTGTATGCAATCTTAATAATGGTGCTTAAAAAGCACCCTACATTTACTGCGTCGAAAACATTTTTATTATATTCAATCTATAAAGACTTATAGATATCAGCTTTACCGTGCTGGAGTAGACTTTACCGCAACTTGATGAGTATTCCATGAGGTAATGACATCCGTTAGCTGCTCCCCTGTCATGTCTAACATACTTGGCGCACACTTATTATCCTGCTTATCTTTAAGTACAAACTTAGTCATCCCTACTGCCATCAGCTGACTTTTTACAAAAAAGCGACTCTCGAAATAAACGTATTTATGATCCCAACCTGCCAGCACACTATTCACCGTCATTTTATCTAAGAATTTAATTTCTTTTAGATAGACCATCTCTTGCATGGCGATAATCCACTGCAAAGGTTCTAACCCTTTTTGATGACAGCAAGCCAGTAACCAACGAGTGATATTCAGCTCAACAAAAGATAAATAGCGATAATTGGGCAAATGGTCCCGAAAGCCCATATCCTGCGGCAATACTCGATAATTACGTACGATTGGCGCGCTCAGGACTTCAATGCTTAATTTTTCACTTACCGACTGTTGTTTTAGTTGCTGCTTAAGTAAGCTAGTCATAATAAAGAAGCGTATTAACATGTTCATCGGCAATTCTCTTATAATTTTTAACTAGAAATAATAGTTTTATGAAGTAAAAGTATTTAACGCAAAAAAGCCACCGCAGTGACTTTTCTGTTGAGCATTAGGTCATATTGAACATAAATGCTTATTTGACTATATTAACACTACTAGTCGTCAGCGAAAGCGAGGAGCTTAGACGCTAGGGTTTAGCTCAGGATTATTGACAATAAAATTAATGAGCGCCATTTATACTACGCACCATCTCTTCAACCATTTTCTTGGCATCACCAAAGATCATCATCGTTTTATCCATATAGAATAAACTATTATCAAGGCCAGCATAACCCGTATTCATAGAACGTTTGATGACCATAACCGTTTGCGCTTTGGTGACTTCCAATATTGGCATACCAAAGATAGGTGAGGTCGGATCTTCTTTCACTACGTCATTTGCACCGATTACTAAGACCACATCGGTACTAGCGAAGTCAGAGTTAATCTCATCCATCTCAATAATATCATCGTAAGGCACATCAGCTTCAGCAAGCAAGACGTTCATATGACCAGGCATACGGCCCGCTACTGGATGAATAGCGAAACGTACTCTAACGCCTTCGGCTTTTAGTAGCTCATACAGCTCTTTGACTGCATTTTGTGCACGCCCTTGCGCCATACCATAACCTGGAACAATAATCACGTCACTAGAATTGGCCATCAAGAATCCAGCGTCTTCTGCTGAGCCTGATTTGTAGTTCTTTGGTGCCCCATCATCTGCGCCTGCGGCAACAGCCGTTGTGCCCATACCACCAAACAATACGTTTAGTAACGAGCGATTCATCGCTTTACACATAATGTAGGACAAGATAGCACCCGATGACCCGACTAGTGAACCGGCGATAATCAACATCGAGTTACCTAAAGTAAAGCCAATACCTGCTGCTGCCCAACCAGAGAAAGAGTTAAGCAACGACACCACTACAGGCATATCACCACCACCAATCGGCGCAATCCACATCCAACCAAAGACAATAGCCAATAAGGTCATTGCATAGAAAGCGGGCAAGGAGTCCGTTATAAAGTAGACTGCACCGAAACCAACCATAGCAATAAATAATATCGCTTGGACAGGCTTTACCCAGCCGCCAACTAAAGTCTTAGCCCAACTCTTAGCAGCTAGCTTACCAAAGGCAAAGAAGGAGGCCGAAAAGGTAATTGCACCAATAAAGCAGCCGATAAATAGCTCTAGACGAGTAATAGTACTATAAGCTTCTTCAGTATGCAGCACGGTCGCTAGGGCAATAGCTACTGCCGCAAGACCGACAAACGAATGCATCAAAGCGACGGTTTCTGGCATTTGAGTCATAGCAACGGTTTTTGCCTTCCATAAACCGACTATCGCACCTAAAACCATAGCGCCAACGATCATCCATAGTATCGGCCCTTCCGCTAAGAAAAAGGTAGTTACCACAGCAATAGCCATCGCTACCATACCCAAGCGATTACCACGAATAGCGGTCTTTGGACTGGATAATCCACGCAAGGTTAAGACAAATAAAATAGCCCCTACTAAGTAGAACCAATCCGCGTTAGCCGCAATCATAGCTGTTAAATTACTCATACTTCGCCCCTCTTCTTAGTAGCGTCATAGGCAATAGCTGGTGATTTTTTGGCTTTAGGCTTGAACATTGACAGCATACGTTCCGTCACGGCAAAACCACCGAAAATATTGACACTGGCTAAAAACACCGCAAAGGCGCCAAGCAAGCTGGTTGCGGTAAAGGCGCTGCCTTCAATGGTGACCGTCTGTAGCATGGCGCCTACTATCACAATACTAGAGAGCGCATTGGTCACCGCCATTAGTGGTGTATGTAGCGCTGGGGTCACGCCCCAAACCACGTAATAACCTACAAAAATAGCCAACACAAATATAGTAAAAATAGCTACAAATGGCGTACTACCTATAACCTCACCAGCGGTCGTTGCTGCTAAAACAGTCGCAATCATCTTATCCTCCTAAATTTATTCATTACTAATAATATAAAATTAACCTGAGCAGAAACTAACGTTTGGCCAGACGTACTTGACCATCATGGGTAACTGCTAATGCACCTTGAATTTCATCTTCCATGTCTAGATTTAGCGTCAATTTGTCAGCTGTAGAGTCGTCCTCTGATGCAGCGATTAAAGTAGTAATGAAGTTAACCAAATTATTAGCGTACAGATCTGAAGATTGCGCAGCTAGCATAGAGGGAATATTGTCAGCGCCAACGATACGCACGCCATTATCAGTAGTTATGGTTTCGTCAGCGACACTGCCTTCGACATTGCCACCCGTGCCAGCTGCCATATCGATCAATACTGAGCCGGCTTTCATTTTGGCGATGGTTGCTTGATGTATTAGTCGCGGTGCTTGTCTGCCGGGGATTTGTGCGGTGGTAATGACAATGTCAGCTGCGCTAACCGCTTTATCCACTACGGCGGCTTGATCTTTAATGTATTGCTCAGAGGGCGTCCACGCATAACCACCCGTTGCTTTGGCTTTTTGCGCCTCGTCTTCGCTCATAGGTACATCTAACCACTTACCACCGAGCGACTCCACTTGCTCTTTGGCAGCAGGACGCAGATCGCTAGCTTCAACTACTGCGCCTAAACGCTTGGCAGTCGCAATCGCTTGCAAACCCGCAACCCCTACGCCTAAGATTATTAGCTTGGCAGGCTTGACCGTACCCGCTGAGGTCATAAACATAGGAAACGGCCGGGCATACTCGTTAGCCGCTAGCAATACCGCTTTATAACCAGCAAGGTTAGCTTGTGATGACAGCACATCCATATTCTGTGCTCGTGATAAAGTACGTGGTAGTAGCTCCATTGCAAAGGCCGTCACACCTTTGCTTGCATAGCTATCAAGATTGGTATTGCGATAAGGATCAAGCATTCCAACTACGATTTGACCAGCTGTCAATTGCTCAATCAAAACTACTGGCAAGTCGTGAACGCTAGTAACAATACGAGCCTCAGTAGCAGTCTCGTCAGCAGTAGCTGCGATACTAGCGCCAGCTGCTTGATACATAGCATCATCATAATAAGCACCAAGACCGGCGCCTGACTGTACTACAACCTCAAAGCCAAGTTTAAGCAGCTTTTTGACAGCATCTGGGGTGATCGCTAC
>RCMY010003778.1_pt1 | contig 13279 bp, 13 predicted proteins | sample 2041341 | NCBI WGS metagenome assembly RCMY01 (sample SAMN09708234, study PRJNA481090) | Marine sediment metagenome, whole genome shotgun sequencing project. | reverse complement strand
TCGGGCAGACGATCGAGATGTAGGTGGCGTCCTGAGGCAGGAAGTACTCGTAGTCGAGGAGCGAATACGGGATGAAGGCGGTCGACTCCGAGCTGTTGGCATCGGCCTGCTGGACGGCGGCGACCCGCCCATTGATCGGCGTGATCTTGAAGCCCGTGCCGTCGCCGCGAAGGTCGGTCGGCTGGTAGTAGCTGGTGGTGAATCCGGCAGGGACCGTCTCACTCGGAAGGTCGGTTCCATCTGAACCGGCGAGGGCGTACTGGGCATCGACGAATCCGGCCCCGACCCGCAGGTCACGGCTGCGCATGCCGTAGAGCGGCTCCCCGGTGAAGGGGACCCCGAGGATCGAGTCGTTGTTCTGCGACTTGTTCATCGCCAGGAACGGCACGTTGTTCACCGAACGAACGGACGTGCCCTCACCACTCACACCGATGCCGTTGCCGCCCCCGGCATCGGCGACGATGCCAACCGAACCGTCGGCGGGTGTGACCGTTCGCGTGGTCACGGTGTTGCCATGGCGAAGCTCGAGCTCGACGGCGCCGAACGGGGCGCGAACCCAGATCGTCTGGACGTTTCTGAGGGTGGGAAAGATGAACTCGGTGTCGGCATAGGACTCGGGCACGATCGAGTCGGTCGCATTGCCGAGTCCGCTGCCGGAGAGGGGAGCAGTGGCGGTGATGACACTGTTTCGGGTGACGCCGCTGAACGTGAGCATCTCGCCCCGGTCGCCGATCTGGGTGTCGGTCCCGACGGTGACCGAGTTGCCGTCGGAGTAGCTGACGACCGAGAGCATCCCGCCGGTTCCCGACCCGGTGTAGCTGTCGGTCAGCGTGTAGTAGCGGATGCGCGGCGTGGTGAAGGTGAAGACCGACGACTGGTCACTCACACTCGGTTCGGTGGTGTTGCCCCAATAGAGGCAGAACTCGCTCGGACCGGTCGGCGCGTTGGCGAGCTGGACCCAGACATCGGTCGAGGCATTCGGAATGGCACCCTCGATCCAGAGTGGGAGCTCGAGACCACTGTCCGAGGCGACGGCCCGGAGCGCACTGCCATCGGCGGCGAGGTCACCGTCGGCGAAGGCTTGGGTGGTGTCGAGATCGACCTCGACCGGGAATTCGGTGGCCGGCGCGCCGGGATTCTCCATCACGAAGCACTGGCGAGAGGTCCAGGTCGCATCCCACCACACCGGCAGCGCACTCGGAGGGGCCTGGCCGTCGTGGCTGAGCGTGAGCGACCCATCGGTTGCGGTGATCGTCTCGGTCTTCGTGCCGGTGTCCCAGGTCGCTGTGCCGCCATAGGAGAGTCGAGATCCCGAATCGAAGTCGAGCATCACGATCCCGCTCGAGAGTGACGACACGCTGGCCATCATTTGCGAAGTGGCGAACACACTGGCGATGGCCGGCGCCACCAGGCTCGTCGCGACGAAGAACACGGCGAGGGCAAGGCCGTTGATGCCGGCTTTGGCTCGTCGCTGCCTTCTGTTGTGTCGCTCGTCGAGGCGGGAATCCGACTTCACATGGGTCCATCGGCCCCACCGAGATGAAGTTGAAGACGTCGCTCATACTCGGCATCGATCGGTCGACTGGGTCGACTTCTGGATGAGTGGGCGTTCGCTCGAGCTCAACCTCGTCGGGCCGAAGGCAAGCACGCAGGTGATGAGTGTTCCGGCTGCCACCGTGGCGACCGAGCCTGACGCCCACAGCTTGATGGAAGCAGAGAGCAAGGCGGCGACAGCCACCATCGAGCAGAGTCCACCGTTCCAGTTGGTCCGAGGTGCAAGGAGCGCCTTCTGCTCGACTCGAGCGACACCAGCAACGATGAGGGCAAGAACGACCAACGCCAGTCCGATGATCGGGAGCTTCTGCAACCACCAGGTATCGGTGCCGATCGCTGCGGTCGGGAGCCGACCGAAGGCGTGGAGGATGGCGCTTGCCGCAACGGCAGCGCTCATGTGCCAGAGGTAGACCGACATCGACACGGCGTTGGCGCCGACGACACCCGACCAGAGCGTGGCGTTCCCGGCGAGGAATCGTGACACGGCGGGAGCGATGGTGATGGCGGTTGCCGAGTAGGCAGCACCGAACAGCATGAGCGCGAGCGACGGCGGGTGTGTCGGCGAGTTGACGATGCCGTCGAAGTGCACCATCGACACCGGATACGGGCCGACGGTGACTGCAGCGATGGCTGCAGCCCAGAAACCGGCAGCGACGGCGACCATGCGGCCACCGGTCGGAAGGAGACCGTCACGCCATGCGAAGCCGGCGACCTGGAAGAGCAGCCACCCGAGGACCCAGTTGAGATACGACACGGGGTGGAGGCCGAACAGGTCCGTCATCCGAACCGCTTCGAGCGTGAGGTAGGCGGCCACGCCGGCACCGGCGACCAGCGCCGGATTGCGGCGAAAGGCAGGCAGCACCGTCGGGGCAAGTGCGGTGTCGATGGTGTAGTTCGAGAGGAACCACAGCGGGATGGCCGCCGCGGTGGCGCCGGCGGCGACCATTGCTCCCGCTCCGGTGAGGTAGCCGCCGGCGATCAGCACCGACCAGCTGACGGCGAGCACGGCGGTCGGGGTGACCATTCTCCGCAGACGGGCGTAGATCCAGTCCTGAGGTCGGCCGTCTGGCGACTTGGCGTGTGCGTCGAGCGACATGGCCGAGGAGAATCCGCCGACGACGAAGAAGAGCGGCATCACCTGCAGGATCCAGCTGATCCACGACAGTGACGGATCGGCGCTGAGCGCATTGCCGCCGTTGAACGATCCGTCGGGGTTCACCGAGATCGCCATCGCAATCCAGTGACCAACGGCAACGGCAGCCATGGCGAGCACCCGGTAGAAGTCGACCGCTCGATTGCGGTCGGACTTGGCGGCACCTGCGAGGTCGGCGAGCGACGGAGTCGAGCGCTGAGATCCGGCAGGTGGTGAGGTGCGTCGTGTGATCGTTGGCATGGATCCATTCAGCCGCAGGACGTCGTTCGCGTCTGTGCCGGAAATCCCCCAGAGACCCCTGGGGGATCCCCAGATCGTCCTCGGCCCGGTCAGAGGCGCCGAAGTGCCCTGGACTATGGTCGATCGCATGACCAACGGATCATTCAGATGAAGGTCGGAGCGACCGTCCCCGACTTCGAACTCCTCGACCAGAACAGCCAGGCGGTGACGCTGTCTGAACTCCTGGAGACGGGCCCGGCGGTGTTCTACTTCTACATCAAGGCCATGACGCCTGGTTGAACGATCGAATCGAAGCACTTCCGTGATCTGTCTTCCGAGTTTGCCGAACTCGGAGCGACGATCGTGGGGGTGAGCGCCGATCAGGTTGATCGGCAAGCGCAATTCGATGCAGAGAACGAACTCGGCTTTCCCCTCCTGTCCGATCCCGACAAGAAGGTGGCGAAGATCTTCGGCGTCAAACGGCCCGGACCGTTGCCGAACAAGCGGGCGACATTCGTGGTCGACACCGACCGAACGGTGTTGGCCGAAATCACGAGCGAGATGAATATGAACACGCACGCCGACGAGGCCCTCGAGACCCTTCGAGCTCGCTGAGCGCAGCGCCATCGATCGCAGCTGTGCCGGACGACGAGGCAGGGCCTTTTGGCCCTGCCTCGTTCCGCGTGCGGCGATCATCATGGAGCGGTTCCCGAGAAGATGGCTGGAGTCGCGATGACCGACCTGTCCCCGCCGCAGTTGCAGCTGCTCGATGTGATTCGAGCTGTTCCTGATTCGTGTCGCCGCCGGTCGACGTCCCGTGGCTTGACCCTCGTGGCCCGAGATGTCGTGTTCTACGCGGCAACCGTGGCCGGGCTGCTGGCGACCGATCGCTGGTATTTTCTCGTCCCTCTGTGGCTGCTTGCCGGGCTCGCCGTCGCCGGCATGTTCGTGCTCGGGCACGACGCCGCGCACAACGTGCTCGTCGACGACGACCGCATGAACCGTCTGCTCGGTCGGCTGCTCTTCGTGCCCTCGCTGCACATCCACGAGTCGTGGGTGCTCGGCCACAACCGGATCCATCACGGCCACACACTCAAGCAGGGCATGGATTTCGTCTGGCATCCGCTGACGCCCGAACAGTTCCTCGAACTGACGCCGAGCCAGCAGCGGGCCCACCGGCTCGAATGGTCGGCCGCCGGCGCCGGTGTCTACTACCTGCGTCGGGTGTGGTGGACGAAGATGATCACCCTCGACCCACCGGCGAAGTGGGCCGACAAGATCCGATCAGATCGGCGGTTTCTGATCGGGGCGGTCACGGTGGCGATTGCTGCATTGGCAGCGGTCGCCACTGTGGGATCTGACGGTGGGCTCGTGTCCATCGTCGCCACGACACTGTGGCTCACGTTCAAGGTCGTGATCGTGCCGTTCCTGCTCTTCAGCTGGATCATCGGCTGGACGGTCTACGTCCACCACATCGAGCCCGACATGCACTGGTTGAAGCGGTCGGAGTGGACGAAGGTCGGTGGCCAACTCGACGGGACCACCGTGCTGCGGATGCCGCCGGGGGCGAACCTGGTCTTTCACTGGATCTTCGTGCACATGCCTCACCACGTCGACATGCGGATCCCGTGCTACGAGCTCGAGAACGCCGCAGACGCGATCATCGAGGCGTTCCCCGATCGGGTCGTCGAACGCAGATTCCGCTGGAAGGATTATCTGGCGGCCACGAGGGGTTGCAAGGTGTACGACTTCGATGCCGGAACCTGGCAGCCCTACCCGTTGGGCTGACCACCGGCAGACCCGGACCGTTCGGTCCAGCGCCCAAGGAGGCGACCTGTATGAGTACATCCACGATTGATCTCACCATCGACAAATTCGAATCGACCGTTGCCGGCGAGGGGATCGTGCTCATCGATTTCTGGGCTTCGTGGTGCGGCCCCTGCCGCACCTTCGGCCCGATCTTCGAGGCTTCGGCCGAGAAGCACGCCGACTACACCTTCGCCAAGGTCGACACCGAGGCCGAGCAACAGTTGGCCGGGGCGCTCAACATCCAGTCGATCCCCACCCTCATGATCTTCCGTGAGGGGGTGCTGCTGTTCTCCCAGCCCGGCGCCCTTCCCGCCGATGCGCTCGAAGACCTCATCACCCAGGTCGAGTCGCTCGACATGGAGCAGGTGCACGCCGACATCGCCGCGCAAGCCGAGTCCGAGGCGCCAGCCCAGTCCTGAACCCCGGCTCGAATCTCCGTTCGGCATGAGCGGAATTCGGCCTGTTCGCCACGATTCGCCATGGCGGTTAGACCGAACCGACTTCGGTCGTTAGTGTCACCGCCATGGCAGTCGAACGCTTTCCCATCGAAGCCAGCCACATCCTGATGTTCGCTCGATCAATCGGTGACGACAATCCCGTCTACGCCGATCCTGATTCCGCAGCGGCAAAGGAAACTGGCGGCATCATCGCCCCACCCACCTTCGTGCAATCGAGCGCCCAGTTCGATCCGGACTACTTCTTGCGTCCGAAGATCGGTCAGCCGTGGTTCGGTTCTGGAAAGAACCCCACCGGCGCTCCGCCCAAGAAGGAAGAACCCGCAGCCGACGGTGAGAAGAAGCCGAGCGGTGGCGGTCTTCACGCCGAGCAGCACTACGAGTATCACCAGCCGCTTCGCGCCGGTGATGTCCTCACGGCTACCACCAAGCCGGGCAAGGCCTGGGAGAAAGAAAGCAAGCGCGCCGGCAAGTTGAAGTTCTCGGAGTCCATCACCGAGTACCGCAACCAGGCAGGCGAACTGGTCGTCACCGCTCGTGGCATCGGCGTCCAGACCGAGAAGCCGGTGGAGAACTGACATGACGACCCCCAAGCTTTCCGCATCCGATCTCAGCGTCGGCCAGACCTTCACCGCCGTGCTGGTCGAAGACCTCAAGCGCACCCAGATCGTCCAGTACGCCGGCTCGTCCGGCGACTACAACCCGCTGCACACCGACGAGGTGTTCACCACCCAGGTGGCGGGCTACCCGAGCGTCTTCGCCCACGGCATGCTCACCATGGGCATGACCGGAGCCATGATCACCGACCTCGTCGGTGACGGTGTGCTCAAGCGTTTCGGCGGGCGATTCACCTCGCAGGTGTGGCCCGGCGACGACCTCAGCGCCACCGCCGAGGTCAGCGCGATCGACACCGGTGACGACCCCACCGTCACCCTCACCGTCGCAACCACCAACGCCAGTGGCGTCACGGTGTTCTCCGGCGAGGCAGTGGCAAGTATCAACGGCTGAATTGGATCGGCGGTGAGCTTGCGCTCGCCGCCGGTTCGTTCCACCCTTGGGCCATGCCAACCTTTGATCGATCCACCGGATCGAACACCTTCGATCTCGTCATCCTCGGCGGGACCGCCAGCGGGCTGTCCGTGGCCATCTCGTCCCTTCGTTCGGGACTGAAGCTCGTCCGGGTCATCGAGTCTCGATCGTCGGTCGATTTCCCCGAGCTCGCGACCGACAACAACCTCGATGTCGGCTACGGCGAAGAGCTCCAATCGATCGACGTCGACGGCGACAACCTGGTGGTCACCACCGACCGCCTCGCCTACCGAACCCGATCGGTTCTGGTGGCGAATCGCCACTCGAATCCTTCGTGGGAGGCGCCGATCAGCACGCCGACCACGCTCGACTCGCGGATCCACGTCGACGAGATCACCCCTCGCCCCGACGAAGACATCCTCGTCGTCGGCCACACCGACCACGCCGTCGAGCTCACCGCGACCATTGCCGCTGCGGGCGCTCGAGTCGTGCTCGCCGCCGGCGGTATGGATCCGTCGTTGTTGTCGCCGGCAGGCGAGCACATGCTCCGCCGCCTCGAGCGTGAGCGCCGAGCCACGTTGCTCTACCGTTCGGTGCCATCCCAGATCGCCAATGTCGCCGGATTCCCGATGGCCTACTTCGACGACCGGCACACACCCGACCTCCAGTTCGATCAGGTCGTGTTTGCGTCTGGACGTAGCACCCTCACTCCCGCCGACGTCGGCCTGAGCGAAGCAGCGCTCGCAACCGGCCGGGTCTTCTTCGTCGGTGAGCCCGACGAAGACACCACGGTTCCGACCTCGCCCGGTTGGCGAGTCGGCCGAGACATCGCCGCCGCGTCGTTCCCCGATCTCGAACTGGCCGAACCGGCGCCGGTCATCGAGCGGCGTGGACGCCACACCGCCGTCATCGAAGAGCTGCGGACCGAGCACTACAACGCCACGATCACGCACTTCGAGCCGACCCACTCCGACCTTTGGGTGCTGCGAGTTCGGCCCGACCACGGCGAGACCTCGCACCAACCCGGCCAATACGCCTCGCTGGGCCTCGGGTTCTGGGAGCCTCGGATCGACGATGCCGAAGACCGCAATCTCGACGATCGTTGGGACAAGCTGATTCGTCGCTCGTACTCGATCTCGAGCCGCATGTTCGACGAGCACGGCTACCTCACCTCCGAGGCGGGGCACAACGAGCTCGAGTTCTACATCGTCCTCGTGCCGCCCACCCCCGACAACGTGCCGGCGCTCACCCCACGGCTCGCGCTCAAGCGGCCGGGTGATCGCATCTATCTCGGACCAAAGGTCGCCGGTCGCTACACCCTCAATGCCGTCACCGATCCGAAGGCCACCGTGCTCTTCTTCGGGACTGGCACCGGCGAGGCGCCCCACAACGGCATGGTCGTCGAACTGCTGCGCAAGGGCCACACCGGCCCGATCGTGTCGGCCGTCTCGGTTCGCAAGTGGGCCGACCTCGGGTACATCGACAAGCACCGGGAGCTCGAGTCCCGGTATCCGAACTACCACTACCTGCCCATGCCGACTCGTGAGAGCGACGTGCCGAAGCGGTACATCCAGAGCCTGATCACCGACGACGTGTTCAGCAAGGAACTCGGGCTCACGCTCGACCCAACCAGCACCCATGTGTTCTTGTGTGGCAATCCGGCGATGATCGGCCTGCCCGAAGGTGCCGACGGCGAAGAGAAGAAGTTCCCCGAGACCGTCGGTGTGGTCCAGCTCCTCACCGAGCAGGGCTTCAAACTCGACGAGCGCCGCAGCCCCGGCAACATCCACTACGAAGAGTATTGGTGATCGAGGGCGATCGTCGAGGCTGTCCGGTCCTGACCGTCAGGGTTGGGACTGAACAGCGATCACGGTGAGGACGACGGCGCCCGCAAGCATCGTGGTGATCACGATGGACCAGCCGAACATGAACTGACGAAGGTGCGAGCCCTCGGACGGAGGGTCGTCGCTGGGATGGCGATCGGTGTGGCGGCGGCGCGGTGCTTTCAAGGGGGCGGTGACCTTGTTCGAGACGGGCAGGCGGATGAGGCGGGTACGTCGTGTGGAGTCATGGAGGTGAGCACGGTCGGCCCTCACCTCGAACCGCCGGTGCCTCACCCGCGGTCCGTCCCGACTCTTCCGAAAATGTAGTTGCAGCAGCACGCTCCGTGCATGCCGGCGCCGCGACAACCTTGTCACCAGGGATGTCACTCAAGAGTGGACGACTGTGCACTCGATCGGAGCGGTTCAGCGGAAGGTGAAGCCCTGGCCTTCGAGGAAGGCTCGCATGTGGGGGCGGCTTTCCTTGCCGAGTAGCGCCGACATGTCGGCCGACCAGACGCGGTCGATCTTGCCGCCGGTGCGTTCGTGGTAGTAGCTCCGCATCTCTTCGTCGTACTCGGCGATGCCCACAGCGTCGCCGGACTCGTCGTAGAACTCGTCCTTCAGCGTGACCGACAGCGGCAGTCGTGGCTTCAGCTGAGGGTCTTGATCGGGCCAGCCGAGACAGAGACCGAAGAGCGGGTAGACCTGCTTCGGAAGCTTCAGCAGGTCGGTGACGGTCGCCGGGTCGTTGCGGATGCCGCCGATGTAGCAGATGCCGAGTCCGAGTGACTCGGCAGCGACCACGGCGTTTTGGGCGGCGAGCGCGGTGTCGACCGTGGCGATCATGAAGTGCTCGGTCATCCCGGCGCTGAACTCGCCGCCTGCGGTCTCGCAGGCTACGGCCGAGCGGTGCAGGTCGGCGCACCAGACGTAGAACGCCGCGGCGGTCTCGACCTGGGTCTGTCCGCCGGCAACGGCAGCGATTGCCGAACGGGTCTCGGGGTTCCGTACCCGGATCACGGTCGCACCCTGGAGGTTCGACGAGGTCGCCGCCGAGAAGCCGGCCGAGATGATCTCGTCCAATGTGTCTTCGGGAACCGGTTCGTCGGTGTACTGGCGGATGGATCGATGACTGTTGAGCAGGGAGAAGGCGTCCACGGCCGAGACGCTAGCGAGCGGTCGGCCTCGGCCCTCACACCGGGCGGACGTCCCAGATGTGGTGCAACGGATCGTGAAGGAAGTAACGGGCGAACGAATCGACGGTGAACGACGAGCCGTCAGAGCGACGCCCGGGGCGCTTCCACTGATCGGCGCGGACCCCGTCGAAGCTCGTTGCCACCCGATCAGCTTGCGTGGCGAGTTGTTCGGACACGGTTGCGGGATCCTGCTCGTGATAGCGCTCGGCGATCGCGGTCTCGTCTTGATCCCAGTTGGCGAACAGGGGGTCGTCCTCGTCGAGCATGAGGTGGAGTCGTTCGTCGAAGAGGGCGAAGACGTCGCGGACGTGGCAGGCGTATTCGAGGACCGACCAGGTGACGGCATCGGGGCGTATGGTGACGTCGGGGCGGGCAAGCGCCTGTTGCCACCGCTCGGCGTTGGCTCGCACCGCACTGCCGGTGGTCGTGACGTCGAGTGCTCCGGCTTCGAACCCGCAGTCGGGGCAGGCCTGCTCGAGCACCCACGTCCAATCCTTGTCGTCGGGCACGATCTCGTCAGATTGGCTCATGCCGCCGATCGTAGATCGCCCGTCATGGGTTCTCCGGGAATTTGTCGAGCCTCGCCTCAGCTGTAGGACTCGCAGCCCCAACCGTCTTTGTCGCCGTCGAGGCGGTGCGGATCGCCGTGGGTCCAGTCGACCCGAACCTTGCGGCCGATGTCCTTGCAGTCGAGGTCGGGCCCCGGTGGCGGAACACACGGATCGTAGGCCGGATGGCAATTGCCGGTCGGCGCAGGCGTCGTCGTGACCGGAGTCGAGGGAACCTCTTGCGGTGTCGCCGCGCAGTCCGACCAGAGCCCGAGCCCTTCGGCCTTGGCCGACTGCTCGGCCGACCGGAGTCGGGTCGCGAGTGCTGGGTCTTCGCCGGCGAACGAGTCGTAGAACTCGCCGTATCCGTTGCGGACGATCAACTCGTTGACCGACGTGAGTCGTCCGCCATCCATCACGAGCACTTCGGCCACGGTGCGGCCGTAGGTGTCGAGCGTGGGAGCGCTTGCGGGGCGCCGGAGAAAGATCTCTCGGCCACTCACGAGGCTGGTGAGGTAGTTGGTGGCCTCCGACCCGAAACACTCGTTGTACTCAGGACCGTCGACCTGAGCCAGGCGAACCCTGCGGCCGTCGTCGAGTTTCAGCGAGTCGCCGTCGGTGATCGACGCCACTCGAAGCGCGTCCCTCGGGTACGGATGCCTGACAACGAACTCGTCGTTGGCCGCCACCCAGCGGACCGTGCCCCCACGGGTCAGCTTCGTCTGGAGTTGACCCAACCAGTACTGGAAGCCTGCGTAGTCGTAGTCCCGGCCGAGGACGTTCCGGTACACGATGTCGAGGAACTGTTCGTCGGTGGTTGCGCCGTAGCGCCCCAGGAACTCCTCGGAGGCAGCAAAGCTCTCGGCGATCACGTCGAGCGATGCACCTCGCTCGGCTTCGTCCAACCAGTATCGGGTGCCCGCTGGATCGGGTTCGCGATCGAAGAAGGCTCGATAGAGGCGGAGCATCTCGGCTTGGGCCTCGCTGAATCCGGGCTCGACGATGAGCTCGTCGATCGAGCTGGTGTCGTTGGCTGCAGCCGCTGGGGCCGTCGGCCCGATGAGCATGAAGAACACGGCGAAGATCGCGATGAACCGTTTGAGCATTGGCTTCCTTGTCACGTGGGCCGGCGAACCGGCGATGCCCTCGAAATGGCGAGGGGATCCCTCGTCGGACAGCTTGCCAGGATCGGCCGACCGCCGGAAATCGGCAGGTGCGGGTTCGCAATTGCTGCGACCAGTTGGGAAGATGCTCGACGATGAGCGACTCCACCACGCAACCGCCCGAGAACCGACCGGCCTTCGTGGTCACCGACCCCCACCGGCTCGTCGGCCGAGGTCACCAGGCCGGTGACTTCCTCGAGGCCTACGAGTGGTTGGTGCTCGACGAGGCCAAGGGCTACCTGAAGATCCAGGCGCATCTGCCCGATCACGCCCTGAATCCTCGAGGCCAGCTGTTCGGCGGATTCACACCGACGTACGTCGACATGGTGGCGCTCTTCACGGTTCGCGCCGGGCCCGGTCGCCTCGACCCCGAGGTGCCGCGAGGATGGCTGGCGACCACCAACATGCGCATCGACTATTTCGAGCCGATCCTGGGCCCGACGTTCATCATCGAGAGCAAGGTCGAGAAGCATCGTGGCCGAACGGTCTTCGTCGCCACCCAGTTCTTCCAAGACGGTGAGTTGGCGGTCCACGCGCTCACGACGATGCGTGAGATCCAGGCCCCGAAGACCCTCGGCGACGCTCTCGCCTGATCTGACCTCCGCCGTCGGCGGAAGAGCTCGGGCGAAGGGGTCCAGACCCTCCAGTTGGACCCCTTCACCGCGCCCGCCACGCCGCGAGGGGTTCAGGTGTCCCTCAACACCCGAACCCACGCTCGCCGGCTCCGCCGCCGTCTTGGGCAGCGGCGCTCCGCACAGTGAGTCGGTGGTCTCGCCGGAGATGGGTTCCCTCAAACCCGTGGCTCCCTCAAGCCGTTCTCGGTGCAGGGTTCCCTCAAACCCGTGGCCGGTCTCTCCGGTTCCTCCGATTCCGCTGTGCGGTGCGCTGCTGCGTTGACATCAAGATACGACGAGGCGCTGCCGGCGGAATCGGGGTGATCCCCCTCGGGGGAGGGGGTCGATGGGGGATGGAGCCCCAACTAGAGCCGTTCGAGGACGACGCTGCCGACCGAGTAGCCGGCGCCAAACGAGCAGAGCACGCCGATCTCGCCGGCTTCGATGCCGTCGGAGTGTTTGTGGAACGCGATGACCGAGCCGGCCGAACTGGTGTTGGCGTACTCGTCGAGAATGACCGGTGCCTCGTCGGTGTCGGGTACGCGGCCCAGGACTCCCTTGGCGATCAGCTGGTTCATCTTGAGGTTGGCCTGGTGCAACCAGAATCGCCGCACGCCGGTGGGTTCGAGCTCGAGCTCGACGAGGTGTTCGGTGATGTGCTTCGCCACCATCGGGCAGACCTCTTTGAAGACCCGCTGACCCTGCTGACGGAAGACGAGTTCGTGCGGATCGCGTCCATCGACCTCGCTCGAGTTCAAGAAACCGAAGTCGTTGCGGATGTTGTTCGAGAATTGGGTGGCGAGCTTGGTGCCGATGATCTTCCACTGGATGTCGGCGGTGGCGTCGTCGGCCCGTTCCAGCACGACGGCGGTGCAGGCGTCGCCGAAGATGAAGTGGAAGTCTCGGAGCTCGAAGTTGTTGTGGCCCGAGGTGATCTCGGGATTGATGACGACTGCACACGACGCCGATCCCGAGCGGAGTGCGTCGACCGCGGCCTGGATCGAGAAGGTGGCCGAGGAGCACGCGACGTTCATGTCGTACGCCCAGCCGCCGGCTCCGATGGCCTGCTGGATCTCGACCGAGACGGCGGGGTAGGCCCGCTGGAGGTTCGAGCAGCCGACGATGATGGCGTCGACATCGGCGCCGGTCTTGCCCGCGGCCGCCAGAGCTTCTTCGACGGCGGAGATCGACATCTCGGCCTGGATGCCCAGTTCGTCTTCACTGCGTGTCTCGAGCCGTGGACGGAAGCGCTCGGGGTCGAGGACGCCCGACTTCTCCATCACGTAACGGGACTTGATGCCCGACGCCTTGAAGATGAACTCTTCGTCGGGGAGCGGTCGTGCGGCCACCGTGCCGTCGGCGATGGCCTCGGCGTTGTCTTCGTTCCACGCGTTGGTGGCCACGGTGAGCGAAGCGACGAGTTCGGCGTTGCTGATCGACTCGGGGGGCGTGAACAATCCTGTTCCGCTGATCACGATGTCGGTCACGTTGATACCTCAGTCTTCGGAGTCTGCCGGGAGCGGGGCCGAGCTTACCGGGCCTCCGGAGCAAGGTCAGCTTGGGCGACGCCAACCAGCGGTGATGTGGTTTCCGTCGGACTGGCTGCGGCTCGGTTGATCTCAGGGTCGGTGTCGGTGTCGTGCCCGGTGGCAGGGGGCGCAGCGTGGTTCGAGTTCGGTGGTGATGGTGTGTCGGGTCTGGTGGTAGGGCGGGTTG